>Ga0307511_10000144_pt1 | contig 66850 bp, 66 predicted proteins | sample 13_EM_MG_FD_200266 | JGI IMG/M metagenome (GOLD analysis project Ga0307511, IMG submission 200266) | Populus trichocarpa ectomycorrhiza microbial communities from riparian zone in the Pacific Northwest, United States - 13_EM | ecosystem: Host-associated > Plants > Roots > Unclassified | place... | reverse complement strand
TTCATCGCCAAGGAGATCGTGATCGGCGCCTTCGCGGTGATCTACGGCATGGAAGGCGCCCCCCTGTCGGCCCACATGGCCACGCAGATGGACTGGGTGCAGGCGGTGAGCTTCATGCTGTTCACCTTGATCTACACGCCTTGCGTCTCCACCATTGCCGCGATCAAGGCGGAGTCCAAGAGCGCCGCCTTCACCCTGCTCTCGGTGGCCTGGCCGCTGGCGCTGGCGTGGCTGGTCTCCTTCGCGTTCTACCAGTCGGCGCGCGCCCTGGGGTTCTAGCGCGCCGCCCCGCCTGCTGCCCCGAGCGGGGCTCGCGGGCATTCCGGCAGACCGCCGCCGCTATTACCTCCCGGGTAATAGACCGGCCGCGAGGGCCGCGCTATATTGCGGCGCATGCCTAGTGTCCAGCCGCGCCCCTCCACCCGCCCTGCGGCCCGCGCCGCCGCCTCCCACGCCCTGACCGCGGACTCCTTCGGCGAGCTGCTGCGCTACTGGCGCGGCAAGCGCGGGCTCTCGCAGCTGGAACTGGCCGGCGAGAGCGCGATCTCGCAGCGCCACCTGAGCTTTCTCGAGTCCGGCCGCTCGCAGCCCAGCCGCGAGATGGTGCTCAAACTCGGCCTGGTGATGGACATCCCCCTGCGCCAGAGGAACCTGATGCTCACCGCCGCCGGCTTCGCCGCCGCCTACAGCGAGCGCAACCTCACCGACCCCGAGCTGCGCGAAGTCAAGCAGGCGCTCGACTTCATGCTCGCCGCCGCCGAGCCTTACCCGGCCGTGGTGGTCGACCGCCTGTGGAACCTGGTGATGAGCAACGGCGCCGCCGACGTGATGATGCACTGGCTCACCGGCGTTGAGGCAACCGGCGCGCAGCACGCCGCCAGCGGCGTGAACATGATCCGCCTGCTGTTGCACCCGCAGGGCCTGCGGCCCCTGGTGGCGAACTGGCGCGAGGTGGCGGGCGACGTGATGCACTGGATCCACCGCGAGGCCATCGCCGAAGGCCCCACCGGCCCCGCGCATGACTTGCTGAACGAATTGCTCGAGATCGAAGGCATCCCGCCCGACTGGCGCACGCCCAACCTGGAGTCGCGCGTGGTGCCCTTCATGCCGCTGGTGCTATCGCGCGACGGCGTCGAGCTCAAGCTCTTCACCACCATCACCACCCTGGGCACACCGCACGACGTCACCCTGCACGAGCTGCGCATGGAGAGTTTCTTCCCGGCCAACGAAGCCACCGGCGCGTGGTTCCGCGAGCGGCGCAAGAGATAAGCGCAAGGCGCGGCAACCTTGCGCCGCAAATCGGGAAGAAGCACCCGCCACGACACGCCGCTTGCGCGGGGCGCGCCCGGGGGGATATCCCTACTGCCTGCCGGCCCGCTAAGCCGCCATCGGCGCGCCCGCCACGTGGCGGCTGCCGCGCAACTGCATCGCCAGCAGCAGGGTCACCACCACCGGCAGGCACAGGATCACCGGCCCCTCCCAGCGCAGCAGCGACTCGGGCAGCGCCGCCTCCAGCAGCGGCAGCAGCGCGGCGCAGAAACAGAAGCAGCAGGCGATGCTCGCGGCCGCCAGGCCCAGCATGCTCATGCGCTGCCCCGGCCGCACGATCAGCAGCGCGAAGCCCGCCGCCAGCAGGCTGGGGACAAACGGCAGGAAGTACACCAGCACGCCGTACTGGCGCACCATCTCCTGCGAACTCAATTCGAACATGCCCGCCTCCTTGGCTATCAGCAGTCCGGCGGGGGCGCCTCCTGTTCTTTGTTTCCTTGCACCCCGGCGCGCCCCGCAGCGGATCGAGTCCATGCTAATCAAGGTCGACGGGCCGGGCAATCGCACGAAAGTATTAGGCCATTGGGCCAGTTCGCGCCGGCACACCCCTACTTTGGTCGTAGGATGTTACCGCTGTCTTTGGACGAAGCCAGTGTCCGATCAAGCACTTGCGCGCGCGCGGGAAAAAGGCCGCGCGAAGCCCGCGCCTTCCTTTGTCGGTCTCCCGGCTCCGCTTTTTTCCGCCTCAGCCCAGCCCCGTCTCAGCCCAGCCCCGCCGCCTGCTCGCCCTGCGCCTGCGTCAGCACGGTGAGGATGCGCGCCGCCGCCTGCCCCAGGAGCTGCACGGTCTTGTCCACATCCAGGGTCGCATGGCGTTGCCGCGTCATCACCAGCCCGAGCGCGGCGATGATCGAATCGGCGCGGCTCACCACCGGCACGCCGATGCCCACCAGCCCCGGATCCAGCTCGCCCTCGGTAACGGCATAGCCGTTGCCGCGGATCTGCTTCAGATGCGCGAGCAGCGCCTCCCAGTCGCGCGCGAACGGCACGCCCGCCGCCTCCTCCGCGTGATGCTCATACAGCTTGCGCAGTTGCGCGCGCGGCAGCACCGCCAGCAGCGTCTTGGAAAGCATGCCGCGAAACAGCGGCAGCCTGCGCCCGCGCCCGTAGCTCGCCGACACGCCCTCGCTGCCGTGCGCCTGGTGCACCGTGACCATCCGCTCCCCGTACAGCGTACCCAGCACCACGTCGCAGCCGGTCGCCTCCGCAAGCTCGCGCATGACCGGCGAGCCCGCCGCCAGCAGCGGGTCGGCAACGCGGATCTGGTAGTCCAGCTCGATCACCCGCGAGCCCAGCAGGTAGGTGCCGCCGGCGCCACGCCGCAGCAGACCCACGCTGGTCAGCTCGCGTACATAGCGGTAGCCGGTCGGCAGCGAGTAGCCGAGTTTGGCGGTGAGGGCTTCGGCGGTCCACACCGGCGCCTCCTCGGTGAACAGGTCGAGGACAGCGAGCATGCGGGCAAGACTGGACAATGCGCGGGTTTCCTATGGAAATACTGATTAAGTGGGCTACGCCCCCTTAACAACCCCCGACATCAGAGAGAGGCGCACCGCGCATCTTCCTGTTTTCGGGACTTGTTCAGCGTCTCTCTATTTTTATCGGCACGCGATGCGGCATGGTACCGGGCTTCATGGCGCGCTGGTCTTCACACAAGCCTGCCACCGATGCTCATGCAAAGGTTCAGACAGGCGTTCAGACAAACGCGCTGACCGCCGGCAGGCGCGCGCACAAGGCATCAAGCTCAACCGCGCTGCCGGCAGTGCCCATGATATATCGATCCGGCCGCAACACGATGGCGCGCGTGCCCTGTGCCTGGAGCCAGGCCCCGGCTTCTTCGCCGGGCTGCTCGAACACCATCGCATCGAGCGCACGCCAGCGCGAGCGCGTCGCGTCACTCACGCCGCGCAACACCGCCGCCTCGCCCAGCACCACGAAGCGCTGCCCGGCCACCTCGTCGAGCAGCTTGCCGCCGGGTCGCTGCCCCCCAGGTCGCTGCCCCCCAAGTCGCCGCCCATCAGGCTGCTGTTCGTTGCACTGCGTTTGACTGGACTGCTCTTGATCAGGAACCAGCGGCTGCGGAAAGCTCAGCCCCACCGACGCGGCCGCCCCCTCGGGCACGCCCGGCCTGGCATGCAAGCCCGGCCCGAGCGGCGGCGTGGGGAATGTAAACGTCTCGGGCGCGCCGCTCTTGAACTTGCGGTCACGCTCGCGCGCCACCTCCGGGTCGGTCGCCTGGATGATCGCGCCCAGGCGCACCGCGAGATCGATGAAGGCGCGCACATGCGGCGCGCGCTCCGACTCATAGGTATCGAGCAGCGCATCACCAGCCTGCCCACCGTCCGCCTGCCCCCGCAACACCAGTACCAGTTTCCACGCCAGGTTCGCCGCGTCGCGGATGCCCGCGCACATGCCCTGGCCGAGAAAGGGCGGGGTCTGGTGCGCGGCATCGCCGGCCAGCAGCAGGCGCGACGCCCCGCCCTTGCCGCGCCAGCCGCGCGCGATCACCGAGTGGAAGGTGTAGACCGCCGCGCGCTCCAGCACCGCGTCCTCCGGCGTCACCCAGCGGGAGACCAGCGGCCACACATTCTCCGGCCGCGCGATGCTCGCCGGATCCTCGCCCGGCAGCAGCATGATCTCCCAGCGGCGCCGCGCGCCCAGCACGTTGCAATAGGTCATCGGCCGCAGCGGGTCGCAGATCTGCTGGGTGTGGTCCGGCAGGTTCGCGCCGCGCCCCTCTTTCAGCATCACATCGAACACCAGCCAGGGCTGGTGCAGGCCCAGGTCTTCCATGGTCGAGCCCATCAGGCGCCGCGTCAGGGAGCGCGCGCCGTCGCAGCCGACCACATACGATGCGGTGCAGGAAGACAGGGTGCCGTCCGCCGTGTTCTCGTAGCGCAGATGCACGCGGCCCGCACCCGCGCCGCCCGGCTCCTGCATCGCGAATACGTCGTGGCGCAGATGCACTTTCACGTTCGCATGCTGCTCCACGCCCGCGCGCAATACCGCTTCCAGTTCGGGCTGGTGAAAGTAATAGTTGTTGGCGCAGCCGTGCATCCCGCGCAGCGCCGAGCCGCCGCGCACCAGCAGGGTCTCGCCCCGCGCGTCGACGAAATGCATGCCCTTCAGGCCCGGCCGGCTGATCGCCTCCGCCTCGGCGCGCACCCCGGCGTTCTGGAACACGCGCATCACCTCGCCATCGAAGTGGATCGCGCGGGGCATCGGGTAGATGCCCGCCTCGCGCTCGAACACCGCCACCGACAAGCCCGCCTGCCCCAGCAGCTTGGCGAGCGTCGCCCCGGTCGGCCCGTAGCCGATGATGGCAACGTCGTAATGCGCCGGCGAGTTTTCCCGCGCGCGCATCAGGCGTGCTGCCCGCTCGCCATGCGCCGCCGCATCTCCTCCACCCACTCCGCGCGCGGCTTGAAGTTCGGCAGGCCGCGCGCGATCTCCTCGGCGCGCGCGATGATCTCCGCATCGCCGCGCGTGAAGTCCACCGGCTCGCGCACCGGCTGCTCGCAGTACCAGTCGGTATCCATGAACAGTTCGAGGCGGTTGCCCTCGGGGTCGCGGAAGTACAGCGAGATCGCGTTGCCGTGGGTCACCGGGCTCATCTCGCTGATCGGCTCATCCTTCAGTGCCTCGAAGAAGTGGCGCAGCTCGGCGATGCCGGCGACGCGAAACGAAATCTGGTTGATCGGGTTGAAGGCCATGCCCTCCGGCCGCCCGGTCGCCAGCACGATCTGGTGATGCTCGTTCGGGTCGCGGCTCAGGAACACCAGCCGCACCGCGCCCAGGCCGCCCCGGTCGGTCACCGTGAAGCCGAGCACGCGGCGAAAGAAATCTTCCATCACGTCGATGTCGCGCACGAAAAAGCCGAAGTGGCTGAACGCCACGGCGGGAACCGCTTTCTGGCTGGTTTGGGTGCTCATGATTGTCTCGTTTAAATTTATTTATCAAAATACGATAATTTATATATTATCATCTTTTCATAAAAATCAATAATCACTAAATTCTTATAATTTGACATTAATACAAAATATACCTATTCTGCGCGCACTGGCACCTGCGGCTTCCCCCGGCCCGGCTGCTTTCTCATTCAAGGAGGAGACAATGAAGCACCCCCACCGCGCCCTGCGCGCGCTTGCCTTGCGTCTGCTTGCCACGCGCCTGCTCGCCCCGCGTCTGCTTGCCTCGCAACGGCTGGCCCCGGCCGCCTGCGCCCTCGCCCTCGCTTTCACCAGCGCCGGCGCCCAGGCCGAAGACTTCCCCAGCAAGCCGGTGCGCCTGATCCTGCCCTTCCCGGCCGGCACGGGCGTGGACGCCAACGCCCGCGAGATCGCCGCCAAGATGACGCCCATCCTCGGGCAAACCGTGATCATCGACAACCGCCCCGGCGCCGCCGGCATCATCGGCACCGAAGCCGCCGCCAAGGCCGTGCCGGATGGCTACGCCTTGTACATGGGCTCCACCAGCACCCTCGGCGCCCAGCCCTTTATGTACAGCAAGCTGCCCTACAACGCCGAGCGCGACTTCATCCCCATCAGCCTGGTCGGCGTTTTGCAAACCGGCATGCTCGCCCACCCCGGCGTGCCCGCGAACAACGCGCGCGAGTTGATCGCCCTCTCGAAATCCAGACCCGACAGCCTGAACGTCGCCACCCAGGGCATCGGCACCCACTCCCACCTCTCCGGCGTCTGGTTCGCGCTGGCCAGCGGCGCGGACCTGAAGTTCGTGCCCTACAACACCTCCTCGCCCTTCGCCGACCTGCTCGCCGGACAGGTGCAACTGATGTTCGACGGCCTGCCCGCCGCCGCCGGCAACATCAAGGCCGGCAAGCTCAAGCTCCTGGGCATCACCGGCCGCGCACGCCACCCCACCTTCCCCGACACCCCCACGTTTACCGAAATGGGCGTGCCAGACTACGAACCCCTCGCCTGGCTCGGCATCTTCGCCCCCACCGGCACCCCGCCCGCGATCGTCGAGAAACTTGGGGCCGCCGCGCAAAAAGGCGGCAAGGCCCCGGACCTGGCCGAGAAGTGGCGCTCCTACGGCGGCGAGCTGATCGGCAGCTCCCCCGCTGAATTCGCCGTGTTCATCAAGTCCGAACGCGTCAAGTGGAGCAGCGTGATCAAGCGGGCGCATGTGAAGATGGACTGAAACCACGGTAAATCGCGGTCACCATCCGCATGATTCATTTTGCGACCTGACAAAACCCGACTTTTTTTCAAGATTTCGCGGCGCGTGGCTACGACGAACGTAGTAGCCGGTAGTAACCCCGCCGCCAAACCACGGTAAATCACGGTGTCCGCGCCATTCCGCGCGGCAGCACCCTGATAAAACCCAACGTTCTTTCGCAATTTCGAGGCAGTTACTAATACGAACGTAGTAGCCCCCCACAAAACAACGGTAAATCACGGTGCCAATCAGAGGCGTAATCCTCCGCACCCTGACAAAACCTAACTTTTTTCGCGAAATCACACAGGCAGGCTAAGACGAACGTAGTAGCTATCTCGCAAAGCCACGGTGAATCACGGCATCCACCGCGTTCCTCCTCCGTTCGCCCTGAGCCCGTCGAAGGGCGCGTGTCGGACTGAACCCGCAAAACCACGGAAGATCACGGTACCGATCGCAACCGTGATCATTCACCCCCTGACAAAACCTAACGTTTTCGCGAAATCTCGCGGACCGGCTTAAGACAAACGTAGTAGCCCATCCCGCCGAAATCACAGTACCCGCGGCGGTCTCCTCCCTTTCAAGAGAGGGACGGAGACGAGACGCATCCCCCATCATCACAAGCCATCAACTTGTCAAAGAACGCAAGCGCGCAGCACGCGCGGCCCTCGGCACACCCGCGCGCAAACCCGCGCATCGCATGGCCCCTGTTACCAAACATACGCCATTCCAGCCCACGCGCAAGCCCTTTCCCGGTTCCCCGCATCGCGCCCATTGCACTACACTAAGCACGCGTCGCCCCACCCCGATCAACAACAAAGTGGACGGACCCCGCCATGCGCATTCTCGGTTTCCTCCTCCTCCTCGCCGGCATCATTCTTCAACCCGTGGGCTGGATGTTCCACCCCACCGTGACGCTCGTCTCCGCCGCCGGCATCATCTGCGGTGTACTCATGCTGCTGCGCGGCCGCGATCCCTGGGACGAAGTGGACAGGGCCTACGGCGTGCCCATGCCGGGCGACATTCACGGCTACAGCGGCCAGATGTCCGGCGGGCGCTCCACCGCGTGGGAGAACGGGCACTCGTCCTTCGGTGGCGGCGACGGTGGTGGGCATGGCGGCGCGGATTGCGGCGGCGGTGGTGGAGACTGCGGAAGCACTGGATAGCGGCAATCTTCATCCATTCAAGACACCAGCGATATTCCGGCAACGGGATATCGGCCCACAAGCCGCACCCGATCGGGGAGATGGTGCGGGAACCGCAATAGGCCATGTGAAGGTTTTCTCCGCCGCCCGGGGCATTGCGCCGCGGCCGTGAAGGCTGCCGCCGCGCGGCCTCGCTGTATCTTCCGCCGCGCCCGCGCATGATGGATCGCATTTGCGAAGCCATCATCCAAAGGGGAACGGACATGACCAGCCGACTGCTCGCCGCATGCCTCGCGGCGTTCTCGCTCATCTCGCTGCAAGCCGGCGCGGCGCCGCCGCCGGCGCAATCGCTGCCGCCCGGCCAGTACCTCACGCAGGGCGGCTGGGGTGCGCTCGACATCAAGCCGCCCTCGCGTGGCGCGCAGGACTTTTCGCTGCATTCGCTGGGCGCGGCCGGGCAGGCCTGCGCGATGCGGGGGCGCATCGAGGGCACGCAGGCGCGGCTGGAGAAGGCGGGCGAGACCTGCGTGCTCGATGTCGCGCCGGCGGGCGGCGGCGTGCAGGTGGGCACGCGCACGCCGCTGGCCTGCGCGGCGTTTTGCGGGGACACGGCGGAGTTCGCGGGCAACTATCTGAAACCCCAAAGCGGCTGCTCGCGCGTGGCGGTGCGGCGCCGGCGCGACGCGTTCATCGCCCTGTACCGGCAGGGCGAGTACGCGCAGGCGCGCGATACGCTGGCGCCGGTGCTGGCCGATTGCGGGCCGGTGCTGTTCTACGCGGTGGAGGCGGACGTGCGCAACGACCTGGCGGTGACCTTGTACCACCTGGGCGAGCGCCGCGCCTGCCGCGCGGTGCTGGCGCCGCTGCGCGAGATCGCGCAGAGCAGCAACGCGGAATTGCGCGCCGGCTTTCCGCCCTTCGATCCGGCGCGGCACCTGCGCATCGCGCGGCAGGCGCGGCACAACCTGAAGTTGTGCGGGTAGAAGATCGGCGCCAATGGCGCAAGGAGGGGAAACCGGATCGGGACCGGCCCTTCGTATTCCCCGCGCGGCCCGCGCTCCCGGGAGCGCGCCTTGAAGCGCCCTACACCGGTTCGGGCGGCCGGTATTCGGCCAGCCCCACCCTGCGGGCGATGTCCTTGTGCGACAGTTTGCCGGAATGCGCCAGAATGTCCGCATGTTCCCTGCGCAGGGCGCCCAGGGCCTCCATCGGCGGGACGCCGAAATGCGCCGCGAACTTGCGCTGGAAAGTGCGGCGCGACATGGCGCAGGCCTGCGCCATCTCGTCGATCGACCAGGCGCGGTCCAGCCGGCCCTCGATCCGCTTGATCAGCTCGCCGAACGGCGCGCCGGCCCGGTCCTGCAATCTCAGGGTCTGGCTGTATTGCCGCTGGTCGCCGCTGCGGCGCAGATAGACCACCAGCCGGCGCGCCACGCGCTGCGACAGGTCCGGCCCGAAGTCGCGCTCGATCAGCGCGAGGGCCAGGTCGATGCCGGCCGACACACCCGCCGTGGTCCAGTATTTCCCGCTTTCGCAGTAGATCATCTCGTCGCTGACCGACAGGCGCGGAAACTCCTTTTGCAGCCGCGCCGCCGATCTCCAATGGGTGGTCACCTTGCGCTCGTTCAGCAGGCCGGCGGCGGCGAGCAGGAAGGCGCCGGTGCAAACACTGCAGGTACGCCGGGTGGAACGGTCCACCGCCCGGATCCATTCGACCAGCACGTTGTCCCGCGTCGCCGCGTGCACCCCGGCGCCGCCGGGAATGATCAGCGCGTCAAGGCCCAGCGGCGCGGCTTGCGCAAGGGTGTGGGCGACGTGAACCAGCAAGCCGTTGTCCGAGGTGGCCGCCATCGGCCGGCCGCCTATCGTCGATAGCACATAGGCCGGGCGCCCCAGCTCTTCGTTGGCGGTGGAAAACGCCTGCCAGGGGCCGGCCAGGTCGATCGGCTGAAAGCCGTCGAACAGCAGGAAGCCGACCGGGATTGGCGCAATCCGGCCCGGATTTGGCGCGGCCGGGCTGGCGCGCGGACGTACTCTTTCGCCTGGCTTTTCCCGGTCACCGGATGGGGTGGTCATGCGCAGGATTCTCGGCCATTTGCCTGCCTCGTACAACCCGGCCCGCGCGAACCCGGGGGGCCGATCGTGTTTTCGCAAGGCCGGCCACCGTGGCCGGCCCGCCCAATCTTTTCCAGGAGTTCAAGCATGAAGGTCAATATGTTGCTGTTCCCGGGCCTGACCCAGTTGGACCTGACCGGCCCCTATGAAGTGCTGGTGCGCGCCCCCGGTTTCCAGGTCGATTTCGTCGCCGCGGAAATGCAGCCGGTGCGCTCCGACCGGGGGCTGGTGCTGATGCCCACCACGACGCTGGCCGAGGCGCCCGCGTGCGACCTGCTGGTCGTGCCGGGCGGCCCCGGCACCGACGATGCCATCCTCGACGAGCGCTGGGTGTCGTTCACCCGGCGCCAGGGCCAGGCGGCGCAATACGTCTTCGGCGTGTGCACCGGCGCCTTGCTGCTGGGCGCGGCCGGTCTGCTCAAGGGCAGGCGCAGCACCAGCCATTGGCAGGCGCGCGAATTCCTGCCGGCCTTCGGCGCGATTGCGAGCCAGGAACGGATGTGCGTGGACGGCAAGCTGTTCACCTCCGGCGGCGTGACTTCCGGCATCGACATGGCCATCCGGGTGGTCGCCACGCTTTGCGGAGACGCCGTCGCCAAGCAGATTCAGTTGCAGATCGAGTACGACCCGGAGCCGCCGTTCAAGGGCGGCACGCCAATGAGTTCCGAGCCGGAGATCGTGCGCAAATGCCTGGCAGCGACAAGCGCGCGCCACGCCATCCGCAAGAGTGCCGTCGCGCAAGCCGCGGCCAGGATGCCGGCATGACGGCCATCAAAGCCCCGATCGGCGCCGGCCTCACCATCGGCCTCGCCGCCCTCGCCGCGCTGATATCCGCCGGCCCGCTGCAGGCACAGCCCCAATATCCGGAAAAGCCGCTCACCCTCGTCGTCCCCTATGCCGCCGGCGGCCCGATGGACAAGCTGGCGCGGGAACTGGCCGAACCGATGCGCCAGCAATTGCGCCAGCCGGTGATCGTGCAGAACACCGCCGGCGCCGGCGGCAACATCGGCGCCATGCAGGTGAAGAACGCCCTGCCGGACGGATACACCCTGCTGCTCAACCACATCGGCATGGCGACGGCCCCCGCGCTTTATCGCAGCCTGCAATACCGGCCGGAAACGGACTTCGCCCCCTTGGGCATCGTCGCGGAGTCGCCCCTGGTACTGGTGTCGCGCAGCGGTGTCCCCTCCGCCTCCGTGAAGGAACTGGAACGATGGATGGACAGCCGGGCCCAGACGACCATGGCCAATGCCGGCGTCGGCTCCGCCTCCCACCTGTGCGGCCTGCTCCTGCAGTCTTCCCTGAAAAAGAGCTTGATCACCGTCCCCTATCGGGGCACCGGGCCGGCCATCGTGGACCTGCTGGGCGGCCAGGTGGACCTGTTGTGCGACCTCACCGCCAACGCCCTGGGCCATGTCGCGGCCGGGAAGCTGCGGCCGATCGCCGTCACCTCGGCCAGGCCGCTGACGGGGACCGCGCTGGGCGCGGTGCCGACCATGCGGGAAATCGGCCTGCCGGATGTCGAGCTGAGCGTCTGGTACGGCCTCTACGCGCCGCGGGGAACGCCCGCCCCGGTACAGAAGACACTCAACGAAGCCTTGCAGGCGGCGGCCCGCACCGCGCCCTTTCAGCAGGCCCAGGGCGCGGCCGGCATCCAGACCGTGACGGACCAGCGCGCAACCCCGGCGGGCCACCGGGAATACCTGCAAAGGGAGCTCGGCCGATGGAGCGCCGTGATCAAGGCGGCGGGCATCTACGCGGACTGATCCGGGATCGCGGCGATCGGAGGGGCCGGCCAGCTTTTCTCAGTCCTCGAGCCGCCCGGGCAGCATGTCTTCCAGCCATTCGCCCCGCCCCAGCGACTCGCACTCGGATTTGAGCGCCTCGAACTCGCTGTCGGACATCTCCTCCAGGCACGCGGCGACGGACTCCAGTGCCTTGACGTCATCCTGTTCGTCCATCTCTTCGGTCCGGTCGTTGATGTAGTCAACGGCGGTGATCAGTGCTTCGACGAGGCTTTTCATGATGGGGCGTCCTTGGGCGGGCCGGAGGTGGGTTGAACGAGATGGTAGCAATGAACGCCGCCTGTCGCCCGGGTTTGCAAGGCGGCGTGCGGACCGGGCGAAGGGCAGCGGCGCCAGGCCCGGGCCGGCGAACGCAGCGATTGCGCGGTGATTGCGAGGTGATTGCGCGGCGCAAAATAGGCCCCGAATCCGGCTCTGATCGGCCCTTCGCGGCGCCCCCTGGCGGGCTACCTTATCTGCGGGTCAAGCCGCTCGGGTCAAGCGTGCCGGCGCCGCCCGCCCTTGCGTCCCCTGCGTCCTTTGCCTCTCCTGCCTCCCGCCGCGATGCCTCTCATTTGCCCAGACCACGTACACGCAGGCCGCCGTCCCTTCGGGGCGCGGCAGGCATGCCGGAGGCGCTGCCGCCGCGCGGACCGGGCGCGCGGGTGCCCGCCGTGAGCGCGGTGATGCCGGAGGAAGCGGCTTTCCGGGCGGCGGACCCCGGCGCGGACGCACCGCCGCCGGCCCTCCCGATTGCGGCCCTCCCGATTGCGGCCACCCCGCCAGCGGCCGGTGCCCCCGCCGCGAGCGCCGCGCTGCCGGAGAACGGCGCGCCGCGCATCGCCGCGGCCGACGAAGGCGCCGAGCCGGGCGAAGAGCACATGACCGAGGCCGAGCTACGCGCCAGCCGGGCGCGCTACCGCGCCCTGTGCAACCTGGCTTCCGATTTTTTCTGGGAGACCGACGCCGCGCACCGCGTCTGCCTCTACATCCCCGGCAACGGCCACCAGGGCGCCCTGCCGCGCGGCGCGCAGATCGGCAAGGCGCGCTGGGAGACGCCGTACCTCAAGCCGGACGCGGCCGGCTGGCGCCGCCACTGCGAGGTGCTCGACAGCCACCGGCCGTTCCGCGACTTCGAATTCTCGCGGCCCAAGCAGGGGGCCGAGGCGTATTTCAGCATCAGCGGCGAGCCGATGTTCGACGCCGCCGGCGCCTTCATCGGCTACCGCGGCATCGGCAGCGAGATCACCGCCGCCAAGGCGGCCGAGGCGGAGCGCCTGGGCCTGGAGGAGCAGCTGCGCGAAGCGCAGAAGCTCGCCTCGGTGGGCCAGCTGGCCGCCGGCGTGGCCCACGAGATCAACAACCCGGTGGGTTACGTGCATTCCAACTTCGGCACCCTGGAGCGCTACGTCGGCGAGCTGTTCGGCCTGCTCGCCGCCTACGAGGCCGCCGAGGCCGAATTGCCCCCAGCCAGCCCGCGCCGCGCCGAACTGGCGCGCCTCAAGCAAGGCCTGGACCTGGACTACCTGCGCGAAGACATCCCCGCCCTGATGCGCGAATCGCGCGAGGGCATCTCGCGGGTGCGCAAGATCGTCGCCGACCTGAAGGACTTCTCGCGCGCCGACGGCCCGCTGCAATGGGAGCCGGCCGACCTGCACCGCGGCATCGACAGCACCCTGAACATCGTCGCCAACGAGATCAGGTACCGCGCCGACGTGGTCAAGCGCTACGGCGAGCTGCCCGAGGTCGAGTGCATGCCCTCGCAGCTGAACCAGGTGTTCATGAACCTGCTGGTCAACGCCGCCCAGGCCATCGAGGGCCCGCGCGGCACCATCACCATCACCACCGCGCGCGCCGACGGCGGCCGGGTGCGCATCGACGTCGCCGACACCGGCGCCGGCATCGCCGCCGAACACCTCGGCCGCATCTTCGACCCCTTCTTCACCACCAAGCCGGTCGGCAAGGGCACGGGCCTGGGCCTCTCGCTCTCCTACGGCATCGTGCAAAAGCACCGCGGCTGCATCGAGGTGGCCAGCGAACCGGGCAAGGGCACCACCTTCAGCGTGCTGCTGCCGGTGTGCCAGGAAGCAGCGCCCGCCGGGGACGCCGGCGCGGCGCCATAACCGGGCGCCGGACATGCCGCGGCAGCCGCCATGCCGACGGCCCGGCGTGGCCTGTTGCGTCCTTCCGCGTACGCGCGCACACTGCGCCGGTACGGTGCCACGGCGCCGCCGCCAGCCGCGCGCAGCGCCTGCGCCGCGCCAACAACAATCAATGAAGGGACGCACATGAAACGCATGCCGTTCAAAAGTCTGGCGGGAGGAGCCGCCCTGTTCGCGCTGGGGGTGGCGAGCACATTGGTGGCGCAGACCATGACCGATTCGCCGGGCCGCGTCGAACAAAAGCGCGCCGATCTTTCCGGCGCGCCGGGGATGGAGGTGATCGCCTCGATCGCCGAATACAAGCCCGGCCAGACGGTCGATGCGCACATCCACCACGGCATCGAGGCGGCCTATGTGGTGCAGGGCGCCTCGGTGCAGGTGCCGGGGCGGGACCCGATGCCCTTGAGCACCGGCGCGACGCTGTTCAACCTGCGCGACATCAGGCACGCCGGCTTCAAGGTGGTGGGCGACACGCCGCTCAAGCTGTTCACCGTGCACGTGGTCGACAAGGGCAAGCCGCTGTACGAATACAAGTAGGACGCCCGCGGCGCCATCCCGCAGGGTGCCACGCGCAAACGCAATTGCCTGAACGCGGGGCGGGCGCTTGCGCCCCGCCCGCCGTCAATCCATCATGCCGGGGTGCCGGTCGGGGCAGTGATGGATCTCCACGGTGGTGTGCACCACCTCTTCATGCTCGGCGATCCACTCGCGCACCCGCACCGGGGTTAGTTCCCTGTCGTGGGTGACCACGCTGATGGCGCAGGCGTAGGTGGCCTTGCCGACGCGCCAGACGTGCAGGTCGGCGATCCTCGTCTCGCTTTCGGCGCCGCCGCGTTCGACCACTTCGCGGATTTCGCCGACCACGGGGTGGTCCATCTCGCGGTCGAGCAGCACCTTGCTGGTCTCGGCGATCAGGCCCTTGGCCCATACGGCAACCACAACGGCGCCGGCGATGCCGATCGCCGGGTCCAGCCAGGCCCAGCCGAACATCGCCCCGCCGACCAGGGCGGCGATCGCCAGCACGGAGGTGAAGGCGTCGGCGATCACGTGCAGGTAGGCGGACTTGAGGTTGAGGTCGTGGTGCCCGTGGTGTTCGTGCGTTTTGCCGTGCGCATGGGCCTGCGCGTTGACCTCGCGGGCGTGGTCGCGCGAGTGCGCGCGGCCGTGATCATCATGGCCGTGGTGGCTGTGATCATCATGGCCATGCCCGGCGTGGCCGTGGTGATGCGCATCGCCCAGGATCAGGGCGCACACCAGGTTGACCACCAGGCCGATCACGGCGACGACGATGGCTTCCCGGTAATGGATCGGGGCGGGGCTGAGCAGGCGTTCGACCGAACCGGCCACCATCAGCGCGACCACCACGAGCAGGAAGATGGCGCTGGCGAAACCGCCCAGCACCTCGATCTTCCAGGTGCCGAAGGCGTAGCGGGTATCTCCGGCGTGGCGCCGCGCGGCGGCGTAGGCGAAGGCGGACAGGCCGATGGCGACCGCGTGCGAGCTCATGTGAAAGCCGTCGGCCATCAGGGCCATGGAGTTGGTGAGCCAGCCGGCCGCGATTTCGATCACCATCATGGCGGCGGTGATCCACATCACCGCGCGGGTGCCGCGCTCGCCGGCGCTGTTGCCGGCATCGAAGGAGTGGCCGTGGCTCCAGGCGCTCAGGTCGTGGGTGTGCATGGGGATTCTCGATGGGGGAGGGCCGCGCGGGGCAGCGCGGATAGGTTCCATTCTACCGCCTGGCCCCGGCGGCCGCGCCGGGCGGCGCGCTTGTTCGCCCCGCGCCACAGGGGTAAAATGGGCCCATGTTCCGCGCTGTTCCCTTTGCTCCCCGCTCCGCCATGTGGCTTGCCCTCAAGCCCATCGCCGTGCCCGCCGCCCGGGTGGCGGCGCGCCTGCGCGCGCCGGTGTTGGCGGGCGCTGGGCACTCCTGGCTTTCGCCCGCCGCACTTTATTAGGCCCGGCGACCACCTTTTCTTTTTTGCGCAATTTCAGTGTCGCCGGGCCCAGCACCCGCGCGGCGGCGCGCGCCTGCGAGCAGGCGCGGCCGCGAAACTGAAGGAAACGCCTCATGCAAACTTTTGCGCAGGAACGCCTGCTGACCGAGCTCGACCACGTGCGGCTCACTAAACTGATCGAGCGCGCGCAGCGCGATGCCGTGCTCGCCCATCCCAATGCGGAGATCGAGTATCTGCTGGACGGCGCCGAGGTGGTGCCGGCGCGGCAGATCGCCGCCGACGTGGTGACCATGTACAGCCAGGTCGAGTTGATCGATGCGGACAGCGCGGCGCGCAGCCGCCTGACGCTGTGCTACCCGGCCGATGCCGACCCGCCGGCCGGCTTCGTCTCCATCCTCTCGCCGGTGGGCGCGGCGCTGCTGGGCCTGCGCGCGGGTGCGATGGCGCGATGGCGCGAACCCTCGGGCCGGGCGCGCGCGGCGCGCGTGCTGGGCATCGTGTTCCAGCCGGAGGCGAGCGGCGACTATACGATGTGATGCGCGCGATATGATGCGCACGAGGTGATGCGTGGGATCTAGCGCGCATCACGCGAGCGCGATGCGAAGCGTGCGCCGGCGGCCATGTGGCTGTTATCGCCCAACCTCCGCGCCTGCCAGCCCGCGGCCCGGCGCTTGCGGCCTCGCGCCGGCTGCGCCTGGCATCTCACGCGCCGGCGCGCGCTCCGGCCGCGCTCACGCAGCCTGCTGCATCGGCGTGGTATCGCGGAGCATCTCGCGCACGCAGTCGCGCCCGTCGCGCTTGGCCTGGTAGAGGTGCTTGTCGGCCTGGGAGATCAGGCGCTCCAGGCTTTCGTGCGCGCCGCGATGGGCGACGCCGAAGCTGCCGGTGACCGACAGTTCGGCCTCGCCGATGCGTACGCGCATCGCGGCAAGCGCGCGGCGCAGGCGCTCGGCCAGGGCGAGCGCGGCCTCGGGCCGGGTCTCGGGCAGGAGCAGCATGAATTCCTCGCCGCCCCAGCGCGCCACCAGGTCGCCGTCGCGCACCGCGCCGGCGAGCACGCGCGCGGCGGCCACCAGCGCGCAATCGCCGGCGGCGTGGCCATGGAAGTCGTTGATCGACTTGAAGTGGTCCAGGTCGAGCATGATCACCGAGAGGTCGCCGCCGCGGCGCCGGCCGTTGGCCCAGATTTTTTCGCCGGCCTCGAGGAAGGCGCGGCGGTTGCGCAGTTCGGTGAGGGGGTCGCGCGAGGCGCGCTCCTCGGCCTGCAATTGATCGGTGCGCATGGTGCGCAGCTGGTTGCCCAGGGCCAGGGCGAGGAAGGTGGCGTCGGCCAGCATGCCGATCTCGGCGGCATGAAAGCGCGCTTCGGTATAGCCGATCAGGCCGAGCACGCAGGCGGCGGTGACGGCGATGCCGAGCATCGAGGCCAGGGTGGCGGGCAGGAAGTAGCGCGAGTAGGCCAGGCCGGCGCGCGCCGCCTGCATGCCCAGCAGGGGCAGGGCCAGGGCGAACAGGACCACGGCGGTGAACGCCACCACCAGCGCCCAGGTCTGGTCGGGCGCCAGCACGCTCAGCGCCAGCAGCAGCAGGAAGGCGGCCGCCATGCGCTGGACGAAGCGGTAGGCGCGCGGCAGGCGCGCGGGCAGGTCGAGGAAGTAGCGCGCGAACAGCAGGCCGCTGGCGCTGTACAGCACCGCCAGGATGGGGATGACCCAGCGCTGCGCGGTGACGCTCTCGGGCCAGAGCCAGGCGTAGCCGTGGCCGGTGTAGGCGACGTTGACGGCGATGAACAGGAACAGGAAGACGCTGTAGGAGAGCTGGCGCTTGTCGCGCAGGTTCAGGTAGAGGATGGCGTTGTAGGCCAGCAGGGCCAGCAGGTAGCCGTACAGCAGGCCGTAGGTGTAGCCCTGGGCCTGGCCGCGCTGGCCGGCTTCGGGGCGGGTCATCAGATAGAGCGGCAAGACCAGCGGGTCGGGCGTAGCGGCGCGCAGGTAGATTTCGGTGACGCCTTCGGCGAAGGTGTGGTCGACGCCGAAAAAGCGCATGCGCACCGGGCGCTGCGCGTAGGGCAGGGTGTCGCCCAGATGCGCCTGCAGCACCACCCGGCCGCCCTGCACGTAGTAGACATCAACGGAATCGAGCCAGGCGTTTTCGATCACCAGGCGGCGCGCGCTGTCGCGCCCGACTTCGGCGCCGGCGCTGTTGCGCACTTTCAGGCGCAGCCACACCGGCCGGGCCCCGAGGCCGAAGCTGGGGATGGCCTGCCGCGCGGGCCCATAGCGCCCGGCGGCGGCGGCCGCCATCGCCTCGTTGATATCGAGCGCGGGGCCGTCTTCGACCAGCACCTGCGTGTACAGCCCGAGCGGGGCGTCCGGCGCGATCGCGGTCAGCGAAACTTCGCCGGACTGCGCATCGGCCGGGCCGGCCAGGGTGGCGCCCAGGAGGGCGGCGCAAAGCAGGGCGGCGCGAAGCAGGCTGGCGCGAAGAAAGGTGGCGCAAAGGAGACCGGGCAGGCCGGCAAGACGGCGCGTGGCGCCGGCGGCGCGCCGGGTCGGCAAGGCGGATGCGAGGGCGTGCCCGGCGCGAAGGGCGAGCGCGTACGCGGCACGCGACCTGCCGTGCCGGAGAGACCACCATGACGTTCCGCGACTACCCATTGCCTGAACCATACCTAGGGCACGAAAGGGTAGCATGCCGCCCGTGCAATGCCCGTGACGTATAAGCAAAAGATTGTGTCTTGCGGGCGGCGCCGGGGCGCCCGGTCCGGACAGCTGGCGCGGGGGCCGGAAGCGCGGGGCCGCGGAGAGGGCGCGGTCATTGCGACCCCTGCAAGCCAGGCGCGCGGCGCGCATAATCAATCCAGCCGGAGCGCCATATCCGGCAGGAGACAACCATGACCGCAGCCACCAAGCAAGTCGCCGGTACCGTCGCCCGCGTCGAGTGGGAACGCCAGCACCACAGCATCGCGGCGATCCTGCTGCTGGCCGACGGGTACATCCTGCATGTGCACTCCCAGGGCCTGGGCGAGACCGGCCAGGACCACCTGAGCCTGACCCGCGAGGGCGACGCCATCGAGGCCACCCTGGCCGACGAGCCGGAGCCGCACGTGTGCCGCTACGTCAACCAGACCATCGCGGCGATGGCCGGGCAGGCCTGAGGCCGGGCCGGGCGGGCGTGCCCGGGCATGGCGCGATGCCGGCTTGCCGCCGCCGGGGCGCGCTCAGTCGAGCGTGGCGCCAAGCGGGCTAGTCGAGCGCCACATTCGGCGAGCTAGTCGAGCGTCACGTTCAGCGAGCGCACCAGCGGCACCCAGCGCGCGCGCTCGGCGGCGATGAAGGCATTGGTACCTTCGAGGTTGCGCCCGCCGATGCGCTGCGCGCCCATCTTGTCCAGGCTGGCGGCGATCTCGGGTTCGGCGAGCACGGCGTTCATTTCGCGGTTGAGCTTTTCCAGCACCGGCGCGGGCGTGCCGCTGGGAGCCATGAAGCAATTCCAGGTGTAGGGGTCGAAGTCCTTCACGCCGGACTCGATGAAGGTCGGCACGCCGGGGAGGATGGGGTGGCGCTGCTCGCCGCCCACGGCGTACACCTTCACGGCACCCTTGGCCATCAGTTGCACGCCGTTCTGCGGCGAGTCGAACAGGAGATGGATCTGCCCGCCGATCACGTCGATCAGCGCCGGGCCGTTGCCGCGATAGGGCACGTGCTGGATTTCGATGCCGGTCAGGCGCCGGAAGTATTCCGGGACGATGTGCGAGATCGAGCCGTTGCCTCCGGAGCCATAGGTGATCTTGCCGGGGTTGGCGCGGGCGTAGGCGAGCATCTCCTGCAGGGTCGCGCCGGGCGTGTTCGGGTTGGCGACCAGCGCGAGGGTGGTGCGCGCGATCAGGCCGGCGCCGGTCAGGCGCTTGTCGATCTCGTAGGGCAGCTTGCGATAGAGCGCGAGATTCATCACCATGCCGGAGCTGGTGCCCACCAGCAGGGTGTGGCCGTCCGGCGCGGACTTGATCACCGCTTCGGTGGCGACCAGCCCGCCGCCGCCGGTCTGGTTTTCCACCACCACCGGCTGGCCCAGGCGCTGCGAGAGGCGGGGGGCGAGCAGGCGCGGGATCAGGTCGTTGGCACTGCCGACCGCGAAGGGGACGACGACGCGGATCGGCTTGGTGGGAAAGGCGTCCTGCGCGTGGGCGGCGGTGGCGCACAAGGCGGTGATGGCGATGGCGAAGGCGCGCGTCCAGCGGTACGCGGCAGCCTTGCGTGGCGCATCCGCGCCGTGGCCCATCCTGCCTTGAAACGCGCACATCCCGTGCCCTGTCCTGTCTCGCGACGTGTGCATTGCATGCCCTGCCCTTCCTTGAGCGGCGCGCATTCAGCGCCCCGTCCAGCTGGGCTTGCGCTTCTCGTTGAAGGCGGCGCGGCCCTCGGCGGAATCCTGCGTCAGGGCCAGCGAGGTGATCTGGCTCTCGGCGTAGAAGGAGGCATCGGTGAAGTTCATCGAATACATGGCCTGCGCGGCGTACCTGCCGCGGCGGATCGCGGTGGGCGACTTGTCGATCAGGCGCGCGAGCAGCCACTCGACCTTGGCGTCGAGTTCGGCGCCCGGCACGACGTAGTTGAGCAGCCCGCCCTGTTGCGCTTCCTGGGCGTCGAAGGGCTCGCCGGTGAGGCACCATTCGTTGAGCTTGACCTGGGTGACGCGCTCTTTCAGCGGCACGAAAATCTGCATCGGGAACAGGCCGATCTTCACTTCCGGCATGCCGAACTTCGCGTGGTCCGCCGCCACCGCCATGTCGCACATGGAGAGCAAGCCCATGCCGCCCGCCATGCAGGTGCCGTTGACCCGCGCGATCATCGGCAGGGTGGCGGCGCGGGCGCGGCGGATCAGGTTCATGTAGTCGGCGCTGGGCACCGAGTGGTCGAAGGTGAAGCTCTGCCCCGGTTTGAGGTCCGCGCCGGCGCAGAAGGCCTGCTCGCCCGCGCCGGTGAGCACGATGGCCCGTACCTCCTCCCGATGCGCGCTATCGATGCCGGCGCGGATGCCGGCGATCACGTCGCTGTTGATGGCGTTGCGCCGCTCGGCGCGGTTGATGGTGATCCAGTAGGCCTGGCCACGTACCTCACACTGAACGGCGGGGTTCTCCGTCATGCTGTCTCCGATATCGTTGTATTGGGCGTGCGCGAAGCAAAACGCCGCCGCATGGTTTTATGCGACGGCGTTCGTTCGGGTGCCGCCGCATGGTTTTATGCGACGGCGTTCGTTCAGTGTGCCGCCACATGGTTCGATGCGGCGGCGTTCGACTCTATCCCAGGCAATTACTCAGGCTCGACGCCGGCCGCCTTGAGGATTCTACCCATCTCGGGGCTCTCGGCGCGGGCGCGCTCCATCACCGCTTCCGGCGTGGAGTGGGCGGTGAAGATGCCCAGGTTCACGTACTTCTCCTCGACGTCCCTCATCTTCACGACCTTGCCCAGCTCGGCGTTCAGGCGCGCCACGATCTCGGGCGGCGTGCCCCGGGGCGCGAGAATGGCCCACCAGCCCTGCGGCAACTGCCTGGTGAAGCCCTGCTCCGCGAAAGTAGGCACGTCGGGCAGCACCGGCGAGCGCTTCTCGCTGGTCACGCCCAGGGCGCGCAGCTTGCCCGCCTTGATCTGCGGCACGGCGGGCACCATGTCGGCGAACACCATGTCGAGCTGGCCGGCGACCAGGTCGGTGACCGACTGGATGGTGCCCTTGTAGGGCACGTGCACGATGTCGATGCCGACCTGGGTCTTGAACACCTCGCCCAGCACGTGCGCGGGGGTACCGCGCCCGCCGGAGCCGAAGTTCATCTTGCCGGGTTTGGCCTTGGCGAGCGCGATCAGCTCGGCGATGCTTTTCGCCGGCACGCTCGGGTGTACCGTCAGCACGCTGCCGGCGGTGGCAACGAGGGAGATCGGCGCGTAGTCGTTGAACGGGTCGTAGCCCAGGCGCTTGTACAGGTGCACGTTGGTGTTCAGTGCCGGGTTGGCGGTGAGCACGATGGTGTAGCCATCGGGCGCGGACTTGGCGGCCATCTCCTGGCCGATGTTGCCGCCGGCGCCGGGGCGGTTTTCCACCGTGAGCGGCTGGCCGAGAGATTCGCCGAGCTTTTGCGCCAGCACGCGGCACAGCACGTCGGTGGTGCCCCCGGGCGGGTAAGGGGCGATGAACTTGATCGGCTTGTTCGGCCAGGCCTGCGCGTGGGCGGCGGGCGCGGCGAGGGTGCAGGCGGCGGCGAGCACGGCGGCGGCGGCCATGGCCAGGCGCGGCACGCCCACGGTACGGGTGAAGGGCATTTTGTCTCTTCCGGTTATCCGGCCGCCAGGGAGTGGGGCAACCTGTCCGTACAGCTTACCGCAAGCTTACGGACGCCGGAACGAGCGCGCGCTGATGGGCGGCATCAGCGCGCGGGGTGAGGGGAACGCTTATCGGCGCAGAGCCTCGCCGCCGGGCCCGTTCACGGCGCCGGCGCGATCCGCGTGACGGTGAGCAGGCCGCCCATCTTCTCGGCCGAGAAGCGCACCTTGTCGCCCGGTTTCACCTGCTCCAGCATCGCCGGGTCGGCGACGCGGAACACCATGGTCATGGGCTCCATGTCGAGGTTCTTGATCGCGCCGTGCTTGAGGGTCAGCTTGCCGGCGGCCTTGTCGATCTTGCGCACTTCGCCCTCGGTCATGGCATCGGCGGGCGCCGGGGCGGCCTGGGCCATGGTGGGCATCGGGTGGCCGCTATGATCCTGCGCGGCCTGCGCGAAGGCGGCGCCGGGCGCGGCGAGGCAGAGCAGAAGGGTAAACGTGAAAGAGGCGTGTTTCATGATGCGTGTCCTGAAAGAGAGATGAGAATGGCGGGGCGGATCAGCGCGCATCCACCGTGAGGGAGCCCTTCATGCCGGCTTCGTAGTGGCCGGGCACCAGGCAGGCGAAATCGAAGCGGCCGGACTTGCTGAAGGTCCACACCAGTTGGGCGCGCTGGCCGGGCGCGACGGAGACGGCGTTCGGATCGTCGTGCTCCATCTCCGGGTGCTTGCGCATCTGCGCCGCGTGCGCTTTCAGTTCCCCGCTCGTGCCGAGCACCAGCTCGTGCTTGATCTTGCCCTGGTTAACCACTTCGAAGCGCACGGTTTCGCCGCGCCGCACGTGGATCGCGGCGGGCGAGAAGCGCATGCTGTCGCGCATCACCACGCGCACGCTGCGCGTGACGCGCGCCGGATCGCCGGGCGCACCGAGCGCGGCGGCGTGGCCGTCGTAGACAGGTGCGGCGGCGGCACCGGGTGCGGGTTCGCCGGCGTGGCCCGCTTCGCCGTGCGCGAATGCCGCCGCCGAGAAGAGGGTCGTGACAGCGCAGAGCGCGAGGCGGGCGCGCAGGCCCGCGGTAGGGTTCGACATGCAGTCTCCTTGAAAAAAAATGGCAATCGGTTCAATGGTGGCCGCTGTGCCCGCCGCGAATCACGTTCACGTCGGCGGGTTTGGCGGGCGCCGGTGCCTGGGCACCGGCGGCGCGTGGCGCTGCCGTGGGCGCGCCGGGAGCGCGCGCCGGCTCGGGCAGCGCGCCGGTCCACTCGCGGGCCTGGGTGCCCTTGGGCTGGGCGTACCAGCCGGGATCACGATAGTCGTTGCGGGCCAGGCCGGCGCGCACCTTCACGGTGGTGAACATGCCGCCCATCTCCAGCCCACCGTAGGGCCCTTGGCCCGTCATCATCGGCAGGGTGTTGTCGGGCAGGGGCATTTCCATCGAGCCCATGTCGGCGCCGCCCTTGTCGCCCATCACCATGTAGTCGGGCACCAGCTGGTTGATGCGCTTGGCGATATCGGCCTGCTCGACGCCGACCATGGTCGGCACGTCGTGCCCCATCGCGTTCATGGTGTGGTGCGCCTTGTGGCAATGGAAGGCCCAGTCGCCCGGCTCGGTAGCGTCGAACTCGATGGCGCGCATCTGCCCGACGCCGATGTCGGCGCTGACCTCGGGCCAGCGCGCGCTTTTCGGCACCCAGCCGCCGTCGGTGCCGGCGACTTCGAACTCATGGCCGTGCAGGTGGATCGGGTGGTTGGTCATGGTGAGGTTGCCGATGCGGATGCGCACCCGGTCGCCTTGCCGGCACACCAGCGGGTCGATGCCGGGGAAGGCGCGGCTGTTCCAGGTCCACAGGTTGAAGTCGAGCATGGTATTGACCTTGGGGGTGGCGGCGCCGGGCTCGATGTCGTAGGCGTTCAGCAAAAAGCAGAAGTCGCGGTCGACCTTGTATTGCGAAGGGTTCTTCGGATGCGTGACCCAGAAGCCCATCATCCCCATCGCCATCTGCAGCATCTCGTCGGCATGCGGGTGGTACATGAAGGTGCCGGGGCGCTTCGCCTCGAACTCGTAGACAAAGGTTTTCCCCGGCTGGATTTGCGTCTGCGTCAGGCCGCCGACGCCGTCCATCCCATTCGGCAGGCGCTGGCCGTGCCAGTGGATGGTGGTGTGCTCGGGCAGCTTGTTGGTGACGAACAGGCGCACGCGGTCGCCCTCGACCACCTCGATGGTCGGCCCCGGCGACTGGCCGTTGTAACCCCACAGGTTGGCGACCATGCCGGGGGCGATCTCGCGCTGCACCGGCTCGGCGACGAGGTGGAATTCCTTCACGCCATTGTTCATGCGCCAGGGCAGGGTCCAGCCGTTCAGCGTGACCACCGGGTTGTAGGGACGGCCAACAGCAGGAAAGAGCGGCGGGGCCGTCGCTGCCGCGGATTGGGTGGGCGCTTCGGGAATGCCGGCGGCGCTGGCGGCGCGCACCAGGCTGGCGCCGGCCAAAGCCAGGCCGGTGGAGGAGAGAAATTGGCGTCTGCTGTTCATGTTCATTCCTTGGCCGCGCCGGCGTTGGCGGTGAGGCTGGCGAAGCCGGTCGGCTTGCCGGTGAGGGCCATGCGCAATTCGGTATCGGCGATCCAGAAATCGCGCTGCGCGCTGATCGCGCCGTTCACCGCCTGCACCTGCTCGCGCGCATCGGCCAGCAGCTCGAACACCGAGGCGAGCATGCCGTTGTAGCGCAGCAGCATTTCATCGGAGACTTTCTTTTTCAGCGGCACCAGCTCGGTGTTGTAGTGCCGCGCCAGCTCATAGGCGTTGCGGTAGCCCTGGTAGGCCTCGCGCACTTCGGACTGGGCATTGACCGCCGTCTCGGTGATGCGGTTCACGCTCTGCATGTACAAGGCCTCGGCGCGCGCATGGCGTGAGGAGCCAAAATCGAAAATCGGAATCTCGATGGCCCATTCCCAGCCGCTGCGTGCGGGATCATTGCCCTCGCGGATGCGCGCGTGCGAAAGCTCGATGGCGTTGACGTAGCGCGTGACTTTTGTCAGGCCCAGTTCGCGCGACAGCGCATCGGCCTGGGCGCGCGCGGCACGCACGTCGAGGCGCTCGCGCATCGCGGTCGCCTCGGCGTCCGGTAGGTCCTGCGCGCCGGCGGGAATCTCCGGCAGGCGTTCCGGCAGGGTGTAGTTGGCATCCGCCCCGGCCAGGCCCATCAGGCGCGTCAGCCTCTCGCGCGCGCCCACCTGCGCGTTGGCGGCGCGCGTGGCCTGCGCCATCGCGTCGAGATAGAAGCCGCGTTCACGCAGATGCGCCAGGCGGCTGAAATTGCCGGCGCGCTCCATGCGCTGCGCCAGTTCGGCGGAGGCGCCGGCGGACTCGCGCACCTGTTCCATGTAGGCGCGGCCCTGCTGCGCGGCGACCGCCTGGAAATACGCGATCCGGGTATCGAAGGCCAGGCGCAGCATGGTTGCGGCGGTGTCGGCCTGCACCTGGGCGAAGCGCGATTTCTGCGCTTCGACACGCGCGGGAATCGTGAGCAGCGCCAGCAGGTTGAAGCCGATCAGCTCCTCGATCTTCGGGCCGATGTCCGGATGCGTGGCACGCAGGCGTGAGAGCCGCAGGCCGGGCGGGCGGCCGGCCTCGACCAAGTCGGCCTCGGTGATCTGCAGTTGCGCATACGAGGCCTGCAGGCCCGGGTTGTTCCATAGCGCTATCTGCACCGCGGCCTCGGGGGTGAGGGGTTGCGCCAGCAGTTTGCGCACCTCCTCCTTGAGCTTGCCGGATTGCTCCGGGGTGCGCGCCCATTGCGCGTCTTGCCCCAGCTTGTCGCGCGCGGTTTGCGCGACCGGGTCGAAACCGCCGTCTTTGGAAAATGTGGTGCAGCCGGCCAGGGCCAGCGCCCCGGTCAGCAGGGCCGCGCGCAGCAGAACCGGGCGCGGCGAAAATACAGCGAACATGAAACACCTCTTGCGGCGGGTTGGGCAACGCGGCGTGCAAGCGCACGGCGTGGACTCAAGATTTCCAGGAAACGGATCAGCGGCGCGCGCAAAACGCGGACGCACTAATCCCGTCTAGGCCGCAAGAGGATTGGGCGGAGGGACCGGCAGGTCGGCGACAAAGCTCGCCGGGAGGGGATGGGACAGCGCGGCGACACGCGTTACCGGCGCGTCGCCGGAGAGCATCGGCGCGACGGTCTGCAGTACGCCGACGGAACAGCAATCGCCGCAGGCGCCGCAGGAGGAAGCGGCGGGCGCGGAGGAATGCGACGAAGAATGCGGCGAAGAATGCGACGAAAAAGCAACGCCGGCAGAGAGCGCGGCGTCGCCATGCGAAGACACCTCGTGATGCGCGGCAACCGCGGGCGCGGTATCTCCATGATCGGCCACGCTACGGTGATGCGCCACGCCCTCATGATGCGCGCCCGCACCCTGCGGCGCCGGAACGGCCGCCACGCAGCGCGCGCCGAAACCCGCCTGCATCAGCACCGACGCATAACCGCGCGCCGGCAGGCCGGCGATCAGCAGGGCGGCCAGGAAGACGCGGAAAATGCGGGACAGGCGCAACATGCGATCGATTATATCCTTACCCCCATGGCAAGGTTCAAGCCCCGATTTGCGCCACCACCGTCAATGCAGGATGATCCCCAGGATGCCCGCCAGGGTCAGCCCCACGCCCACCAGGATGCGCGGCGTCACCTTCTCCTCGTGCACGAACAGCCAGGAGAGCAGCAGGGTGAACAGCGGCGCGGTGGTGACGATCGGCGCGACGATGCCGACCTTGCCGATACGCAGCGCCGAGTAGGTGAGGAACAGGCCCATGCCGTTGCAAAAACCCACCCCCATGAACCACGGATAGGCGCGGGCGTCAAAACGCCCGGCGCGCCTGAGCGCCCCGCGCGTGACCAGCAGCACCACGGCGGCCGAGACGGTATAACCCGCCAGGCTGGCCGCGTAGGGGTTGGCCCACAGCCCGAGGCTGAACTTGGTCATGGTCTGCGCGATGCCGCGCACCGCCGCCGAGCCGAGCGGGAACACCAGCGCCCAGGTGGCCCAGCGCCGGGTGGCGGTTCCATCCAACCCGCCATGCCCGCCGGAAAACGCGATCACCCCGGCGACGATCGCCGCCGTGCCCAGGGCGATCCGCAAAGTCAGGGACTCGCCGAGAAACAGGATCGCCGTGAACACCGCGAACACCGCCGCCGTCGAAGACAGCGAACCGGCCACCGTCGGCCCCATGCGGCGGATCGATTCGAACAGCAGCAGGGTGACGGCGGTGGGAAAGAACAGCCCGACCAGCAGGAACAGGCTCACCGCCTGCCAGCTCGCGCCGGTGGTATCGAGCATGAAGGGCGCGCCCAGCCAGAACAGCAGACAGGCGAAGGGGATGCTGATCGAGGCCCCCACCGGGCCGGGCACATAGCGCAGCCCGAAGCGCGCCACCACCACGCCCGCGCCGAACAGCAGGGCGGCCAGCGCCGCCAGCATTGCGGAGAACTGCATCGTGCCTTCGCATATTTGTCGTGCGGCGCATTGTCGCGTGGCACGCGCATCCCCGCAACCGCGGAGCGCTTGTTCGACGGATTATCTGTATCCGATGAGTTTTGGGGGCACCGATTCCGCCTTGACCGGCACGCGCGGCGACGTTAGCCTAAGGTGGTACGTTGCATTCGGCCACCGCGCATTCGGGCGCTGCTTGCGCAATCAATAACCAGACCCGGGACAAAGCCTGCGCTTCATGAACTGGCGCGTCATCTTCAAACATGCCCTGTACGCCTACCCGATTCCGCTGGCGGTGATCGTGGTATCGATATTGGACGGCGGCCTCTGGGGCGGCGCCTGGTTCGGCGGCGGCGGCCCGGGCTGGGCCGTGCTGGCGCTTTCGCTGCCCTGGACGGCGGGCCGCATGCTGGTGCTCGCCAGCACCGGCGGGGTGGTGCGCAACAAGCAGCAACGCCGCGTCGCCGCGACCGTCGGCCTGACCTACCCGCTGGTGGCGCTGGCCTGCGCCGCCGCCATCGCGCTGGCGATGGGTTATGTGAATGTGCGGCAACTGGGCGAATACCTGCTGCTGCTGTTCTTTCCCTTCACCGTGACGGGAATGATGTAGCCGCGCGCGAAGCGCTAAAATCGGCGCGCCTCCCAAGACCGCGCCCGCAGCCGGCGCGCATTGCCTTCCCGACGCCACGCTCCCGATATCGCCATCCGCGCCGCCCGCCCATGCCGCATCACCCGGTGATCCTGTTCCTCGACTACGACGGCGTGCTGCACCCGGTAGGCGGCGCTGCCGCCGTACTGCCCGGCGCCTCCCGGCCGGGGCGCTACCTGGTGCGCCTGCCGCTGCTGGAAGAGCTGCTGCGCGAGCCGGGCATGGAGCAGGTGGGCATCGTGATCTCTTCGACCTGGCGGGTCGCCTACAAGCTGGTCCAGCTGCGCGACCAGTTCGCGCCGGACCTGCGCGGGCGCGTGGTCGGCGTCACCCCGCAGCTGAACCGCTTCGCGACGCGCCATCCGCGCCATGAAGAGATCATGGCGTGGCTGGCCGATCATGCCGAGGTGCGCGCCTGGGTGGCGGTGGACGACGACGTGCGCGGCTTTCCCGAAGCGCAGGCTCACCTGGTGGCGACCGATTCGCGGACCGGCTTGACCAGCCGTGACATAGACGTGCTGCGCGATGCGCTGCGGGCCCGCCTCGCGCCGGGCTGAGCATGGAACTGCTGCGCAAGCTGTGGGCGCGCCCGCTCTGGCTGATCTGGGTGGCGCCGCTGATCTGGTCGACCAATATCACCATCGGCCGCGCCGTGGCCTCGACCTTCCCGCCCGCCTGCCTGACCCTGCTGCGCTGGGGCCTGGCGGCGCTGATGCTGGCGCCGTTTGTGTGGCCGCAAACGCGCGCGCAATGGCCGCTGCTCAGGAAACACTGGGGCCTGGTGCTGGTCAGCGGGGCCCTGGGCATGGCCGGCTACAGCGGCCTGGCGTATCTGGCGCTGCATACGACCACGGCGGCCAATGTCGCCTTCATCAACTCGACCCTGCCGCTGATGGTGCCGATCGTGATGCTGTTCGTCGCGCGCGAGCCGATGGCCCCGCGCACCCTGCTCGGCATTTTCGTTTCCTTCTGCGGAGTGGCGTGGATCATGGGGCGCGGCGACCTTGCGCACCTGGCGGGCCTGTCGTTCGCGCGCGGCGACCTGATCGCGCTGGGGGCGGTGGCCTCCTACGCGGTGTACTCGGTGCTGGTGCGCAAAAAGCCGAAGGAGCTGGACATGCTGGTGTTCCTGCTCGCCGGTTCCGTGGTCGGCACGCTGATCCTGGTACCGTTCGCCGCCGTGGAACTGGCGCAGGGAGCGCAGGTGCCGCACGATGCCAAGTCCATCGTGCTGGTGATCTACGTCGCGCTGGTGATTTCGCTGCTCGCCTACATCGCCTGGAACCACAGCATCCTCTCGCTGGGGCCGGGCATCGCCGGGGCTTCGTACCACTTGCTCTCGGTGTTCACGCCGATCGTCGCCTACTTCGTGCTGGGCGAGCGATTGCTCGGCTATCACTATGTCGGGATCGGCCTGATCCTCGCCGGGGTGTTCGTGGCGACGCGGCGCGGCTAGACGAAAACCCGACGAAAACCCGACGCAAACCCAACGCAAACCCGACACACCTGGACGCAAGCTCGGACGCAAACCCGGACAAAGCGCCGGACGCAAGACCGGACGCCTCCCGGCGCGCACCCGCATGCGAAAGCGCGCCGGCGTTACGCGGGCGCGGCCAGGTGGCAAGGCGCCGGAGGAGGTCCGGCGCGCCCCGCCGCCGCGCCTGCTTCCCCCTGCTTTCCCCCTACTTCCCCTTCGGCAGCAGTGAAGGAATATCCACCACCGCGCCCATCGCCTGGTAGCCCATCCGGTTCGGGTGCAGCTTGTCGCCGGCCCCGCCGGTGGTGCTCTCGGGAACGAACTCGGGGCGCATGCCGCCGGTCATGGCATCAACAGTGACGCGGTCGAAATCGGCCACCGCGTCGAAATTTCCCGGCGCGCGGATGAAGTCGTTCAGCGCGCGGCGCTTGGCGTCCTGCTCGGGGAAGCCGTGCGCGCCGCTGGTGCTGCCCAGGGCCGAGGTGGCGGTGGCGCCGATCACGCGCACCCCGGGGATCTTCTGGCGCAGGCGCGCCACGCCCTGCTTCATGCCTTCGATCACCGCCTCCGCGCTGGCGTTGCCGTTCTTGCTGAAGTCGTTGATGCCTTCCAGCCAGATCAGCGCGCCGACACCGGAGAGCGAGAGCACGTCGCGCTCCAGGCGGCTGCCGGCCGAGGGGCCGCCGGGGAAGGGCTGCTGCGGCGTGTATTGCGCGGGGCCGGCCACCTGGTTACCGCCGATGCCGGCGTTGATCACCGCGTAACGGTCGCCATGCAGGGCGTGGATGCGGCGCGACAGCACGTCGGGCCAGCGATCGTCGCCGTTCATGGTGGAGGCGGTGCCGTCGGTGATCGAGTCGCCGAACGCGACAATCGCGCGGGTACTGGGCGGGGTCTGCATATCGACCGCGTCGAGGAAGTACCAGGAGGCGGTCGACGCGGGGAAATTCGCTTCGCCATATTCCGCGCCGCGCGCGCCTGCACCGGGCAAGGAGACGTAGGAACTGGTGAGCGCCTTGGCGTGCCAGGTCATCGGGCCGCTCTCCCCAAGCACATGAAAGCTCACCGCCAGCTTGCGGCCGGCCAGCGCGCTTTTGCCCGCGGCGACCGGTAATGCGACAGCGTCGCTCCAGACCGATTCGCCCGGCGCCACCGTGACGCTCGCCTTGCCGCCGAATTTCACCGCGCGGTTGCTGCCGGGCAGCAGCGCCGGGCCGGAGAGCTGCAGGCCGGCGTACACACCATCGAAGGTGACGGGTTTGGTGCCGAAGGCGTTCGACAGGCGCAGGCGCGCCCGCGGGCCCCACACATCGGGGCGCACGATCAGGCGGAAGCTCTGGTCGCGCGCGCCGTTCTCCGGCACCGGGAAGACGCGGCTCATGTCCGGCTGCGCGGAGGGGTTGCCGACCGGGTAGGGGCCTTGCGCCGAGGCGGCCCAGGTGGTGGTCCAGTGGATCGCGGCGCGCGGCTGCGCGTGGACGGTGGAGGTGACGACGGTGCCGAGAATGACACCGAGAATGACACCGAGAATGGCGCTGAGATTGACGCCGAGAATCGCGAAAACGCGGACGGTGCGGACAACGCGAAAGACGGCGGCACCGATAGCGGCTGCACGCATGGCTTGGCTCCTCTGTTATGGCGGCGCCGCCGGGAGTAACAAAGCCGGCCTTGCCGCGTTGATTTTGCGGCCATGGTAACACCGCGCTCCGCCGCCAGCCCGGCGCGTTCCGCCTATTCGCGCAGGGCGCGGTACCAGCGCGCGGCCGGGCCGAGGTAGAGCAGGCCCAGGGGCAGCACGGCGCACAGGGTGGACAGCAAGCTGGCCGCCGCCGCGTAGCCCGGCAGCGGCGTCTGGTCGCCATCGGTCAGCGAAAGCGCGATCATCGCCACGGTGAGCAAGGCGTAGGGATGGCGCACCCAGCCGTGGCCGCGCGCCAGCGCCCGGCAGATCAGCAGCAGAACCAGCAATGCCGCGGCCTCGATGATGAGCAGCAAGCCGGTATCGGTGCCCTCCTGGTACAGGCCCCAGGCGGCGGGCAGGTCGAGCAGCCAGGACAGGGCGATCAGCGCCAGCGCGAATCGCACCTGCGCCGGACGCCGGGCCAGGGACTCTTCGTGCGGCACGTCGCGCACCTCGACCGTGGGCGGGGCGTAGCGTTCATCCAGCATGTCTTGCTCCGCGCTCCGGCACGCCGATTGCGCCTGCCCGTGCGCAAGGGTTGAAACGGGAACCGGCGCACCCGCGCGCGCTCCAACCCGGGTAGCCGGCGCGCGCTCGCGGGGCGTAACATGCGGCAACGCCCGGCCGCAACGCGCGCGGCCGTACCAATATCCACAATATCCATAACGTCATGCCCAAAACCCCATGTCCTCAAACTCCGGCAATCTTCCCCATGTGGTGATCCTCGGCTGCGGCTTCGGCGGCCTGGCCGCGGCGCGCACGCTTGCCGATGCGCCCGTGCGCATCACCATGATAGACAAGAGCAACCACCACCTGTTCCAGCCCCTGCTCTACCAGGTCGCCACCGCCGGCCTGCCGGCGCCGGCGATCTCCGCGCCGGTGCGCCACCTGCTGGCCAGGCAGGCCAATGCGACCACCCTGATGGCCGATGCGCAGAAGGTCGATGCGGCGCGCCGCGTGGTGGTGCTCGAAGACGGCAGCGAGCTGGCCTACGACTATTTGATCATGGCCACCGGCACCACCCACAGCTATTTCGGCAACGACGCCTGGGCCGCGTATGCGCCGGGGCTGAAGACGCTTTCCGATGCCTTCGTGATCCGCAAGCGCATCCTGCTCGCCTATGAGCACGCCGAGCGCGAGGAAGACCCGGCCAGGCGCGTGCCCTGGCTCACCTTCGCGGTGATCGGCGCCGGGCCCACCGGGGTGGAGCTCTCGGGCACCCTGGCCGAGATCGGCCGCCACACGCTGCACGGGGACTTCCGCCGCATCGACACGCGCGACGTGCGCGTGGTGCTGCTGGAGGGCAACGACCGGGTGCTGGCGACCTATCCCGAGGATCTTTCGGAGAAGGCGCGGCTGCAGTTACAGAAGCTGGGCGTCGAGGTGCGCCTGAAAAGCCGGGTCACCGGCATCGACGCCCGGGGCGTGACGTTCCAGACCGGGGCCGGCGAAGAGCGCATCGAGGCGCGCACCGTGGTGTGGGCGGCAGGCGTGGCGGCCTCGCCGCTGGCCAGGACCATCGGCCTGCCGGCGGAGAAGTACGACCGCGCCGGGCGCGTGCTGGTCGAGCCCGACCTGTCGGCGCCCGGGCATCCGGAAATTTTCGTGATCGGCGACCTCGCCAGCATTCAGGCGGACGGCAAGCCGGTGCCGGGCCTGGGCGCTTCGGCCAAGCAGATGGGCTGGTGCGCCGGGGCGAACCTGAAGCGGCGCCTGGCTGGCGAGGCGGGCAAGGCCTTCGAATACGCCGACTACGGCACGCTCTCGCCGATCGGGCGCGGCGCGGCGGTGGCGGTGCTGGGCAGGTTCAAGCTCTCCGGCTTCATCGCCTGGCAGTTGTGGCTGTTCGCCCACATCTATTTTCTGATCGGCTTTCGCAACCGCGTGATGGTGATGATCGACTGGGCCTCGGCCTACTTCAGCTTCCAGCGCAATGCGCGCATCGTCGCGGGCGGGGACGACAAGGTCGAAGACACGGCCTGACAGGCAGCCTCAGTAAAGTTCCTTGCCGATGCGCAGCGGCAGTTCGCGGTCATACTTTTCGCCGTCGATCTTCTGCTTCGACAGTGCCGCGAGGATGGTGCCGTTGCTCGGCAGGCTCTTGCGCTCCACCTGCACTTCGGGGTTCCACAATTGCGCGCGCAGGATGGCGCGCGAGCACTGGAAGTAGACCGTCTCGACTTCGACCACGATCACGCAGCGCGGCGCCTTGCCTTCGAAGGCGAAGGACTCGAGCAATTGCGGATCGACCGAAATCCTCGCGCGGCCGTTGACGCGGAAGGTCTCGCCCACGCCGGGAATCAGGAACAGCAGCCCCACCTTGGGGTCGCGCACGATGTTGCGCAGGCTGTCGATGCGGTTGTTGCCGCGCCGGTCGGGGATCAGCAAGGTCTTCTCGTCAAGCACGCGCACGAAGCCGGCCGGGTCGCCGCGCGGCGAGCAGTCCATGCCCTCTGGACCCGAGGTGGCGAGCGCGAAAAACGGCGAGGCCTCGATGAACCTGCGGTAGTGTTCGGTGATGACCGGCGTTTCCTTGGCGATCGAACTTTCGCCGGGCTGGCCGTAGTGCATGGCCAGGGTGTCGAGGTCGCGGACGAGGAACTCGTCGCGCAGCGTGGCGGCATTGCTCACGGCAGGACTCCAGGAAACTCCAAGCCCGCATGATAGCAGCCCGCCCTGCCCTCGCGCTCCAATGCACGGGCTGGCGGCGCGATTGCGATCGCACGGCAGCCACGCATGGATTACATGCGGGGGGCACGCCCCCCGCCCGCCCCCCGAAATTTGGGGCTTAGTGCGCAGCCTTTGCGACACGGTCGCGCGGCAGGCCACGGACGCGGAAACGTTCGCGGTACTCATGCGGCGTCAGCCCCGTATGGTCGCGGAACAGCTTGCGGAAGCCGCTCATGTCCGAGTAGCCGCTCTTGTCCATGATGCGCTCGACCGCGAGGGCGGTGGTCGAGAGCAGGCCCTTGGCGCGCTCGACGCGCAGCTTCTGGATGTAGGAAAGCGGGGTCTGCCCGGTGGCTTCGTGAAAGCGGCGGATCAGGGTGCGGGTGCTCACCGCCGCCACTTCGGCGACCTGCGCCAGTTCGATGGTCTGGGTCAGGTGGCCCTTGATCCAGGCCTGCGCCTTGGCGACCACGGGGTCGGAGGCGGTGGAGAACAGGTCGATCATCGCGTAGGGCGCCTGCGAGTCGCGGTTCGGGTCGATCAGCATCCAGCGCGAAACGAGCGAGGCGATCTCGACGCCGGCGAAATGCTCGATCAGTTTCAGGCACATGTTCAGGTGCGCGGTGGCGGCGCCCGCGCACCACAGCTTGCCGTCAAAGGTGAGCATCTTGTCCAGCGACAGGCGCACGGCGGGGTAGCGGCGCCGGAACATCTCGCCCAGCCACCAGCTGGTGGTCGCCTCGCGGCCGTCGAGCAGGCCGGTCTCGGCGAGCAGCGCGGTGCCCGAGCAGATCGCGCCCACCATCACGCCGGCCTCGTGATGCTGGCGCAATATCCCGCTCTCCGCCGCCAGGCCCTTGACCGTGCCCGACAGGTCGCGCGCGGTGGCGTGCCAGATGCCCGGCACGATCAGCGCATCGGTGCGCGCCACGTCCACCGGGCCGGCGTCGAAGTGCACGCCGCGCCGCGTGGTGAGGCCCTGCCCGTCGGCGGAGACGATGCTGCCGGAAAAACGCGGCGCCCGCGTTTCCGGGCTGATCATTTCCGAGAGGGCATTGGCGACATCGAACAGCTCCAGCGGGGCCAGCACGCTGGAGGCCATGCAGCCCTCGAAGGCCAATACCGATACGCGCACCTCGGCGGCCGCCTTGCCCGGCTCGGCTTTGGCGGGCCGCGCGGCGCCCTTGCGCGCGACGCCGCCGGCGCCTTGAAGCGGGCCTTTTCCGGTTTTGCTCGGATTCGCGGTTTTTGGCATTTTTACCACTTCCACTGTCATTAGTGACACTGCCATTCTAGGCCGCGTCCGCCTAACCTTGCAAGTACCCCGGAGGTAATCGCGCGAACCGCGCCCGGGGCCGAATCTGCAACCTGCGATGCGGCCGAAGAACCCGCGGCGCAAGCAACACACCCGGGCGCGCCACCCGCGCCGCCCCGGGCCTTATGGAGAAACCCATGCATACCCTGCCCGCCCGCTCCTTCCTGCCCTCGCCTACCGGCGAGCCGTGGAAGCTGTATCTCTCCCTGCTGCCCTTGCGCGGCTTCTTTTCCGCCTCGGCGCGTCTGGCGCCGGAACTGGCCGCGCCGGTGGCGCGCCGCCTGTTCTGCACCCCGCGCGGGCCGCGCCGCATCGCCATGGATATGCGCGAGGTGCCCACCCACGAGGAGTTCGCCGTCGCGCACCGCGAGCAGACCGTCTACGGCCGCGCCTGGGGCCTGGACCGGCGCCGCCCGCGCGTGCTGCTGGCGCACGGCTGGGCCGGCTGGGGTTTGCAGTTCAGCCGGTTCGTGCAGCCGCTGCTCGATGCCGGTTTCGAAGTCATCAGCTTCGACCAGCCGGCGCATGGCGCCTCCACCGGCAGCACCATCACCCTGCCCGAGTTCTCCCGCGTGCTCGCCACCATCGACGCCAACTTCGGCCCCTTCCACGCGGTGATCGGCCATTCGCTGGGCGGCGCGGCGGCGGCCTTCGCCCTGTCGCGCGGCCTGCGCGCGAAAAAGGCGGTGCTGATCAGCGCGCCGTCGGACGCCGAAGCGGAGACCAGGCGTTTCGCCCACGCCCTCTGGCTGCCCGAGGCGGCGCGCGCCGCCATGCAGCGCGCCATCGAGGAGGATGAAGGGGTGCGCATGAGCGAACTGCGCGCCAGCACGCTCGCCCCGACCCTGCGCCAGCCGGCACTATTGATCCACGACCGCCGCGACCGCGAGGTACCGGTGAAGGCGCTGTCCGACTACGACGCCTGGCCGGGCGCGCAGGTGATGACCACCGAAGGCCTGGGCCACGTGCGCATCCTGCGCGATGCCGGGGTGATCGCGCGCGTGACGGAGTTCCTGACCTTGTAGCCGCGGCCGATTAGTTGCGACCGACTAGCCGCAATCGACTAGCCGCAATCGAATAGTTGCGGCCGATTAGCTGCGGCCGATTAGCCGGCCGCGGCGACGCCGCTGCCCTGCCCGGCCAGCGGCGCGGCATCGAGCGTGACGCGGCCGCGCCCATTCTCCTTGCTGGCATAGAGTGCATGGTCGGCGCGGTCGAACAGCGCGCCCAGGGTCTCGACCGGATCGTGGCGCGGAAACACCGCCACGCCCACGCTGGCGCCGACGACCACGGTCTGCCCGTCGTCCAGCGGGATCGGCTCGCCCAGGGTCTCGATCGCCCGCCTCGCCACGCGCACCGCCTCCTCGGGCGAGGGGATCTCCTGCAGGATCAGCGCGAACTCGTCGCCCCCCAGGCGCGACACCGAATCGCTGCCGCGCACCAGGCCGCCGAGGCGCTGGCCGGCGCGGATCAGCACCACGTCGCCGGCCCGATGGCCGTACTTGTCGTTCACCGGCTTGAAGTGGTCCAGATCAAGCAGCAGCAGCGCGCCGATGCGGTCGTGGCGGCGCGCCGCGCCCACCGCCTGTGACAGGCGGTCGTCGAACAGGCGGCGGTTCGGCAGGCCGGTAAGCCGGTCGTGCACGGCGAGGGCCAGGATGTGCTGGCGGCTCACCATCAGCCGGTAGGAAAGCAGGCCGACCAGCACCGCCAGCGCATAGGCGAACAGGGCGACGATATTGGGCACCCGGCCCACCACCTCCCAGCCGCCGGTCGGCACCGCGCCGAGCTGCCAGCTGCCCCCGCCGGGCAGCGGATAGTCGAGCAGCACGGGATCGCGAGCGAACACGTTTTCATTGCCGGCGAAGGCCGTGCCGCGCGCTCCGGTGGCGTCGCTGCCGCGCGCGGCGATGTCGAAACCCTGGTGGTTCTCCTGCAGGCCGGCGTCGGCGAACACGGTCTCGGCATTCACCGTCAGCGAGACGATGCCCCAGTAAGGCTCGCTGCCGCCGGCGCTGCGCGGCGCGCGGAACACCGGGGTGCGGCTGGAGATGCCCATGCCGCCCTGCACCAGCTTGAACGGCCCGGCCACCACGGTGCGGCGCGTCTCGATGGCGCGCTGCACGGCGGCGCGCTGGGCCGGCACATCCATGTAGCGCAGGCCGAGCACGCGCTCGTTGCCGGCCAGCGGGTAGACCGTGGTGATGACGTTGTCCGGCGCCAGGGCGACATTGCGGATGTGCTTGTTCGAGCCAGCCAGGCGCGAGACCACCGCGCCGAACACTTCGGGCTCCAGCTTGCCCTGGGCCGCGACGAACGCGGCCACGGTCTCGGGCACGCCGAGCACACTTTGCAGCTCGCGGTCGAGCCGGTCGCGGATGCGCACCAGGGTCTCTTGCGTGCGGCCACGGTATTCGAGCCGGCCCTTGGACTCGGCGATGGCGACCACGCCCCAGGCGGCCGCGAGAGCAGCGGCGGCGGCGATGATGCCGGTGAGCACCGCCTGCGGCCGGCCGCTGCGCCAGCGTTCGCGGAAGGGGACCGGCGCGGCAAAAGGAGTGTTGGTCGCCATCGTGCCCTAGGAAAAAATTGAGGGAGTGCTGCCTACACCATGTTGCCTGCTTGTTGCTTACCGCTTGTTGCTTGCTGCTTACCTCGACGGGCCGCCCGCCGATCACGCGCCGCACTCGCCCGGTCATGCCTTCGCGGCGCGCCTGCGTTCAGCTCAACTCAGGTCAGCGGCAGCATCACATGCTCGCGAAAGGCGCTGCGCGCCGCCAGGCGCTCGTACCAGGCGCGCAGATGCGGATGCTCGCCGCGCTCGATCGGCAGCGCGTACCAGCGGTAGATGAAGCAGCCGATCGGGATGTCGCCCATCGTAAGGGTATCACCGCACAAATACTGCCGGCCCTTGAGCCGCGCATCGAGGATGGCGGCGAGCTTTTCCATCTCCAGGCGGTGGCCTTCGATGGCGGCATTGTCGCGCTTCTCGGCGGGTGTGCGGATCAGGCCCCAGAACAGCGGGGTCATCACCGGGGCGACGGTGGAGGTGGTCCAGTCCATCCAGCGGTCGGCATCGGCGCGCTGCTGCGCATCGGCCGGGCAGAAGCGGCCGGCGCTGTGCCTGGCGGCGAGGTAGCGCACGATCGCGTTCGACTCCCACAGCACGAAACCCTCGTCGTCGATGGTGGGCACGCGGCCGTTCGGGTTCATGGCGCGGTACCAGGCTTCGTTCACCATGCCGTACTGCATGCCGGCGTCGGCGTGCTGGTGCGGCAGCTCCAGCTCGGTGATCAGCCACATCGCCTTTTGCACGTTGATGGAATTGGTGCGGCCCCAGATCTTCAGCATGGTGTCTCCTGTATTGCGGATCTATTTGTCCGGCGGTTTCTTCCACAGCGCCTGCCAGCCTGCCGGGCCCAGGCGCTTCAAGGTTTCGATGTTGCGCTCGTAGATCAGGTCGGTGTCCGGATCCTGCTCCACCGCGCGCTCGACGCTCTCCTCGCGCAGCAGGTGCAGGGTCGGATAGGGCGAGCGGTTGCTGTAGTTTTCGACGTCGTCCGGCTGGGTGCCCTCGAACTGGTAGCGCGGATGAAAGCTCGCCACCTGCAGCTCGCCGGTATAGCCGAGCGCCTCGACGGTGGCGTCCGCGATGTCGAGAAAGTCGTTGTAGTCGAGAAAATCGTCCATCACATGGGGATGGATCAGGAGCGTGGTCTCGATACGCGCCGGCTCGGCGGCCATCAGCGCGGAAATCTCGCGCGCCAGCGCCTCGACCAGCGCATCGGCATCGGCGGCATCGGTATAGGCATAGCGCACCTGCCCGGCCAGTTGCGGCCCGCGCGCGAACGGGCACAGGTTCAGGCCGATCACCGCCTTCTCGACCCATTCGCGGGTGGCAGCGACCGCCTGTTCCCCGCCGGGCGACTGGTACTGGTTCTGGCTCGCGCTCACGGCTGCTTCCTGAGTTTGACGCCCAGCGGACCTTCGAGGGCGCCGTCATCCGATTTGACCAGTACGAAAGTACTGGAGGTGCCGATGATTTTCACGTGCTTGCCGTCGACTTCGTATTTCATCTCGCTGCGTACCCCGAGCAGCGACACGTATACCTTGCCGCTGGGCTCGAATTCATATTTCGACAGGCCGGTGGGGTCGGCATAAGTGCCTTCCATCTTCGCGCCGCAGGCGGTGAGCAGCAGGCAGGCCGACAGCACGCACAGGCGCAGCAGGCGAGGGAAATGTCGATGGAGATGGTTCATCCGGGTCCCGGTGGTTCCTTGCATATTGTCGCGCATTGTCGCCCGCATTGTCGCCGATGGCGGCGGGCTTGCGCTGGTTCCGCAAGCCGCGCATGCCGCACGTCGGCGCTTATGCGCCGCATGCTCCCGTGGCGCTTTGGCTTTTCCGGACTCAATGGCCTAATGACATGCAGGGGTACCGGTGCTAAGCTTGAATCGAATCACCTCCGGCATCGCGCGAAAAAAACAATAACGCGCACAAGCTCACGCAAGCTCTCCGCCAGCGTGACCATGCAACCGGAAGTCAGGGCAACACCCGCCGGGGAAAGCAGCCAGTCAGCGTGGCGCTTGATGCGCACGCGCAGTTCGCAAGGAGAATGATCCAGCATGCCCGGGCAACCACCAAAGGGTAAGGAGCCGAGTTCTCTGCCTGAAGAGGACGACAGTACATTGCGCTGGCGCGGCGCGGAGGAAGCCGAGCGCACCGGTGAACGCGCCACGCCACCCAAGGGCCTGAAGGTCGGTGCGCTGGGCGTGTCCGAACATTACGGCACCTATGGCCGCGGCCGCTACGCCGGCGCCACCGGCGAGGGCGAGCGCGTCGGCGTCAAGGGCGTCTCGGTCGAGTTCGAGCAGCCCGGCGCGCGCGCCGCGAAGGGCGATGCGCTGGTGGGCGAGCGTCCGGGCACCGGCATCGGCGTGCATGGCGTGAGCGGCGCGGGCACCGGGGTGCGCGGCGAAAGCCGCACCGGCGTGGGCGTGGCCGGCAAGAGCCGCTCGGTGGCCGGCATCGAGGGCCAGAGCGAGCACGATGTCGGCGGGGTGTTCGTCTCCGCCACCCAGGCACAGCTGCGCCTGTACCCGACCATGCGCGAGCTGCCCGATACGGCGCGCGCCGGCGACCTGCTGGCGGTGCTGGGCGACGATGCCACGCTGGATGTGCCGACCGCCGAACTATGGTTTTGCGTGCGCGCCAGCCACGAGCATCACAAGGCGGTATGGAAACGCGTACGCTTTGACGCGAGCTGGCCGGAGCAGTCCGCCGACGAATAAGCGAAAACGGCAAAAGCGGGCAAGCGTGGGCAGGCGCGTACAGGCGCGCGGCCACCAATCAAGGCGAGGGCAAATGCAATGCGCGGCCGTCACACCGCGCGTGGCGTTTGCACGCCTCCCGGTTTACTTCTGCCCGTCGCGCGGGATGATCACCATCTCTTCGGTGATGAAGGTCTTGATCTGGCCGATGAAGGTGGCGCCGTCCGCATGCAGGGCACGGCCTTCCGGCGAGGCGTAGGCGGCGCGCCAGGACTCGATGTCGTCGTACCAGAGCTCGGCGATGCCGTCGGCCTGCACCTGCTGGGTCGGCACGTCGGCGCGGGTCGGCTCCTGCTGTATCAGCGACAGCACATAGCGCCGCACCCCGGGCACGGCGTGCGCCAGCGGCGCATGCACCTGGGTCCAGTGGGCGATGAACTCCGCGCGGCTGATTTCGGATTTACGGGTGAGCAGGGAAATGCTTTTGATCATGATGTTCTCTCTTACGGATTGCCGTGCTACTCGACCTTGATGTTGGCGCTGCTGATCACCTGTTTCCATTTCGCGAGATCGGCGCGGATCATGCGCGAGAACTCCTCCGGCGTGCTGCTTGCCGGGTCCGAGCCCGCTTCAAGGAAGCGCGCGCGGATCTCGGGCCGCGCCATCGCCTTGACCACTTCGGCGTTCAGGCGCGCGAGGATCTCCTTCGGCGTGCCGCCGGGGGCGAGCACGCCGTACCACACCAGCACCTCGGCGCCCGGCAAGCCGGCCTCGGCCACCGTGGGCACATCAGGCAGCGAAGCGGCGCGCGCGGGCCCGGCGATCGCCAGCACGCGTGCGCGGCCTGCCTGCACCTGCGCCATCACCGGCGGCAGGCCGGAAAACAGAATCTGCACGCGCCCGGCCATCAGGTCGGCGAGCGCCTCGCCGTTGCCCTTGTAGGGCACGTGGACCATCTGGATGTTCGCCACCGACTTGAACAGTTCGCCCGCCAGGTGGTTGGTGCTGCCCACGCCCGAGGAGGCGAAGTTGAGCGCGCCCGGGTTGGCGCGCGCATAGGCGATCAGTTCCTTCACGTTCTTCGCCGGTATCGAGGGGTGAACCAGCACCGCGTTCGGCCCGGTGGCCACCAGCGATACCGGCGCCAGGTCGCGCAGCGTATCGAAGGGCATGCTGCTTTGCAGGGCCGGGTTGATGGTGAGCGGCCCGGTGGTGCCGATGCCGATGGTGTAGCCGTCCTTCGCCGCCTTGGCGATCACGTCCGCGCCGACGGTGCCGCCGGCGCCCGGCTTGTTCTCGACCACGATGCTCTGGCCCATCTGCTCGAACAGCGGGCCGGCCAGGGCGCGCGCCATGATGTCGACCGTGCTGCCGGGGCCGAAGGGCACGATCAGGCGTACCGGCTTGGCGGGGTAGGTTTGCGCATGGGCACGGGGCGCGGCAAAAGAAATCAGGGCGGCGGCCAGCGTCAGCAGGGCCGCGGCGCGGGGGCGCGCAAGCATGTTGTCTCCTCGTATGTCGTTCGAATACCCGTCGGCGCGCCGCGCTTGAAGACAGCTTGCGGCGCGTTTCTCAAGTAACGGGAATTCTAGCGGGGAAGGCCGGCCCCGCCGAGAGCGTGGACCTTATGCACCCAAGCAGGCCCGTCGCGGGCGGCTTGAAGGATGGAAAGAGGCGTGGAGAAAAACGTGCGGGAAGCGCGGCAGCGCCAGCCGCGCGGCATGTCACGACATGTTGACGACATGCGGCGACCTGCACGCAACGCGTACGCTAATGCGTCGTCGGCCCTTCCTCGACCAGGGCGAACAGGGCATTGACCTTGTGGATGAAGCGGTCCACGGTGGCTTCGCTATGCGACAGGCGGGCGATCTCGGCCATCGCGCGCGCCACGCCGCGCATCTCGTTCAGGCTGCGCGCGGTAGCGACTTTCTGTTCCATCGGGGCGCTTTTTTCGCCCAGCAGTTCGCGCGCGGCGTGCATCAGGTAGGCGCGCAGCGATTCGACGCGCTCGCCCGGGGCCTGCTGCTTGATCGCCGCGTAGGTTTCCATGGTGCCGAAACGGGTCTGGTGATGCACGCCCATCTCCGAGGCCGGGCCCGCCGACTGCGGGTGCGGCGACAGCACGGACGACATCTCGGACGGCAATGAGGCCGGCGGCATGGTCGACGGCGGCATGGTCGGCGGCTCTTCCTGGATGGTGGTGGAGCGGCCGAACACCGCGTCCAGCTCGTTGCTCCAGCGGTCGCCGAAGCGCTTGCCCAGCATGTCGCGCAGCCCGGTGCCCAGCAGGCGCAGCTCGGTCTGCGAACCGGCGCGCGCAATCTGCTTGCGCTCGCGGCTCAATCCATCCGCGCCGATTTTCGACAGCAGAGCTTCCAGGCGATGCTTTAGTTGATCAACAGATGGCATTGCGGAGGACATCAGGGGAAAGCTTAAGGGTCTGGCTGAGCAACGGACTCAGGACAGACAAGAAATCTTCGCGGGATTGGCACCGAATTTCATTAATAAACAGGTAATTATATATCGATTCGGCGTTTGGCAAGAGGGTGTGTGGTGTTTTATGGAGGGCCCGCGCCAATCCCCTGGCGCGCGATACCTTCCGGTCCAAGCTGGATGATAAGCAGCAAATATGCCGTGTCAGATGACACAAGCCGGAGTATCCGGATGGTGAACTTAAATCGAGTCGAATCAATGACGAACGCATGCCACAAGCCCGGCGCATCGCCCCGACCAGCCCCGGTAGGCCAGCATGGAAGTGGCAAACTGCGCCCATAAGTGACAACTTACGCCGACCTGACGCCAAACGGCAGCACTCCGCCAGCCCCTGCCTCCCGTGAATATCTGCCCAAGCCCGCCGCCCTAGGGAGGCGTGCGGTGCGGCCCCACGAATACGGCCAGTCCTTTCTACGGGCCAGCCGCAATCATGGTTGCATGGTTGATCCACGGTTGGTCAATGAAAAACCCGGCAAACACCGTGGAAACGCTGATTCAGTCCCGACAGTCGTGCAATGTGACGCCATTCTCCGCCCTGGAATCGGGGGGATTGTTGAGGGGCGTAGCCCCCCTGATCAGCATTTCCCGGGCTTTTTGCCTTGAACCTCAATGCGGCCGCGCGCCTTCGCTACCCGGGGCCGGCGGATGCTTGCCGAAGCCATAGGTGGTCCACATCTCCCCGCCCATGAACTTAAGCAGCTTGCCCAGGCTTTTCAGGCCGCGGATGCGTTCCGGCCAGGTCAGGTTTTCGCTCTCGATGCGTATGCTCATCAACTGGGTGGCCAGATCATCCAGGTGGATGGTGAGAATGCCGCGCCCGAACACCGGGGCCTGCTCGTTCTCGCCGTCGTAGACGGTGACGAACAGGGTGGTGATGTCGGTCCACAGGTCCACGCCCGGGTCATCGCGCATGCGCTTGTAGCCTTCGAGCCAGTACACCTTGCCCTCTTCGCTCATCAATCGCATGCGGTAGCGCGCCAGGCGCGAGGCAGGATCGTCCGGGTCGAGCACGAAGACGTGAAAGCGCCCGTCGGAGACCGACAGCGGCTTGTCGGAGAGCGCCTTGGCGACCAGGATGCCGGAGAGTCCGGCGAAGTGCGTGGCGTCGTCCACCAGCGCGTTCAGGTCCTCGGCCTCCACCGTCAGGGTGAAATGGCACTCCAGGCCCTGCGCTTCGCCGGCCGCGGCGGCGGCCTCGAAATCGAGATTGGCGCCGGGCGCGAGCACGCCGCGCATGGTCTCGGTAAAGCGCAGGCCGGTGGCGCCCTTGATCGCCACCGGGCCGATGCCGGTGAGCCCAAAGCCATAGTCGATGGTCCAGCCGCGCTCGCGGGCGATGATCGCGCAGGCGCGCTCGGCGAACGCCGAGATGGTCATCAGCGGGTTGACGCCCACCGAGCGGCGCACCACCGAGCCGTCCATCACGTACAGGCCCTCGTGCACGGCATCGGCGTCGCCGGCGAACACGCGCTGCTTCTGGTCGACCACGCCGGTCGCCCCGCTCGCCCCCATCGGACAGCCGCCCAGCGGGTGCACGGTGATGATCTGGTGGCCCAGCATGTCGCTCCAGATCGGGTTGCGCACATAGGTGCCGGAGCGCGCGATGGTGATGCGCTTGAGTTCCTCGTGGACCTTCATGTTCTCCGGCAGCAGGCCGGCGTTCGGCCAGTTGACGCGGATCACGTCGCCGTGCAGTTCCACCTTGCCGGCAGCGCCGTCGTGGCTCATCACCAGCAGGGTTTGCGTATGCGCCATCTTGCCGCGATAGGCGCCGCCGGACATGCCGGCGAACTTGTACCAGGACTCGCGCAGCCAGCCGGAGACGCGCTGCTTGCCCCCTTCGCCCCACACGGTCTCGGAAAAGCCGAAGGCGGCGGGCAGCAGCGGCGCCATCGCGCCGGCCAGCGAACCCTCTTCGATGATCATGCCTTCATCGAGCGGCTTGTTCGGATCGCGCAGGTCGATGCAGCCGGTGATGCAGGGGCCGACCGGGTCGTCCTTGGGCGGCAGGCTCGCGCCGGTGCCCACGCCGTTGACCCGGTCGGACATGCCGTAGGCCCAGCCCACCACGTCGCCATTGCCGGTGAACTGATGGCCCAGCTGGCTGGAGACTGGCAGGCCCTTTTCGCGCGAGCGCAGCAGGATGCCGGTGGAACCGAGCGCGCCCGCGCCCAGCACCACCAGGCCGGCGCGGATGAAATTGGGCGGCGCATCGAATGCCGTCTCGGCGCTGCCGGCCATGCGGTAATGCACCAGCCAGCCTTCGCCGTCCGGGTCGGGCGAGACATGGGTGACGATGGCGTGGGTGTAGATCTCGGCGCCGTGACGCTTGGCGTCCGGCAGGTAATTCATCATCAGGGTGTTCTTGGCGCCGTGGTTGCAGCCGGTCATGCAGTCGCCGCAGCCGTGGCAGGGCGTCTGGTCGACGCCGACGTGGTTCGGACCGGCCGCGCCGAAATGCACGTTGATCGGCACGCGCGTGGCGGCCGCCCCGGTGGCGGCGGCCATGGCTTCGAGCGCCTTGAACTTGGCGGGCGTCGGGTAGCTTTCCGGGTAGGGCGAGGGGCGCAGCATCTGCGCGGCGCGCGCGTAGCCGTCGGCCAGGTGGTCGTCGCCCAGGTGCACGCCTTGCAGCGCCGCGACCGGTTCGGGGGCGCCCATCAGGGCGGCGATGCGCGCCGCTTCCTCGCGCACCTCAACGGGCCAGAGCGGGTCGTGGAACACGCGCGGGTCGGGGATCACCGCCGCCCCCGCGTTGATCAGCGAGCCGCCGCCCAGGCCGCAGGCCACGAAAACATGCAGATCGTCGTTGACGTGCAGGTCGTAGAGCCCGGTGTCCGAGCCTTCGTGGTGATCGTGAAAGGTGACCTGCAACTCCGGCACCACCTTGAGCGGCGTGTCCGGAAAGGCGCCGGCCAGATACTCGCGGCCACGCTCCAGCAGCGCCACCGTAAGCGGGCTGCCGTCGGCGCGCCTGGCGCGCGCCATCCGTGAAGCGGCGATCGAACCGCCATAGCCCGAGCCGATCACCACCACGTCATAGTTGTCGCGCTGGCGCCTGACCACCGGCCGCGCAATCGAATTCCCCTGCATTTTCTACCGCCTCCCTCGGGGCCGGCTGGCCATGCGCCCATGCGGCGCACCCACCGTTCGGCCCGGCGCGAGCTTGCCCGTTCTTGTTGCCCCGGCTCCAGCGTACCCGTCAATTTCAGCGCCTGTTGATCGTTTCCAAAAACATGACAGCCCCGCTAGAGGCATGTTTTGTCATCAATTTTGAAACGCTCAATAGCCCCCGGCGCGCGGCGCGCAAAAAAACCAGCGCACCGCCGAAATGGCCCGGCAAACCGGAACCTCAACCGGCCCCAAAGCGGAACCAGCCCGCAACATTACAGCAAGACTTGCGCCCGCGCAGATCGGCTGATGCCGCTCGCGTGGCCATGGGCGCCCTCTACACCCGTCGCGTACAAGAATACGAGCCATGGCACCCGTGCCGCAATAGGCCAAAGGTGCTAATCCCGCGCGGCAGGTGCTTTGCGCCGCATCGCGGGTGAGGCTGGTCGCGGGGCGGCCGCCGCGCCACTGCACTGCTGTTGAACGCGGGCGCCCCACAATCGGACGCCTCCAAAAACGGATAGCCGGAATAAGCCGGCATCCACACCACCGGCCCCGCGCGTACCTACAATCCCGATTCCCATTCAAAGAACAGGTCCACGCCATGGTGACTCCCGATACGGCCCAAACGCTCACCGGCTACCTGGCCTGGGCCAACCGCGTGATGTTCGATGCGATCGCCGCCCTGCCCGAGGGCGAGGCGACCAAGGAGCGCGTCAGCCTGTTCAAGACCATGGTGCTGAGCATGAACCACAATTACGTGGTCGACCTGATCTGGCAGGCGCATATCGAGGGACGCGAGCACGGCATTGCCGCGCTCAATACGGCGATCCATGCCGAGCTGGAGCCGCTGCGCCAGGCGCAGGCGAAGATCGATGCGTGGTACGCGAGCTGGGCCGCCAACCTGACCCCGGCGCAGTGGTACGAGGAACTCGACTTCACCCTGATCGGCGGCAACCAGGGGCGCATGAACCGCGGCGCCATCCTGATGCACGTGGTCAACCACACCACCTACCATCGCGGCTTTGTCGCCGACATGTTCTTCCAGGTGCCGCAGCGCCCGCCGACCACCGACCTGCCGGTCTACATGCGCTATCTGGCGCAGCAGCAGACGGCGGTCGCCTAGGGCCTGTACGGTAGCCAGGAACCCGCCAGGCGGCCAAGACGCGACTAAAGAGCGACTAAAAAGCGGCCAGAAGCAGCTAGGCAGCAGCGCGCGCCAATGCCTCGGTGAACTCGGGCAGGTGGCCGGCGCGCACGGTACGCAGCGCCTCCTGCGCCGGCAAGCCACAGTCCTCCGAACACACCACCGAGAGCCCGCGGGCGCGGGCCTGCAGCAACAGGCGCGGACGATGCTCGACAAAAGCCGGCAGCGCCACGCAGGCGACACCCGCCCAGGGGTCGCGGCGGTTCACCGCACCGACCTGCACGCCGTCCCAGAATCCGTCCTGCTCGCGCGCCTCGCCCCAGACCAGCACCGGCAGCTTCAGTTCGCGGCAGGCGTCGCGCACTTCGTAGGCGCCCTTGCGGCCCAATGCGGAAGCCGGGAACAGCACCGCGCCGCCGCGCTGTGCCGGCGGGCGTGCGCCTGTCGTGGCGTTGGTGGCGTTGGTGGCGTTGGTAGCGACGTTGGCGTTGGCGGCGGCACCGGCCACGGCGGGCGGGCGCCAATCGAGTTGTTCAACCTTCTCGCCATACTGTGCCCGGCAATACTGCGCGACCGCGCGATGCGGCGTGACCAGGCGGTCGGCGGCGGCCAGCGCCTGCTGCTCGAGCGCAAGCAACTCGGCGGGCGCGCGAAAGTCGCCCAGGGTGGGTGACTCAGGATGCAGGGAACGGGCGCGGTCCAGTTGCGCATGCAGCAGGGCCAGGGGTGAGCGGTTCATCAGCACGGTCAGGCGGCGCCCCGCCAGCGCGCCGCTGGCCCACAGATGCGGCAGCAGGTTGAGCGAGACGGTGACGTGGTCCACCTCGGGCACCAGGTCGCGCGCATAGGCGCGGGCCAGCGCCGCCTCCATGCGCGCCAGGCCGCGCTGGCGCGCCGCCCCCTGGGGCGAGAGCAGGCGGGTGGCAAGAGCGCGCGCCACGGTGAGCACGCCATGCTCGATCACTTGCGCGCCCGGCAACCGGTCCAGCGACCAGGCGTAGGCGGGGCGCTTGCGGCTCCGCCCGTCGAGGGGCAGGACAATGCGGTCGCCGGCGCGGGCGTGGCCAAGCAGCCACTGGTCGAACTCGGGCCACACTTCATCGAGCAGCCAGGCGCCCTGGCCGGCCTGCGCTTGCGGGGTGATGTAGTCCACGCAGTCCTGGTTGGCGCAGGCGATGCAGTCGTGGGCAGCCTGCCTGACGGGCCCGGGTACCGCGCTGGCGACCACGCGCAGCGCCGGGTGCGCGCCGGGCAGCGGCTCGCGCGGGGCCGCGCCGACGGGTGCGCGCAAGGCTTCACGAAACAGCAGGCGGACGTTGAGGTGGGTGGCGGTGAGTTCGACGCGCAGCAGGCAATCGGCGGGGGCGCGAAAGCGCAGGTCGAGGTAGTTCCAGAACACCGTCGCGTCCAGACCGCGCTCGGCCAGCGAGCCGGGCACGATGCGCGAATGCGCGTGGCGCTCGAGGATCGGCAAGCCGGCTTCAAGCGCCGCCGCGTACAGCGCGTTGGACAGCTGGCACAGCCCGCCGCCGACGCTGGCCACCATGCAGCCTTCGCGCAGCTCGCGCCCGGCGGCGTAGCCGCGCGCCCGGCTCGGGCGGCCCAGCGCGCGCCAGAAGCTGAACACCGCGCCTTGCGGGATCAGCAGGCCGTCGAGCCGGCGGGCGGCGACGCGCAGGTTGTGCACCTTGCCGGCGGTGAGCTTGAATTCGGCGGCGTCGCGGCTGTTCCATAGCGGGGTGCGCGAAGCGCCGGCCGCTACCGGCCAGGCTCCTTCGTCCACGCGCAGGCCCTGCCCTGCCAGGCGCTGCCCCGCCAGGTGCTGTCCGCGGGCGCGTTCGCGCAGGTTGCGCGCCGTGCGCAGGCCGCGCAGGCCGGCGGCGCGCAACTCGAACCAGACGCGGCGCAGGCGCGAATCGGCGATGCCGCGCTCCGCCAGCGCAGCCGCCCGCGGGACTCGCTGCGGGCCCAAAGACGGGAAACGGGAGCGAGCACTCACCAATGCACTCCGCATTGGCGCCGGCCGCGGCGGCAGCGACGTGGAAGCACCGGCATGGAGAAAGACCTCACGGGATTGACCATGAATAAGAAGGGACCCTGATTTGACCGCCACTTGCCACTTGTCGTCAAATCCGCCATTTGCCGGCCGATGCATGGAAATGCACTCCAAATTCGTGTATACATTGGGATGTATACCAATGGCGTATGGCGAAATTGCAGGTAAATCAGGTCTTTATTCTGACTTCCTCAATTGCGCATTTACGTACGGGTCGGAATTTAGGCGGCTCGGCAAGCCTGCCGCAGGCATGCGATAATCGCGCGAAATAATGCGGGCGTCCTGAAATCCGGGGTTTGACCGGCAATTGGCAAGATGCGCGAAGCGTGGCGCTTTCGCGTCAGGGGTAAGCATGCCTCGTTAAACGTGCCTGGTTAAACGGGCTTCGTTAAATGGGCTTTGTTTGTGTTGTACTGGCCAGCCGCTTGGGGACACCCAGGTCGGCTCGGGATGGGTTTGTGGGGAGCAGCTCCAAGTGAACAGCGTCAATCTGGTTGAGCGTTTTCAGCTTTACAGTTCCTGGCGGTTCGCCGTCGGGCAGACGGTCACGCGCTTTCGCGACTGGATCACCGAGGCCGAGCTGATCGACGCCGCCTCGGCTTCGCGCATTTCGCGCGTGCTCGAGCGCTTATCCGAAGACAAGCTGTCGATCGCTTTCGTGGCCGAGTTTTCGCGCGGCAAGTCTGAACTGATCAACGCGATTTTTTTCGCCGATTACGGGCGCCGTATCCTGCCCTCCTCCGCCGGCCGCACCACCATGTGCCCGACCGAGCTGATGTACACCGAGGGCGAGGCGCCGGAGTTGCGCCTGCTGCCGATCGAAACCCGTGCCAAGACGGCGAGCGTTTCCGAATACAAGCAATATCCCGAGGAGTGGGTGCGCCACCCGCTGGACACCAGCAGCGGCGATGCCATGCTGGCCGCCTTCAAGCACGTCAGCCAGGTCAAGCGGGTCAGCGTCGAGACGGCCAAGGAACTGACCCTGTACGACGAGAAGGACCCGGACCAGAAGGGCGCCGTCGGCGAGGACGGGCTGATCGAAATTCCGAGCTGGCGCCACGCGGTGATCAACTTCCCGCACCCGCTGCTGGCGCAGGGCCTGGTGATCCTCGACACCCCGGGCCTGAACGCGATCGGCGCGGAGCCCGAACTGACCCTGAACCTGATTCCCTCCGCGCACGCCGTGCTGTTCGTGCTGGCCGCCGACACCGGCGTGACCAAGTCGGACATCCAGGTATGGCGCGAGCACATCGGCGGCGGCGAAGGCAGCAAGCGCGCGCGCATGGTGGTGCTCAACAAGATCGACGGCCTGTGGGACGAATTGAAAACCCAGGTCGAGATCGACGCCGAGATCGCCAAGCAGGCCGGCCAGGTCGCCTCGATGCTGGCCCTCGACCCGAAAAGCGTGTTCCCGATCTCGGCCCAGAAGGGCTTGGTCGCCAAGGTGCACAACGACGAGAAGCTGCTCATCAAGAGCCGCCTGCCGCAGCTCGAGACCGCGCTGTCGCAGGAACTGATTCCCGCCAAGCAGGACATCGTGCGCGACTTCGTGGTGGCCGAGATGCGCGACGTGATCGCCGCCAACCAGCAGCTGCTGGCCGCGCGCGTGAACAACGTCAAGGACCAGCTGCGCGAACTCGACGACCTGCACGGCAAGAACGAGGACGTGATGCAGCACATGCTGGCCCGCGTGCGCACCGAGAAGGAAACCTTCGAGAAAAGCCTGCTGCAGTTCGCCGCCACCCGCAGCGTGCTGGCGCGCAATACCAACACCCTGTTCCAGCATCTGGGCATGGAAGCCTACCGCGAGCAGGTCAAGGGCACGCACGCGGCGATCGACGGCGCGGTGTTCTCCTCCGGCGTGCTGGACGCGATGCGCGGCTTTTTCAAGCACAACCGCGAGCTGTTCGAGCGCACCAACGGGGTGGTGGCCGACATCTCGACCATGATGCAGGCGATGTACAAGAAGTTCGGCGGCGAGTTCGGCCTGCGCCTGGCCGCGCCGGTGCAGTTCTCGATGTTGCGCTACCTGAAAGAGATCGACCGCGTCGAGGACAGCTTCAACAAGCGCTTCGGCGCGATGAGCATGATCACTGAGTACAAGAAGGGCATCGCCTCGCGCTTTTTCGGGGTGGTCGCCTCGCGCATCCAAACGGCCTTCGAGGTCGCCAACCGCGACGCCGAGTCCTGGCTCAAAGCGGTGATGAACCCGCTCGAAGCGCAGATCAAGGAACGCCAGCAGCAACTGCGCCGCCGCCTGGATTCGATCAAGCGCATCCACGATGCCACCGACACCCTGGAAGACCGGGTGCAGGAACTGCGCGACACCGAGAAGGAAATGATGGGCCAGGTGGTTTCGCTGGACCAGTTGCGCCTGGAGATGCAGGCGATGCTGATCCAGGAGATGCTCACCGAGGTCGACGGCGGGGCCGCGTTCGATTTGAGCCTGTAGCGGGCGGGATCAAGAGACGAAACGGACGCCGATGGCGTCCGTTTCGTTTTGGGGCGCACGCCCCCGCACTATCCTTCAGGCGGCTTTCTTGCCGGTCAGCTGCATGTATTTCTCATAGAGCTGCTCATGCGTCTCCGCGAACGCCGGGTTCAGGGGGATGCACTCGACCGGGCATACCTGCACGCACTGCGGCTCGTCGTAATGGCCGACGCACTGGGTGCACTTGCGCGGATCGATGACGTAGATCTCCTCGCCCATCGAGATCGCATCGTTGGGGCACTCGGGTTCGCAAACGTCGCAGTTGATGCATTCGTCCGTGATCATCAGGGCCATGTCAGCCCTCCCGTACTTGCGGACGAATACCCCATGCGCTGGCAGGCGCATGGGGCGCACGGCGGCGCGAAGCCATGCTTCGCGAAACCCCGCCCTGCGTGTCCGTGATCATCAGGGCCATGTCAGCCCTCCCGTACTTGCGGACGAATACCCCATGCGCTGGCAGGCGCACGGCGGCGCGAAGCATTGCTTCGCGAAACCCCGCCCCGCCTGTCGGTAATGATCAGTGCCATAAAAACTCTTTGCCCTACTCCTTCGGCGACTTCGCCAGCTTCTCGTCCAGCCATTGCTTCACCGAAGGCGAGACGAACTTGCTGACGTCCCCGCCCAGGGTGGCGATTTCGCGCACCAGGGTGGCGGAAACGAACTGGTAATTCTCGGAAGGCGTCATGAACACGGTTTCCACGTCCGGCATCAATTGCCGGTTCATGCCCGCGAGCTGGAATTCGTATTCGAAGTCCGATACCGCGCGCAGGCCGCGCAGGATCACCTTGGCGCCGTGGTCCTTGACGAAATGCACCAACAGGCCGCGAAACGCCTCGACCTTTACATTCGGGTAGGGGGCCAGCGCCTCGCGGGCGATGGTCAGGCGCTCGTCCAGGGTGAACAGCGGGCGCTTGGTACGGCTGTCGGCCACCGCGATGATCACTTCTTCATATAGGAGCGAAGCGCGCCGAAACAAGTCCTCGTGGCCGCGCGTCAGGGGGTCGAATGTGCCAGGGTAGATCGCCTTAACCATTTTGTCTCGCTATTCCGTTTCTGGTGCCGCGATGTTGATCAGATGGTAATGCACCGCGCCCGCCCGCCCGCTTTTGTGGACCTGCCAGGGCGCGGGAGGATGCAGCTCCGCCGCGCTCTCGGCATAGACTACGCCGCCTTCGGCCAATACGCCGGCCAGGGGCGCCCACAACTCGGCAAACCATTCCTGCTGGAACGGCGGATCGCAGAACACCACGTCAAAACTCCCGGAGCGCTGATTCTCTGTTTTATGGCGCCCGTTGCATTGCAGCAAAAATTGTAGCGCATCGGCGCCAATAATATCGAGACGGCTATCGAGACGGCTGCCCGCCCCCAAAATATCGGCGGATTGTGACAAGGCCGCGCGGGCGCGCGCATCGCGCTCGATCATGGTCACGTGCTTCGCATTGCGCGACAAGGCCTCGAAGCCGAGCGCGCCGCTGCCGGCGAACAGGTCGAGGCAGCGCATGCCGGTCAGGTCCTGGCCGAGCCAGTTGAACAGGGTGCCGCGCACCCGGTCGGCGGTCGGGCGCAGGCCGGGCACGTCGGGGAAGGTGATGACGCGGCTGCGCCACTGGCCGGCGATGATGCGTACCTTGTTGGACCCGGCGCCTTTGCCCTCGCCGGCGGCGGCGCGAGGCGCCGGGGCACGCGCCCCTGCCGCGCGTGTTTCCGTCGCGCGTGTTCCTGCCGCGCGTGCCTCGGTCGCGCGTGTTCCTGCCGCGCGCCCTCCCACCCCGCGTGCCGGCGGTGCAGCCCGCTTCACGGCAAGCTCATTGCGGCGAACCGACCACCACCGAAGCCAGCGCATCCGGCTTGACGCGCTTGGCGAAGTCGGCCTTGATCTGCGCCACGGTCACTTTCTCGACGTTGGCGGTCCAGGTGTCGAGGTAATCCAGCGGCAGGTCGTAGAAGCCGACCATCGACAGGTTGTCGAGCAGCTTGCGGTTGTTGTCGATGCGCAGGGAGAAGCCGCCGACCAGGTTGTCCTTCGCCGCCTTCAGCTCGGCCGGGGTGGGACCGTTGGCCACGTAATCGGCAACCACGCGCCTGACGATCTCCATCGCCTCGGCGGACTGCTCCTTCTTGGTCTGCAGGCCGATCTGGAACGGACCTTCGTCCTTGAGCGGCATGAAGTAGCTGTACACGCTGTAGGCCAGGCCGCGCTTCTCGCGCACTTCGCGCATCAGGCGCGACACGAAACCGCCGCCGCCCAGCACGTAGTTGCCCACCATCAGCGGGAAGTAGTCCGGGTCGCCGCGCTTGAGCGCCGGCGCACCGATCATGATGTGCGCCTGGCTGGCCGGATGGGCGATGCGGATCGGCGAAATGTTCGGGCTGCCGACGGCGGGCAACGCGGGCGGGGGCGCGCCGGCGGGGAGTTTGGCGGTGATGCGCTCGGCGATTGCTTCGGCCTCCTGGCGCGAGATGTCGCCGATCATCGTCACCACGGCGCGCGAGGGGCCGTAGTTGGCGCGGTAGAACGCGGCGATGTCGTCGCGGGTGACGGCGGCGACGCTGTCGGTGGTCGGGTTCAGGCCGTAGGGGTGGGCGCCGTACATGGCCTTGGAGAAGGCGCGGTCGGCGATGGCTTCGGGCTTGGTCTCGGCTTCCTTCAGGCCGGCAATCGCCCGCTGCTTCTCGCGCGCCAGCACGGTCTCGGGGAAGGTCGGGGTCTGCAGCACATTGGCGAACAGGGCCAGTGCCGCCTCGCGCTCGGCGCTTGATGAGAGCGTGCGCAGGCTGGTGCCGGCACGGTCGCTGTCCGCATGCGCGCCGCGCTGCGCGCCCGCATCGGCAAAGCCGTTGGCGATCGCCTCCTCGTTCATGCCCTCGGCGCCCAGGCCGATCATGCCGTTGACCATCGAGGCCAGCCCGGACTTGGCGGCCGGGTCGTAGCGGCTGCCCGCGTCGAAGTCGATGTTCACATCGAGCATCGGGATGCCGCGGCTTTCGACAAACAGCACCTTGGCGCCGCTTTTCGCGGTCCAGGTCTGCACCGGCAAAGCCGCCTGCGCGGCACCGGCCGCGGCAAGCAGAGCGACAAACGGGGCAAGGACGGCAACACGTTTGAGCATGCGCATGGCGAGGCCTTGGGTGATGGCGTGGGTAACCGGGTTGATCAGGAGGGTCTTAGTCATGGCGCATCCCCTTCGGCGGTTCCTTGGGTTTTTCGGTGATCGGCAGCGGTTCGAGGGTCGCCACCGTCAGCGTATCGTCACCGAAGTATTTCTTCGCCACCGCCTGCACCTGCTCGGCGGTCACGCCCTTGATCTTTTCCAGTACGCGGTCGATCCGCTTGTGCGACAGGCCGGACATTTCGTATTGCGCGATCTCCATCGCCTGCCCAAAGATCGAGTCGCGCTTGTACACCTGGCTGGCGATCACCTGGGCCTTGACGCGCTTGAGCTCGGCTTCGGTCACGCCGGACTCCGCGATCTTCTTCACTTCGCCGCGCAGCGCGGCTTCGACATCGGCCACGGTCTTGCCGTCGGCGGGCACGCCTTCGAGCATGAACTGCGCGGGGCCGCGCGAGGTGGAGTCGTAGCCGGCGCCGGCCTCGTGCGCGATGCGCGCTTCGCGGATCAGGTTCTTGGTGATGCGCGCGCCTTCGTGGCCGTCGAGCACGCCGGCCAGCACTTCCAGCGCATAGGGCTCGCTGTCCTTCTCGATGTCGTTAAGCTTGGGTACGTGCCACCCCATCATCAGGTAGGGCAGCTCGGCGGGCGCCTTGACGTTCAGGCGGCGGATGCCGTGCTGGGCCGGCTCGTCCTGCGGCTTGCGCTCGGGCAAAGCCTTGCGCCCGGCGCCGCCGTAATACTTTCTGGCCAGGGCCAGCACATCGGCGGTCTTCACATCGCCGATCACGATCAGCACCGCGTTGTTGGGCGCGTACCAGGTGTTGTACCACTTGCGCGCGTCCGCGCCTGTCATGGTTTCCAGGTCGCGCATCCAGCCGATGATCGGGTGATGGTAAGGATTGGCCGTGTAGGCGGCGGCCTGGTGGGCTTCGTAGAGCAGGGCACGCGGCTGGTCGTCGGTGCGCCAGCGGCGCTCCTCCATCACCACCTTGATCTCCTTGGCGAACTCGGCGTCCGTCAGGTTCAGGTGGCTCATGCGGTCCGACTCCAGCTTCATCACCAGTTCGAGGCGGCTCTTGTGGATTTGCTGGAAATAGGCCGTGTAGTCGCGGTTGGTGAAGGCGTTTTCGCGCCCGCCCGCCGCCGCCACCCGGTTGGAGAACTCGCCCGGCGGCACGCTCTTGGTGCCCTTGAACATCATATGCTCGAGCAGGTGGGCGACGCCGGTGGTGCCGTTGAACTCGTCCATGCTGCCGGCGCGGTACCAGACCATGTGGGCAATGGTCGGGGCGCGGTGGTCTTCCTTGACGATGATCTTCAGGCCGTTGGGCAGGGTGGTCTCGAAGGTGTCGCTGCCGGCGGCGAGGGCGGGGGCCGGGGCAGTGGCCGTTTGAGCCGCCGCCGGCGCCGCGGCCAGCCCGATGGGGGCGGCCAGGGCCAGGCAAAGCAGCAATACCCGACTACGCAGGGGAAAGCGCATGGATGGATTCATTCTTGGTTGGGGAACTTGCGGAACCGGATTTGACCATAGTACGAGGTTTAAGTTTGCCCGGATGGCCAATCGCCCCCGGGCTTCCCCTGTAAAATCCAGTGAAATTCTACGCGCGCCTGCCTGCCACCATGTTTTCGATGTTCAAACCCAAGCCGAAGGGCGATGCCGCCCCGGCGCAGGAGCCGCAGGCGCGCAAACCGCTCCCTGAGCCGACACAGGCGGCCGTCCCGGCTGCCCCCGTCTCTGCCCCCGTCTCTGCCCCTGCCCCCGCCTCTACCCCCATTCCCGCCCCCGCCGAGGCCCCCAAGGCCTCCTGGCGCGACCGGCTCAAGGCGGGTCTGTCGAAGACGCGGTTCCAGCTCAATTCCCTGTTCACCGGCATCAAGGTCGACGAGGCGCTGTTCGAGGACCTGGAAGCGGCCCTGATTTCGGCCGACTGCGGCGTGCCCGCCGCGCAAAAGCTGATCGAGCAACTGCGCGGGCGCGCCAAGCAGGACAAGATCGAGGATGGCGAGACCCTGAGGCGAGCGCTTGCCGACCTGATCGCCGAGATGCTCTTGCCCCTGGAACAGCCGCTGAACCTGAACCGCGCCAAGCCGCTGGTGGTGATGATCAGCGGGGTCAACGGGGTGGGCAAGACCACCTCCATCGGCAAGCTTGCCAAGTATTTCCAGTCCGAAGGCAAAAGCGTGCTGCTGGCCGCCGGCGACACCTTTCGCGCCGCCGCGCGCGAGCAGTTGGTCACCTGGGGCGAGCGCAACAATGTACAGGTGATCACCCAGGAGTCCGGCGACGCGGCGGCGGTGATTTTCGACGCCACCCAGGCGGCGAAGGCGCGCGGCATCGACATCCTGATGGCCGACACCGCCGGGCGCCTGCCCACGCAGCTGAACCTGATGGAAGAGATCAAGAAGGTCAAGCGGGTGATCGCGAAAGCAGATGCCAGCGCGCCGCACGAGGTGCTGCTGGTGATCGACGCCAACACCGGGCAGAACGCCCTCGCCCAGGTCAAGGCGTTCGACGACGCCCTCGGGCTCACGGGCCTGGTGGTGACCAAACTGGACGGTACCGCCAAGGGCGGCGTGCTGTGCGCGATCGCCGCCGCGCGCCCCAAGGCTGTTTATTTCATCGGCGTGGGCGAAGGCATCGAGGACCTGCGGCCGTTCGTCGCCCGGGACTTCGCGTACGCGATGCTGGGCCTGGATTGAAGCTCGCCAAAAAACCTATCATCGGCTGATGATCGAATTCTCCGCGGTCCACAAGCGCTACCCCGGCGGCTATGAGGCGCTGAAGAATGTGTCGCTCACCGTGGCCGCGGGCGAGCTGGTATTCCTGCTCGGCCACTCGGGCGCGGGCAAGAGCACCTTGCTCAAGCTGATCCCGCTGATCGAGCGCGTCAATTCCGGCAGCGTGATCGTGAACGGGCAGAACGTCTCCAAGATGCGCCCGCACGCCGTGCCTTTTCTCCGCCGCAACATCGGGCAGATTTTCCAGGACCAGAAGCTGCTCTACGACCGCAGCGTGTTCGACAACGTGATGCTGCCGCTCAACGTGACCGGGGTGCATCCGCGCGATGGCGCGCGGCGGGCCCGCGCGGCGCTCGACAAGGTGGGGCTGCTGAACCGCGAGAAGTCCAACCCGATCGCGCTTTCCGGCGGCGAGCAGCAGCGCCTGGCGATTGCGCGGGCGATCGTGAACCGCCCATCGATATTGATCGCGGACGAGCCGACCGCCAATCTGGACGCGGGCTACGCCGCCGAGATCATGGACCTGTTCGCCGCCTTCAGCCAGGTCGGCGTGACCATCCTGATCGCCACCCACGACAATAATGCGGTGGTCCGCGCCGGTGGGAAGGTGAAGACCCGTACCCTTGAACTGAAGGCAGGTGAGTTGACGGCCACGCCCGGTATGGAGCGCACGGCATGACCGCCTGGCTGCGCCTGCACGGCATGGCCTTCGCCGCCACCCTGGCGCGCCTGGCCAGCATGCCCTTCGCCACCCTGCTCAATGTGCTGGTGATCGGCATCGCGCTGGCCCTGCCGGCCGGCGCCTACGCCCTGCTGGTCGACCTGCAGGCGGCCGCGCGCGGCGTGTCGGGCGAGCCGGAGATTTCGGTGTTCATGGCGCTGGACGCGAAAAAGGAAGAGAGCGCCGCCATCGAGCCGCGCCTGCGCGCCGAGAAGGGCGTGGCGAAGGTCGAGTTCAAGCCGCGCGAGGCGGCGCTGGAAGAGTTGAAGAAGAGCCCGGCGATGGGCGACGTGATCGCCGCGCTGAACCAGAACCCGCTGCCCGACGCCTACGTCGTGCGCCTGTCCAGCAACGACGGCGACGCGCTGGAGAAAGTCGCCGCGACCATCCGCACCTGGCCCAAGGTGGACGTGGTGCAGATCGACTCGGCCTGGGTGCGCCGCGTGGCGACCGCCATCAAGGTCGGGCGCATGGGCGTGCTGGTGCTGGCGGGGCTGCTCTCGTTCGCGCTGCTGGCCGTGACCTTCAACACCATCCGCCTGCAGATTCTCACCCAGCGCGAGGAGATCGAGGTCTCCAAGCTCCTGGGCGCGACCAACAGCACGATCCGCCGGCCGTTCTACTACTACGGCGTGCTGCTGGGCCTGCTCGGCGGCGGCGCGGCGGGGCTGATCGTATTCGCGGCGCTGCAGTTCATGAATACCGGCGTGGCGGACCTGGCGAAGCTTTACGCTTCGGACTTCCGCCTGGAGTTCTTGCCGGCCGGCGACCTGGGCGCCATCTTGCTGTTCGCCGCCGTGCTCGGCTGGCTGGGCGCCTGGCTGTCGGTGAGCCGGCACCTGCGCGAGTTCGAGCCGCGCTAGGCGCCTGGGCGGGCCGGGCTACTTGCCCGAGAGCAGCAGCTTGATGTCGCTGACCAGCCGGTCGATCGACTGCGAAGGGTCTTCGTTGGGCGCGGCGTGGCGCACGAACAGGCGCAGGCGGCCCTGCGGGTCGTAGACATACGAACCCGCGCTGTGGTCCATGGTATAGGTGCCCGGGGTCTTGCCCGGCACCTTCTGGTAGAACACCTTGAAGTCTTTCGCCACCTTGGCCGTCATATCGGCGTCGCCGCGCAAGCCGAGGAAGCGCGCATCAAAGGCCGGCACATACTGCGAGAGCAGCACCTGGGTGTCGCGCTCCGGGTCGATGGTGATGAACAGCACCTGCACGCGGTCGGCGTCCTTGCCGAGCTTTTTCATCACTTCGCCCATCTGCACCATGGTGGTGGGGCACACGTCCGGGCACTGGGTGTAGCCGAAGAACATGGTCACCACGCGGCCCTTGAAGTCGGCCATGCTGCGCGACTTGCCGGTGTGGTCGGTGAGCTGAAAATCCTTCGCGTAATCGGCGCCGGTGACGTCGGTGTTCTTGAAGCTGTTGTCGCCGCAGGCGGTGAGCAGCAGCGCGGCGCAGGCGAGGACCAGGGTCCGCAGAATAGGAGTAATGGAACGGCGCATCGGATCAGGCCTCATGCGTGGCTATGGAAACACGGATTAAGTGGGCTACGCCCTCTCAACAACACCCAATTCCAGAGCGAGGATCGCCTCGCGCGGAATTCGGAATCTGTTTGGCGCTTCCTTAGGATAGCCACTGGTTCAGATACTGGGTCAGGTAGTGGTCGAACAGCAGCGCGGCGAACAGGGCCGCCAGGTACCAGAGGGAATAGGCGAAAGTCTTGCGGGCGCGGGCGTCGCTGTAGTCGCGGTACAGGCCCCAGGCGTGGCGCACGAAACCGGCGCCGAGCAGGAGGGCGCTGATGAGATACAGCCAGCCGCTCATCTTGATCACGAAGGGCAGCGCGGTCACCGCGACCAGCAGCACGGTGTAGAGCAGGATGTGCAGGCGGGTGAACTCGGAACCGTGCGTGACCGGCAGCATCGGCAGGCCGGACTTGCGGTAGTCCTCGACACGGTACAGCGCCAGGGCCCAGAAGTGCGGCGGGGTCCAGACGAAAATGATCAGCACCAGCAGCATCGACTCCGGCCCGACCTCGCCGGTGACGGCGGCCCAGCCCAGCATCGGCGGCATCGCGCCCGACAGCCCGCCGATCACGATGTTCTGCGGCGTGGTCGGCTTGAGCAGCACGGTGTAGATGAAGGCGTAGCCGAAGAAGGTACCTATCGTCAGCCACATGGTGAGCGCATTGACGAAGAAATACAGCAGCGCGCTGCCGATCGCCGCCAGCGCCAGGGCGAACACCAGGGCCTGCGCGGTGGAGAGTTCGCCGCGCGCCATCGGGCGGTTGTGGGTGCGCGCCATCTGCGCGTCGATGCGCTGCTCGATCAGGCAGTTCACCGCGAAGGCGCCGCCGGCCAGAATCCAGATGCCGGCGGTGCCGGCGATCAGCACCACCGGGTCGACCATGCCGGGGCTCGCCAGGAACATGCCGATCACGGCGCAGAACACCGCGAGCATGGTGACGCGCGGCTTGGTCAGGTCGGCGAACTGGCGCAGGCGGGTGGCCAGGGGCGCGGGTTCGGTGGCGGTGGACGGTTGCATGATTATTGTGGCGGGTCAGCTCGCCCCGGCGGCGCGCGGCGTGCCGTAGGTGTTGTGGCCGTGGGTGTCGTGGTTGCCCGCCGGCGCGTCGGCGGCTTGGGCGCGCAGGGCGAGGCGGGAGTTGAGCATGGCGAGCAGGAGGGCGAGCGCGGCGGCGCCGCCGTTGTGCGCGACGGCGATGGCCAGCGGCCAGGAGAACAGGACGTTGGAAATGCCGGTGAGCAGTTGCAGCAGCAAAATCCAGTTCAGCCAGCGGCCCAGCCTGCGCTCGTAGCTGGCACCCGCCCCCAGCCTCTTGCAGGCGACGGTGAACATGCCGACAAAGGCGCCGACCACCAGGAACACGACGAGGGCCCCGACGCGGTGGGTGAAGTGGATCGCGGTCAGCGCCGCTGCCGGCAACAGCTCGCCATTGGGCAGCACGCCGAGCGGGCGCCACAGGGTGAAGCCGGCGGCGAAGTCGGCCTCGGGGATCACCTGGCCATGGCACAGCGGCAGGTCCGGGCAGGCGAGCACCGCGTAGTTGGTCGAGACCCAGCCGCCCAGGGCGATCTGCACGAACAGCAGGGCGAAGCAGAGCAGCCCAAACGCGCGGAAGCGCTGCGCGAGCGCCGCGGGGATGCTGCCTTCGGCACTCACCTGCCGCGCCGCCAGATGGCCGAGGGCGCACAGCAGGATGATGGCGAGCAGCAAGTGCGTGGTGACGATCGCCGGCATCAGCTTGAGGGTCACGGTCCACGCGCCGAACGCGCCCTGCACGCACACCAGCACCAGCAGCGCGGCGGCCGGCCATGCCGATTGCTTCAATTCCTTGCGGCGCACGAAGGCGATCGCGAGCAAGGCGATGATCAGCACGCCCACGCCCATCGCGAGGTAGCGGTGGACCATCTCGATCCACGCCTTCGCCACGGTCACCGGGCCGCCCGGCATCGCGGCCTCGGCGGCGGCGATGTGCTGGTGCGCGGCGACCGGGTTGGAGTGGCCGTAGCAGCCCGGCCAGTCGGGGCAGCCCAGGCCCGAGTCGGTCAGGCGGGTGAAGGCGCCGAACAGGATCAGGTCGAAGGTGAGAAATAGGATCACCCACACCAGCTTTTTGTACTTGCCGGCGTCCGCCTTCACCCAGACGTACGCGAGCGGGCCGCTGGCGACGATCAGCCCCATGGCAAGCAACTGGACGAGGGAGGTGGCGTTCATGTGCGCGTATTTGCCTGCGGCGATCAACCGATGCGCGAGTACTTGAGCAGGCGCTCAAGGTCTTTTTTCATTTTCGCCGGCTCGGCGTTTTTCGGGTAGCGCAGCACCAGGTTGCCGAGCGGGTCGATCAGGTAGATGTGGTCGTGCTGCACGGCGTCCGCGCCCGCGGTGAAGGCCTTGAGCAGGGGCGAGCTTGCGGCGCGCACCATGTGGGTCCCGTCGTAGGCGCGCATCACCTGGGTCTCCAGTTGCGCCTCGTCGTCGATCAGCCAGACGTTCTCGATGCGGTCGCTGTCCTTGCCCTGGGTGGCGCGCACCTGGCGCATCCGGTAGAGCTTTTCGACGCAGACCTGCGGGCAGGCGCCGCCATCGATGGTGAGCATGATCCACTTGCCCTTCAGCGCGCTCAATTCGTAGGGCTTGCCGTCGAGCAGCTTGAGCGGCGCGGCCGGGACCGGGGCGACCGGCAGGATCAGCTCGCCGTAATTGATGCGCGACTGCGGCTTGATCACGTAGAAGGTGAAATAGGAGGCGATCACCGGCGCGGCGCACACCAGGAACAGCAGGATCATCTTGATGCGTCCGGAGTGGATCACATCGCGGTAGGCGTCTTCACGCGTCTCTAGCGGCGTCGTCATAGATAGTCAAAAGGATGCGGAACCAGGTCCGGAAAGTCGGTAAGCGCGTCGCCAGCCTTGTTCTGGAATCCGGGGTATCCAAGAGGGGCTAACCCTCTTTTTCATTGGTCAGGAAGGTGAACAGCAGGAACAGAAGGGCCGCGGTAGCCGCCAGGGAGTACCACTGGAAGGCGTAGCCGCGATGCTTGGCGGCGGTCATGCCGGTCTCAAAGGGCAGCCCTGTATTATCCGTCATGCGCAGCAAGGGCGCTGGGGCGGGGCCGGTTTCGCGGACCATGAAGGGTTGCAGGATCAGCTTGCGCGCCTGGGCGAATTTTTCCGGCGTGACGTTTTGCCATATCTTGCCGCGCATTTCCTCTTCGCGCACATCCTGCGTAAGTTCGAGGGTGCGCTTGGGGGCGAGGTAGACGCGCCCGTGCAGCTCGATCTCGCCCTCCGGCGCGGGCACGGCCGGCGGGTTGGCACGGTCCGCCCCGGCGCGCACCAGGCCGCGGTCGATCAGCACGCGCACGTCGCTGCCCGCCAGCCTGAAGGGCACGAGCACCGCGAAGCCGGCCACATGATTGACGATCTGGTTGTCCCAGTACACCGTGAGCGCCGGCTCGAAGCTGCCGCGCAGCCGCACCCGGCGGCCGTCGATCGACTCGCCGGCCACCAGGTCCCGGCCCACCGGCAGCTCGGCCGCCTCGCGGGTCCGCGCATGGCGCGCCTCGATCAGGTCCTTCTCCAGCGCGCGGCGGCCTTGCCAGTTGCCCAGGCTGATGGTGAGCCCGATCAGCGCCACGCAGGCGAGCGTGGGGATCAGGCTGAACTTGGGGCGGGCGCGCAGGCGCAGCATGGGCATCCTGCTCAGGAAAGCGGGCGCACGCGCGCCGCCGCGGCGCTGCAGCAGTCGCCCAAATAGGCGCACAATATCGCCTGTGCGGTTTCTGGATCCCGCTCGCGGGAAAGCGTCATGAAAATCTTCACCATCATCATCCTGCTCGCCATTCTCGGCAGCCTGGGCTCGGCCCTGGTGTATCTCATCAAGGACGGCGGCAAGACCAAGCGCACCGTCAACGCACTGACTGTCCGTATCGGCCTTTCGCTGGCTTTATTCCTGTTCCTGATGTTTGGCTACTATATGGGGTGGTTTGTTCCGAACCAGGGCCCGTTGTAGCGCGCAAAAATACTCCCCAACCTTTGCGCGATTGTTTCCCGCCTGGAACTTATCGCGCAAAAACAAAACGCCGCTTCGTAGCGGCGTATTGTTTTTATCGTGGCCTTTTCCTATCTGGATTGACGGCTTTGCCGGCAATCCAGATCAAGGCAGCCCGGAAAAAAGTAGGGTTTTACTTTTTTTCGCTCTTAGAGCCAGTAAACCACGATGAACAGGCCCAGCCACACCACGTCGACGAAGTGCCAATACCAGGCGGCGGCTTCGAACGCGAAGTGGTGGTCGGGCTTGAAGTGGCCCTTCAGGCAGCGGCCCCAGATCACCGCCAGCATGATCGCGCCGACGGTCACGTGGAAGCCGTGGAAGCCGGTGAGCATGAAAAAGGTCGAGCCGTAGATGCCGCTGGTGAGCTTCAGGCCCAGTTCGGTGTAGGCCTCGTGGTATTCGAAGGCTTGCAGGCCGAGGAAGCAGATACCCAGCAGGATGGTCAGGCCCAGGAACAGGTTGAGCACGCCGCGCTTGTTGTCCTTCAGCGCATGGTGGGCGATGGTCAGGGTGACGCCGGAAGTCAGCAGCAGCAGGGTGTTGATCGCCGGGATCGGGAACGGGCCCATGCGGGTGAAGGCGGCGCTCGCCTCGGGGCCGGCGGTCGGCCATGCGGCGTTGAAGTCGGGCCACAGCAGCTTGTGCTCGAGGTCGCCGAGCCAGGGCACGGAGAGCTGGCGGGCATAGAACAGGGCCCCGAAAAAGGCGGCGAAGAACATCACCTCGGAGAAGATGAACCAGCTCATGCTCCAGCGGAACGAGACGTCCACCTTGTGCGAGTACCGCGCGCCTTCGGATTCGCCGATCACCGTGCCGAACCAGCCGACCAGCATGTACACCAGCAGGGCGAAGCCGACCAGCACGGCCCACGGGCCGGGCATCAGGCCGTTGACCCAGGTGGCGGCGCCGATCGCCATGCAGAACAGGGCGATCGAGCCCTTGATCGGCCACGACGACGGGCTGGGGATGTAGTAGTCCGGCGTGGTGCCGGGTGCGTGCGATGCGCTCATTTACCTCTCTCCTTGCGCCTTCCCCTACGAAGGCGGTTGCTACTTTGCTGTCAAAAACCTTACCAGAACCACCAGGCTCGCCACAAACACCGCCGCGACGATCACCCCGGCCACGATCACCTGTACCGGCCGAATCTTCGCCACGTCGTCGGCGTAGCCCGAACTCTTGCGGATGCCGATGAAGGACCACAGTACGGCACGGAATACCTGCAGCGGGCCGGCCTTGGTCGGCTCATTGCCCGCCGCCTTATCCGGCTCGCTCACGACTGCGGCTTGCCTTTCCCGGCTATCTCGAAAAACGTATACGACAAAACGATGTTGCTGATGTCCTTGTGCACCGCCGGATCGATCACGAACACGACGGGAAACTCCTTCGACTCGCCCGGCCCCAGGGTCTGTTGGGTGAAACAGAAGCACTCGAGCTTCTTGAAATAGCCGGCCGCCTGCTTGGGCGCGTAACTGGGAATCGCCTGCCCGGTAACCGCGTAGTCCTTCGTATTGGTGACGCGGTACAGCACCGTGGTCAGCTCGCCCGGATGGATGCTGATGGCGTTGGTGAGCGGCTTGAAGGTCCAGGCCAGGTGATTGGTGTTGGCGTCGAACTCGATGTTGACGGTACGCGCGGTATCGACCTGGGTGTTGGCCGGCGCGTCATCCGCCTTGACCAGGTTGTTCACGCCGGTGACTTCGCAAATCTTCTTGTAGAAGGGCACCAGGGCAAAACCGAAACCGAACATCAGCGCCGTGATCACCACCAGCTTGCGCATGGTGTCGCGGTTGTCGCTGCGGCGTTCACTCAGGCGATCGTCGTCGCCTGGCGGGGTGGGGGTCTTGAGGCTGGCTTGCATCGCTTGCGGCTCAACCGAACAGCACGTGCTTCAAGATCACGCCGGCGAAAAACACGGCCGCGATCGACAGGAGGATCAATCCGGTCCTGGCGTTGCTGCGGCTGCTTTTCTGTTCCATGGCGCTTCTCGACTGAATTTCAGCTAAACGGGCTGCCGCCCCTGGCAAGGGCGGCGCCTTCCTACTTGACTTGCGGCGGGGTCTCGAAGGTATGGTACGGGGCCGGCGAGGGCACGGTCCACTCCAGGCCTTCAGCGCCGTCCCACGGCTTGATCGGTGCCTTGGCACCGCCCTTGATGCACTTCAGGACGCAGAACAGGAAGATCAGCTGCGACAGGCCGAACCCGAAGGCGCCGATCGAGGCGACCGCGTTGAAGTCGGCGAACTGGGTGGCGTAGTCGGGGATGCGGCGCGGCATGCCGGCCAGACCCAGGAAGTGCATCGGGAAGAAGGTGATGTTGAAGAAGATCACCGAGGCCCAGAAGTGCAGCTTGCCCAGGCCTTCGTCGTACATGTGGCCGGTCCACTTCGGGATCCAGTAGTACACGCCGGCGAACAGGGCGAACAGGGAACCGGCCACCAGCACATAGTGGAAGTGGGCGACGACGTAATACGTGTCCTGCAGCTGGATGTCGATCGGGGTCACCGCCAGGATCAGGCCGGTGAAGCCGCCCATGGTGAACACGAAGATGAAGCCGACCGCGAACAGCATCGGCGTTTCAAACGTCATCGAGCCCTTCCACATGGTGGCGATCCAGTTGAACACCTTCACGCCGGTGGGCACGGCGATCAGCATGGTCGCGTACATGAAGAACAGCTGGCCGGCCGCCGGCATGCCGGTGGTGAACATGTGGTGCGCCCAGACGATGAACGAGAGGATCGCGATCGACGAGGTGGCGTACACCATCGAGGCGTAGCCGAACAGGGGCTTGCGGGCGAAGGCCGGGATGATCTGCGAGACGATGCCGAAGGCCGGCAGGATCATGATGTAGACCTCGGGGTGGCCGAAGAACCAGAAGAT
>Ga0307511_10000143_pt1 | contig 66919 bp, 62 predicted proteins | sample 13_EM_MG_FD_200266 | JGI IMG/M metagenome (GOLD analysis project Ga0307511, IMG submission 200266) | Populus trichocarpa ectomycorrhiza microbial communities from riparian zone in the Pacific Northwest, United States - 13_EM | ecosystem: Host-associated > Plants > Roots > Unclassified | place... | reverse complement strand
AGGGGCATTCCCCTTTCATCAAAAAAAAAAAAAAGGGACCTCAACCCGTAGACAGCAAGGCGAATACGAATCCCCACCTCATCTCCGAGTGGTCAGAGGCCCTCATGTATGCTCATTGGTCACTTTGAACTTTTATCTTTACAACAGATTTCCTCTGCTGAACAAAGGAAAGACATACCGAATGTGCACTCAGTTAAGCTCACCCTCATGGGCCGAAATTCCACTGGATTGGTTTGTCTTGCCCATGTAATTCCCAGCAAAAGGTTGTGCAACGGTTGCCTCCATGCTCCTGAGTGATGGTCCCAAAACGGAATGGGTAGGATAGATTTGAGAGTTGTAATTGGCTCGTGGCTTATATAGCATTGACGGGATGAGATGGAAGCCGTTAACATCGTGTCTGTTTGTATCTCCGGTATCCCGCATGTACTTTCTTTACATTGTTGCCATCCCCAATGCTGAGGGCCAGATGCCCCTGGTACCTGTTCTATTCATTTTTCTTCAGCCCTGACGAGCAGCTCCCTTGTGGCGAGTGAGATGTACTACAAGATGCATTCGCATGGGTAGTACCGTGACTCGAATGCCAACATGATGCAGTTTTCAGAGCGATCGGACTGGGACCGGAATTAAATATTGTCTGCAGTGCTGCCTGTCTTAAGTGTACATGCAGGTGCTGTGCACCTTTGTACTCCATGGTCAATGTAAAGCCATAGGTATAGAGAGGGTTAACTGAAGAAGTACATACATAAGAGAGGTGCTTCTAGAGCGGAGGAAATTTCTAGGGCATTCACTTGTTAGCAAAACATATGCTTGGCAGTCGATGTCCGCCGAGCTACCTCATCACGGCCTTGTCTTGCTAACAGTGCCGGGATGCTCCGAGAAGGATGACCTGGTTATAATTAACGATCGTGATATACGCTTTTTTAAGATGACGTTGTGATAAGAAGAATACATGTGGTCGTGTGTGTCTGGTTTGGTTTACATTGAGGCTCGGCTAGGGCCAGGGACAAACTTAAAAAAAAAATGCGGTCGCAAACCTTCCGCAGGCACAGCGTCTGTGCTGTCCTACAGCCCAACCCAGCCCATCATTCTGTCAGAGAAGTAGCTTCATCCTTTTGGCCCCTGAACCCTGAAGTACCACCCAAGTAGATGCTAATGTGAATGGTATCTTAGATTTTCAGCCACTCACCTTTTTGTGGTGCTTCATGGGCACGAAAGGAATGGCGAAACGCTACTGTAATAGGAGGAAATTAGCAGAAATTGCTCTTAGCGTAGTCTACCCAAGGCCCCGTCTCGCTACACGAAGGGTTGGGAATTATGTTCAGTTCAGGGTAACCTAGAACGTTCTCATATAGGATTGTGAGGTAAGTTGTACAAACAGCTTGGGAATGTTGTTATATCTTTCTGGAAGGGCCTGGTTAACTTACAATACCCCTGACTGACCCTTGGTAGCAGGGCATCAGTGCTCTTCCCTTTTCAAAGAGCGTGTGTGTTAATGCCTACACCATCCTCAGGTGGTCCGGAGTGGAAAAAGCAGCGGGAGATCCCTAGCTAGTCCTACTTCCCTATACTCACCTCATGGTTTATGGCTACGTCAATCTGTTAATCCGGATCTTGAGTGTATGATTCGGTCACCCTACCGCATATCTAAATGCGGCTTCAGGGCACAGAACGATGCTGGTTTCATTGTATGTGTATGTCTTTCTATGCCTTAGTGTGATAAGCGCCATTACGTATCAACCTTTGTTGTTTTTGTGGGATATGCATAGGTTGGTACCAACCACTCTGGCTCCAGTTTACTTTGCATATTTTTTTACGTATGGTGGAGGACCAACCTTCATTAAGGCTACAACCGAACGTCGTTTATCTAATTGGGGCTTGGCCAGGGTGTTTACACCTAGGAACATTGAGGAGGCCTCTTGCGTCTACCCACCTCCTGCATTGACCAGGGACACCTCCCGAGTGAGAACCAACAATTATTCCGGTGGACATATTCATATCTGGGGATGGGAGGGGGGCAACCCAATGAATGGGTGTGGTCCTTTCAAACTACCCGAGCTCTCGTACCCGTTGCATTCCAGCTGGCGTCTGCGTAGGGATGCCTTCCTCGATGCACATTTCCTGCGACCAACCAGCCCGTATCTCAATAGCCACCTCCTCGCCTATCTTCACGATTGGCCATGAACAAAAGCTACTTGTCACATGGACTCTTGCATGACATATACCCCCTTACCGCTCTCCCTACCCTTCCTTATCCGAGCACATACCTATCACCAACACAATATATAACATATGATATGCCCTTGCCACATATGCGCTCTCCCGAAACATTAATGGCCAGCAGTCATTTGGGGCATTGGCTACTTCTCTGGGGCCTTCCTGGTTTAGGTGTCCATCTTTCCAGGCTTCACGACGCTTGCCCACATAGGCCCAGCTGTAATGCTACCACAAACCGCGGGTGGTGTATAGGGTACGGAAGTAAGGTGGCCTGATTCCGCGCCCGGTACGGTAGCCGGCATTGGAATGCCAACGTTGTGATATGTGATACTTTGTCATCGTGCTATGTAGCCTCAGACTTAAAAATAAAGAGACCAGGGGCTATCATCTTATGTCTCTTGCGCATAGCGGGTTCCCACTTTGATGTACTGCATCAAAGACCAATACACGGCTCGCCTTGACGTATGAAGGACAAAGAAGCTAGGTGATGCTTCAATCTGCCATATGATATCCGTTCTCTGCCCATACGATACAAAGCACTCATATTCACATGTATGCCTCTCACAGATTGCCCTGATGTAACATAATCGATAATCGGAAAAAGCAAATGGCACATTCCTCATCTGCGTTGCGCCCGAGCCCCGGGCCTCGCCCCCACGAATACAGAACGAAAAGCTAAAGCTCAAGCGCTGGCCTAGAATTCGATCATCCATTGCAGTATCGAATCAATCGATCTGCAGAAACTCGCCTCTTTCCATACTCCTGGCTCGGGGCCAAGGGACAGCTATATAGTATCGTTGCCTTTTGGTGGTCTAGGCCGCAGAGGATTCAAGTGTAAAGAGCTTCGATGCTGTGCAGCCAGTCCATAGAAACTCATGTGTTTGCGTCCAGGCCCCTGAGATTAGACCTATGGCCGTTAAGCGGGAAACTCGAACCTCATGACCGCCTATTACCTTTATCTATACTTGCCGTAAGACGTCAGCTGGTCAGGCTATATCCCCCGGGATTGATTGGCTTGACTTTCCAAAGATTTGGTTGTTAGTCCAGAAGTCCCGAGCCAGACGGAGCAACCCCGTCTAACATAACATGCACCAGAGCATCGGCAATAATTGCCACAAGACCCCAAGACAAAGACAAGGTATCCCGCAAGTGAGATTCACAGATTCACCAGGAGTAGTTGAATTAGCTTGACTCGAAAGGTGGGAGAATCACAAGAGTACCTGTGAAGCAAATTCGGTTGTTAGCCAGGGAAGAAACTACAAACGTGTGGCAAGTGCCTACATACCATACGTGTTTCCATAACCTAGGCAGTCTCGGGCAGAATCAAAGTGATATCCTGTACTGTGCAGCTCTTCAAGACAAGTGAAGTTGTCAGAGGCCACTTTTCGCAATATCGAAGCCGCGGAGGTACTTCTCCACAGATCTGCCGAAGCCGAAAGTAAACAAGGTATCACCTGACCGCCAATCGCCAAGAAACTCCCACGTTTCTGCCCTGCCGGGTGTGGTGCTGGAATCGCCGAAGATGTACCCCCTCACTACCACCACCTCATCACTGGATCCTGTCCAGCGACGTTGTATTTCTCTGCAGCTTCACTCTGCAGCTTCACGCCACCGCTTTGTTTGTTCTTTTTTTAACCGGCTCTTCATTTGAGCAGCGTTGGAGTGTTCTGAGCAGTTTCTATTCATTTGGCGCATGATGCTTTTCTTTTGACTTGGTACCGTTTCGCACAGCAACGAAGAAACGAAGCAAATAAACATTGAGAATTATCAAAAGAAGGTTTCACGAACAAGCTATAGTACACTTTTTTTCAATTTCAGCGGCGAAAATGTCCTCTCGCACTAGCGAGAACATTCCAGCCATCTCCCACACATCTCGACAAAGCCGTTCCCGCAGAAGTCACGGGAAGATCCTAGCCCAATTTGCGGATTCCTCAGAGGATGAACCGTCCCCGCATTCCAGTATCTATGAAGCGCCACTTGCCTCCGACTCTGAGACGGAAGGGATAACACCGCCTTCTGGGAAGAGAGGCTTGAGCTTTGCGCCAGTACGGCGTAGCGATGTCGGGATTGACAACACAACCGAGGGTGAGGATGCAGGTCGGCTGCCGGGCACAGCAGAAACGAATACGGACGCTAGGACCGTGGGTGGGGTGAATTGGAGCCCAGACAACTGGGGGATTGGTCGGCCACCTCCAGGATTGGAGACAATTGTCGAGCAGAAGAGCAATAATACCCTGAGGGAGGAATTGGCATTTCCCCGATTAGGTCGGCGATCAAGTAGCGAATTTTCGGAAGAAGATGATGGCGACGAGGACGATGCTCAGTTGTTGCCTCGAGGTCGGCGGAGGAAGGCTCGCACAGCATCATTGAGAAGCGATTACTCCGATTACTATAATGACGAAGTGTATGATTATGCTAGCCCCAGTCAGCCATTATACCAGTCCATATCTGCTTCGAATAATGCAGGTGAGATAATTTTGTTAAATGTCGTATGTGCTCAAGCTATGATCAACATACTAATTAGCGTTTGGCCAATTCTGTAGATGCACCGCTATCCCCTGCTACTCCTCCCCTTGGTGGGACACCTCCAATTTCCGCGTCGTTCTTCAATCGGAATTATTCTCCTTCCAGCCCTATCCGGACACCACCGCAGGGCCCTACTTTCCGCCCTCCAACATCGGGATACAGATCCTATGGTTCTTTGACCAACCACCCCTTCCATAATGCACCAATGGCACGGAGTGATAGAGGGGAAGGCAGTAGCCAGATGGGCGGTAATATTGGGTTTCCTGCAACTGGCGCATCAACACCGGATTCGCTGAGGAGTCGGGGAAGAAGCAGGACGGGTAGTGTTGCTGACGGAAGCGGCGGTAGGGTAATGGGGAAGTGGAAATTCTGGCAGATATGTGGCATCTTTTGCCTGGGAAGGAGGGAGGAGGATTGATGAAAATTTCTTAATCGAGGTACTTTGGATAGAGTACTGCGTTTTATGACCTGGGAATAAGGATTGGAGTTAGATATACAATTTGGGCGGGTGTTTTGATTTTGGACGGTTGATTTGTTTTGGCAACGGGAGATGGTGCGGGGTTTGCTGATCCACATTTTTGTTTGGGGAACCTGGCGTTGCGGGTGTGGCTTAGTCTATTTACAGCTACGTGCCTGTAACGTTCTGTTAAATCTTCAAGACACATTGCCTTGAGTTGTATGAATACTATATGTATGATTATCACGAAATTGATCATGTATCGGCTGGGGCTTGCGTGTCTGGAGCAGCAGGAATATTGCGTCATGGAAGATGGAAAGTCTGATTTGTTTCCCGGAAATTGTTGACGTTCACTGCTAAAGTACTGTTGGTCGAGCCTTATCCATACGTCTCTGCATTCGCTCGAGAAACATCCCCGACGAAAGCATCCCAAACCTCCAGGCCCAAATGCATCCACGTGTCTTAGCATTTGGCGAGCAGCATGCTTGATAATTCCCTCCAATCCACAACTACCAGCTGCAACCCATCATGACAGCGTGCCAACCAAATCCCTTCTCAGATTTGCACACTACACACGATTCGACCATGAGAAAGCAGACGAAAGCAGTTGGCCAGCCAGGTGGCTCCCAGGAAATGCCGCCTGACGAGCTTGGAAAGAGGAGAGGGAGCGGAGCAAGCTCAGTGCTCGCTAATCTGTTGCGTCTCAGCTCACCTCCACATCTCCATTGTTTAATTCCTTCCGTGGCTGTTTCTTCCACAGTTTGGAAGCTTCATCTCTTGAGATATTCCCGGAGATACACATCTTATGCTACTGCCGCTCGAGCCATATAGCTTCAGCAGTAAGTGTTCAGCCAATACCCTCTGAAATGTCGACAACTTCCATTTCCCATCCTCTTCCTTTCTCCTTGGCAGAGCACCTAGACAGGGACAGGGACAGGGACAGGGACAGGCAACGAAGAGGCAGTGTGGCATCATCAAGTTCGAGAAGAGTACTGCCTAGGAAAGAGAACTCCCTTCTAGGTAGCGAGAAGACGAATAAAGACTCAAACGATGCCTCTAGACGCAGGCCCACTAGCATATGCAGTTCCTTGGGAGGCGGAAGTGCAGGCTCGGTAGTATCTACCCTGAGAACTGAGAAGAGAACGACATTGGGTATGGGGTTACGGGAGCAAGAACAAGTATGCTATTTTCTTCGCTATTTGTCGGTTGCTATTATTTCCCTCGTACACTAATACATGGTTTTCGATATCGTAGCATATGATCAAAATAGGCCGTGAGAACTGGGCTCTCAAAATAGACGTTACTATGTTAAAGAAGAAACGGGACGAGCTCGGAACTATGAACGAGAAGCTTACACAACAGGTCGAGACACTAAGTATGGAGAGTCGACAATTGAAACGGGAGTTGACACGGACGAAGGAGGAGTTGGAAAGGCGAGAAAGGGAACTCGATGAGGCTTGTAGGATGTATGAGAGGCTAGGGGCAACCAGTGTCGTTTTAGAGGAGCTATCAAGGAAACAACAAGTTCAGCATCACCAGCAGCCGCCACACGATGGGTATATTTTAGAAGGAGGAAACTATGGTGCCCCGAGAAGCCCTGTAATGAAGGTGGGGGGGGGGTCAAGGCTTTCGCCCCGTTTGGGTCATTCGAAGACACCTCAATCTGCTTCACAGGCACCCGAGTTCCTAGGGCCTTCTGTTCGTGCAGGTGGTCGTGTCAGTCCTACCCTTTCTAATGTGAGTACAGTATCCACAGGAATCAGTCGGAGTGGGCTTCAATCACCTTTGCCCAACAAGAACCAAGTGCTAGGGTTACCTTTCCTCTCATCACCTAGCGTCTCAACATGTTGCTCTCTTCGCCGGATACCGATACCGAGGCACGTTGCATCCGAGGGCGAGGAGGAGGACGATGACAGCAGCAGTGGGGAGGGCATGCCAACCCCCCAGAGGGGCGCTGAAAGCGAGGAGGACACTGATTACACCAGCGATTATGACAGTGAATACCAAGAAAAGGATGACCTGAAGAAGTCAAATTGTCCTGCACAATTAGCCACCCCTAAGGCTAGCGTGGCCAGGGCTCAGGCTGCTAAGGTCACTCCTCCAAGTTCAATAGCCTCAGCATACGCCAAGCGAGGAAGCCTTAGAAGGAGAATACTGAAGTTCAACCGAGAAGAGGAACCCGATACAAGTGATGACAGTAGTGAAGAGGAAGATATGTTCGACTCTGACGTCGGTGGGAGTACCACAAGTTTACAGCGTACACTCACTCCCATGACTGCCTCACCGGAACCTCACAAGGCATACCCCGTCACTGAAGAACACGATATGGGGTGGAAACCAAGAGCATTGGCATTAGCTACAGTAGCGAAAAGAGTCAGCTATACAGGTTCGGTGGTGGGGGATCTTGAACCTATCGATGAACAATCAGTACTCCCATACCGTTATTCGATGTTTGACGATTTACGACTACCGGAAAGAATTAACTCTGCGGCATCGTCGGTGGTGAATGTGAATACCCGTGGTAAGGAGAGCAGAATACCAGTTCCGTCAACAACATTAGCGGTAGCGCAGAAACGGAGGAAGCATTTGGATGGCTTATCGAGGCTGATGGTTGTGAAGGAGGTCCTGGCGAGGAAGATGCTGCAGGTTTGAGCAGAGTGAGGGATGGTGAAGACAGGGGGGAGTTTTGTGTAATGAGACGACTTAGGAGATGTGTTTTATATGTATTTCCGCATTCTAGCATTGGTTTGCATTTTGAAGCGAGGATATCATGCTGAACAGGGGCGTACTGCTGTTTTCAATCTTTCGGATTTTTAATTACCTTTTCATGGTGGTTTCTGAGGCTTTACAGGACTACTGTGGGGGACCTTTATGCTGTTCAGGTTCTGGACTATGGTTAGATAGGGTAGCATAAATGGTTTGGGCACAGAGTATACCTTGGAGGTTATTGGGTTTGGTTTGATATTTGGGTTGCTATGGGAAATGCTTAATACGGTTTGAACTGTACCTGAAGTTGGAGGCCGAGTTACTTTCACAGATCAGGGTAATACGATATATCATCAAGTATCTTGTATTGGCAAATGCACTTGGATCTCTTGAGCGATGACTAGATATCATAGTGAACTCCAAAGCCCACCGTCGGAAAAAATCCTGCCGGGGGCATTAGTCACTTGAGCTGTGGCAACTGTGGCCTTTCTCCAACAAACTCGTATTTAAAGCATGCTCCAATGGCCTGGTTAGGCGATAGAATGTGCCATGGACCTGGAAACACCGAAGCCCCTAATTGTACTGCTTGATAATTAAAGGGAAACAAGTGCTAGAGCGGAATTATATTTACGTATCCAATTGAGAAGGGCCTTATTCTCCATCTACTCCCTTGCTCTCCTCCCATTAATTACCCTCGTCTGTCCCTACCCTCCTCCAACTTCGCCCATTGACTCCACGATGCTACCCCCCGCCCGGGTAGCCCCCGTGAGAACTCAATCTTCAACTCCAGCAGTGTTGACCCATGGGCTTTCCTGCTCCTCCTCCAACATTGTCTCTGTCTCTGCAAGGACATCCGCAGGCAGGCACGGTAGCAGCCTCAATACTAGTGTTTAACATATTTCGGCACTAGCGCACATTGCTACCCATGGCGAGGTTTTATTGGTGCTGTATTTAATCTTTACCCTGTAGAGCGAAGCTTTGTGCTAGGGGGGCTGATACCACTACAACTGCCCTTAACAACAAGATCATTGGAACTACTAGTATTCGGTGGTGACAACTATGCTATAGTAACTACCTACTGTAAAAACTCGAAAACATTACTAAACAAGCAAGCAATATGCCACTTCCATATTTTCAAAAAAAACAAGCCCAGCTTAAAAGCGAAACTTTAGTGCAAATCCATCCAAATTATACCCATCGTACAAATTACTCTCCCCATCTTATCACGTCTTGTGTATCTTTCCCACCACCATCTTCAAACAGTTAAGGAAAAAATTCGGAGAAAGAAAAGAAAATGGAGTAGCTACATCCCCTCTACCTCACTTCCACCAACCTCGCCTTGTAATACTCCAACGACAACCTCACCGTCTTCTTCAAATACTGGTCCTCCGTCAACGGCAAATCTAGGATCCTTGGCGCCTCACTCGCTAATGCACCTCCCACCTTCAGTATAACCCCACTCACCACCGCTCCCATCTCCTTCACTGCAACCTTTTGCTCGAAATGAACCTGCTCCATATGCGACAATGCCCCAAGTAACCTCTTGCAAACAGCCATCAAATCGTTCCTTCCCGGTGCCGCCGAGCCCGCCCTCGATCCCCTTCCAGTCAGTACAGAAGCCACAGCCATAGCAGCAGGCAAGTCATCCTTCAAGTTCAGCAGAGTGATGTAATCAAGATATACCTGACCTCCCAGCGTCCAGTTTTCAACCTTGTTAACATCCTCAAATTTCGCCAACAGATTTCTCAGCTGCTCCAGATCACCCGAGATTACCGCCGCAGGAGCAACTTGCTGAACTAAAGTCCTATGAGCCTCTGCCCAAGCATGCGCTGAAAGTAGATACTCCGCCTCCCTGACATGCAGTTGCATATGCCTAGCATGAAGAGCCTTCGCCTCATTGATCCACTTAGCCGGCACTAGTAACGTCTCCTTCACGAACGCCAATTTGTCACTCCCATCCCTCAAATCTTCCACATGCCTCGCCAACAATGCTTTCATACCCAGTTCCCTCGCATCCGTATCCAGTAGATGCATGAGAATGAGCATTGCCCAGTGCCAGTGCCCCATTGCTTCCAATTGCGCCGCAAAGTTGACTGTGAGCTCATGCGCTCGTTCATTCGGTGTGATTCCGTGGGCCTTTTGATCTGGTGTAACACTGAAATCGCGGATCCTCCTACGAGACATCAAGCTCCACAATTGCCATGGAAGGCGGTAGTCATCATGATTCTTATCCGCCCACTTCGTAGTGAGAACATTCTGCAATGGGACTCGTTCATCGGCGAGAATCTTCAAAAGCCCCCACAAAATATCGTACTGCTCAGACTCCGCATCATCAGGTGCATACCATGGCGTAGGCTTTTGCACATCTCCTGGATATTTACCCAAGAAGTCCTGCTCATACAGAGACACCGCATCTCCAATACTTTGGTCCTCCGTCGTCCCATACCACAACTTCAGTCCAAACGTACGTTTCCAGTCCAGATTGAAGTGCTGAGGAATGAAGAAGCTCGGCGCAGCGTCCTCATATGGCTTCTTAAGTCCATCAGAGTAGCAAGTATTTCCTGCCAAGAGCTCATACAATGCCCGGACTTGCAACGAGATTTCCGCCAAGTAACCCTTGACCTTCCACTCCGCAAGTTGCTCCATAATATCGTCTCGCATTTGACGGTCACCCCCAATCATGGAAACAAGGATAGCAAGGCGATAGCAGTTCCCTTCCAGCAAAGCAGCACATGCTTGCTCGATGCGATGACCTGTAAGATGCGCCAACGCCTTTTCTTCAGCAGAGGCAGTAGTCCTAGCGTGATAGTCAACAGTCCTCGCAATAGAATCTTCCAGGAAGCGTGTGAGTTTCTCTTTGCGGGTCTTATTGTCATAGTATATGTCATCAATATGCATAGGATCTGGGTTTTCAATGGGATCGAATAGGACACTCGCAAGACGCCAGACACTCTTCTCGTAACGAGATGACGGCTTGTCATCCCAAGGAATGTCTGCGAATTGTTCAAATGCAGTATCCGGTTTAACTTCTGCAAATGGGACTTTGTATGGATCTAGGGTGATATCAGAGCACTTCAATAGCAGGTCAAACATAGCTGCCAGCTCTGTGGGCTTCTGTGGCGAGAAAGGTCAGCAAATATGGAAAGGAGCTTGTAGCTTTGGGGCAACTCACCTCCGGAATATATTTCATCCTTGATACCTTCAATTGTGAGGCCTTCGGGGGAACTGGCCTTCCTAGCCTGGGTGCATCGACCAGTTCTCCGACATACAACAGCTTCCCCTGTGTGGTCCAAACAGGCCTCACCTTGGCATTACATTCATCTTCATTTATGGTACGCACGTTGGTTCGAATTTGGCGAGGGGACTACACAAACGAGGTGGTAAGTTCATTTATTCAGTTAAGATACATGGATACATGACTATGGATAAGAAAGGCCATGGACATAAACGTAGTGAGAAAGTGAGTGGAGAGTAACTCAAACCTCTTGAAAATGCCCGTTCTTCATTGGGCTCCTTGCCCCCTTCAACCCTCCATCATTGTCCAGTGGGCCAGAAAACAAATCATTCATTATATCCAGGTGCCCATAATTCAACGGCTCACTGATGCCATTTTGCGTCGTCTGCTTCTTTTGAGGTGAAAAATCGAAAGGCTTAGCCCTGACTGGGCTCATCATGATCATCTTGGTTCTCCTCTTGACGGGACTAATAGTCATATTGAGCTGATCTGCCCAGTTTTTTGCAATAGGAAGGGTCTTTGGTGTAGCATTAGCTGGAGCGGGCGCTGTAGGTTGCTTAGTTGGCGAAAAGATTGGCGTAGAGGGAGCTTCTGCAGGAGAAGCAGCTCCGCTCTGGATCACGACAGACTCGTCAATCTCCTCCTCCGTATACTCAGGCTCCACAGGTTCTTCATCCTCGTCGAGGTCCTCATCCCCCTCTTCTTCCTCGGCAGAGCCTGTGGAGCCTTCACCTAAAAAAGACACCTCTTGATCGTGCATCTCGATAGTGGTATCCTCCTCAACAAGGCTACCTCCCTCGTAACTCTCCTCTTCAGCAGAACCAGCGAAAGCCCCTGAATTGCCGACAGACGATGCTACAGATGATCTGAGCTTCCTGAATTCGAAAGTATCATCAATAGCAGATGAACTGTCGGAAACAGCTCCGGATATATCTGCATCCCCGTCGAAAGACTGTCCACTGAAAGATTGCTCACTAAGCATAGAAGACTCATCGTAGTAAGAAGACTGTCTGGGTGTTCTGTCCTCCTCATAGGAGGCCTCCTGTTCCTCATCATCGGAATCAACCAAACCATAGGTAGTGAAATGCTGAACCTTAAAGGTCCAAATACCTTCAGTAGCAAGGTAGTCGACAAATTCCGTATCCTTGATACTCTTGAGACGGTTGAGGTGAGCAATATACCTGGGATGCTCGGGATCTTTAACTGGGCCCCTAGTGTCCTTATATTGAGGGAAGCAGTCCTCTAAGCTGATGATGGATGGAACGTTCAAGCCCTTTCCTGGGGGTGGCTTGGGCAAATGCTCAGGGTATACTGTGCAGACTCTGCTCTGAAAAACAACTATTCCATCCATAATGTCCTCTGGTGGGATGTTGGTCAAGTCAACGGCAGGCTCAAATCGGACCTGGCCATAACCCCTTCGGCCCACAGTCAGGTTCGTCACATGCTTAAGTTTGTCCTTTGGCATCGCTTTCAAGGCTGCCAAATTAGGGGACATCCAATATGTACCCTTCTCATCGACCTGCTGCTGTATCTCGCCGATAATAGCGACCTCGTTTCCTTGTACCACATGCTCTTCGGTGTCGAGATTGTGGGCGAAGTCTTCCTGGCCTCCACTTTCCCTTCGACCCATTGAGGATGATGACCTGGTATGCCCTATCTCTTCGGTACCTAGAGAAGCGGTTTGATACTGTCTGTTGGTGCTGCTTGGGGTCTGTTCCTTGCCGAAAAGATCTGCGTAATTGCGAGAAGAGTTGTTGGTGTCAAAAGAAACAGCCTTCTTGAGAATACCTTTGGGCTTACCGTCATCCTTGCCGCCGGTGATTCCTTTGAGGTCACTCCCACCAGTAAACAGATCAGCATCTCTAATATTGCGGTCAATTACTAACCTCTTCAAGCTAGCAACTCTACTTCCAGCGGATGGAGTAAATGCTCCTGCACTGAGAACTGAGTCGTCATTGTCAAAAAGGTGTAGCTTGCTAGTGCTTGATGACAAAGAACGTCCCAACGCTGAACTAGTGAGTGTTGTGCCACCAGAAGAAGTTGAAGCAAATGGCGATCCAGCTCTAGAGAAGCTTGCACCTAGACGTGGAGTCATCTGGGCCATTCGAGGAGCTATCTTGCTTTGAGGAAGCATAGCAGCCTTCTTCTTCTGCACTGAAGCAATAGGCGTCGCAAGTGGGGCTGGAGTGCCTTGGACACTTCCGCCAAGGAGAGAGTTCGGTCCGTAAGGATTAGGATCGTTGATGGAGGTAATGAACTGTTGTTGCTGCCCTTGCTGGCCACCCATAGTTGAGTTGAAAAATCCACTCGTTGGCTGTTGCTGTTGTTGATTGCCACCGAACGCACTACTCTGCTGTTGCCCACCACCGAACGTGCTGCTACCAAACAACCCTCCAGTGTTTGAAGTTGCGGGAGTAGTGGTGCTTCCACTAAATAGTCCACTAGTAGCTGGCTTGTTCCCAAAGAGCGCTCCTGTATTCTGTTGCTGTTGATTTTGTTGTGCACCCCCAAACATTCCTCCTTGCGCTGGTTGAGTTTGCTGAGCCCCACTAAAAAGGCCTCCAGAAGTCGCACCAGCAGGGGGGGTTTGTCCAAAGAGTCCGCCACCTGTTGCAGGAGTCGTAGTAGGGCCAAAGCCTGGTTTAGTACCGAATAGGCCACCTTGCACAGGCTGCTGCTGCTGTTGCTGTGTATTACCAAACAACCCAGCTCCAATAGCAGGAGTAGTAGTAGCACTGAAACTAGTACCAAATGGTTTGTTCTGCTGTTGTTGTTGATTACCCCCAAAACTTGTCCCGAATGGAGTCTGTTGTGGTTGAGTCTGGGCTGTTTGGCTGAATCCGGTACCAAATGGAGTTGTAGTGGCAGCAGGTTGTGTAGTTCCGAAGGGAGTGCTCGTGGTAGTACCTTGTTGATTGAACAACCCTCCTCCAGTTCCTTGTTGAGTAGTCCCGAAGCTGGACTGGGGACCAAAACTGGTGTTACCTGTAGTCAATGATGAGGAGGTGTTTGTAGGAGTAGGCCCAAACAGCCCTCCACCAGCAGCGGGTGTAGATTGCGTACCGAAACCAGTAGGCCCTGTAGGCACAAATCCTGTAGTGCCCTGTGCCTGACCCCCAAATATTCCACTCCCCGCAGCCGGAGCTGCTGGCGTGGCCCCAAACAGTCCTGCACTAGCGGGCTTCGCGCCGAACAACCCGGTACTGGTACTCGCAGGTTGACCAAACCCAGTGGCTGTTGTTGAGCCAAAACCTGTCTGTTGCTGCTGTTGAGGTTGCTGGGTATTGAACAATCCGCTGGTTGTGCCAGAGCCCCCAAAGGCTGTTCCTTGTTGCTGGGGCTGTTGCTGTTGGTTGCCAAAACCTCCCCCGAATCCTGTGTTAATCCCGAATGCGCCAGTACCGCCGGGAGTAGCGTTACCATAACGCCTACCTTGCAAGTGGTCTTGCAGTCTCAATTCCTTCGTTATGTATTAGCATCTGAAATATTCCACAATTGACATTGTCTCGGCCTACCTCAAGTGAGAATTTCTGATATGCTGGCATCATAGAGATAGTTTGGAAGTGGTTCATAGAGCTACCTGCAGGATCCTTTTCCTGGGTGGCCGAGAAGACTGGATTAGAGGTTCCAGTGACTGGCACATCGGTACCCGCTGAAGATCCGAATCCGATTGCATTGCCTGTACCAAATCCAGTATTCGCCGCTGGGGCAGTCCCAAACAATCCACCCGTAGCCCCAGCTGTCGTGGTAGTAGCGCCGAAAGGCTTTCCAAAACTCCCAGCTGTGCTAGCAGGAGTAGTCGTAGAGCCGAATGCGCCAGTTGTGGCTGCCGCTGTGCCGAACCCAGTGCCGAACCCAGTGGCCGTTGCTGCTGGTGTTGACCCAAAGAGCCCCGTTCCTGTAGCAGGAGTTGTAGTCCCGAAAGGCTTACCAAACCCAGTGTTTGTTGTCGAGCCGAACCCTAAATCAAAATAATTATCAGTATATAGACATTCCCCTTCCATCGCTAGAAATTGCAAAACGATATGAATGCCCAGGCTGTTTGCCATCCACAGCGTATGGTAGGTGAATTTAAAACATGTTCAGGGATGGAAAAGGCGTCAAATTTGCTGACGAAGCCGAGGATAGAGTACCTGTGCCACCGAATCCAGTGCTCTGCTGTTGGGGTTGTCCAAATCCTCCACCTGTACTTGTTCCAAATCCACCTCTAGTGCTGGTTGGACCGAAGCCTGTGCCTGTAAGACGCGTGATTCAGTTCGAACCCCTGGATCCTATGGTTGCATATCTGAAAAGTCCAGACGCGTGAAAATCAAAGTTTTCGAGGCAAAACCCAAAGCGTGCACGGAGATCCGCAAACTTGGCTGTCCTTTGGCTTATGCATTTCCACTTTTCGATTGCAGCCTGCATGGGCTTGATCAAAGATAGCATATTGTGTAGACAGTTACTCACCAGTCGTTGTTGCGGATCCAAATCCTCCTGTTGTTCCCCCGCCACCAAAGACACCGCCCGTACCTGTTTGCTGCTGCTGCTGCTGCTGCTGCTGCTGTTGCTGCTGCTGTTGTTGCTGACCTCCAAATCCCCCAAACCCACTAGTTCCGCCCGAGCCTGGCCCGAACATTATGATGCAGGCAGCTGTGACGGTATTGTTGTCTGAAAATGTGCTGCTGTGTTTCTATAGGTCACTCGAAAGGTGGGGAGAAAGTGTGCTCGAGATAGGTGTTGCGAGTGTGGAGGAGTCCGTGCAGATGCAAGACGTAAACAAGGACTGCCGCTCGATCGAATGTGGTAGAGGCGAACGAGAGAGAATGGGTATTTAAGGGAATGGAAGGTAGAAGGAGGGTGTGTCACTCCTCTCAGAATGTGTGAGAAGTCGTGAGAGATGTCTTGTTGGGTGTGAAAAAGATGATAGGTGGGTTCCTAGCGTATGATGTGTGAATCGGTGGATGTTCGCCAAGATAAGCAGAAGTGAAGAATAAGTTTACTAAGACTCACACGTACGCAGCTGTTGGCTACAACGCATGGGTAGCCGTAAACTGTGAGCAACAACACGCAGGGCTGAAACGAGGTGTTAGTCATACAATGGATCCATGACTCTCCTCTGAAAGGAATAAAAAACAAATGATACATATGTAGATACAGTGCCTTTTTGATATACGTGCAATTGGTGCAGGGCATCTAACTTCTAAGCTGCAAGCCAATCAGGTGTCTCGTTGACTCCAAGTACCTACAACCAGGCTCAACACCACAAAGAATCCCACCTGCTTCCCTTCACAATCCTATTATTGCCTCCAATATCGCCGACCCCAGTTGAACTAGCCTGGTTGCACCTAAGCGACACGACGCCAGGTGACTAACATCACATACTCATATTCGTTCTCATTCCCAACATAAATCCTTCCAAATGTTTTCCTCCGCAGGGCCCACTCGAAACCAAGGCGGTCCATCGGGCTCCAGATTCACCCCAGCACGCCCTGGTCCTGGCCCCGCCCTCGGTCAGGGTGGTCCCAGCAATGCCAGGCAAAACGCACGGCATCAGCCTCAGCAAGAGCAAAACCAGCAAGCACAACAGCCAATAGAGTTAAGTGACGAGCAACGAGAAGAGATTCGAGAAGCTGTAAGTCTGAAATCTGTTTATTCTATTCTTCTGTTCCCTTATGCTTTGCTAGTTACATGAAATTTTTAAAAATTAAAAAAAAAGGCCACATAAATATACCAATTCCTACCCAACGACGCCAAAGTGACGCGTGATAATCTCTGTGCGACAAGTAGTCAAAAGCGCGTTGCCACCAGAAACTAATTTGGGGATCCTGATTTGGGTTTTTTTTGGCGAACCACAGTTCGAGCTTTTTGATTTGGACAAGGATAAGAAGATCGATTACCATGAACTCAAGGTTAGTCACCCTCCCATTTGCTACACATCTGAATAGGTTTACTGATGGCCGATTTCGCTGTTTTTACAGGTGGCTATGAAAGCTCTTGGCTTCGATGAGAGCAAGCAAGAAGTACTTCGTATTCTCCGCAAATATGGGGCTCCGGCGGCGCCCAGCTCCTCCCGAATGCTCATAACCTATGAAGCCTTTGCGCAAGTAATGGCAGAAAAAATCTCTGCCAGAGATCCTGTAGAGGAAATTCTGCGAGCATTCTCACTATTTGCGGGAACAGTCGTGCAAACAAATAATGGGGAGGAGCAAAAAATCGGTGTTGAGGATCTCAGGCGGGTAGCAAGGGAGCTTGGAGAAAACTTGGAGGAGGAGGAGATACAAGCCATGATACGGGAGTTTGACTTGGATAACGACAATTTGAGTAAGATGCCTTCAGCCACCCCCGCGTCCATGCTCGGTTGTTCTGGAGTCAGGGTAATTTTGCTGACAATTTGCGCCTCATTATAGTAAGTAGGGACGAGTTCATAGCAATTTGTCGCGGGGAGTAATCCGCCCAATATGTTATCCTACTGTTTTTCTGTTAACGCTTGATGAGGATGACCCCCTTGCTAGTATCTGTAATAGTTGAAGGTTTTACCATTGCGCCGCTCTAAATATCACTGCCTAAATCCTTCACAGATATCGTCGTTCATGGCGTGGTGGCTGGATTCAACTGTTATCCTCAACCCAATATAGGCACTACTGATTCCCAGAAGGACGGTTGAGATTGATTGACAAGCGCAAAGAAAGGGCGAAGGTTCATAGAGTAGGGGGACTGAGACTTAGTAGTAGCTGTAAGCCAGCCTGTATTTTATTGCATTTATTCACCTTTAAATGTACTTTTTTCAACCTCTCATGCTGTCACTGGCCATCTCAAGCTCTACATATATTGAAGAAAATCAGCCGTTTCTACATACCATATCTCATCGCAAATAATATAGGCTGAAGGCAAAATCCTAAAATCACGAAGACAAAGGAGGTAGGACAGTACTTACAGACAGAAGACCAGATATGAAACAGGGATAACTAGGAAACCGAGAGCAATGAATAGAACGGGAAGAGGTAACGGTACATATTTGCGCTCTATTCTCTTCTCACACTGCCAAGACACAACCACCCAGAACAAAACATGACAACAATAGTCTGGTTTAAAAACAAATGTCCAAGAATGCCCCAGGTTAAAGCAGATAAATTAAGCTCCAACTGCCCACGTCAGTTCATCCCGAAACCCCTGCCTCCACCAGGAGGAGACTTCCTTCTGTAATAATCCAGTTACTAGCTGCCTCATCAGCCGTTTAGTTTCCCCCGTTAGTCCATACTTCTCACTAGTCAGTGAATGTCAGAGCTTGTTTATTTCTTACTGTGAGCCTTCTGTACCGTCTACTGTAGAAACTGGGGTGTAACGCCCCCCCAGATACTCGAAACCCCCATAGGATTTGGGTGGGCGTTATATTCGAGTGGGGCCCTGAATATCAATATCTACATCCGGTTGAAATGGAATCATATGAGGCTTCAGGCAGTGAGACGGCCCGAACCGTCCCTGCGAGCTCGAGTTATTCGCTAGCGTCCTGAGGAGTGAATCTCAGCAAAAAAATACAAGTGACCTCAAGCCAGGTCCACAGCGTTAAGCCTTGACCAGGGCTTAACCAGGCGATATTTGGTGAAGTCCAATGGATGTTGGGCTTACTGTGAGAATAACCGATCTATTCTATTGGACAGCTGCAGGAAGTTGAAGGTGGGCTCAGATCCATGCATGTAGCCAGGATATCAACTACTACTGTAGCTCATGGATGGTCAATGCGGTTGGTCAATGCCAACCCCGTCATCACGACAAATTAAACGTTTGTTGGTTAAGGGATAACAACTTTCTTCACCAGTCAGAAACAGTTCTAATGGACCCAACCCGTAGTCTTGACACTTTATTCGATCGAGAGAATCGAGCCAATGCCGGGGTTAATGTAAAGAATTATGAGATTGGAACACAATGAACGCCCTAAGAACCTCAACAGGCTCCAAGTGTGTGTAGATCTTCAACATTTAGAGACATAAATGCGAAATGCGTGGGATTTATTGCATCACACCTCAAATCTCGGCAGGTTAGCATAGATGCCAGATGCTGGTTCTGTCTATTAGGCAACACAATAAACCGTCCCTTTTTCGCTAAATTTATACCTTCGGCTGAGTTTTGATGGTGATTAGAAATGCGAGACTGGATAGAATGCATGGGTGATTGCGTGGATCGAGGTCGATTTCTATGTCTCGGGATAAAATTGCCGATATATCAGTATCCTAGTGTTCCTAAATGCTGTGCTAATATAAAATAATGCAATAAGAATCGCAAGCTTCTGACTGTGGAATGATATCTGCTGATCTGGAAAAGACTTGATGGAAACTGATGTAAGTGCATCTCCATTTCTGGTGCAGGACCTTTGAGAGAGTTTCCGTTACCAATAGAGCTAGACTCGCAATAAGGCGAAGGAGCCAGACTAGGCGAAGGAAGCAGCACAGGAGTGGTATGGATCTTCGCCAGTGGTGCGAAAGGATTTGTCCTGCCACGACGCCAGGAAGACATTCAGCTCCCAAAATGGTAGTCAGTGTGTCTCAGAACATGCATGAGCTGCATTCATTTTCCAGATCCGTGTATATACATTACACAGGGTGATATTCGACTCCATCTTGATACCTGTTGGAACACTGTCAGCTATGATAAACCTCAATGGATCCTGGACCACGAGTCCCGCTGAACTAGCCCGCCCGATTGTCGAAAACAAAAGTAGCTTGCAGTGAAACTATTCGGAAACGCTCCTCCTCCGGCTGCTTCCCTATTTCGGAGGTAGTCCCAACCAGTCTAAAGAATTTTGAAGAACTGCCAGTATAGGGGCCTGGTTAAGCAGCGTTATGTATGGTTCTATCGTTGACACATGTCATGCATAACTATGGAATCAATGGGTATAAGATCCTGTCTATAGACAAGCCGTCGTACGAATGGCTAACATCAAACATGCAGCACGTAGCGAGGACGGCATCGCGGAAGCAGATCTGCAGCCTGGGTTGGTGGAACATGCCTGGCACATGTGGGTCGTAAAAGTTAAAGTCTGCATGGCTTCTGTGGCTGTTGGCTGGCAAACCAGAACTGCAATAGCAGGATCGCGAGTGGGGCCCATGGGACCAAAGAGAAAAGACATGCCCAGGCTCCTTCCCCTATTTGACCGCGGGGGAACATCAGTTGTCTAAATGTGTACATAAGTCCCTCTCGCGTTGCCTTCTCCATAAATGGCGTTAAGATTCACTACGGTCTTATATGTTTTGGTGAGCGAATGATGGAAGAGGTGTGATGAAGGTGAGAGGAAATGTGCGCGGGCTTTGTTCGGGTTTTCTGGCCCTGCGGCACTGCACTATATCCGAGTGGTCCACCTTCTGGTTTGAGCACCAAGTACCCGGCGTACTTAAGTAACTTCGCACCCGATAGCCACTGTCTGTCCTACCTACCAACCAGACTACCTACCTACTTAAGTCTGGTTGTGTCCTGTTCTCGAGCTCAGGCAAGGAGGCTATGGTGGGTGAATCTGTGGGGTTTCAGAGCGAGCTCAGTAATAACAAACCAGCTGCCAGACTACAAACCAGCATAAAAATGAGAACACCCCCCGGGGCTCTCCTGACCGACGACAGTGCATCAACCGAACGATTTGAGGATGCTGATCGACAGGCCGAGACCACTGAACCGAGCACGAATGGGGGGAATCTACACACATGCCTACGCCATGTCAATGTTAATTGCAATTGGGCATTAAGGGCGTTCTGTACATGCTGCTGCATGCAACTAAAATATCGAGGGACTGCCTTCCGAAGGGAAACACTCACAGTCCATAACTTGCGCACAGGATTATAAACAAACAACTGAAACGAAATTAGACTATAGTTATCCTCGAGCGACACCCACTGCGCCTTGTCATACACCCAGGCCGTAAGTCAGTCAAAAGCTGACTTAAGCGCAGATTTTAACAGCGACTTCTACTGAATAACCGAACGAGAACATGAATAATAACCCATGGCTCAGATCGCTTCTCCTCCGAGGATGTGAAAACGAGAACCTTGAACTGGCAGCGGGTACAAACGAGGCATAATTCATTAATCTCGTCTCGCCATACTACCAAATGCTACGAATATGGATATATAGTAATAGGAAGCATTTTGTGTTAATGCCCTAGGAATCAGGATGACGCCGAACTTCAACAAACCACCGGCCAAAAGAATTACGACTAAACAAAGGTTCCACCATGCCAGGATGGTATTATATCTGGGAAACGCTCACCATAAAGAAACTCCGCAATGAAGACAAAACCCCCCTTGGACGCAGGAACATGCAAGCCGCACTAGAAACTTATAACAGAGCACCAACATACCATCTAAAAACAAGATTCTGAATGACAAAACCAGAAGCCCCAATTTAGAGAGTTTATACCAAAATGAAAATCGGTTTATCAGGTATCAAAAAATGGAACAACATCAGGCATTTGAGGCAGAGACAAACTTATCTCGACTGAGGCAAAAATTTACCACATGAACCGTAAAACCCAATACATTGGCAGATGGCAGGGTCTATATTATCCTACCATACTCCTCGTGGGCGTCTATCCAATGGGGAGCCAACAGAGCCACTAGAGCTAGGCCTCGACGGTGGTTGGAAGTAGCTGGAAGAAGGAGGCGGATAGAAATAATCGTGCTCGGATGGTTGACTCGTTGGGCCGGAATAGTGGGGTGAATGCCAGCCTGAAGAGGAGCCATGCGGGCTCATACTTCGAGAAAGATGTGGGCTAACAGTCCCTTGTCTGCGACTATCAATTGGCGAATGTGGGTCAAATACTTCAGGCAGGGATGGAAGAGGCGGTTGCTGTGGTGGGTGTGAACTGTGTGGTACCGAGCGGTACTGGCCCTGGGGAACTACGACAGAAGGCATTCTAGGTGTAGAGGAGGGTGTAACTCTTGGCGTCAAAGGTTGAAGCTCATGGGGAGGAGCCGGGTGTGATGTGACACTTCGCCCTTGCCACGGCATTGGAGGCCACCCAGATGTTGAGGGGTGAAGGGGCAGAGGTAACTCGCCTGCCGGTGACATCGACGCTGGCCTTGAGAGGGGCGATGGTGTATCTGATTGGGATATATAACCTTCACTAGCAGGTCGTGTGCTCTGGCGAGATGTTGGAGATCTTGGTGGGCGCCCTGGTTTTGGCAAGGTAGGTCTGGAAGCCAATGCTGCAGCTGCAGCGGCTTCTGATTCACTCAATGTTCCTGTGTGATGGTTTTGATGCCGAGTCAAGGTTGTTCTCCTAGGGTAAGTTAGAATTTGAACACCTATCATTAGACAACAATCGGTACCTTGTAAATGTCTTTTGACAGTCGGCGTAGGGACATTTGTACGGCCTCTTTCCAGAGTGGATACGCCTATGTCGGGCAAGAGAGCTCGAGTCGCTGAATGGCTGCAGGTGGTGGATACTTAGTACGTATCCCTCGACGACAGTCCTTTCCTCGGTGAAGCTTACCTTTGTGCAAGTTTCGCACAAGTGAGGCTTCTCTCCTGTATGAACTCGCCCATGCACGGTTAAGGCAGATCGCTGAATGAACTGCTTATTGCAGTCAGGCCACTCGCAGATATGAGGTCGAATTCCCGTATGTATACGCTCTATAATCCGCATGAGTTTTCGTCGCTGAAAGGATGCCCTTCCGGTGCTCACCATGGCGTGCCAAATCGCTTCTGCGTGCAAACTTCTTCTCGCAAACTGTACACAGAAATGCTTTCATTGATGGGTCCCCACATGGTGGCCTTCCCGGGCCCCTACTGACTATATTTGGATCAGATGTAATAGGCGGGAATGGACTACCGTGTTGGAGTGTGCCGCTCAGGTGAGCTCCATTAGGTAGTGTAGACACAGAGTGTGAAGTGGCAAAGGTTGATCGTGGGATGTACACTGGACTTGAATGGTTCGAACCTGAAGGAGATATCGAACGTGAAGACAGTTCATGGTCGGTGGGGTGATCTGAGAGAGCTGGGCTATGAGGATGGCTCTGCAAGCTTGATTCGGCCCTTACCCCATCCCTGCTGTTCAGAATATTTGTGAGATCCATCCTCGAGTTTTCGAAAATGATAGGTCAAATAGAATAACTCTTAATAATTATAAGGTATGAATAATGCGCGAGGAAAGGGCCAGGCTGAGGTGACCTGAGAGTTCTTGTATGACTGCTGATTGACTTAAAACAAGGAGCTGCGTCTGGGCGCGAGCACACAGCCGTTACCGCTGAATGTGCATGTTAGATACAAAGAAATCATCTTCAAGAACGAAACGGCTACATACCTGGTCCGAACCCAGAGCTCTTGGTTCCGTTACTGTAACTGGCCACGTTAAATAAGTGACCCCTGAGACGCAGTTTCCAAACAAATCTTGCGGCTTTTATGGTTTTGCTTGTCCACCAAAACGACAAGGGGACGAAGATGAACAGTACTGTAGCTGACCCTACGGCTTCCAAAACAGATCCCGCCAAGCATCAATATTCCAGATGGACAGTCTAAATTAATCGATCAGCGGATTGATTCCGCCTTGGTGGATCTTCCCGATGGGAGAGATCGAGAGCCTCTCAAGTAGGTATATTAACGTTTGATGGTAGTAAACAGTTCGATTGCAACTTTCGAGGTAATGTAAAGCTCAGGATGATTCTGTCAATTTCAGCCAATATGGCCAACCCGCGAAGTTGATGTTGAGGACAGACCGAATTGCTCTTGCTGCAAGATTGGGAGGTATGAGTGTGCGGGGAGCCAGATCCAATGGTATACCGTGCTCCAGTCAGGCGGTGGTGAGATATAGGTACTGAGCACATGCAAGCTTTGTAGGGGGCGGAGAACTGTAGAACCAAAGGCCTCTTGGTGCCTGAGTTAAACCCCTCTGGGAATACACTTTGTGAATGATGGGCTGCCAATTGCTTGTAATGGGTGGCTGCCGTATAAACCAAGGAAATGTTGGCTGTGCGAGGCAAGGCAAGGCTCGGACTGTCTATGCGGAATACAACGAGCTTGTTCGGTTTTCTGCGAGAGAAGTGGAGGGGGGTGGACCCCAGCAGGATTAAAGCTCCGCTCTGAAAGAAAGACACGCACAAGGGAGAAAGGAGAACTAGGCGCGGTGCAGTGCCTCTAGAGGAGAAACTGCACAATCTAAGTAAAAAACAAGGTGCAGGGTCTGGTTGGTGGATTAACCAGTCAATCACAGCTTAGTTGAGGCTGCTTTGTTCTGGAGAAACTGTAGGGCTCTATTGGGGACTAGAGCGCCGGAGGACACAGAACATCGTTAACTGGGGTTCTCACGGGGGCCGAAATCTAGGGTCGATGATCATCGATCACTCGGCCTTCGAGAACACGGGACACCCCACCCACACAAGTCCGGTGGAATTTCTCGAAGCTCGAGGGCCCCGTGGTTCGCACCATAAACGACGGCGAGTGCCATCTAGAAGATCAAAAAAACAACGTGGTCACTGGTAGATACCCCGCCTACGCACGCCGTTTCCTCTCAGCACTTCAGCCATACCATGGAACAGTGATGGAAAATGGAAAATAATCAGCGGCCGTGGTAGCAGATGAAGGGGCCAGGCCATCTCGAAGCAATGTTAATTACTACGACCCGGTTCGAGTACCCCAAAGGAAGAATTAGCCCATGCCTTGAGAGGATGGAGCATGCTGTGAGCACGACACTCGTATTTGTCGACACTGGCCCTTGGTGACTTGGACCGGATGGTCTGTGGGCACGCTAGTGGCAAGGGTTTCCAAAGGTGTGGCTAGCGGAAAGCGTCGATACTAGTGGGAATAGCGGGCTCTTTTCTCCTGCGCCGAGACATCATCACGAAGAAAATACAGGATGGCCTGTAGTCTGGTTGGCACAAGCCCCTCGGAAGAGGGATGGCCTGCACATACCGAGCACTGACCCTGCTGAGCAATGCCAGTCAGTGTCACCCCCTTATTAAGGTGACACCTTCTGGAAGCCATGAGGTAGTTGAGGCTAGCCCCGCCCTGGCCTACGGTAAACATCAGCGTGTACGACTTTTCTGCGGAAGCTGCCTAAATATAGCCTGGTTCCTAAATACAGGACGAGGGAACCACACGGAGGTGTGATTGGCCAATTACTCAGTAATCTACTGCAATCAATAGTACGAGGCAGGGTAAGTTTAGCGAAGAAGCTATACTCATACGCGTTCATGGGTCTTATCTTTTTCCCAGAACGCTACTTAAGAAGCGGATTGATATCCACGGTATGCAGGCTGCTGCTCTGGCGCACTGGGAGAAAGGCGAGTTCTCGAATAGGCGATTGGGTATTCTATTGCGCCATGTCGCATATCCTTGTACGGGCTGCTTGACCGTGCACCGAGCCACAATGTGAAATGGTGGATTCTCCAACGGTCAATACGTTCCCAGACCACTGTGGAGGAGGTTCCTCACGGCAACTACAAGGTGCAATTTTGGTTTGGTGTTCTGCAGGGCCAGGACCCCAACACATTAGATTAGGGGCCTAGTGAGTCCTGATGCCCACCTGGCCACTTGCCTGGCATTAACCCTTAGTAGGCGCAACGCCGACAAGCAACATCCACGTTCTGTACTCAAGAAGTAGTTGTGGCGTTGTAAACCCTAGTTCATCCACACTAGGAAAGGTGCTAGAACAAACGGAATGTTCGGTGCTGAACCATGTGGGGCTGCAGTGGTGCTTCCATTACCGAGACTAGGTATGCAGATCGTTCATGATATCAATAACCTCGCCCCTTACCCTGCTCTCACACGGGGTTTTGTTCGCGAAATCCCCCAGCTCATCATATAAGGCTAACTCCAAACTGCAGACGTCCGTGTATCATGAACAAGTACTTTACAGGACGGGCAAAGTTGAGGGTATGGCTTCAGCTGTACTCAACCTCGAGGGGCTTTTCGTGCCATAGTGACAGAATTGCTAGAGACTGTGTCGCTTTCGCCCATCGCTTGCAAAGAAGCTATATAGGCACAATTCCATTGCTATAAATATCATGTCTAGCTTTCACTCTTCTCTCTGCGAGGGATTGCATTTCGCGGACCAAGCCATTTGATACCAACTTAGTAGTCTAGTTAGCCAGGCATTTGGTAAAGAAACTAACATTTGTTTTTGCTCCAACCCCTTGTTATAGGGGCCTGAAGTACTGATATACCATATAACGGCGGGGCTACTTGATCCGGCTCTTATGCTTCCAAAATGGAATAGACATTATTTTTCTTGTCATGCGGGAGGTCACATGGCTATGTTTATTCATAAACAAGGATACTTTGCTAGCAGTCTGAGACACGATCATAGAGGCGTCTTCCATGTGCGTCACAAGATGGGTGTCCAAGCCACTGCTGGTTCGTTTATTCTGAAGCATCTTCTGCTGACCTAACGGGCATAATTATTTGATAGACATACAGCAGCGTAATTCACATGTCATTACGTATTATTCAGTCGCCTCACCAAAGAGTAATCAAAAAGGACTCGGACTTAGTTTAGTTACTCGACCCCAAGCCTCAGGCCCGATATGGCAGTATCTGGAGCCTTCCAACCATGTATGCTTGTGGATCGGCTAATTTAGGATTCTTCCAGACCTCTTATGCCCTGCAGAAATGCCAACCGACTACAAAAAATGCGACCTGGACTATTTCACTGCTACTAGAACTGCGAATGCACAGGGTGATTGAGGCCAAAGTTCGCATCTAGCTTGTTACAAGGTCCGTGTAACCATAAGCTTCTCTGAACTCATTGGATACGAAAATATCTGCTACCGCAATGACTCTCCTCGGGACAAACCGACCGCTCTTGAGGTACGCCTCTCAGAAAGAGCATCAACTTTAGCCTCAAACACATTGCGTCGATACCAGTACATATAGGTGGCCGTCATATAGATGGCGTTCCTGCATGGAGCCCGTGTGCCAACCAGACTAGAAGCCCGTGTGTCTTTACAAGGAGGACATCGACACCGATTTGCCATCTAGGAAAGTTCATAGATCAAGGGGCGCGTCCGCCGCCTCGGTGGGTGGGAATATACTGGGCATTTGTCTGGAAGTGAAACAAAAGTTCACACTGCGAAGGCACGACCATATAATGTATATGCATGGAAGCACAGCTTATATCCATACAATGCAGGTTTCAGAAATTCTTCCTTGCAACAGGATTTGTTTACTCGCTTCGATCTCAGAATTTTCCGTCGGGCTCCGTTACCGTCGACGTTCGTGGCGTTACGTTGCCACGCGACGTCATTTATTCCCAAATGGGCTGCATTTGTTTATACTCGTCCCCTGTCACGTGGCTCACATGTCGCCAACTCTATTGCCTCAACACCGCCATGGTTGTACTCATACTATGGCGACGCTTGCTTCACATGTCGTCAACTCTATTGCCTCAACACCGCCATGGTTGTCCTCATACTATGGCGACGCTTGCTTGAACTATGTACAAGAATTCAACAGTTCCCGGTAGCGTCGCTATTCCCCCTTTGTTTCTTCAACCATACAAAACTAGATAGTATAATACCTGTCAGCTCAACTAAATCAATCAATAGGTGTAACTCAACCCATACTAAGTGCCTTGTCTCTCATATTACATTATCACCCATGTCACTTCACTCAGCAGGCCATCCCTTATATCATGGTATTTCTATACACCCATCATCTCTCACAGCTCCACTTGCTCCCTCATTGTTATCGTCTTGGTGATCTTAGTGGTCGTGTCATATTCGAGCCTTGTTTGTCCAGTATACTCTCCTACAGAACTCAGTAGGTGCTCCTCAGGTTTTTACGCAGGCTTAGGTTGCAGGTCTTGTTGTTTTGGGAGTCTTGTCTTTTTGTCTTTGTATCGTCACCAGTGCAAATTTTTGGTAACCTCAGGCTCATCCTCGTCAACGAGTTCGGTTGTTCAGACACATTATTTAGTATGGAACATATAGGTAGAGAAACGTAGGCAACAGAATAAAGGTAAAAGATTAAGCCCAAAACCAGTATGGTTGGTTGTGAGCAGCAAACAGTAGGGAATGTAGGCGGCAAGCACAAACACAAGCAGACCTCGTGGCGACAGACAGGATCACAGTGTGAGATGGTGAGAGTGTGTTCGAGGCCTATCCCGAGGTCCGCTTGCTTGATGGTCCCCAGCCGTGAATTAGTCATCAAACAGTGAAATTACCTACCTATTGGTTGTGTCTCCATACTGCCTTATCAAATAGCAAATGCACAAGGCGAACTCGCCCGCCAGACTAGCGATTCCGTATTCGTTTCTGGATCGTTCTACATGGGGTGTAGTATCGCTATAATCGCTAGAGTACCAGGAGAATGAGAAGCACTACCAAACCTACACCTGCCCCTGGCCGTAAACCCATCACTTTCTTGGATTAAACCAGCAACGGGTCTCGATCGACAAGCCCACTCCGTCCTCCATCGCCCAACACCTGCAACCACTCGCTCACAGCTTTCTTCTCAGCGCCCCAAAATCTTGCCCAATCACCTGATCCGCATTCGCGTTCCCATCAAAGTGAATACGGAAGCTTAAGTGGTCCTGAACGAGGGAAGGTTTTCTAGGTATCACATAACATATTACCAAGAATTTGAACAAGGAGCTTGCGAAATCGCCCCCCCCCGGGACAAATCGAGTCAAGCTAGTGAACTTATCCGCCTTTACCACATCATCACCAACCCAAGAAATCACCAAGAGCGACCATCGCCAAAGTCATTACCACCAGCCTTATTTATGTCGAAAGTCATTCGAAGTGTGAAAAACGTCACGAAGGGGTATTCGTCGACTCAGATTAAGGTTCGGAATGGTACGTGAGATCCTTGCTCAGATGGCGGACTTGCCTTCCGTTGAGATGACCCCTTGTGACTAACACTAGGTGGTACAGCTACCAGCAATGATCCATGGGGACCAAGTGGGACGGAAATGAGTGAAATCGCTCGCATGACTTTCGATACGTTTGTAACTCCTTCGCGCGCTTTGATTTCTCCGCTGGTGACATGGGGGTACCCTTAGCTAATCCATTGGAATGAGATAGAAGCCATGACTTTTTTGAGATTATGGATATGCTCGACCGGAGACTGAACGACAAAGGAAAGAACTGGAAGCACGTCCTGAAAGCTCTTAAGGTACTGGACTACTGTCTCCATGAGGGGTCCGAGCATGTTGTTGTGTGGGCGAAGGACAATATTTACATCATCAAGACTCTACGGGAGTTTATCTATATTGACGAAGAGGGCCGGGACCAGGGACTAAGTGGTATGCTCAATGGCTATACTCTTTCGCTTTATTGCTGACTCATTCTTCACAGTGAGGGCTGCCGCAAAAGAACTGACATCCTTGATTCTTGATGAGGAGCGTCTACGGAATGAGCGAAAGGACCGGAAGCTGTGGAAGTCTCGCGTAAACCCCATAGATGACTACAACGGGTCTGGTTCAACCTTCAACGCAGCTCATCAGCAGGAGAGGCGGCAGCCAAGGAGGGCCTCAACTGGTAACCATCGCGCTAGGAATGATGACGAGGATGCAGAGTACCGATTGGCTATTGAGGCTAGTAAATACTCAGCCGAAGAGGAAAAGAGGAGACAGGCAAACAAAACTCATGATACCGACGAGGATCTGGAGAAGGCAATCAAACTGAGTAAGGAAGAAGAGGAATTACGTCAGAAGGAGCTAGAGAGAGCCAATGCCGAATCTTTGTTCGACGATATAACGCCACAAGCAACGCAAGCACCACAGCAGCAATTCTTCCAGCAACAGCCTCAACTCCAGCAGGGCTACGCCCAAGGGCCGGCAGTGGACTTTTGGGGAAACCCTACTGCCCAATTTCAACAGCCTCAGAGCACTGGATTCTTGGATAACCTGTATTCCCAGCCTTTCCAACAACAGTCTACGGGGATCTATCAACAACAGATTCCCCAGCCTACAGGATATGATCAATTCCAACAGGTACAGCCAACTGGGTTTGATCAACTATCCGCTCCCATGCCCCAGCCAGCTGGCTTTGGTAACGCAAATCCGTACAGCAACCCACTGATAGCACAACCAACTGGGTATCTTCAACCTGGTATGAATAATCCCTATGCCAACAGCAATCAGCAAGCAGAAGCCCTCAAGCCAATGCCCACCGGATCCAACAATCCATTCGCACAATTCAGTAAGCCCCAATCACCTACCAGGACTGGAGCTCCATCGCTAGGTATGTTTGCACAGCAGCAACAGCAACAGCACCAACTACCACCACCATCATTTGGTGGATTCTCCACACCAGCTACTCCGGTCCAAGCCAAACAGCCAGAAAACCCCCAACACGCTCACCTTAACAGCCTCCTTGCAGCGGGACTCGAGAATGGGCAGGATACCTTCGGAAACGTTGGGAACCTCCGTATTCCTGCGCAACATACTGCCCCTGGAACGTTCGTCAATTCTGCAGGTCAAGGTACCCGGAGGATGGTTTCTCAGCCTACGGGTACTAACCCTTTCTTTACTAATCAACAAACTGGAGTTGGACTTCAACCGCCTGCGAATAGATTGGCCCCTGCGCATACGGGGCCTGCTGGGATGGCGATGAATGGGTTTGGCGGTGGATACGGACAGCCACAGGGAAATAATCCGTTTGGAGGATTTACTCAGCAGCCGCAATCCCAACAACCAAGCTCGGGCCAGTTGATTGATTTGTAGGACCAATCGATGACGTTGGTGGAGAAGCTAGCCGGGACGGGGAAGGGGTTTCGTTCGGCGTGATATGTTCTCTCTGGGTGCTAGGACTGGCTGCGAGAATCTTTCTGAGGTATATCACACTATTCTCCTGGGGAAAGGACGATTGGGGGGTGGGGGGGGGTTTGACAGGACAGAGGTTTGCATGCTTGGGGATAAAGTAAATTAGACTATTTGTATCTTTTTTCTTTCTTCCTCTGTTTTTATTTATTTGGCTTCCTTTGTTTTCTTATGGTTCTCTCCTCAACCTTAGGATTGGGCATCGCATGTAAGTCTTATGGGTTGTGAGATAATTAGTTGGGGTTTGTTGATCAACGAGTTTTTAAACTCCGGTCTGGAGCTTCTTGCTACCGTTTTTTTTCACTTACTTTTTCCTTGTTTCTTTTGCACTGCTCTCTTGATTATATTTGATGTGTGTTATTTTCTTCTGGATTCGGCCAGCTTTGGGTTTTTTATATGCTGCGTGGTTATTTTTATTTCTCTTGCTTTTGTAACTTGTTTTATGTGTTCTGTGGGTGTGTTATTTCCTTTTTGATGTTGGACTTATATTCGCTGTTTTTTTACGAATACAATTGCATGTTTCTTTGTAGGTAATAATCGCACCGCTTTAGCTCGCGCTAGTGTTGGTGGTATACATATCTCACGAACTGCAACCCTTGGGCTAAATACAATACAAATATGTATATGTAAGCGTCTCTGGCGCAAATAGCGACCTAGGTGTCGGGCATATCAATATGCTGGAATCATGAGCCAGAACCAAAGCCTTATTTTCGACCATATATCATCTATAGAGATCTTTATTCAGGTATATAGTGATCATAGTGGAAAATTTGGGTGACCATTTAATGATAAAATGTGGATAAACCTTGGGTAGGAGGGACAAAACGCTATGGCAAAGCAATAAAAGACCGCCATTTTCTACCAGTATCAATTTGTGGCATGGGGATACCAAAAAAAGAATACCCTTTTGTTAAATGTGGTATAGCTATGACGTTGGTGTACTAGAAATCGAGACGTTCTGGCTAATAAATAAAACAGTGTATGAGAAAACACCGAGGAAAACCTGCTGCATATTTTCTAATATGCACATACTACTTGAGTTAGGTATACTATGTAGTCAAGTTACCTAAGAAGGTGGATGTATTTCGGGAGGGCCAGACTACCTCATCCAGTACCTGACTCTGTAAGTCTCTGCTGCAAAAAGGTCACCTGACGGTATGAATAGAGTATAAATGAGGGCAAGCTCAATTATTACTAATAATAGTTGTTCGGCTGTTTGTGGTTGGTTTCAGGCTATTTACTTTTTTATATTTTATTTTAAAACTCAGTATTCTATCCCATCGGGGCGTATGACGAGCCCAAGGTTGGATAAGTAAGCCTGCCGAACTATGTATATAAAATGACAAAAATCAGCACGCTAAAAGGCCTTGAAAATAGTGGAAATGTGGGGCTTAGGCCGGTCATCTGTAGATTGAGGAAGTATGCTTCCACCGCATCCCAGGATTCTTCCTCCTTCGAGCTCTTTTTCCAGATTGGTTTGTCAAGCTGCTCCGCGGGTTGAAATCGCCAACGTGTTCCCGTCGTTCCCCCGCATATCTTGGGCAGTGGAAGGTACCGCCTTGGTCACAGTGGGGGTGTCTGACTTCCTTATAGTAAAAAGCCAGTTGGTGAAGGGACCTTTCTCCGTGCGTAGCCAAGTGTAGGCGGACAGGGCGAGTCGATGCTAGTCGGTTCTGAAATGGCTGTATGAGCGTTGGGCCTTTCGATAGTCCGCTTCCGGTGGCGGCCTCTGTGGTGCCTACTAGCTGTCCTAGGAAGGAGTGGTAGGTCGCTTCCTTCACCCGCTTTGTCGTTGCCCGGGTTGCCTCTGTGGCTTCTCACCCACGAGGTGGTGGTGGTGTCACTTGATTCTCTGGTATGGAGGGCCTTCTTGAGCCAGGCTATTTCACTTGGAGCCTTCAATTTCTGTAGTATAACATGGAGGGTTCTAGGTTTAGATCTTTTTGATGGGGAGTGATCTCAGGCATTCTCTATACACACATAACTTTTCTTATTGCACCAAACACCCATCTCCAACAGGGGCGTTACCCTGAGAATTGACATTATCTCTGTATCCATATAATCTCCTACCTGCAGAGGGCCCTGTGGCCCCAGGATTCAACTGTTTAAGCAGACATGATAATAACGCAGGGGGCAACGCGGAGGGGGAAGGGGCCACTTTAAATTCTACAAGGCAGGCCAACTAGGTTTCTAGTTGTTGGTGAAACGTCTTTTGTAATTGACCATGGCAGCCTATGCAAGAGCTTGCCCTAGCAGCATAAAATCACACTACCGATGCGATGAATTGCGTTTGGCGGGGAGAGATGTATTTTCCTTTGAAGAAATATTTCTTGGGGTATTTGCTAATAAACTAGACTAGACTACTATCATCAACGGCTGTGCATTTATTGATGGAGTGTATCATTTTGTCTGTACATATTCTTTGATCGGAGTTACACAGGAGGGACAATGGAACTGTGAGATAATGCAGGTAGACGTGCACAATTGTATTGCGTGAATCCAACGCCTAGAAGCGTCGGAATGGCTTATCCCCGTATCAACGAGCTTGGCTAGGGGGTTGGAGCCGGGTGGGGGGAGTTGATTTTGTGGCTAGAGAGGTAAAATGCAGGGTTGAAATTCTTTAGGATGGAGACAACCTTGGGGAATACCTATCGCATTTCGGGCCAGGGGGGCAATACCATTGTTGGCCTGCCTTTACCGATCGTCCCACGAGATCAGGGTAATCCTTGACTTTCGCATATTCCCTCCACAGCGCGTACGATTTGGAGTAAGTTTATCGATATGCTCCACTTATATCTAGAAACTTGGTATTGTCTAGGAAATTAGACCCAGACAAGGACCAGCTCGACCCATCCACGAAGATTTCAGTCCTTTCCCCCCCCAGACGATGACAAGAATGCGTATGTTCTTTCGCTTCACTGAATCCTATGGCTATTAGAGTCCGCCGTCACAAAGCAATGCTCCGAGAAGCCTTATCTGTCGAAGGCTCCGGAGAAATAAGGTCAAATCCAGTCATACCTGGTTGGTGGAAACGCGTGAAGGTTATGTCCTTGCTCGGGGGTGGCCTTTAGCGATTCGCCTAGTTTCTGTTTGATATCCTCTATTCCAATCTTATAAGCCTTCGTCATACATTTTTTGAGCAATTCTCAGCAGAAACTTATGTGGACTTCCTGGATGTTGACACTGTTGATGTAGCCATACTATAGCAATGGTTATATGTACTTCGTAGTTGACGAGGCATAGAGGTTCTCCGGTATCAAGGTTACAAAGTCACAATTACTGTACAATATGGTTTAAAAAACAGATATACTAATCATCAAATATTTATATGATCACCTTTACAAATAGTCCTTTTCACTTTATTTGGGAGTCTGTCAGCTACTACCTATACCTCTACTTTTGCATACCATTCAGGTTAGTGTCCTGGTGCTGCATGAGAGAATAACCGGAGGTGTTACAATCCCGTGTTTATATCTTTAAAGGTTAATGAATTCATGAATTGATATAATTCCTATTGAGCGTTGGCAGAATAAAGAAACTGAAAGCAGGTATCAGTACGAGCTATTAGGACTCAATAAATCATTAGTTAGCATTTTAGAGAAGCAGGTGTTGCCTAGACTCCCCCTGACTGCATAAAGCGAGAGATACCCAGGCCATGCGTCGACACGTATGTACTTTAAGGGGCGTATGTAATCGCAATTACCGGTACGAGCATCAACATGTACATAGCCATTAATGTATTGTTGGATCGGCAGGCCACCTATTCTAGTAGTCTGAGGGCTAGTTAGATCTATATTCCGGGGGGCTTGGGCCAACCAGACTAGATCTATATCTACTAAGATCAGGCATAAAATATTGGGGATGACAGGCTCTAGTACAGTTTTCTCGGTTTTAAGCACTCTTTGCACAACAATAGGCATAGAGATAGAGCACGGAAGGGATCAAAAATGTACTGTTAACAGGTACTAATCGAGCCGCCCCCATTTAGCAGTTCGGCTCAGGTTGAGCATATTGCATATACTATAAGATGTATATGGATGTATGAATATTCAGGGTATGGTTAGATGATTATTCTTCACTATAGAGATACTACATGAAGTCGGGCATGTGCCTGTATGATGTTTATTTATACTCGACCTAACACTAACCATTGTGTAATTGATTGTAGATTTATTACGCTACGATAACTTTGTGGTATGCTCCTATCCGCAGCGGATTACATAACCCGTAGTACTTGGAGTATTCCATTGGTTGGATCACGAGACACATGCGTACTGCAATTGCAAGTTAACGTGATATCGGGCAGCGGAAATTGCAGTTATAGCGGCAATGTATATATATTTATTTCGAGTCAGCGTATACATGTATACCCCGGGCCCTGTATTGTATAGGATGTGTACGTACATACATACGCAATTTAGCGGCCTCTACGTAGTGCCCAGATCTACTGCCTCCGTACTACACTGTACTACAGGGCATTATCGGTTTATGATAGTCAGTAGCAAAATAACCCCTCCCCAGCTCATCATAAGCAGTTGTTAACGTTGTCGTTGCCGACACCAGCCCCGGGTTCATATATACCGCACATGTACGGCTTATACACTTATACATACATCTCCCAGCACATACAGTAAACAGCTTGCATTACGGTCCACACCTCCTCCCTATTCCCCGGAGATCTAGAGCTGGTTATCTAGCCTTCGAAATACTTTGAGTTCGTATATACGTATGTAATCGAGCGCTCCCCTACCTCCCCTCGTACAGACAAGATCGGCATTTAATAGACTCAAGAATAGGCGAAGGGCAAACCTTGTTAGTATTCCTGGGGACTGCCGCATGTTCTGCCATTAGGGCTACAACGACCGTCCTCATTCTTCAGGCAACAACAGCGGCAGCAACATAAAGTATCACCCCTGGAGCAGTATTCAGTAACACTGACTTAGAGTGTACCATCGGAGGCTATCACCATTCAGCTGAGCTGTAACTGAACAGTAAGTCAAGTCCTTACAGTATACCATCGTTCCTCGCGAACGGCAGCTGGGCACTCATGAAGTCGCCATCCGCCTCCTTCAGGAACTTATCTCTCTTATTATCGTTTTCTTATCACTCAACCTAGTCAATCTGGCGTTGACTGTTCTCAAGACTATCACTAACTACCATTCTCCACAGGAATTTAAGGTGGATTTCCCCTAGGCTCTACGGAATCAACAATTTTAGTACCTTAGTGTCAGTGTATGCTCAGCGTTGGCGCCTTTTAATCAGGAGACTTGGGAACACTTAAGCCGGCAATCAACGCAGAATAGGTTCTGTTGCTGCAAGGCTTATTAAATTCACCATGTTTTGGCGATTTGGGAGTTATACCAACATCTCAACTATCGAGACCCTACTCGACAAACCCGATGTCACTCTCGAAGAGCTTCTGGATGAAGCGGACTTGCTCCAAGAGCTAAAACAACACAATACCAAACTCATCGAATTTCTTAGGGATGAAAATGTGTTGCGGAGGATGCTAGAATACGTAATAGATCCACAGGCTATCTACAATCACGATGGTGGTGGTGATGACCTAGATGACCCAAGTTCCGGTGGGAGCTTTGGCAGAAGCCAGGTACAATTCCAGTCACCTCGAGAAACTGATGAGGCGAGGCGGTCGAGACTTTCATGCGAAATTCTATCGTCTGGAACATGGTCTCTCTCAGAAGCTCTCATGGAGAACATGGATCACATGAGGATGTTCTGGTATTTTTTGGATCGAGATGCGCCTTTGGATCCTGTACAGGCTGCATACTTCACGAAAGTCAACGAGACCCTCCTAGACAAGAAAACTGATGAGATGATTTCATTCTTTGTCAGCTTGGAGAATATTGTACCAACGATGCTGAAGCATGTGGAATGTCCTATGATTATGGATCTGTTACTCAAAATCATAAGCATGGAGAAGGCCGAAAATGGGTCTGGAATTGTAGACGTAAGCCGTCCTGGAAGAGTGTTTTTTGAAGGGGAAATACATAACACGGTCACGCTGACAGTATGGCTAGTGGCTACAATCGCGTCAGTTGATCCCTATACTTCTCTCTTTTCTTTCTCCCGAGTTCTCACCAACGATCCAAACTTCAACCGGAGACTTCCTGAAGGCTATAATAACTATATCCGCAAACGCATCACAGCATGAACAGTCCTGTATCGGGCCCAATGATCTTACTAGGCAACTTGTTTCTGAGCCTTGCATAAAATCATTGATACAGGATATGCTCAAAGGTGGGAACCCACTTACAGTGGGGGTGGGAATAATCATTGAAGTCATTAGGAAAAACAATTCAGACTATGACCCCGAGAATTTAACTGGTGTTGAACAGCCTCCATCTGGTCGAGACCCCATATATCTAGGTACACTACTTCGATTATTTGCGACACATGTACCCGACTTTATGGATCTGGTTATGAATCAAAATGAAAGGGTGCTGGATGCCGATGGGGCGTGGACTGAGAAGAAGAGAGAGTTAAGAGCAGCATATGGCGGCGTTATAGAACCTTTGGGATTCAACCGATTTAAGACATGTGAACTGATGGCTGAATTACTACACTGTAGTAATATGGCACTTTTGAACGAGAAGGGCAGTGATAGATACGTAAAAGAGCGAGATAAGGAGCGAGAACGTCTAAAGGCACTGAGAGAGAAAGCTAGGGAAGGCCAAAAGGAAATCGGGTATTCTCAGGACCTGGGCGGTTTTCGTTTCATGGGGGTGATGGGTGAGAAGGGGCCTCTAGAAGTGCAAAATGGCGATGACAATAGCAGCGAAGGAACCACAGAGGACGATGGGTTTGAGGACGTTGGAGCCGAAGGGTTGCTTGAGGAAATAGCGCCTTTGAAAACGACCACCAAAGCGGACACCGAGGACGAAGATGTGGACTTACTTTTAGAAGAAGAGTCTGCAGCACGGGGTAATACACCTGCTTCGAAAGGCGGAGAAAACAAAGATACCTTCTTTAATGAGCCGTTATCGCCATCGTCATCAGCTCGTGGTCCTATCGAGGCAGAGCAAATGGTATCGTTACCTGTGCCCACTGTCGAAGTCACCAGTCCTACTGGCGACCCTGTACCTAGTGGCTCCGTAGTACAGCCGAAACCGGTTGTGGAAGATGCCCGGCAAGAATTAGAAAAGGTTGATATTCAAGAACAGGCCAAAAACAAGGACCTACCACCACTTCCTATTCAGCAAGGCACTGGAAAAGAGGAGATTGAGGAGAGTGAGAATATTCCTGAGGCGCAAGCACATGTCTCACAGGATCCAGTGCAAAAACAAGTAAAGGGCGAAAACGCAGAAAACCACGAAGGCGCTGGGACCATTCACCAGGAGCAAATAGAGACAAATACCTCTGAGCAAGCGATACTAGTGTCACGTACACCTCCACCCCCTTACGTTGAGCTTGAGTCATCATCGTCTTCCTTGGAGCATACTACCGCTGGAGTCCCATCTCCTTCAGAGATTCCACTCACTGTTAACTTCGCATCTGCCGAACGGCGAAATGCTGACCTCCCACCGCTTCCAACCAGCGAAGCGCAGACACAGTTTACTTCTAAGCCTTTACCAATGGTGGGAAGTGAACTATCACTGGAAGCGAGTCCATTTAGTGATCCTGCCGAATTTGAAGCAGACCAGGACGCATCCACTCTTCCTAGCACAATACCTCCTGCAGCTACTTTCAGAGAATATGCTGCCTTCATCGAGCCTGACTACGATGGGAGCCCAGTCGTTGGTGACTACCTCAAAATGCAATTTGTGGAACACCGAGTGGTTGTCACAATCCTGGATTTTTTCTTCCGGTTTCCATGGAATAACTTCCTACATAATGTCGTTTATGACGTTGTACAACAAGTTTTCAATGGGCCAATGGATAGGGGATATAACCGCACTCTAGCAATTGATCTGTTTGTCACAGGAAGGATCACAGAAAGAATAATAGAAGGACAACGTGTCTCGGATAAAACCCAACGAGAAACTAGAATGAGGATGGGGTACATGGGCCACCTCACTCTCATTGCTGAGGAAGTAGTAAAGTTCACTGAGAAATACTTCAACCCCCCCGACATTCTAAGTCAAGTGGTGCTGGAGAAAGTGATGCATTCAGATTGGATTGATTACGTTGAGAGCGTGCTCTCAGAAACCCGGGAAAGGGATAATGCCATACTAGGTGGATTCAAACCAGATCAGAGTCTGGGGCCACGATCTTCTGCCTTTGGTTCAATGGGTGGGGTACAGGGCCTAGGTGGACTTGGCGGGCTGGGGGGCATTGGAGGGGGCGTTGGTGGTTCGGGAGCCTCAGGCGGGCTGTCTGCTGCAGACTTGGATACTATTGACCTTGCAAATGGTACCGGAGGAGTGGGGTCCGGAGGATCTCGTTCTTTCGGCACCGAAGGCTCAACCACATCCGCTGGTGTATCTGGTGCAGGGTTGCTCAGTGGATTTGGCTCATCGAGCGACGAGGATGAGGATGAAATGGACCGGGATGATGAAGACGAGGAGACGGGTGGAGTTGGTGGGGGCAGTGGTATGAGTATGGGTATTGGCAGCTCTGGTGCTGGAACTAGCGGGACTGGGACGAATGACCAAGTGGGTGACCTTCTATTTGATGATGATATTGACCCCGAGATTGTGGACGAAGACTTGCTTGCAAAGTATCGTCCTAGTTTCGAGGATATGGACCGGTTCTAGAGCCTGGTCTTTTTCTTATTGTCTTTTTGTGCCTGCCTGCAATTTGACAGCGAGCTGTTTGGTAGTTTATGGATATATTGTTGGAAGGCCGGGGATCGTCGTGCCTGGATCCAGTATTCCTGGCGTGGGTCTGACCCGGCGGACACACAAGCGGGCATCTATCTAGGCTTTAACCATTGCCAGGAGGGATAGAGAAATTATATGCTGGCTGGCATGGAGGAGAGTGCTTTCGGTTTTTCTCATGTCATTTGTGCAAATAATCATCAGGAGTTTGGGACCATCGATCTATTCATATCAACTTATTTGGTGGTTGTTCTCATGTACTTCCTTTACTTTGGGCATCTCGTCTCCTGTTTATTTCTTTAATTTTTCCCCTCTACAAACAGTCTGCCCTCGTTACCTGCCTCTGCCCATACGCACCTCTCCATCCGCCCCATGCCCGCGAGGATATATGCACTGCCCCACCTACCGCCATCACCCATCACCCATCACCCTACCATCACCTCCCCGCCTCATGGCCAATCATCTGCCCACTATTGATGGTCCCTCTGCTTCGAGCCTAGGCTAACAACAACTCCACTTGTCTGTAGTTTGTCAACTTCCTCACTAAACAAATCAACAATGCTGATAACTTCAACTCTTCTGACGAGGAAGAAGGGGATGATCTTGACGATAGTGACGGCGAAGGAAACCCATTCGTGACTGTACGGTCAGCTGACGTGGGACTGGTACCAGCACCTTTAAATGTCAGGAGGAAGAACAAAAAGTCGGAAGTTGAAGGGGGGGAGAAGAGCAATCCCTCATCATCAGGGTCAAATGTAAGCCCCTAATTCCTCGTTCTCCCCTCCTAGCTCTCCTCCCTCCCCCACTTCTCTCTTTAACCCGTCACTTCTTTTTTTTTGGCTATAAATACCCACATACCATTCCCCGCGCCCCGTTTTCTCCAGAACCCACAAAGTACCACGACAAGCATCCTTCCCGACACCACGTTCCAGCGTAAAAACAAGCTCGGACTCATGCTCAATTCTGCGTCGTCGAATGCGCATTCGTCGGGTTCGAGTAATATAGTCTGAACGACATGTGCAACATAATCGGCTCGGCCACCAACAACGGCAGCGACTAATTGACGATGACGACGATGATGGTAATGGTAATGATAATAATGACGATGAGTATGGTGTTTATGATGCAGGGGTGGGTGAGGATGAGAGTGGAGATGAGGAGGAGGAGACTGTGGGAGGTGAGGGTGATAGTGTGGGTAGTAGGAGAAGAAGGGAGAGGAGGGATAGTATTAGGCGAATGGAAGGGATTGCCAGGCTGGAGGAGGAGGCGGAGAGGATCAGGGCGATGGCTGAGGGGGGAGTGAGCAGCGGTGGTGGTGCTAGGGGCGGCGATGGTGGTGATGTTCAGGGCAACGAGCATGAGGAAGAGCAGGGAGAGGATGAAGAAGAGAATCTACAGGCAAGAAGGAAAGAGCAAGAGGAATATGCGGAACAGTTGATGATGTTTGTCCGTGGGAGGCTGGGGATGTTCACTTCAACCCATCAGCCTCGTAGTAGTGGTAGCAGCGGTAGTGGCGGTAGTGTGACTGCTGCACCTCCCACAGTGGCTACGGGGGGTAGTAGTGCTAGTGGCAGTAGCAGCGGCGCGGAGGCCTCAAAAATGCTCTTAGAGAACTTGCAGAAGCAGTTTGGTACCGGGGGAAGCTCCAAAAAAGGGAAATACGCTAGCCCACAAAAGGGTTTGAGGGCGAGAAGGAGAGAGAGTAGGTTGTGGAATAGTATTGGGGAGATTGAGGATGATTTTATTGGGGGGAATGCGGGGGTTGGGGAAGAGGTGGAGAGGGTAGAAGGCGCTGTGGAGGAAGAATAACTGCCGCCGAAGTAAAGCTCCTCTTCATATAGCTGTTCTACACGCCTACCCTCATCGCTCCTAGCTATTACCCTGAAGCCGTCCTCAGCTCTCCCATCTTCTTTCGCCCCCTGCCACCACCAACGTACCCCCTTGCTCCTCCTTTATTTTCTCCACCTTTTCTTTTCCACCTTTTCTTTTCCACCTTTTCTTTTCCACCTTTTCTTTTCCACCTTTTCTTTTCCACTTTTTCTTTTCCACCTTTTCTTCCCCACCTTTTCCACATCATCAGTCCTTGTAGTAAATATCACGAATTTCCAATAGTTGCGTGGTTGCTTGGGCCAGGCCGATAGGCTGGTGATTCGGTTCGGGTCGATTATTTGGCTTGTATCCCTCTACTAGTACTAGTACTTATATTTTTTCCTGTTACACATTGCAAATCTCAAACTTTTTCCTCTCTCTCATGGCTACGGTCCGGCTGCTGCAGGTGGGGTCCAGTTCCCCAGGTTATATACATACTTGTATACATATGAAGCAAATCAAGGGAGTTATAAGCAAAAAGAAGGACTCTGTTTTGGAGCAGGTGGAACGGAAGGCGTAGTATGCAAGAGCGGCGGGTGACCTCAGGTACCCTTTCTTGTCTATTACCCTGACTTCAGCCAGTAACCAACCAATGGCATCGTTAATCATGATGCCTAGTGAATTGAACGGTTGCCCTTTAAGAATAATAATGCATTCATTAAACAGGTACATTACATCAAAATCGCAGTTCTGAAAACTGCCTTGATATTCCTATTGAAATTGCGTGTAACATTGGCATTTTGCGTGGAATCTTGGATTTGGGCTCGGCCGGGGCAAATTTATATTCTTCGAGTGCCCGGGTCTTACACAACAAAACTGACTAGGGAGATAAAAGAGGGGGGGAATTTTTCCCGAGACTGGCTCAAAATGTAATAGGTGCTCCCAGACCCATTTTACCTCTCTGGCCACAAAATCAGCTCTACCAACCCCGCCTCAACACCACCACCTACATTCTGATACTCACTGAGGAGACTTCTCTCGATATGTCTCCATGGTATGCTTTATGCTTCACTATAGCCTCTTTGGGGCTCGATGCTAACCGACACAACAGCAGCCTCAGCCCGTTTGGAAAGGGAGTCGTATTCAGAAGGGGATTCCCACCATTAGACCTCAATGATATATTATCATCACCGACATGCGCCTACCAGAGTATAAGGGCTATTATGCACCAGATCCTCTCCAGCTCAAAGTTTGTCCACATGCAAGGAATCAAGCCTGTGTCTAGAAATATGACCTCGACTGTTTTACCGGGGACTTTCCCTGACAAATTTGTACAAATAAATGCTAGGGAAGGCAGATGTGGTAGTGTCTGTGAATGGCTCAATGAGGGTATGTTTTTGTTTGGGGTATGCCATGATTCTATTGACTGGTGTGGCTATGAGGGCTAGGTGCCCATGTCAAGACCTATTCCATCCTGAATACATAAATCCCTAAAAACACCATTGAGAAAAGGAAACTAAGATGCACCAGAGCCGGAATCAGAATACCAGTCTAATTATTGTGAGGGGTTGGCAATTGGTGGATTAAAATTACATAATTTCCACAACTGCACCCCAAAATTGATATAAAGTAGTTGCTGGTAACAATTGCCCTTGCCACTGGAACAGCTATTAGCAGCGGATATATACACACATAGGGGTAGAAGCGGTAGAAGTGGCAATGGATACGTGATAGAGGCACTCGTGCCAACTGCCCAACGGCAAATCAAAGAGAAATTTATGTTAGTTGGTGATGTGGAACTGAAAAGGGTGCAAAAGGGGGGCTCATAGACAAACAAGCAGGTATTGTAGCCACCCCATGACCACAATTTCTCAATGCTGTGGAGATACTTAGAGAGCAGGGCATGGGTGTCGATGAGCAAAAGCTTGTGACATGTACTCGTAAGTCTTAATAATTACACTTTTCATCGCCATTGAAACATTTGTTAACCACTGCAAGGCAAGTTTCCCCATAGTTCTGTTCTGCTAACCTGCTAGCAATGGGGGAAAAACACTCAGGGGAATGTCCGGTGGGTTGTGGTGCATTAGTTTATTGATTATTACTTTTTCTTTCTTTTGCTTGTTGTGTTGTGAATGTTTGATATGTTACCCTGAATGGAAGTCGGTGGATAGGTCTGGAATTGTAGGTCTAAACTTAATAGAGCATAGTTAAGCCAACTTGCACTAACCTACCAAGGAAGCCATCTTTGATCTTTTGTGTTTGCTTGATCAGAACTGGGTGTCTATGCAATCGATTCTCTGGAAGCTAGATGTGGTTTAAATCAGTAACCTTCAATTACCGGTACTCCTTATACCTATGTATATTCTCCACGAAATGGAAAAGGAATCAGTGCATGCAAAGCTTGCATACTACAGTAGCGCAAGATTGTTAGATAATGATACATGTCTAGCTTGCGAGAACAAGTAATCGCAATCTTTATGATTGTGAATATAACCTGTCAAGGTTCTGCATATGACCCCATGGTCCTGCATCAATGATTTCACCTTATGCACGGTCAGGGGCTGATATGTATAAATTATATATTTACATGACCATTGCCGAATCAAATTGGAAGCAAAAGTCTCTTGTGCCACGAGGCTCAGTGGAGTCTCGCATCACTTTTAATACGTATATGGTGTCGATGTCACAAAAACAATTGGACTATCATCGAAACATTCAACTGAATCCAGGCGTCATATCCAAGCCAACCAAGTCCTCTTACTTCTGGTCATCCCCCAGCTCCTTAACTCCCCGAACTCCTCAACTCTCCCAGCTCCCCAACTCGTCATTCAACTATCCAAGTCTGAATGAACCCGTACCCTGCATACCTATCTTTATCTACGGAGGCGCAGAACAAAAGTCTTTCCCCCTTCCTATTTGAGAATATTGGGCTTCGCAGAATATGCGCGCATATATTGGCATATTTGCATTTTCATTTCGCATATTCAAGACAATAGTGCATCGGCCAGGCCTCCTCCTGCTCAATTCTCTAAATATCACTTGAACTCCCGCTCAATTTGCCAGCTAGGCCTTCCACTCAATTCGCAAACCAAGTCTGGTTTAGCCACCCCTGCTGCTCAATTCTCCAGCTCTTCCTGCTGCTCAATTTCCCAGTTATCCCTCCCTTTCCATTCCTCCGGCTTATTTCCACAGATACATGTTGACTGACTCATCCTCAGGTAGCGATTTGTGGTCTCTTGGGGGGATCTTTGAATGCAGGGATAGCTGAAGTATTGGATTGGATGATTGCGTAGGAGGAAATGGGTGAGGAGAGCCTAGTCAATGCAATAATACTTTGCATAAGCCAAGCCAAGATGCATATTTCACTAGTATATGCGTGTATATTATGCCAAGCCCCATATTCCGAAATAGGAATGGGAAAAGACTTTTGTTCTCCGTACCGACACTAGAATTGAATCGAGGTTGAAGACGTTGGAATACAGTCGAACTTGTCATACTGCATGACTCCTGTCAGGGAGCTATTTGATGCAAGAGGGCAGGTAATGCACATTGACCGACAGGAGGTAAAGAATTGTCAAGTTTTCCTAATGCAGTCCTGCCGAATATGCGCTTATAGTCTCGGAATTATCCTTCCTTCATTGAAAATCTACCAATACCTCCAATACCGTATCTGCTTGACTAGTATAGATATAGTCACTTCATATTAGCGGTGTCTTTTGTCCTTCCTTATCTTAATTCGAAAAAAAAAAACAAGTTTTCTAAAGTAATGTGACCTCAACATTACCCCGAAGAGATGGCGTGCAGGAGTTTCTCCTGCTGTCTTTCACGATCACGTATGCTATCACGGTAGCACCATTAGATGTAAATGTATCGGCGTCGGGGGTATCTGCTCTAGGTTAGCAGCATTCGTTGACTGCCCACTCACTCAAGGGCTCGCAAGACCACATCTATTAGAATTTAGCACGAGTGCTGAGCGGCTTCATCATTGATTGCACAGCTGCCGGATGATCGCCATAGCACTTGCTTGCGGTAGTCATCCAGTGGGGTTCGAAGGAGGGATAATCTCCAAAGAGGCGGAGGTCGATGATCCTCCAGCTAACAGTTCTGCCGAGAGGACTGTAAGTGAAGCAGGTTTTGTTAAAAGGGTGCCTGACGCTGAAGATGCAGATGATAAAGTGTAGTCTGTAGAGCTGGCTGGTTGAGATGTAACGTGATTATAAGAGCGCATGTTCTTTATTACCAATGTATGAAACATTTGGCATGATGTACTGTAGCAATATATAAGTAGTTGCCATAGAACAGTCTCGATCCAAGTAATACGGCCAAAATGCTCATTCTCAGCAACGACGACGTTTCTTCTCTTCTGTCCTCTCTCGATTTCTCACAAATCCTCGACATACTCGATGCTTTGGCCAGAGCTCTTGCAGACAAGACTATTCTCCAGCCACCTCGGCAGTCGTTCAAGCATCCTCAGCCAGCATCTGCAACGACTCTGATAATGCCCACCTTTGCTTCCTCCTGTTCCTCAGTCAAGATAGTTTCCCTCGATACATCACCGGAGTCAAAAAACACCTCTCCTAATGGGTCACTCCTTCTGTTCTCCCCAGACGGCTCCCTTGATGCTGTTCTGAATGCCTCAGAGGTCACTGGTTTTCGAACTGCTCTAGCTAGCATGATTCCTGTCCTCCTACGATTTTTTCCCTCTCTCGTTTGTGATAGATACGAACTATCAGCAGACGGTAGGAAACCGAGCCTGAAGACAGCCTTGATTTTTGGTGCTGGTTTACAAGCAGAATGGGCCATTAAGCTCCTGCTCATTCTGTGTGCTCATAAAGGCCAATACTCTCCCAGGATCATTATCGTCAACAGGAGCTTAGATCGGGCACGAGAGCTGATTAAGAAGGTACTGCTATGGTATGGGGAGAAAATTCACCCTACTGCAGATTCAGTCCCCGCATTCGAATCCTATCAACTGAGCCGGGGCACGCCACAGCTGAAGTTTCTTGTCTCGGGGGCAGATGCAATATTCTGCTGTACTCCCTCTCGTGACCCTCTCTTCTCGGCAGTTGAACTTCGATCAACGACAGCTTTAACGAAAACCCGCTATATTTCCGCTATAGGCTCCTACACACCAGATATGAAAGAGATTCACCCCGGCGTGCTCTTAGACAAGGTGTTGAAATTCAGCACGATAGTTGACACTTCTGAAGGCTGTGAGGTCGAATCAGGTGAAATAATAGGCGCCTACGATCTGTTTTCACGATCAGACGATCCCGGTGAGTTTGGGTTATCGGAAGTCGGAGTATTGTGGAAACAGGCCAAGGAAGGCGAATGCCTTAGGTCAATTATGGAGAACATATTCTATAAGAGTGTTGGTACGGGTGCAATGGACCTCGCGGTGGCTAAAGAACTGGTTAAAGTTGTTAGGGATGGCAACTGTGGCGTATCTGGGGTTGAGGTTCCAGGCTTTTAATCTCGTAAGTGGAAGAAAACTGGTAGTCTGGTGCCGCCCTCTTGTAGAGAGACTGGTCATATTGTGCTGAAGCTCAGATTTCACAACGATCCTACTTGATGTATTACTTCTTTTCTCCCATCCATGACTATATGCCTTACGGAAAAGAAAAAGCTAAAAGACGAGAGACCCCAATGCAAGTAGCTGGAATAACAGAAAAAGAAGCGTTAACGAAGCCATGAGAGAAATGACTTAACAGGGAAAATAGAAACAACACAGAAGTCATTCTTTTTTTCTCAAACGGTGAAAGATATAATGATCAAAATAAAATGCAACTTCTCCCCTAAACCACAGCTTCATATGTTCCATCCATGAGTCCATATTCATACAACATAACCAATATGCATCTTACACCCAAGCCGTCCCCGAACCCTCACCGAAACAATACTATCCCACCTCTCAAGCCTGGGGTGCTCCTCCGGCATTCGGCCCCCCACCCATACCCCCACCCCCACGTATCCGCTTTCCGCCCTGATGAGGATGACCACCTTGTTGCTGCTGCCCACTCTCATCCACCTCCCCTTCCTCCCTTTGTCTCTTCCCCGGCATAAACTGCTTCGCCTGGGCATTCAACTTCGGACCACCTTGGCCTTGACCTTGTGGGCTCTGGAGCGACTGTTGTTGCATTTGCTGACCCTGACCCGGCACCGGGATACCAGTCTGAATCTGGCCCGGTTGAAGAAGCCCCGTCTGCATCCCCCCTCGTCCCCTACCAAATCCGCCACGCATACCTCCTTGTGCTCCGCCGCGGGGGAGCTGGCTTCCACCTCTACCACCACCTTGCTGCTGCTGTTGTTGCTGTTGAATTTGGCCGAGTTGTAGCTGGATCATAGCTTGGTGCTGGTGCTGGTGGAGCTGTAGTTGTTGCGGCTGGCTGCCCTGTTGCTGGAACTGGGTTTGCTGAGGGCCACCTTGCAATTGTGGAGGCATGCTTAGGGGTCTAGGTTGTCCCTGCTGCTGGCCTGGTTGTCCTGCGCCGCGGCCTGCGGGGGCTTGGAGACCCCCGCGGGGAAGATTGGAAGCTAGTGCACCTCTTAGGGAGCGTAGGGCGGGGGTTTGTCCTGGTTGGGCGAGAGAAGGGCGGGGGATTCCGCCCTGTGGAGCACTAGTGGCGTCAGCAGTGCTATTGGAGCTCTGGGATAGGGTGCGTTGCAGCGCTACTCCCGATGGTGCAGGTTGAGGGAGGTTGGTTGGGGTTTCGGGGCGTGAGCCTGGTTGCTGCTGCTGGGCTTGTTGAGGTGGTGATACTTGTTGTGACGGCCGCTGTTGATGTGCAACCGGCACCGGTAAGCCCCCTCCCAGACTTGGTCTGGCTGTCACAGGGGAGGCCGGTACACCAGCTCCTTCAAGGGCTTTGACCTTCTCCTCCAACGCCTTATTCTTCTTCTCTAACATGCTAACCTGGACCTTACTTCTCATCATTGCCTCCTGCTTCGCACTTTCCTTCGCGCTCTCCAACGCTTTGACATTCTTTTGTGTCAGCTCAGCCTCCTTTACAGACCATTCCCCCTCCTTCTCCTTTGCCCACTCTTCCTCACGCTGCTTGAGAGTCTTCTCAACTTCTTCTGCAAGACGTGCTTGGACTTGCTCCTCCCTTGTGAGTTCGGCATCCTTCTCCCATTTTTCCCGTTCTTTGGTAAGCCTATGCTCGACATTCCGCTTCACAATCTTCTTGAGTTCCTCGTTTGGTGGAAGCGGTTGAGTAGCTGGGGCCGGGGTTCCTGGGACACCGGTAGGAGTAGTAGCAGCTGTTGCAATCTTCTCCCTCTCGGCTTGTAATTGCTCTTCAAGCTCCTTTATCCTTGCCTCCAATTCAGCAATCTTTGCTTCGTACTCTCGTCTAACCTGGTTCTGAGCCCCCTCAATCCTAGCTTCTTGCTCCTCGAGTAGCTTATTGATAGCAGCTTGGTGCTCTTGCTCCTTCTCAGAGAGTAGCTTGTCGTACTTTCCTTTCTCCACCTCAATAGATTTACGTTGAAATTCGCCGAATTTTGCACGAGCATCTTGTAGACGCTTCTCTACGCTGGCTTTCTCCTGGGCGAGGTTCTCGCGTTCCTGTTGCATACGGGCAGTAACAATAGTTTCAATGTCACCTGACTGTGTTGCTTCCGGAGGGATCTCGGTAACAGCTAGTTGGGTGGCTTGTGCTTCAGGGGTCTCAGTCTTTGTAGTCGCAGCAGCCATCAACTCTTGGTTCTGTAGCTCAAGCTCCTCCACTCGTCTCCTGACAAGACCCAAGTCACGGAAATACTCTTGTGCTGCCCTCCTGGTGTTTGCCAGATCCTGCTCGAGTTGCTGGAGCCTCTCTTGGAGCTGGTCCTTCTCAGCCGCCAACGCATTCTTCTCCTCTTCTAACCTCCTCTTCTCTTCCGTAATCTGCTGTACTATTGCTGAGGCGTTGTTGTTCACATTCGAAGCTTGGTTCTCCATCTGTTGTCTAAGAGCGTCTCCCTCCGCAATCGCTTGCTCCATTTGTTGCTTTGAGGCCTCAAGCTCTGTAGTCTTCTCGTTAAGCTGGCCGCGGAGGGTCTTGAGCCTTTCCTTAGTATCTGCTACGAGTCTGTCGAGTTTGGTCTTCCATGATTGAACTACGCCTTCCAATTCCTTAGCATGAGCAGCCTGGCGGTCTTTCAGCTCGGCTACAAGGCGATCACGTTCTGCAGTGACAGTGGCGAGCTGTTCTTGCAGAGTCTTAACTTCACTTTTGAGTGCCTCGAGTGCCTCGGGATCAACACGCTGTGATCCGGATTAGCGTACTGCCAGCCAAAACGAGGTGCAGGAGATCTTATACTCACATCATATTTCTGGAGGATCTGCTGCGTTCGTGACTTCCACCTGTCGTTATCCTCCTGCAACAACTTCATCTGTGCATCCTTCACCTCCCGCTCCGCCTCCGCCTGTCTCACCTGCTCCTCTAATGGCTGTATCCTGGCAGTAAGCTCCTCCACCTTAACCTGCAATTCCTGTACCCGCTTGCCCTTCCTCTCCCCGTCACTCCTTAATGCCATGTTGCTCTCACGAAGAAGGTTAAGCTCATTGATCTTCTCCATGAGGCCCTTGTGCTGCTCCTCGCTTTGAAGTCGAGCTGTATTCCTCTCGCGTTCTTGCGCAAGAACAAGTCGAGTCTCGTCAAGTGCGTGCTGTGAGTAATCGAGTTGCTGTTTGAGCCGTTTAGTCTCCTGCAGATTAAGCTCATACTGCACTTCAACAATCTCCTTCTCCCTTCTTAGCCAGGTAAATGTCCGTCTCAGTTTCTCTAACGGATCATCAGAGGTCATATCATCACCCTCTTGGGTCTCCAAGCTATCCTCGCCAGCCGCCCTGCTCTTCTGGAGCTCAGTGATCTGGCTGCCGACATTGTCAAGCTGCTCAAGTAGAGACTTGTTCTGTTTCTTCAGATCCTCGCACCTATTCCTGACCTCCCCAAGCTCCTTTTCATAATTTTCCTTCTGTGCGCTCCAACTCTCCTCACTTGTTGCAAGCCTCTCATTGGCTGCTTCTGCTTCACCCCGAAGCCCATGTACCTCCGTCTTGAGTTCTGCAAATTCTGCTCGCACCTTTTGTAATTGTTGAGCAGCTTCAGCATGCTTAACTAACTCACGTTCGTAATTTTGCTGAGCATCCTGGGCAATGCGTGCTTGTGCTCGTAGATCATTCTGATAGAAGGAAGCTGCTGAAGTAACTTTCTCCGCGTCATCCTCGAGTCTAGCAATCTCCGATTCCAAGATCGCCTTCTCATCAGCAAACCTCCGCTTGGCCTCAAGATCAGTTTTCCTGGCTCTCTCCAACTCATTGGTCGTATCGATAAGCTCAGAAGAAATATCCTCGACGCGCTGTTCCAGATCTTTGATTTGAGCTTCGTGGTCTCGCACCTCCGACTCCATACTCCCCCTGTATTGATCGTGAGTGTTGTTCATGCTCTCAAGCTCCTCCTCGGCAGTCTGTGCAATGCTCTTGTACTGTTCGATCTCCTCCTTTGCATTCTGAAGTTCCTGCTTAGTATGCTCCAACTCCTTAGCGAGATCCGCAACTTTCATCTGCAGTTCTTGCTCCTTCGACAACCCCTCTTCCTCATCCTCGTTCTCGTCATTATCCATATTGATGTCTTGTCCATGAGGCTTAGGTTGCAAAATAGCCAATTTCTCCTCCGTAGCCTTTAATTCTACCTGAAGCTCATTGACCCTAGTTTGCAGAGAATCCCGTTGTGTCCTTGCCTCAACAAACTCTTCCCGAGCCTTACTCAATGTGTGAGTGAGCTCATCGATCCTCTTTTGAGCCTCACGCAAATCATACTCCTTCTTCGCAACTGCCCTCCTCGTTTCATCAATCTCCTCATTGAGCTTCCTCTTAGTAGTAACCGACTCTTGTTCGAGTTTCTCAATCTGGTGCTGTAAACGCCTCCTGTTCCCCTCCTCAGCTCTATCTCGTTCGGCCTGAAGAGCTTGTAAACTACTAATGTGGGTGTTAAGCCTAGAACGCTCAATGGTAAGATTCTCGTTATCTCCGGCGAGCCTCTGTTCAATTTTCTTCCACAGGTCTTTCTCAGCCTTGAGATTAGCATTCTCGTTACGCATACTCTCGACCATAGAGCGAGCATCAACAAGCTCCTCCGCGACTTGCTGGCTCCGTAGATCCTGCTTAGCCTGAATCTCATGCATGCTACCATTGCGCTTCTGGAGCTCTTGGTTCTCGGACTGAAGCATCTTGAAGTTATCATTAAGCATCTCAAATCTCTGACCTGCAAGCTCCAATTGACTGTTAACCTTTGCAACCTGGAGTTGTAATTCAGATTTCTCCTGAGCAAGTTTCTGGCTTTGCTCCTTAAGCGTCTGATGATCGGTGGCAGCCTCGTGCTTGTATTGGTCAAAGTGGGACTGTAACTCTTTAAGGAGATTCATATACTCCTGTACTGACTGATTGTGAGCGATAGAGCTTGCGTCTAATGGCACGGGTGATTCCAGTCGGAGACTGTTGTCGCCCTTAGCTATATCACCGCGGTTCTGGAGCATACGACGGAACATATCTCGTTCACGGACATAAGATTGAGCTTTCGTATTCATGGCCTTCAGCTCGTCTCTGTACCTATCCAGGACCTTCTTTAGCTCCTCGACTTCTTGATTCTGTCGTCCTGCAAGCTCTTCCTCCTTCTTCCTCTCTTCGTTTTCCATCTGGGCAGCCAAGTCCCTTGTGATCTTGAGAAGGTTCTCGTTTTGTGCCTGAAGCTCCTTTATATTCTTAAAGTGTAGTAGGCGCTCAGTGATAATACGATCTGTAGGGGTTTCATCGACAGATGGATCATGATTTAGTTCACCCTTTGCGTACTGCTGGAATCGGATCCGGTCGGCTGTAGAAAACGGCTCATCTCCAGAAGATAGGTATTCCACCTCTGAAAGTAGCAACCGGATTTGTAGAGAAAGGTCACGAAGTTCTATAGACCATTGACTTTTAGTGCCCACCTATTTGGTATATTCCATAGAAGTACTCACGCTGTTTGTAAGACGCAGATTCCCTCTCGTAAGAAGCAATCCTCATCTCAAACTTCTGAACTGCCTTTTTCGCTTTATCCCTCTCCCTACCCATTTCCTCCAACATCAGACTCATCTCAACGATCTCTCCTTGCGTGCGTTCATGCTCCGCTCTCTGCTCTTGCATTTCCGGAGCCTTGATTTCGAGCTCCTGGATCAACTCGTCGAAGTGGCCCTGGAGTTTCTCGTTCCTCCTCCTCTCTGCTTCAAGCTCAGCCTTTACAGCAGTATAGTCAGAGTATAGTTGAGTCATGGAAATTCCTGACTTCTGCAACCTCATGGTTGCGGGTGAGAAAATTCCCATACCAGCAGGAGATCCAGGTCTTTGTGGAGTAGAAGCTCCATTTGTTGGTCTCATTGGTGTACTCGATGGTAATATATGCCCATTCCTATAGGCAGATAAGTCTGCTTCAAGCCGCTCAACCTGGACCTCGAGCTCCGCAACCTTCGCTTCTGCTGCTTCTTTCTCCACTCGCTCTGTCTCAGCCTCCGCACGAGCCTCTCCAATCCCAATGCTTTCCTTCTCACGCTCCTCCTCGAGAATCTGCTCCACTTGTGCAACTCTGTCCCTGTGCTGCTTTGCGTTCTGTTCGTATAGCTGGGCAAGTCGCTTCTGTGAGCTCATCTCAGCTCTGAAAGCCTCTTCCTGAGTTACAGACTTCTCTTGTAGGTCCTTGATCTTTTGCAGAGCATCCTCAAGCTTCTTGGATACTTCTTCATATCGCTGCTTTATATTTTCTACACTTCTCTTTGCCATTTCAGCTGTCGACAAAGCATCCTCATATTCGCGTTGGAGAGTCGAAATTTGGGCTGCCTTCTCCTTCCTGAACTTTTGGAATTCAGCAGTCTTAGTTTTAAGCTCAGACTCCAGCCATTCATTGTTCTTTTTTAAAAGTTCAATTTCCTGCTGAAGATTCTGCTCCCGGAACTTGATCGAAGTTTGCGAGCTGTGAGCCTGCTGAAGCTGGGTCTCCAGTCGCCCGGTATCAGTTCGCAGTTCAATAACCTTGGACTGAACACTTTGGTACTCCTCCTGAAGACGGTCGTAGTCGGTATTCTTCCGCTCTAATGCCTCCAAGGTTTCCCGCTTATCTGACTCTAAGGATTGTATACGAGACCGCAATGCACGGGCTTCATCGTCCACATTTGAGCGTGTCGATTTGTTGTTAGAAAGCTCCGTTTCGAGGGATGTCCGTGCATTCTCTATTCCATCTGTTAGCTAACACCCGGTTCCTCAGATAGATGTAGTTGTATACCAGCAGAACTTAGTTTCTCCCTCAATTGTTGGTTCTCTTTCAGTGCAGAGTCCAGTTGTCCCTTCATACCCTTAACTTTATTCTCTGTCGTCCTCACCGACTGCTCCAGCTCAACCTCCGCCCGCATCTTGTCGGCTCTGAGCTCATCGTATTCCTTTGCCTTGATGGTAATACTAGTAAGAATCACTGTAACATAGTCCCCGGCAGCAGCTGCAAACTGACTGAAGCTATCCTGCGATACCGACAGGAAAGACGAAAGCCTGGGTATATCAAACTGGTTTATGACGTCGGCAGACGCCATAACCACAGATGGCTTGTGGACGTCAGAGCAGTGAGAACGGGATTAGGTTGTAAACGAAAGAAGAGATTGGGTGAGCGTTTGTGGTGCGTGGGATTGGGAGACAAAGATTCGCGGTTAAAAAAACGCGTGAGTGAGATGCGTTTGTTACTGCAGCTGGCCAAGAAGGAAACTGTAGGCGTAATTCCACAAAAATATCGCCAGTACGAGATAAGATGGAACACAGACAGCGTGGCCGTAGGTATGACAAGTACGGTGTGCTTTTGATCCAGCCACTGGGTTAGGTATCACGACGGAGGTATAAGAGATACTCAACTATTAATCATGAAGTCCTGCGGCTTCTTTGATTGTCTCAGGTAGTCTGGTTGGCACAAGCTCTCGTAGTTTCAGGAATCGAAGCGTCTTCCACAACCAGACTAGTCTTCCACCTATGAAATGCGCTTGGCAGTACCGTAACTGCTTATATAAGGGATCTATGGATACGGTACTTGTTAGCACAGAATGTACTGTGCATAAGACTGCAGAACTGAAATCACAACATTCTGTGCTATCGAAGAAGCATACGAAATGCATATTACAGGTAATCCCCACCAGTCTCATTGCACCGGCTACGCTGGGTGAGCCCGAATGGAGTCACAACAAAGGGTGCAGCTCGATTGGCGCCACTGGAATTTACGCCGCAGCCCAAGATACACCGGGAATTATTCCCATGAGACTATGCTCTAATACCCATACTGTTGGCTTGCTGCGCATGCCATGATACCCCAGATCGATTTGACATATGCACATCTCTACATACCTATCTACCGTACCGGTACCTACCTTTGTGTCTGAGGGCTCTGACTGGCCATGACACAAGCATGGCGTAGCCCTAGGTAATCTCAGCAGCAATGGTATTAGCGAGCTCTTATCACCAATGAGCGTTGATGTTTCAGTAGTCTGGTTGGATGTTCAGCACCTCGCCGCAGTGAGCTTTTCCACTTTCTCCCACCCGACTGCTTGCCTATATAGGTAAAGTTATCACTAGATTTTTGGGTGAGCCGCAGTCATGAGCTTAAGCAGGGATTCACTGTGGGGCGCCATGTGTGTGTACAACGGCTCCAGGATGACGCGTCGAATCGATGGGCAGTCAGACTCTGTACAACGGTGGTAAACAGAGAAAATAAACGTAAAATAGGGATAGACAGCGGAGCCCATGAGAGCTCGAAGGGGAAAGCAGAAAGAATTACACTGATATTTGCAGAGCAATTGACGTATTTAGCATGGAGAATAGGTACTTACGGGGATCGCTGGTCTCATGCCCAGGTCGCTATGGTTGGGCGGTGTATCTCTTCTCATCATATAGTAATTAAATCAGCTCTGGACCTCCCCCCTCTTTCACATGGTTGGATAAGATCTCCTGGTAGCTAGTTACCGGTATTTATTGGCTGACCGCATGGAACATCATACATGCTTCATTCAAGAGGAGCTTGAAGTGCTCACCTTGCAGCCTCGTCATTGTCAGTACTTCATGCATACAGCCCCAAATCTCTGTTTTCCTTTCACAAAAATATCATCACGTTCTTTCGACAATCTCTACTCTAATTTCGCTTATCTGCAAATTCGCGAAAGCTTCATATGACGAGTCCTCATTCAGCCCGCCCACGACAGGGCTACCACGAATCGCAGCCTGCAAAGCCGTCGAAACCACTTGAATATATACAACAAAATCGCTCTATGGTTGATATCTCCAGTGCATCATCAGGAACTCACCGGGCGCATGGCCCAAATCCGAAGACAGGCACATATGGCTGGTATCGCACTCCAGCGCATTCCCAACCGCCACCCCCAATACCACCCAAGGTATCTGGAAGTACTAGAAGTTCCGACTCCAGTATCGCCGGTGTTCAGAAACCATATGCGCAAAAGGTTAGAGGCTCAGAGGGCAACGAGTTCATGGCAGAGTTAGAGGGGGATATGGTTGGCCTGGGCCTGTCGAGCGTGAATACAGAAAAGAAGAAGGGAAAGCGAAGCCCCGACGCTGAAGCCATAGCGCAAGCGATTATCAACCAGAGCCGCGCTCCTCCAGGGAAGAGAAAACTCAGGGTTCTGAGTTTAGGTAAGTATTTTCCTCGAGTCCCCGAACCCTTGGGTCTTATACTGACCTCATTTAGATGGGGGTGGTATTCGTGGCTATTCGACTTTGGTTATCCTCTCGGACATTATGCATCGCATACATGTTCTCATAAACAAAAATGTTCCCGTGGCTCCACACCAGCTTCCCCGCCCGTGTGACTTCTTTGATATCATCGGCGGAAATGGTACTGGAGGATTGATAGCTTTAATGCTAGGAAGGATGAGAATGGATGTTGAGACGTGCAAAGAATATTATGAAGCCTTGACCAGATATGTTTTTTATACGGACAAGACGATACTGGGATTGCCCTATGGCAAGACTCTATTCAAGGCCTCTAGGTTAGAAGAGGCAATCAAGGTGTGCGTCAGAGAGTGTAAGCACAAACCCACGGCTGCAGTTTGTCTCTTTCTGGGAAGACTAACAATGTTATACTGCAGGTACCCGATTTGATCACCTTCCTCTTCTGCACTATCTTCCCCTTAACAGGCGAGATTCTATGAAGGGATCCTTACCCCTACCACAGATTCAACCCGCCTCCACGATTCGAAGCTATGGTAGTCGGAAAGGATCGTGGCCAAAGGAGCGCAAAGGGTCGAACCTGACTAACCCCCACGACTATAGTACAACATCTACCTTTTCTTCATTTTCTTCGAACAGCACCGTCAATGATAACCGATCCTCGATATCTGGCGATGAGTACTCTAGCTTCACTGCTGCCAGGGGTAATAGAATTGATAACACCTTAGGTAATTCAGAAACACTGCTATATGATCATCGTAAAGGTGCATGCAAAACCTTTGTGACAACTTCTTACATTTCGTCGGCCCGTGTATCACCACCTGTGATTCTCCGAAGTTACCAGACAGCAAGGGATCAAGGTATAGTTTCCACTAGGGCAACAATCTGGCAGGCTGGCAGGGCAACTTGTGCTTCCAGATCGGCGTTCAAGCCTATTACCATCGCGAATGTGCAGTTTCTAGACGAAGGTTATGGCAAGTACAACCCCGCTTTTTCCGTGCTAGATGAGGCACTCGCGAAGGAGACATGGCATGACACTGAAGATGTGGTCGTGGGTGATCAAGATCCTGAGGTTGGGGTCTTCGTCAGCATTGGCACAGGCAAGAGGCTCGGGTCGCAGCATGGCGGGGTGAAGCATGGAGGACTGCGCAAGGATAAACCGCTGTGGTGGGAGAGCATGGGAATGCTAGAGCAATACGCGGAAGCGAAGAAGCGCCTCTTGGAAAAGCTGGAGGACTGTGAAACTGTGCATCGAACTGTGGGAGGAGAGATGGAAAGGAGAGGGGTTGATCCGTCGTGCTACTTTAGGTTTAATGTGGAGGTTGGAGTTGGTGAGTTCGGAATGAATGAGTGGAATCGTTTAGCGGAAGTCAGTACAGGGACGAGGAGGTACATGGACAGACCGGAGGTTAGTAGGGGCGTCGGAACTTGTGCGGAGAAGTTGGTGGATATTTGGCATGAAAATGAGATACGGGAGAAATGGAAACTCGAAGGACCCCCGGAGCTCATCCCGCAGTTGGATAGTGCGCCTGTGGATCACGACGTAGGCGAGGAGGCGCAGAAGAAGAAAGAACGAGAGAGGAGGCGGGCCGCAAGGAAAGCCAGCGCGAGCGGTAAAAGTGGGGCGAAACATGAATCACCACCACTGTCACCAGGCTCGATGGCAGAGCTGGAAGCGGATATCGATCAAGCTGCATCGGAGTGGTCATCTCCCCAGCACACTGGAAGCCTTAGCGGCTCTGACACGGAATACTATCCTTCCGAACAACCGAATAGACATCAGGCACCCACGCCTCAGCAGTCTTACCGACCACCACCACCCCCACCTCCACAACATCCGGGACCGGAATACTTCTCCCCTCCCCTCCCCCCGCCTCCTCAGCGATCACAGCAGGGATACCAGCCCCCCCAACATGTCTCCCAATGGGTCCAACAGCTCCCTGGGCAACCACCACAGCAATATCAGCGCCCTATCCCATTCCCGAGCGCAGCTGACTTTTTACCACCGACGATTGTCACCAGCCCACCGCCCCCAGGGGACGAGGCTTCTGATCCACCGGAGGATTATTTCAATGGAGGACCCAACCCAGAGATTAGGGTTATTAGTCCGACAACGGTGGCGGGAGATGAGACGCCGCCGGGGACCCCGCGTCCATTGAGAAAGACGAGGAGTATTGAGGGGGATAGGCAAGCGAGGAAGGAGAAAAGGGAGAAGAAACAAAAGAAGGAGAGAGAGGAAAGAGAGGAGAGAGAGAGAAGGGCCCAGGGGCGGGGCAAGGGGCAAGGTGCAGATTTGATATGAGAGAATGATGTAGGAGGATTGGATTGGATGTAAGGTTTTATTTTGGGTATGGATAAGATGTGTATCATATGGCATAGGGGAGTTGTTTTTCGCCAGAGCATTGGGTTCACAAGCGTGGTTATCGGAAGCGGCGTATACCAGAATACTGTTTTTGTTTTTTATGACAATTTTTTTGATCCTTCTGGGTGATGGATGGATGGATGGTGCTGGACGGATTTAGCTTGATACCTTAATGAAGCATTTCTTCCTAGCCTTTTTTTTTTAAATAAAAGGAAACTCAGTTCTCGTATGCACATCCGTAGGGAGCCATTCGGAAACCCGGATGGCAATTATCCTCCAATACCAAGGCCACTTAGGACTAGTCTCAGTTTGACTAGCTAGTGCGAACACGGGAAAACCCTACGCAAGCTAGTGGTTGGGTGCAGAGATTGGTGGATCTTTGCCCTTTGAGGACCAAATGAATGCTTTTAGGGGAGGCAGGACTCCATTTCTTTTCCTCCTATCGAATAGCAGGCAGCGTGGTTTATTCGAGATCTATTAAACTATTAATTGTCTACCGGCGGTGTGGCAAAGTCAAGGCATGTGATCTTGAAATGTTACCCTGAAGAGATGCAATGGAGATGTTTGCAGTGCACCCAGAGCAAATTGTTAAATGGTCACCCTCAGATTGCACATTCATTTTGTCCCAAACCCCTTGATATACTGTAACCGTTCATCTCTATGCATATGCACTATTCAACTTACTAGTAACTAGACTTGCATACAACAACCATCGATTCGATCGAGATATATATCAATCTGGACCAGAAAAATTAACCTATCTGCACTCCATCGACCGATCCTCGATCGCTCAATTCGAAGAATCAGATAAAAGCTAGTTATTTCTCTAAGCCCGAGCTTGGCTGGGTGGTAGATTATCACGATCACGTTGTACTGTGCACGTGGCGATGCCAGGAAACCACCAAATTGCGATATCGACCGATCGTGAAGAAAATGCGCGATCATAGGGGAAAACTGCGATCGCGGGAGTTGGAGAATCAGATAATTCCGAGTGAGGGAGGCGGATAGGCATTTTGAAGGGGGAAATAGGTACGAGTTACCTAGCTTGCATATATATAGTGGCTAGGTCATTCGATGCATACGGGGGACAGAAGTTTTTACTGGTGGGCAAGGCGTACTGGTAGGGTGGGGATTACCCTGAAGAGCATGGATTTCTTTTCAAAACACGAAAAACAGTTCAGAAGAAACTTTGAATAGTAGTTTCAACGAGACTTCACGCAGTGGGAAGCACCGTTAGAGAATTTTGTTTATACACATGCGCTACTAGTTCTTGTCCTTGCCGTCAGCCTGCCAGCGCACAGAATTAAGAAGAACGGAGTAATCATCACCGCGGCTAGGCTCGGGACTCCACCTACGGCCATCGACCGATCCTCGATGGCTCCACTAATAGAATCTGATTAACTAAGTCCTTCAGGGGGTAGAGAATAGGGAGAGGCTAGTACACCATGGTTATCACTGCCGTCAACTTGTCACGTTGTAAGATCGCGATATAGTAATATGTAGCGAAGACTCATATAACATCCAACCAATCGAGATCAAAAGCACAAAACCAACGATCTACTCAGTAATTCTCGATCGCTCAGTTGATAGAATCAGATAAACCTCTTGTTTGCGTTTTTTCTTGTGGTTAGAGGGGAAGGTGGTACTGTGGCGAGACTGAGGTGTGATCGACTGTGATACTCAGGTGTAGTCTCGGCATAAGGATTTGCGTTGGTTAAAAAGGTGCATGCGCGCTGGGATATTATTACCCTGAAAATGTCATTAGCTAGCATCAATGATATTGGTGGATGATGGGTAGACGCTTTGCAATAATTAATGCTTTGGATGTTTATTAAGAATGTATGTATCTGCGAAGGGATGTGACCTCAAATGTAGTGACGCATAGATATACCTTGCATGATCGATATGATGACTAGTGACCCTATGCAACCAGACTAGCCAATGCATGTTCTCGGTCTCACAGGAATCTGCGATCAATATCGCAATCGCGATAGCAAGAGCGCCCCAAAGACCGATTTTCGATCGCTCAAGAGGAAGAATCTGATAATAAGAAGTGGGTACTTGTTAGTGTGGTAAAAGGCGTTGCAATTAATTGGCTACTATCTCTCCCTATATGTACATATTGCCAACAACGGCTCCTTGACTTATGGATAACTTGCCAGTTTGCTTGTGTATAATTAGTACTATTTTTGTACCTAGAGTGTATACATATGCATACTTAACGTGCTGACTATAGAAAACAGAAATGAACGATACGAGGGCTCAATGAGAATCTGTAAGACAATGAAGCTAATGACGAGGAAGGTATTGAATCGAGAATCCAAGTTCTCCAGTATACCTACTTAGGTAGTCTTATTAGATTTAGACCCTTGGTCAATATTAGGCCTAATTGTATAGCTAGATGTCAATGTAGAATTCAGGATATCGTGTTACCCTGAAGACGAACTACACCGGGTTACTAGAAACGAAGACTGGCACAAATGGACTATAGCTATGAAAATCCTACCCATAGCCGTCCCTCTATCGGTATTTGTAGTCACGGTAGGTCCGTTGTTTCTTTCGAGTTGTTCATGCAGTGCTCGGGGCGCCATTATTACTGATCAGAGCTTCATGTATTCACAATATAGCGCAGCCGGAGGGGAGTTAGATATTCTTAGGCTTGTGCTAAGTCAACCCATATCTACTCTTGATAATGCTGTCGGCTTACTACTTATCAACTGGTAGGAGGCTCCTGGAAAGCCACGATACCGCTTACCTTAAGGACAACGGTTCGAATCGCAGAGAAACCCAAAGGGCCGTTCCACCGTTAGCTGGTGGCAGCGCTTTTTCGGAAAATACTCACTAGTAGCCAGACCTACACCCGCAGGGCGGGTAGTGAGGATGGCTACTTTGCTGTATTTTTATATTAGTTTCCGAAAAAGCACATTTAAATCTCATTCATCTTGTAACAAGGTGACTTTAGTTTTTTCCCGTGGTAGTTAGAAGTATCTCGTATCTACCCCCACAAGCGTGAGGCCGTAGCAGCGCGTTCGCAATGGGAGGTTTGTTGTCACCATTAGCTGAACATGTGCTTACAACATACCCTGTAACCTCGCGCAGAACCGCTTAATGAGGACATAATGGAACCAGGTGGCAGAAAAATACACATTTGCGTCGACCGCAGCATCATCACAAATAGTTGCTTAAGCATTACCCTGAAAAGGTTTCAGCAGCGCTAAACCCCTTTGCGGGTACCGCTACAAGCTGTGAGCATCTGGATAGTTGACTCCACCGATTCTCGATCAGCTAAACGAAAGAATCTGATTACCGAGCTAGTGTAACTGTATTGGGCGCGGTGGCAAGAAATTTTGATTACAGATCGAGTCGATGTGATGGTGGTGAGACTGAACATCGACCGATCTTATCGCGCCCCTTGATCACAACCAGCGTTCGATTTCCGATCGCTCAAAATGAAGAATCAGATAAAAGGAGGAAAGGTAAGGCCAGGTAGCGTTTTTATTGACTATCGGAGTCCTATAAGGCTTCTCATAGGAGGGACTTCGAGTCCCAAGGGCGTGCGCACGGGAAGACGTGGCGTTCGCGGCGTTACCCTGAACGAGGTGCAAGCTCACGTTTAGTACGTTATATTAAGAGCATGGCATTTGGTAAGTATTAAGGTTATAGGCAAGGAAATAAGTAAAGTAGTTTTGAATCCCCTTTCCTACAGAAGCCCGCGGGCAGTTACGGGGAAACCCACTACAGCTTCTGGGGATATGGCGGCTGATAGACCGGATCGATATCCTATAGGCGGCAGCGATAAAGATGGGAACCTGAAGCTTCAAGCATCGACCGATCCTCGATCCCTCAGTTTGACGAATCTGATAAAACGATAAAGGAGGTGTAAGGGGCTAAAGGGAAAGGGATGGGTTACTATGGTCCGCCCCCTATCGAATCTTACAATCCGCTCTATAGACTAAACCAGCAACCAGTCATGTGTTATCAGATTCTTCTTTTTGAGCGATCGAGGATCGGTCACAGGTCTAGGTACATGGGAAGGGCCGCCTGTAACGCGAATGTGATAGTGAAATATCCTGATGTCGGTGTGGTGAGCTGACCGGGCACGGTACCTTCCGCCATCGACCGATCTCGTGAAATGAACAGATCCAGGCAGAATTTCTCGATCGCGGGAATTGGAGAATCAGATAAATTCTCTTTCCTGGCTGCAATATTGGCAAATATGCGGTTGATGGTTCTGAGCTCTCGAAAATAGTGAGTTCTTGGTTCCATGACCATCACAAGAGGATCAGCGTCCCAAGACAGGATGCATGTAGGGCCAAATAAGTATGCATCACGCATGGGAGGATGCAATACGGGTGGTTCGCTTAGTGCCCTCTAATCTTGGCATACGTCCCTGCGTATGCCATGTGCTGCCAACAACGTCCTGTAAATTCATACAGAAGCCCAACAGCTCAACCCCACCACCATATACACCATGCCGCCCAAACCCAAGAAAAAGAAACCCTCCACTCGAGGGGTGATGACGACCTCCGCCCCATCGAAAGCCCAAACCGCCGCCGCGGTTGCAGAGGCAGAAGCGAAGCAGCAAGCCGAGATTGAGAGGCAATCCCCCTCCACGATCCCGGAGAATGTCCCCGTCATTGGTAGCTGGGAGCAGGTGGCGTTGAGCGAGCAAGATACCCGTGAATCAGTACTGCAGGGCTTATTGGAGAAATTTGGTCCGAAAGCTAGGAAGGAAAGTCAGAAATGGATTGAGAAACTTACTACGGAGAGAAGGATGTTGAGGACTGCGGGGGCGGGGGTGGGGTTAGTTTGGCCGTTGTATCTGGAGGGGTTACTTGGGCTTCATAGGGAAGCCAGGGAGGATGGTAATTTGGGGCTAGGGGAACGGATCTTTGAGTTGGCGAAGAAGGAAGCAGATGCTGCGTGGAAGGGGAGGGAGAGTAAAACCCTGCAGGATGGCCCTGTAGCAGAGGCATTACTTGCTCAAGCGTGGATGATTTTTCGGGCTTTGACGTCTTTGGGGTTTCCGGAGGGGAAGGTGGAGAAGGCAATTGAGGAGGTGATAGGGAGGGGGAAGGTAGGCTTGGTCAGCGGGGAGTGGGGGAAGCTGCCTAGCAATATGGTTAGGGCACTGAAGGGGGGGGAAGGCGTTGGAGATCTAAGTTTGGGATTATTAGAAGAGGTGGTAGATTGGTTGGGGATGGAGTGTGAAGAGGGTGAGTTGCCGAGGTTTGATGGGGTTGTGAGAGAGAAGAGGGAAGAAAGGGAGAAAGTGAACGCGGGAGGAGCGAGCTCAAAGGAGGGAGTAGCACCATTAGGCTCTGGCGTAGGGTCCGGGACTACAACGCCTGTATTGAAAGATAATAGACGAGAGATTTCGAAGAAAGAGAAACCAATACAACCAAATCGTTCTCCATCCCAGTCACAAGTTCCCTCTGGCCAACAGACACCGAAATATATTCCCTCATCCAAACTGACCCTTGAGCCATTGGATATTGAGGACGCCGGGTCGGACGTTGAGGTGGACATGGATATGCCCTGCGAGAATCCACCCTTGGGAGATGATGGGAACAGTGGCGATGACAATATTCCCCCAGAGGAACTTTTACCAAAGTGGCTTGAACTCAAAAAAAGGCTCTTGAGACTCGACCCAACAACAGCCTTTGGCCGTTCAAAGGGGGGACCGAAAGCGGCAGAAGACCCCAAAGTCAAGTCCTTGAAGGGGAGGATACAAAAGATCGAGCGAGACCCATTCCTTGATAATCAGTTAGCAGGGGGCGCTTGGGCGAAGGAGACGGCAAAAATGAAAGATACTGGGGAGTTACAAGCCGCACTAGTGCAGCAAGGGCAAGGTAGGAGGGGAGGGGGGAAGAAGGAAAATGACTGGTGGGTGGAGAAGGATGTGGAGAAGAAAGAGCCAGAACCTGTGACTGATGCTGCTGTCGGGGAAGATGATGGATTGTTTGGGGGGTTAGAGATGTTTGAGGGACCGAGGACTGAGGAGGTACTTACAGGGACAGAAGAGAAGATTGTCATTAGGGATTTTGAGCAAGCGCAGAATACCACTGCGGTGAATGCAGGGAAGTTTGATAAAATTGCGAAGAATAAGTTACAGGCAAATACCACAGCAGCGATGCAAGTAAGGAAAGTGGTTGAGGAAGTGGTGAAGTCGAAGGATCCAAGGGCGAGGGTTACTATTGCATCAACTTCTGGCACTACATATTCATCAAGACACTCCCTTGCGATTCGCTGGTCGAAGCCAGAACATCTTATGAATTTCCTGAAATCGTCTACATTGCCTACAAGTACACCGACGCCTTACCTACTTACTTCTGCCGAAGATGTTACGATGAGAATAAACCGGGAGACGGTTATATTTAGTATGACAAAACTGTCAGCGCCGAGTTCAGCACAGTCAGAAGCGTATATTTCCACGGTTGTACTATACCAGTTGTATGGTGGTAGCACATGCGCAGGCGGGAATGGGTATATGCGGTTGCAGGGTGTATGGAGGGATTTATGGGCGGAGTTTGCGGAACGGGATAAAGCTGAGGAAGAAAGGGCTGAGCGCCAGGTATTAGAGAAACTACGCAAGATGGTCCTAAGTGAGGATGGGGAAAGGAGTGGGGACATGGGCGCGAAGGAGTTAAGGAAGAAAAGGAAAACGAAAGAGAATGGTGAAGGAGGTGTTGAGGGTGAAGCTGAACAGGTGGAAGGGGAGGGGAGGCCGTTGGCTGATTGGGAGAAAAGAGCAGTGGGGGAGAATTTGAGGGAGGGATGGGAAGAGAGGGTGAATTCGAGGCCATTCCGGGATATGTTGGTAAGGACTCTATTGGCTATGAGTACGGCAGATGTTTATGGGTTACTGGAAGTAGGATTACCGAAAACAACTTCCAATGTGGTCTTTCAAAGATGAGATTTTGAATGCGCTAGATAAGGAGCAGGTTATAATTATTTGTGGTGAGACTGGATGGTACCTTCCCTCCCTCCTGCGTCACTAGGCTTCATTTCTTGGTGGAGGGGCGCTGACACGGTGACTTACCCTGAACTTAGCGGGAAGAGTACTCAAGTCCCAGCATTCATTCTAGAAAATGAATTGAGTAATGGAAGGGCTTGTAGAGTGTACTGCACCGAGGTCTCTGGGCCCTCCTGTCCTTCCGAATACAAATATTGGGAAGTGCACTTTGCAGAGCGCGGGTTTGCTGATATTTCGATAATGTAGCCCAGGAGGATATCTGCTATATCACTTGCGCGCCGTGTCTCCCAAGAACTTGGCGATGGCAAGTCAGACCTAGGGACTAAGAATTCGCTTGTAGGATATGCTATCCGGTTAGAGAGCTGTATGGGGAGTTGGACGAGGCTGGTTTATGCCACTACTGTAAGTCTACAGGATTGTTGCGATTAAGGATTTAATTATATGGGATGCCAACAACACCGTGAATAGGGTATCGTGATGAGGATGCTCGAGCGATCACCGAAATTAGACGACGTGACACATCTAGTTCTCGACGAAGTCCACGAGAGAAGTATCGACAGTGACTTCTTATTGATTGTATTGAAGAAATTACTTTCCAAGAGGAAGGATTTGAAGGTTGTTCTTATGTCTGCTACCGTCGATTCCGACCGCTTCTCCCGCTACCTCAACAACGCGCCCGTCCTAAATGTTCCAGGGCGCACGTTCCCCGTCACAACTCAGTTCCTCGAAGATGCTATCGAGCTTACTAATTTTACGATTGACGAACGGGATGCTCGAAACAAAAAGTCAAGCAGATATGGCGATGAGTGGGATGATGGTCTCGATGAAGAGAGTAATGAAAATAGTAATCCTACGCTGACAGTTGACGCACTATCAAGTTACTCCAAAGAAACAAAGTCTACACTTTCAAGGATAAATGAATACCAGATCCAATATGAGCTTATTGTAAAGCTGGTTGAGGCAGTGGCAACGAATCCCCGGTATGTGGGCTACAGTAAAGCTATACTGGTCTTCCTTCCTGGGATTTGCGAGATTCGAAAACTCAACGACTACCTCTTGGGGCACCCCGCCATTGGGGGCCATGGCGCCTATGGCGGTGGGAAACGCAGCGGTGGTCGATGGGCTGGTGGTGATAGGGGCTGGTTGATATACCCCCTCCATTCAACAATCGCAAGCGAAGAGCAAGAAGCAGCATTCTTAGTCCCGCCCGAAGGTATGAGGAAAATTGTTCTCGCGACAAATATTGCAGAAACAGGAATTACGATTCCAGATGTCACTTGTGTGATTGATAGTGGGAAGCATAAAGAGATGAGGTTTGATGAGCGGAGGCAGCTGTCGAGACTTATTGAGACGTTTATTTCGAGGGCGAATGCAAAGCAGAGGAGGGGAAGAGCTGGGAGAGTTCAGGA
>Ga0307511_10000142_pt1 | contig 67059 bp, 54 predicted proteins | sample 13_EM_MG_FD_200266 | JGI IMG/M metagenome (GOLD analysis project Ga0307511, IMG submission 200266) | Populus trichocarpa ectomycorrhiza microbial communities from riparian zone in the Pacific Northwest, United States - 13_EM | ecosystem: Host-associated > Plants > Roots > Unclassified | place... | reverse complement strand
CTTCGCCGCGACTGCAGGATTTTCTGCGTAACGCACTTCGTGTCATCGCCGCCGCGTTCGCGCTGGTAGGCAGTACTGATCGCGCTCTGTATTGGTTCCGCAGTCATCCTATCGGGGACTTCGACTACAAAACGCCTGAAGCACTGGTCTCGGAAGGGCGAGCCGATGCCGTGATCCGGTACATTGAGAGCCTGGAGGCGGGAGCGAGTGGATGATCCTTCGGCCGCTACAACCGGCCGAAGCGTTCTATCGTTTCAATACGCCCCGATGGTCCTATAGGCCCACGAGCGGCGCGGGAGCAGCCAAGGTCGGTGGTCGATTCAATCGACCTAGCATCGAAGCGCTGTATTTGTCTCGCAGCGTCGAGACCGCGAGCGCCGAATACCAGCAAGACGAGCCATTGATGCCACCGGGGACGCTCGTGACGTACCGAATCGCCCTCTCGCAGATCGTTGACTTCCAGAACGGATATGTGCGCGGAGAGTGGGATGAGCTCTGGGCCGATTGGCATTGCGAATGGCGGAAGTTGGCTCTGTACGAAGAGATCGAGCCGCCCAGTTGGTTGTTAGGAGACATTGCGATCGAGGGCGGTTCGAAGGGCATCTTATTTCCATCGACACGCCACGCTGGCGGAAGCAAATGTTGTCGTCTTCACGCAGCAATTCGACGAGCGCGACGAACTATCGACCTACGATCCGCACGGCGACTTACCCCGGAATCAAGATTCGTGGCGCGATCAGACCGGATCGGAGAAATAAATCTGCATGACGGCCTGCAGTAAGTGGCTGCTGCTCCATAGAAGGTCGCCCGTCTCGAGGGACGAGGACAAAGCTGCGGTGCGCTTCCTAGCTGGTGGACCTTCGACATCGTCGCGCAGAATCCATGCGGTTCGCACCACATCAATCCTCGGCGGGCTGCATCACGAATATTCCCTGCCGTCTGATCTGGTTATTGCGGACTATAGACATCCTTGGTGCCCTCCGGTGAAGACCCGCGAGATCACCGACCCCAGAACGCAGACCTGCGCCGCCCAAGCGCCGCGCCGCGGCTGTTGGTATTGCGCATCACGCTATCAGGTAGAGCGTGAGAAAAGACAGAACAGGAACAATCACACCCGCACTGACGATCGCGATTCCTTTTTGCCAGCGCGCAATGTGGCAATCCCGCTCTGTATCGAACGAAAATGAAGGCGATGGGTCATCGAGGAATCGCACAAACCGACGACTGAACAACAGATTGCCCACGATCGCCAGTACCGCCCAAAGCACGACAGCAAATTCAAGCTTCGGTGGCAGGTGGACGCCAGAGATCTGAGCGGGACTCATCCAATGGAGGCTAACTATGCCAGCACAGCTAATGAGCGCAATCGCAGGCATCGCAACAAATACCAGGATGGCGTCAACCTTTGCCTCCCGATGAGGAACCATTGGCCGCGCAGCACCGTGCTCTCTCCGCGCGAGCGCCAGTCTTCGCAAGAAATAGCGGGTAACGAAGTCAAACTGTTCAGTGTTCGATTTGGTATGCCTAGCCACCATCGGAGCACCTGATGTTGCATCGTTTGCCAAATGCTGTAGTCGGCACTGCCCTCTAGGGCTGTGAACCAGCGTCGTCCACCGCCGCCGACTAGTGCAGACTGCATCGACATCCCCCACGTCCGGTCGTGCTTATAAGCGCAGCCGTCACGATGCAGCTTTAGCTTCCCGTCTGAGGAGTGCCGCCATGCAGGCTTTTATCGGAGCAACACTGCTTTCCAGCACGGGGGCTCAGCCTCAAAGCAAGCCGTTCGAGATCTCCGACAACAGGCTCCCTGGCTTCATATTGAGGATACAGCCGAGCGGGGTGCGGACGTACTACGCCCGCTTCGGGCGCAATCGTCGAGTGGTGCTGGGCAGAGCGGGCACTATCGCACCGGAGGAAGCACGCGAGCGATGCCAGAAGGTCTTGGGAAACGTGGCTCACGGCTGCCATCCCTTGCATGGGATCAGCGGGTCCGAGGGTATGAGTCTCGGAATGTTCATCGCCGACACGTACACGACCTGGGTCAACGCGAGCCGCCCACGTACAGCAACCAACACACTCGAGAAGCTGCATCGGCATTTTAGGACGTGGTACCCGGAGCCCCTCGCCGCCATTACCGTTGAGCGCATCGAGTCGTGGAAGGCGAGGCGCCTGAACGAGGGAAGGAGTCCGGTAACCGTCCTACGCGATCTCTTCACACTCTCCAGCGTGCTGCGACGTGCTGTGAAGGCAGGGGAGCTGACGGAAAATCCGATGCGGCGCGTCGATAAGCCGCGCATTGATCGCCGTGGCAAGGTGCGCTTTCTAGATGAGGCTGAGGAATCGCGACTGCGGAAGGTTCTGATCGAGCGCGATGAGGGGATGCAGCATCTGCGCACTGTGGCAAATGAGCGGCGGCAGAAACGATGCAAACCGTTATTGCCTACACTAATGTATTTTGGCGATCACCTCACGCCCGCAGTACTGTTGTCGATGAACACAGGGCTGCGCCGCGGGGAGGTGCTGAAGTTGCGTTGGGCGTCCGTGGACTTCGGCCGTCGACTCCTCACTGTCGAAGGCCGGGATGCCAAGAATCGACAGACCCGTCATGTGCCGCTGAATGATGAAGCGATTCGCGTGCTGCGTCGCTGGCGCGAACAATCGGGAAATGGCGGGCGGGTGTTTGATGCCACCACCGGATTTCGGACGGCATGGGGAAAGGTTCTCAAGCGCGGTCGCATCAGCAAATTCCGTTGGCACGATCTGCGCCATCATTTTGCTTCGAGGCTAGTTCAGCGCGGCGTCCCGCTGAACACCGTGCGCGATCTACTGGGTCACAGCTCGGTGCAGATGTCGCTGCGCTACGCCCACCTAGCACCCGACCAGCGACGCGAGGCCGTGGCTGCTCAACGAGAAACCGATTCTTGCGCTTACCCTGCGCTTACAGCAGGAGAGCCCACCGGCCTCGTGGCCCTATCCGCTTGATTTAATGGTCGAAAGGGAGGGACTCGGACCCTCGACCCCGCCATTATGAAAAGCCGTCGAGCCGCTCTGAGGCCAGTGTATGGCTCATCGCGAGCCGGCGAGTACAGTTGGCGGGGCTTGAGGGCGCTCACGGGGCATCGAAGCGTACATTCGATCTTGAGTACCTTCAAACGGACGCGGATCAACAAACACAAGCAGCGAATCTGTTGAAAGCCGTTGAGAGAACTAGGCGTCCGCTGTACTCCGGCAGCCAAAGCTCACGGGCTGGTCTTGACGCGGGTCTCGCGGCATTCAGCTGAGGTGCATTGCCCTCCTGTGGTGCAATTTTGCGCATGTTGCGCGGCCGCGCGATCGTGGCTTCGCGTCGGTCCTGGCGCCGATGCCATACGCGAATCCGCAATCGGCCGCGTTGCGGGCACGCCGCATGCTGACTAACTGTTAGGAGGCGCTTGAGCAGGATTTGGCTGCGCCTGTGCTGAGGTCGTGTAGCGTGGCCCTTCAGTCTCGCCTTCTTGAAGATTCTTGACATTTCGGATTTGGCTGAACCGGTCTAATCAATAGTCAATTGACTGCGTCGAGCCGATCTTCAGAATCAGACACGTCGCCATCACGCCCCCGAAATTCCATTCACATCAGACCAGGGAGTGGCATCCAGTGAAGCAGATCGATTTGGTGAGTCCGTTCCGTTGCCGAATGTGGGCAATGCACGATCGCATGGAAGACTACGTTACGGAAGAGACCTGCAGGACTGAGATCGAGAGTTTTTCCAAACACGGACAGATGGTTCCGGTGTTGGGACGGCGGGTAACTGATGATCCACAACATGACGTCGAGCTCATTTACGGTGCACGACGTCTGTTCGTTGCCCGCCATCTGAACATACAACTGCGCGTTGAAATTCGTCAGTTGACAGACATTGAGGCGATCGTCGCAATTGATATCGAAAACCGCCAGCGATCAGACATCAGTCCCTATGAACGCGGTATTAGCTATCTACAGTGGATCCGTGCGGGGTATTTCAAATCTCAGGACGAAATAGCCAGAACATTGCATGTCTCGCCCTCGCAGGTCTCCAGGCTGTTCAAGCTGACGCAATTGCCCGCGGTCCTGATCGACGCGTTTGCCAGCCCGCACGAAATCCGGGAGATGTGGGGTCTGCGTCTCGCCGAAGCCATGGGAGATTCCCGGAAGGAGGCAACATTGCGCATAGCCCGCGAACTACGCAGATTGACTCCCCGCCTTGCTCCCGAAGAAGTCATGCAAAGACTCCTGCTGACGCGAACCCGTAGCCGCAAAGCACTGTCGTCCACTCATGATGAGGTCGTCAAAGACGAGTATGGACGCCCATTGTTCAGGATCAAGCACCGGCGTGATTCGATAGCGCTAGTGGTCCCGGTAAAGCGGCTTTCAAGGAACCGTCTCGCCGAAGTTCGCGGTGTACTAACTGAAGTGCTCAAGCATGAAGGTCGAGAAGAACAGCCGTTCACATCAAGCGTCCGCGTGCAAGAAGCGGCAATGAAGCCCGCCGGACTGCTTGCGCCAACTACTCTGCACGACCCGAACCAGCCCTAGATACCCCCCTTCTCAACGGCTTACATCCTTCCATCCTGCAAGCTGAAAACTCGTCTCTGGTGTTAGAGTACTATACCGTTCAGAGTTCTGAGGTATTCCGAGAACCCATGCTCGGCATTGCGATGTACTTTACCTGTTCGGTATTGGCTCGAGAGTGCGCTCACCGCGCAATGTAAAGGTTGTCCACAGCTGACTAAAAGTGTTTAGCATAGTCGGGCGGGAGAGTCTGGGATACTCGTGTCATGTGCCGCTCTCCCGTTGCCCCACTGCAGCGCAACGCACTGGATGGCAGAATCCACGGCGGCAGCCCTCTCAGAAATGGAAGGCACAGGCTGCAGTATGGAGGTATTGTGCCCTGCGAGAATGCCGTGCGCACGGAACCGCGACCGTTTGAGCGTTCGCGGGTTGTTGCCTTGCTCTTCAGGCAATGGCGACGCAATCTAGTCAACTCGTCTCTGTTGCTCTTCCTGCAGTTCGTCGCAGTTGCGTTGAACGTAGCCCTACCCTGGGCAGTGGGATCGCTCATCGGCTCGGTAGCGGAGATCCCGAAGGCCGCCGGAAGCACGGTGACAGCCTGGGTGCGCTGGAACTTGATGGTGGGAATCTATCTGGCGTCGGGAGGCATCGGTCTTATCGTGTTGAGAATATCCTCCGCCCTGCAGACATCGAGTGCGGTGGTGTTACTAATGGAGGGGTTTGCCCGCGTACAGTCGTACCCATCGAAATGGCATGAAGAGAATTTTGCGGGCGCCACCGCTCAGAAGCTCGCCAAGGCACCTCAGGCATATGCAGAGATACAGCAGTGTATTTTTGGCCCCGCCGGAGGGGCGGTATTGTCAATCGTCGGACTACTGATCGTAGTCGCGCTCAAATGGCCGGTGGCCGCCTGTGGTGCAGCCTTGTCGATGGCTGCCTTCATGGTCTTCTTCGTAAGGGGCCAAAAGATGGTTCTGTCACCGCTCTATCGGGAGCACAGCGCAGTCTATGCCAGAATATCAGCCACGATTCTCGATGCATTGATTTGCAACACGGCCGTCAAGAGTTTTGGAATGGAAAGTGAGGAGGAGCGCCGCCTGGGCCTTGTTGCGCGGTCGTACGCCGAGGTCTGTCGCAAGACCAGCACTTCCGTCAGCCGACTGTTAGTCGGACGCCATCTGTTGATGTCGACCCTGTTTGTCCTCATGACGGGCGGGTTGCTGTCGAAAATGGGGAACGGTACCGTATCTCCTGGCGACATCGCTTTCGGCATCACGACGTTCCTGCTGTTGAGCGCACACTCGCAGGTGCTTTCTACAAGCTTCATCCAGCTCCAACATTGCGTCGCTTTACTCGAGCCTCTAGCGACCTACGTAATACTGGAACCGACGGCCCCAGAAAATTCAGCTGCACGGGTGCTCAAACCGCCATCGACAGCAGTGGGCGCCGCCATACATTTCCGTGATGTCGTCTTCCGCTACTCTCCGACTGCCTCCCCTATATTCGACGGGCTGACCGTCACCATATCTTCAGGCGAAAGGGTTGCACTGGTCGGACCGACGGGAGCCGGCAAGTCAACTTTCGTCAAGGTGCTGCAGCGTCTGTACGAGATTGAAGGAGGCAGCATCCTGATAAACAACATCAACATCACGGCCGTGACGGTTAATTCCCTCAGAAGACTCATTGCAATCATTCCCCAGGACACCACTCTTTTTCATAGATCGGTGGCGGAGAACATCGCCTATGGGTACCCGGAGGCATCTGCTGAGGAGGTCGAATGGGCCGCACGCCAGGCGAATATTCACGATCTGATCATGTCTCTCCCGCAGAGGTACCAGACGCTGGTGGGCGAAAGAGGGTTGAAGTTCTCTGGCGGAGAGCGGCAGCGGGTAGCGATTGCCAGAGCGTTTCTTGCCAAAGCTCCCATTCTGATACTGGATGAAGCAACCTCAGCCCTCGATGTCGGAATGGAGAAGTCGATCCAGCGCGCGACCGAACGTCTCATGTTCGGCCGCACGACTGTTGCTATCACGCACCGACTCTCCACAATACGCAACGTGGATCGGATCCTAGTCATGAACGACGGGAAAATTATCGAGCAGGGAACGCACGATGAACTCCTAAGCTCGGATGGTCTGTACAGAAGTTTGGTCCGTACAGCGTCCGCTGTGCGATAGCGGGGACGGGGATGGACATGGAAGTCTCACGCCATCTCACCTCCGGATGCCATCGTACTTCCGCAAATCGGTACGGAAATGACGGGCGCAGCGGGCGCTCTCTGCACAGGAGACTGAATGTTCACACGTGACTCTCAATCTCGAAGTTCGACAGCTCGTCCCCGATCTCAAGCCCGTGGCTTTGCGCAAAGCTTGATGCAATTTTGGCATATGGTTCCGCAGGCTCATAGCGCTTATTCCGTTTTGTTCAGCCGAACGAGGCGTATGCGATGGGGAGTGTGTGTGTGCGCCTGAAACAACCGCGTGCCTATATATACTGAGTGAATATCCCGTTGGAATTGCAAAGAACAGGGAAGCGCCTTTGAGTCAGGGATACATCTGCTCTGCTTTGAATTCGGGCGACGCCAACTACCTGCAGATGGCATATTGTCTGGCGATTTCGCTCAAACTTACCCAGAGCACCGTGAGCCGGTTGAGTGTGGTGGTAGATCGCGCCGCCGATGTGCCCGCAGTGTACCGGCAAGTTTTCGATCACGTTATTGAGCTGCCCGTGGACCATTCCGCTCCGAATGGATGGAGAGTACAGAACTATCACCAGCTCTATGTGCTTTCTCCTTACGACGAAACCGTCACTCTGGATGCTGACATGTTATTTTTTAAGGACGTATCGAAATGGTGGGATGTAATGCGGCGTAAAGAGATCGTTGCCGCGACGCGAGTTCTTGATTACCGAGGTAACCTTGTCACCCACAATCCGTATCGGGAAAATTTCTATCGCTGCGGGCTTCCTGACGTCCACAACGGATTCCTGTTCTTCAGAAAGTCTCCCCTCACGGAACGGCTCTTTCAAACGATGCGAGAGTTCACGCTGGAGTGGGAGACAGCCTGCACACGATATTTTGGTCAACCAGAAATCTACTCCGGTGATGCGTCTCTTGCCCTAGCGCTGCGGCACTTGCAGTTGGAAGAGGTCTGTCAGACACACGACACTGGTGGCATTCCTGTCTTCATACACATGAAGACAGGAATGCAGGGTTGGAGCGGCGCAGTGGATGGAGACTGGCGGAAGTATGCTTCAATTGAGTGGAGCGATCGCCTGGATCTGAAGATAGAAGGTTACGATATCCGATTCCCGTTGCATTATCATCTGAGGGACTTTCTATCTCCTGAGCTTCTGCTGCGATACGAAGAGGCGCTTCAACATCAACTTCGGTGTCCTGCGCCGTGAAACCCACGGGACCTGGATTCTCGATACAGGGGCCTTCCGGGGATCCGCGGCTCCCGAACATTGTGAATTTCCGGCCTCTCGGATCGGGAACGCTCTTTAGCCAGCGGGAAAGGATTTTCCGCAGCGGGTCACTGGACGCAATGACCCGATCCGAAGCCCAGGTCCTCAAGGAACGATACGGGATTCAGGCCAGTATTGACCTGCGAAGCCGGAAAGAGCGTGACTCACAGTCTTCGACCGACATCCTGGCAGAAGTGGGAATTCTGCCGACCCATTGTCCCATTGAGGGATATCCGGACGATGCTATCGCTTTGGCAACGCCCACTGCCGACCACTACGTCAATTATTATCTCAGCATGGTAGAGAACGCTCGCCATGCCTTCCGGGCAGCAGTCGAACAGATCGACTCGCTGGTAGGTTACCCCCAAATAGTCTTCTGCCATGCCGGCAAGGACAGAACGGGAGTACTCGCGGCAATATTGTTGGATAGGGCGGGACTCCCCGCGTCTGACATTGCGGAGGACTACCGCCTGTCGGGGGACTTCATCGTGGCACGACTGGACAGGTTTGAGGAAAAATGGCGGGCACGGAACCTAAGCCGCGCAGAATATGCAGTCCGCATGCGGACCGACGCGTGTGTAATGTTGCGCTTTCTGGAAGCAATGAAGCGATTTAAGGGCGGGCTTGCGAACTATATCTGTGGGACCCCTTGACGCGCTATTGCTAGGCTGGAGGAACCTCTCAAGTCAGACCGATCTGCTCGCGCCCTTCCGCGTATCCCGGATGAGTGTGCCAGAAGTCAACGTGGACAGCCAGTCGTTCCTCCGGGCCTGTAACTGCTGAAACGCAGTGCCACGAAGTTTCAGATCGCGTTAGAATCAGAGAGCTTCCCGTCGTTGGCCAGATCTCCTGGCAGACTACGTCTTCTGAAGGCCCACTGAGGATCCTGAAAGCACCGCCCCATTCGGGTCGCCAGTTCGTATTGAAATACAATATTTGCCCTATGGATTTTCCACGCTTATCGCAATGTGGCGATACAAACCCGCCTGCTGCATAGCGGTAAAGCCCGATCTCCATCAGATCGCCTCTGATATCAATGCCTGTCACATCGGTAAGGACCTCGCGATATTCCGCGGACATGAGAGCCAACACAAGGTGCTCCCATAGGTTGCTGAGTGGCGCGCCATCGCAGCGCCCAGCTCCCAGAGCGACGACAGTCCGGGACGCTACCACGTACATCTTGTCCGTTCCGCGGTCACGACGAGTCAGCGAGAATCCGGTGTCGGGAAACTCCCTCGACAGCTGCAGGGCCTGCGCGGGACGTATGAAATTTTCCACTGTCGCCCAGGCATAAGGCCAAGAGTGCATGCGTGTGCGTCTGAGAGCCTGAAAATCGAGCACCATCTCAGTCTCCGGATTGTGCTTTGCAGAGTATCCCTTCGACAAAAAAACGCTTGGCATCGGCATAGGCCACACGATCACTGCCCGCCTGCTGTGCCGCCCGACGCTTCAATTCCCCGTAGGAGCGGGCAAGTTCGGGATGTTTCCGAAGATAGTTGCGAAACATCAAATGACGTTGCAACTCCGGATCGTTCTTTGCACAAACATACAGATGATGGGCCGGATCGGATGCCGGAGCTTTGAAGGCATATCGGCCTACGATCCCCAAGTCACCTTCGTAGAGATAACCGATTCCGCTGAGCCGAGCAATTGCAGCGGGAAGATCCGCAGCACTTTCTATGATCACGTCGATGTCGATAATGGGCTTTGCAGGCATGTCAGGAATTGCAGTGCTGCCGATGTGCTCTATTCCGATCGCGACGTCACCAAGCGCCATCAGTAGTTTCGTCCTGAGCGCCTCATAGTGGACACTCCAATTGGGATCAAATGGCTCAATAACTATTCGCTCCTTCATAGTGCTCCTGTAGAACATCGGGACCCTTAAGACCCTTCGGGCGTGACGACTGGCGCAATTTGAGACGGGTTATAGGCACTTCACTATACGCCGGCGAGGCTGCAGTAGAAGCGATGAAACGCACCTAGTCATTGCGAAGAGTGTCTGTCGCAGCAGGAACTCATCACTTGTACTGCCTTTTCCGTCGGCGTAGGGACATACAGAAGCCTCTCGACAACTCCGCTCTCTCCAGGGGTGAACTCAGGCCATCGTCGATGACGGAGCCTGGTCATTTGCGGTGTTCTGCGAGAGTGCCCGGGCCAGCGCGTGGTCTCAACGCAGAGTCGCTGCAGCCAACCTCCACAGTCAGGGGTATTCGCGCGTCGCTCTCTGCATTGACAATAGCCGAGCTATCCAGGACACCGTGCTAGGTACCTTCTTGGCTGGTTGGCGGGCATCTTTAGCGGGGCAATAGTCAGTCGTAGCTGGCACCACCTTCGGACCCTATCTCGTGTCTGAAGCGCAGCCGTCCGTGCGAAGCACTCGGCCGACACCCTGTCCCGAACTTGCATGCTGAAATCAGGTAAGTGCCTGAGCAACAACTCAGTCCAACAGAGATTTGTCGGCTGCCTGCCGCACTGCACGGTAACGCGCATCTTGAGTAATTGCCCAGCTCAGCTGTCCAATCAAACTCCCGTCGCATCCATTCATCGGTCTCAGGTGACGCATCATGAAAAAGCCACGTCTCGAGAACAGACAGTTTTCAGCTGGCCACCAATCGGAGCACCGCGTTCTATTGACCGGAGGAGCCGGCTACATTGGTTCCGCACTATCTTCCTGGCTACTTCAGGCAGGCTGGTCTGTCACAGTATTTGACACCATGGGCCACGGCCATGTCCCTGCTTCCAGACCAGGTCTGCGTATAGTCGATGGCGACATCCGCGATGCCCGCACGGTACGTGCGGCACTGAAAGGGCACGAGAGCGTGATCCATCTGGCTTTTCTGTCCACGGATCGACCGTACGACGGGTCCGCCTCCCTGGCCTACTCTGTCAACATCGACGGTCTGCGCATCCTTATAGATGCTGCCCTTAGTGCAGGAGTCCGCAGGATAATCTTCCCTTCCTCGTGCAGCGTCTATGGGCACAGCTGCGCCGACCGTGACACCGATGAAACATCTCCAGTGAATCCACTCACTGCCTATGCCGAACACAAACTCGCATGTGAAGCGATGCTCGGAACCGCTTCTCCGCTCGTACATGTTGTGCCCAGACTCGCGACAGTATGTGGACGCGCTCCTCGTCAACGGCTCGACCTAGCGATCAACCGCTTCACTCTGCAGGCTGTGGTCGAAAGAACAATACGAGTGGTCGGCCCGGCGAATACTAGGCCCTGCCTGCACATTGATGACGCATGTTCCCTGTACGTGAAGCTGCTGGTTGCACCCGACAGCGTGATCAATGGACGCATACTCAATGCGGCCTTCGAGAATCGCACACTGTTCAAAACGGCGCTGTGTGTTGCAAACTCTGTTGGAGGCGCCGATATTGTCTGCGTTCCGGATCACCCCGGGCGCAGCTATATGATCAGTAGTGATCAACTGCGTCGGACGTTGGATTTCGCGCCCGCAAGGTGCGCACAGGACGCAGTACGTGACATCGCCGCAGCAATCGTCTCCGGTACATTGAAAGGCCCTTTCAACACCGGACTGTTCAACAACTGATCAGGTGTTCACCAATGGATTCTGACAAGATGCGGATTCTCATCGTCAATCCACCGGCAGTCTGCAGCTACTTCAATGCGGGTCATCGGCTTCCGATCTTTCAAGTCGGTGCGTTTCTGCGCGGTCGATCCTTCGCAGGAGATGTGGAGTGTCACGACCTTGGAGCGCTGAATGCTACCTGGAGAACGGTCTGCAAATTGTTGAGCCGTCGTTTCGACGTCGTGGCGGTCTTCAACGACTATGACGGGATCGATGGCCTTTCCCGCTTCCTATATTACATGCGCAGAATGCAACCCGAGGCGAAGGTTGTTACTTTCGGACGCGGCAGCAAACAGGCGCCGGCAGCATTCAAACCACTTCCCCTCGACAGTATCATTGTGTCAGGAGACTACGAGTCAGGGCTGGAGGACTACGTCCAGCATCTGCTCGGCAGAGCCCCACCTGCTGGCAATCTGTTCAGAGAGGGCGACAGATGGCGTGAAGGCCCCCCCGGAAGATTACTTGAGGCCGGAGAATGGGTGTTTCCCGAGTGGCGCGAGATTCCCTATGAGGCATATGACAGACTCTACTCTGATGATTTGGACAAATTCTGCGGCATCCCAGGTCGGCGGGAACTGGTCGTCCCTATTGCCCGGGGCTGCCCGGTCAATTGCGTGTTCTGTGATGTGCCGGTAATGCAAGGGTTGAAAGAGCGCAGAGTCAGTGTAGAGAAGGTAATCGGTTATATTCAGGCAGCCTACCGGGATGCACCCTTTGAGTACGTCAGCTTCTATGCCCCTACCTTTACACTGAAACGCGCCTGGGTCAGATCTCTCTGCACGGCCTTTCGCCAAGCCGATATGAAAATTTCCTGGAAGTGCGTCACGACTCTGGCGCATCTCGACGAACAACTCATTGGCGAGATGTCCGACGCGGGCTGCGTCAGGATAAGCGTGGGTCTAGAGACTCTGTCAGCGACTGCACTGCGCAATCTGCCCGCGCTGAAGCGGAATGCCGAAAGAGACCTGCAGAATGTCACCCGTTGGTGTAACGCCTCCGGGGTTGAACTGAACTGCTTCGTGATCTTCGGTCTTCCCGGAGACACGCTTGAAGACGCGACCTACACGGCCAACAGGGTAAAATCGTATTCTGCGCGGCTGCGCCCAACTGCGTATACACCATACCAACGGATGGCCGACATACGGGATCTGGCAGATATTGCATCTTACAATCGACAGACCTTCGTAGACGGAACGATCGATCTGGAGTTAGCTCTCAGCTACTACCGGCTGTTGTATGCGGATTCAACAGATCGCCGCAGCGCCATCATGAATTCCATACCCTCCAGAGCCAGCGGCGCAGAGCGAGTTCTGGAGGCGCGCGTGCCACTCGCGTGACGAGACCGGATTTTATAACCCTCACAACAGCACCGGAGCGCATGGATCTTTTCAATTCATTCGAACGATATGAGCGGCCCGAATTGAAGACCGATTATCGCGGGCTGCTCAATCTCTCAAGCAATGAGCTCCATCACCCCGCAGCAGCAGGCCGGATTATTGCCGCACTTTCCAGATACAGAGTCGTTACTGCATACCCGTACTATCCCGAAACCGCTGATGCCGTCGCGAAGACAAGCGGCTTGCCGCCAGCCAGCTGCATTCTGACGCCCGGCTCGGATGCAGCCATCCGGTTGGTGATGGAAACCTTCAGACGCTGCTGCCGGCATCTGATCATTCATTGGCCCGCATACGACGCATACGAGCTTTACGCACATCAGGCCGGCATCGAGACTGTGCGCCTTGCACAAACCGCAACTCCATCCGAGGAGTACTGTGGCCGGCTGCTCGAAACGGCGTTCGAGCATGCCGGCAACGCAATGGTTGTGCTTGTGAATCCGGATGGATTCACGGGCCGTATGGTTCCGCTCGCAACCGTAGTAGCACTGGCCAGGGATCTGAGAAAAGCGAATGCGGTACTCGTCGTGGACGAAGCCTACGCCTCGTTTGCGCCGATCGATCACTCTACGCTGATCAGACAAGGAGCGGACAACGTGGTGATCATCCGCTCGTACTCCAAGTCGCTGGGGCTCGCCAGTTTTCGCATCGCCGCCACCTTCGCCGCCGTACCTCTGATCAATGCGATGTATCACCTACGACCGACCAACCCCGTGTCTGGAGTGGCAATGCATATTCTTCGTGAGCTGTTGGAGCAAGACGAAGAAACAAAGGCTATTCTGTCGGACGTTCGATATCGAAGAGAGCTGTTGGCGACTCTGATTACGTCGCATCTCCCCTGTAGCAGCGCATACGCATCGGCAGCTAACTTCGTACTATTCGAGCTGTCCGCGCATGCTACCCGGAGGAAACTCCTGGATTCACTTGCGGCCAAGGGAATCGTCATAAAGGACCTCAGCGCTTTTGGCGGATTCGAGACCTGCGTGCGAATTACCGTACCGGATCAGGCAGGTTGCCAGCTTCTGGAAGCCATCCTGTCAACTTTCGGGAAGCATCGCGCATGAGCATGAAAGCGGTCTTTGAAGGAGGCACTATCCACGGCGGCGAAGTCCGTGTCGGGGGCTTCAAGCATGCCTTTGTGACTCTGCTGGCCACGGCAGTAGCAGCGAATGCTGCGGTCGAAATCCGCCGAGTGCCACGCATTCTTGATGTCACTGTGTTACTCGAAATACTTGAGCGCAATGGCGCCAGAGTACACCAACAGGATGATGCCGTCGTAATCGATCCACGCAGGCTGTCGCAATCGCTAATTCATACAGAATTGAGCCGTCAGATTCACGGAGCCATCTACCTGATTCCTGCGTTTCTGGCGCGGCTGGGACGCGTTGAGTTCGGCAGTATGGGCGGCTGCAGAATAGGCGACACTACGCAAGAGGGGTCGCGACCCGTCGGGCACGTCATTGAAGTCATGAAGAGATATGGGGCGCGTTTCCGCCACCGTGACGGCTACATGGTAGGTGAAACTGATGGCCTGGTGGGAACGACCGTCGATATACGAGGATTTTCTACAAGCCCTCACGGGTTGGCCGGTCCGCATTGCTCCGGCGCCACCAAGACCGCAATGATCGCGGCCTGCAACGCGACAGGTCCGAGTGAAATCATCAAGCCTTACAGAAAAATCGACGCCGTAGTCCCGCTCGACCTGTTGCACCAGCTCGGTTTTGCAGTGCACCGCGGCGCAGATGTGGTTAGCATCGTGGCCCCGCAATGTAGGAACCACGACGGGATCAGTATGGAGCTGCCTCCGGATCTTGCGGAAATCGTTACGTACATAGCGGCCGCGGTACACCTGAAGGTTCCCATCACCCTTCCCAGTGTTAGTCGTGAGTTGTGCGAGTCTGCATTCTGGGCAGAGCTGGAACTGCTGCATCGGATCGGGGTGGAGTATACATGGCAGAACGACGGGCTAGTCGTCAGGGGTGACCGGACCCGTGTGAGACCGATCGACATTGACGTTACATGCGAAAGCATCTACAGCGACCATCAGCCCTTTTTTGCTCTCATGCTGCTCTCGGCACCGGGGAGTTCACGCATTCGCGATGAAGTATGGAAGGACCGGTTCGACTATGCGTCGAAGCTGCGGATACTGGGTGCACGGATGACAGTGCCGAACCGTGGCACCCTCCAGATCGATCAGTCAGTACTTTCAGCTGACGCAGTCGAGCTGCACGCAACAGATCTGCGAGCGGCGGCGGCTCTCTCGCTCGCGCTTATCGGAGTACACGGTCGAAACAGCTTGACTGGAATCGAGCACCTGCACAGGGGCTACGAGAGCTTCTTCCCAACTTTGCAGAGGCTCGGAGCGGAAATCAAGGTTCTGGAGTCCGCAGACGAGGCAGAGGTACATGACAGAACGGACTAATTGGAGTCGCTGATGTTAGCACCTGCGCGAAAACTACTGTTCGCCAATGGTTGCTCGATGACATACGGTTCCGAGCTTGCAGACGATATCAACCAAGTATGCGTCGACGACGCATTCAGGCAAGCAAACGCCTGGCCGGGCAGACTGCAGAAAGCACTGGGACACGCTGCCGCCATCAATTGGGCAGTGCCCAGTGGCTCCAACGACCGGATTGTACGTACAACGATACAGTGGGTGCTGGGCGAGCACTTGCAGAAAGGGAATTCACCGGACGAGTTGCTTGTAGTCGTTGGGTGGTCAGGTCCAATGCGACGAGAGTTCTATGTTGACAGACAGTGGCGTCAGGTGGTGCCGTATCATGATCATGAGAACCCAAGCCTACAGCGGCTCGTAGAGGTGTATCGGGAAGTGGCCTGGGCTGACTTCGAAAGCTCCATCCGCTTCCTGACCGAAGTGCTCTCATTGCAATCCTTTCTCCAGGTGTACGCAGTCCCCTATCTATTCTTCGACGCCATCAGCCCCATCCAGGAGACGTTGTGTTTTGCGGGAGATGATGGCCTTCCCTATGCGAACGCGATTGATCGGAAACGCTACTTCGGGTTCGACGACATCAACGGATGTATGGCCGACGCTGTTGCGGATGCTGTTCCTAAGTGGAACGGAAAACATCCGTCCGCGGAAGGACACGCATGGTGGTCGGAAAGGCTGCGCGAATATATTGAAACGAGGCAGATTGTGACCTCCCTGCCGGCAGAAGCAGGCGGACTGTCCAGTCCGGTGTCTCGGGGAGCACGGCGTCGCGGACCGGTGGACTATGTTTATCGCTGAATTCGTGACATGAGCGTCAGCCAGACAATCTACGGAATCAGTGCATTTCATCACGATGCCGCACTCGCTGTGGTACGGGATGATGAGATCCTCTTTGCGGCTCATGCAGAGAGATATTCCCGCGTCAAGAATGATCCAGATCTGAATCAGAAACTGATCGATGACGCGCTCGAGCGCGCAGGGCCTCCGGATGTCATATATTTCTATGAACGACCCCTATTGACCCGGGCCCGCCATCTGCGGGCTGGACAATGGCGCTATGCCTTCCTGCCGCAGTCTCCCGAACGGAAGATCCGCGAGTTTCGCGGCCTAGAGCATGCCCCGGTTCGCTTCACCAGTCATCATTGCTCCCATGCAGCAGGAGGGTTCTATACATCCGCGTTTGACGAAGCAACGATCGTGGTTGCAGACGGCATCGGCGAGCTCGATACGCTGACAGTTTGGCACGGCAGGGGCGTGGAGCTGACATGCCATCTACGTGCACGATATCCGCATAGCCTGGGACTGCTTTATTCGGCATTTACCCAGCGTGTCGGCTTCAAGCCAAACGAAGAAGAATTCATCGTAATGGCCCTCGCCGCCTTCGGGCAAGCTAGGCACCGGGAGTTGATATTGCGGGAGTTCATCTCGGGCCGTCCCCCCCATCTGCGCCTACGCAAGTCGGTGCATCGGGGAATCGATGACTGGCACCAGGAGTTGACCAGCCGACAGGACTTAGCGGCAAGCATGCAGGCCGTGACGGAAGAATGGATGCTAGATCTTATTGAATGGGCCTTGAAAAAGACCGGCTGTCCCAATCTGGTCTTTTCAGGAGGTGTTGCTCTCAATTGCCGCCTGAACGACCGCATAGCGCGCCTGCCCGAGCTGGAGAGAATGTGGGTTATGCCCAATCCAGGAGACGCCGGCAGCAGCCTCGGTGCAATATTGGCCGGCATCAGACGCAAAGTGATCTGGCGCGGACCTTATCTCGGACATGAAATCTGCCGGATTCCCGACATCGGCGCAGCGCTACAGGCGCTCACGTCCGGACGGATCATAGGCATGGCTAGTGGCCGGGCGGAATTCGGACCCCGCGCCCTCGGCAATAGAAGTCTTCTGGCCGACCCGCGCTCACTTGCCACCAAAGGACGAGTCAATGAAATCAAGCAACGCGAGCGGTTCCGCCCGTTTGCACCGGTAGTGCTGGCGGAACACGCTCCCAGTCTATTTGACATTCCTAAGGGAGATACATCGTACATGCAGTACGCTGTACCCTGCCGTGACCCCGGGAAACTCGCTGCTGTCGTTCACATCGACAGTTCCAGTCGTGTTCAGACCGTCAGCCGCTCCCAGAACAAAGTCCTATATGAGCTCATCGAAGCGTTCCATCAGGCCACCCGGTGTCCTGTACTGCTCAACACGAGCCTGAATGTCAAAGGCGAGCCGCTGGTCAACCGGTGGGAAGAAGCGCGGGCATTTTCCGAGAAGCACGATGTCCCGGTCTTTTAATCCAAACGAGAGTGCTCGCTCCCTCAGACAGGCACGACGGATCATCGTGGTGGGATCTCCGGGGGCGGGCAAAACCAACCTAGCGCGCAGAATAGCGACGCTGACTCGATTGCCACTGTTTTCGCTGGATGATCTGTACTGGGAGAGGAGCTGGACAAGGCCCACGACCTCTACATTCAACCTGAGACATGGCGAGTTGCTACGCGCTGCATCCGGTATCATTGACGGCAATTATTTCAACTGGCTGGCTGCGCGCGTCAGCTGGTCAGACACCATACTCTTTCTGGACGTTCCGACACTCACCGCTCTGGCAGGTGTGTTGTGTCGGAGCGCTGTGCGCAAATGGGGATATTCCGGAGACTTACCAGAGCGTGTCCGGATACACGGCAATTGCGCCCAGGAGCCCCTCGATCTGGCGTTTTTGCGTTTCGTGTTGCGATTTCGAACGGATATGCGGCCACGCATGCTGGAGCTTTTCAACGAGGCGATCTCCAAAGTGGCCGTCGAAGTCGGGGCTCGAGGGCCTCGCATCACAACGTGCGGAGATTAACAAGGTCCGGGTGAGGGTACTTGCGGGATCCATGATGGAACGTCTCTTCGATGTCGACGATGATATGTTGAGGATCGCTAGCGAGTCCAACGCGAGGACGAGCAGATTCTCGTCTCGTCCGTCGTCGTCTGTCGGGCAGCGCGCCACGCCCCGATGAGCACGCGTTTTACCAACACTGAACACAGACATCCAGGGGATCTGCCTAGCGCCACGCGAAGCCGCGCCAGGCCTGTAAGAGTGGCATTCATAGGTTATCGCTTTAGCACCGGGCTCGGAATTCTGAAAGATGCGCGAACACAGCGCGCGTCGCAATGCCTCCTAACCCTGTGAATGAGCCTAGGTCTTGCAGCGTGAAATCACGCAAGTTGTTGAGTATTGGAGGATCTCGCAAAACTTGGGTCATCTGTGTTCGGAAGCTCGGTCATGCGTCAGGGATACCGATTGCTTCGCGGCGCGCCCGATGCTTGAGGAAAGGAGCGAGCGAGATTCATAGAGCAGAATCCTCAGAGCCCGCAGCGGAGAGTTGACCATGGGCTACCCGCCTTGGCCTCTCACCACTGTTCGATCGCTAACGCAGGATGAAATCGGGCGGCACCGACCATTCCACTGAGGGCTACACAGCGGCGCTTGGATAGTGCGTCACCTGCTCTTTCTCTTGCGCTTCGCTCGCGCCTTGACCCAGGATGTATAGTCCTTGGGGACGTCGAGCTCCTTGAGCTCTGTCCACGCAGCGATTGCCTCCGCGCGCGTCACCCCCCTGTCCGCTGCGAGGAACTCGGCGACGAAGTTGATGTAGCGACCGTGAGGGACCTTCTCGAAGCGCTCCATCTTGTTCAGCGCGATGTACTGCCGGACGAGGTCGCCGTACGTTGGGTGCTTGCCGCTCGTGATCTGTTCTTCTCGCCAGCGATTCAGGCGATACCAAACTCCGGACTTCTCACGAATCTCCGGCGCCATCAGATGGGCCTGTTCGACGATGAAGTCCTTCGTTTGACGGTTGCTCGTGTAGTTCTCAATTCGGAGCTTCAGGTTGAGGCCGCGTTCCAAGTCCTTCACGCCCCTCGTGCGCAGTAAACGCTTCGTGGGCAATGCAGCCTTATCCGTGCGCAGGAACGCCACGATGGCCTTTTCGAGTTCGTCCTTTCGTAGCTTCTTCGCGGCAGGGATGCCGATACGCTCGGCGAAGTCCTTCAATTGCTCGAGATACCAATAGCCGTTCTCGAACTCGAGCAGCGTCATCGTCGGAGAAAGGGTGTCCGTCATACTGTGCGTGGGGTGAGTTCCTGAAGTTGCCTCTACCCCTTGCTCCCCGCGCGTACAGTATAAACCGAAGCGCTATCCAACAGGCGGGGACGTCGACCCCGTCTCCGCGACGATTCCACTGAAGGCCGCGGACGTCCGCACCAGTTCAATTGTGGGATGTAGTGCGCGGCCTACCCCCTATGCGCCCTATCCGCATTCCGCTCGTTCGCTCGGCACCCTTCGTTGCAAGGGTTGACTCGGTCCGTGCTCACGTATACGTATGAGACATGAGCGGGACCAAGGATCGAGCGCCGGCTCCAGCAGAGGCAGTAACGGTGCCCGAAAGTCGGGTGCTGGCAGAGCCCTTGCGGGGAGGGCGAACGACGCTCGGTGTCGTGAAGCTGGGCGAGACCGTTCGCCGTCCGGCCACACCAAATAGCATCTTTGTCCGAAATCTGCTCATGCACCTCGAGCGATCCGGATTCGCGGGAGCACCGCGCCACCTTGGGGTGGACGAAGACAGCCGTGACGTGTTTAGTTACCTTCCGGGTGAAGTTCCCTCCGAGTTGGGACGGCACAAAGATCATGTGCTCCAGGCTGCGGCAAGACTGATCCGCGGCTTTACGATGCGACTGCCGCCATGGTGGATTCGGACGCTGCGTCGTGCTCCGGACTTCGAAGTTGTTTGTCACAACTATCTTTCTCCATGCAACGCGGTTTTCCGCACTGGCATTCCCGTGGCACTCATCGATTTCGATGGGCTTGCCCGGGTACGCGCGCCTTCGATCTGGGATACGCCACATGGCTATGGCTGGATTTGGGAAATCCGGACTGGTCTGCGGCTGATCAAATCAGGCGGTTGCGCCTCTTTCTCGCCGCATATGGTCCGGAACCGGCGGAGACTGAGGTCATTGAGTCGACGGTTCGTCGCCAGGCCATTCTCATATCAGCAGGTATTCGGACGGGCAGCGGACATATCGGAGTGGCTCGGAATGCCGCGAATGGACGCTCAGTCACCTTCGATAACTTGTGGCATGGCTCGTGCTGCCGGCAACTGCAACGACCCGGCCTTTTCGAGCGAAGGCGCCTGCGACGAGCATTCAGGCGATATAGCGGTCAGCGTTAAGCGGCGGTCGCAGACCCACCGACACACAACGTGAATGTCAGCGTGTCTTATGCCTCTGGCATAGGCCGCGCCCGTGTCCGAGATTTTCGCCTTGTACTCCATAAATGCGGTGAGCACGCCAGCCACATCGTTCCTGAGTTGCCAGGACGCTCGAGGAACAGGATGCGCCCATCACGGCGTGCGCTTATAAGCACACGCGGCGGGGTAGGCCAGAAAGCGGCTTCGCCCGAGGCTGAGTGGTTGGAAGTGGACAGGAGAGAGGAGGACTTGACTTTCGTACGCTTACGATGCGCTTACCGAAAATGCCGTGCTCGAAGATGACCCGCTAAGTCACTGAAATACTTGGTGGAAAGGGAGGGACTCGAACCCTCGACCCCGGCATTATGAGTGCCGTGCTCTAACCAGCTGAGCTACCTTTCCACATTGATCCGACCGCCGCCCCAGCGCCTCACCACCCCCAACTACCCGCCGGGTGCCCGGCCACCGCCGGAGAGGCCAAACCGCAAGGGGCGCGCATTGTCCTAGGCCCCACCCAAAAGTGTCAACCGCCCCCCTCTAGGCGCCGGCCGACCCGCCACCCCAGCGGCGCCACCGAGGCACAGCCCCGCTCGTTCCCGCCAACGCAGGCACCAGCCCCACAGCCGGCCGCCCGCTCCAGCCCCCCCTCACACATTAAACCGAAAATGCATCACATCCCCTTCCTGGACGATGTACTCCTTTCCCTCGAGCCTAAGCCGCCCCGCTTCCTTCGCCCCCGCTTCCCCGCGCCCAGCGATGTAATCCGCGAACGCAATAACCTCAGCGCGGATGAACCCATGCTCGAAATCCGTATGTATGACGCCCGCGGCTTGAGGGGCGGTCGAGCCCCTGCGCACCGTCCAGGCCCGCACTTCCTTCGGCCCAGCGGTGAAGTAGGTCTGCAGCCCAAGGAGCGTGTAAGCCCCCCGGATGACCCGGTTGAGCCCGGGCTCCTTCTGCCCCAACTCCGCCAGGAACTCCGCGCGATCTCCTTCATCCAGCTGCGCAATCTCGGCTTCAATGGCGGCGCAAACAGCGACCACCACAGCGCCCTCGGCGGCGGCGCGTTTCTCGACAGTCGCGAGCAGTGGGTTGTTCTGGAACCCCGACTCCGACACGTTGGCAACATACATAACCGGCTTGGCAGTCAGTAGCTGCAGCTCGCGCAGGTCGCGACGTTCCTCCTCAGTCAACGATAGCGCGCGCACAGGTTTCACCGCATCGAGCTGCGCCTTGACGCGCTCAAACAGCGCCTGCTTTCTGAGTGCTTCCTTGTCGCCGCCCTTGGCAGCCTTCACGGCGCGGTCCACCGCTTTCTCAACCGTGGCCATGTCGGCCAGCGCCAGCTCGGTGTCGATAATGTCGATGTCGGCGAGCGGGTCCACTTTACCGGCGACGTGGATGATGTCGGTGCTTTCGAAGCATCGCACAACGTGCGCGATGGCATCCACTTCGCGAATGTGCGAGAGGAACTTGTTTCCCAGCCCTTCGCCTTGCGAGGCGCCGGCAACCAGGCCGGCGATGTCGACAAATTCGACCGTGGTGGGAAGGATTTTCTCGGGATGTACGATCGCAGCGAGTTCTTCCAACCGCGGATCCGGCACGGGCACCACGCCAACGTTGGGATCGATCGTGCAGAACGGATAGTTCTCAGCCGCAATCTGCGCGCGCGTCAGCGCATTGAAAAGCGTCGACTTGCCGACGTTGGGCAGACCTACGATACCGCAGCGAATTGCCATGTGAGTGAATAGCTCCTGAATGTATATCGCGACGGTGGCCCTAGCAGGACCGGCGTTATCATCTGCCGCATCGCGCCGCAGCTCTAATCTATGGTTCCGGCGATGCTCCGCCGGGCGGAACACTGCGCGTGTGCAACCGGTGCATGGCTTTCTGCCCACCTTCCGAAATCAAAGAAGGCACGGCATCCAAACCTGCAGCAATAGCCTCATCAATCAGTCGGGAATCCTCAGCCGAGGGCCGCCCCAACACGTAATTCAACACCGCGGCACGATCGCCCGGATGTCCAATGCCAATGCGCAACCGCCAGAACTGATCGCCCATCTGCGCGATCACGTCGCGCATGCCGTTGTGCCCCGCCGCGCCGCCGCCCTGCTTCAGCCGTATGACGCCGGGCTGGAAATCCAGCTCGTCGTAGGCTACGAGTATCGACTCGGCGGGCACTTTGTAGAAACCTGCAACGCTGTGCACTGGACCGCCACTGCGGTTCATGAAGCTCATTGGCTTCAACAACCACAACTCGGTGCCGTCGATACGCACCTTTGCAAGATCGCCCTGGTGACGTGACTCACTGCGGAACGTCCCGCCGAGACGGCGCGCCAGCTCGTCCACGAGAAAGAAGCCGGCGTTGTGTCGCGTGCGCGCGTATTCGGGCCCGGGATTGCCGAGACCGACGATCAACTTGAGCGACACACCTGGCATGACAATGACAACGGCAAAGGTCTCGAGGGGAAGATGCTCACCCCGCAGCCACAGATTCCGGCACTCGCTGCTCGCCACGTTGGGCGAGCAGCGACCCTGTCGGCTTACTTCTTCCCACCCTCCTTCTTGGCAGGAGCGGCTTCCGCCTTGGCATCGCCCTTCTTCGCATCGCCCTTCTTCGCGTCGCCAGCAGCAGGAGCTGCGGCAGCGGCACCCGCAGGGGCTGCGCCCTCGGCGGGCGCGGCGGCAGCGGCTTCTGCAACCGGCTCCGGCTCAGCAGCGCGCGGGCTGTGGATCGACACTACCGGCGCGTTGCGATGTGACAGCTCGGGAATCGTGACACCCGGCGGCAGCGGAATGTCGGAGAGGAACTTCGTGTCGTTCAGGCTCATGCCCGACAGGTCGAGCTCGAGGAACTCGGGCAGGTCCTTGGGCAGCGTGACGACTTCGACGTCCGCGCGCATATGCGACACAACGCCGCCCTGCACCTTCACGCCGGGAGAAATGCTTTCGCCCTTGAAGTGAATCGGCAGTTTGAGGCGAATCTGCTCGTTCTCAATGACCCGCTGCAGATCCACGTGCACGACGACGTTCTTCGCAGGATGCATCTGCACGTCCTTGACGATGGCCTCCTGCTGACCGCCATTGCTGATCTTCACCTGGACGATTGAAGAGTAGAACCGCTCGTCACCAATCATCGTCAGCAGGTTCTGCTGATCGAGGATCAACGCCTGGGCGTCTTTGTGACCGCCATACAGAATGGCCGGAACCTTGCCCGTGTGACGCAGGCGGCGGCTCGCACCCTTGCCTTGCATCTCGCGGAGGTCCGCACCGAAAGTGAATGAAATACGCATTGATGTCTCCAGTAGTTACAACAACACATCCCAACCGCGACCAGGAGGGATGCACCTTCCAAAAATCAGTCCACGTACAGCGAGCTCACCGACTCCTCGTCGCGAATGCGGCGAATCGTCTCGGCGAGCAGCTCGGCCACCGACAACTGCCGGATGCGGCTGCAGCCCTTGGCCTGTGCCGACAGGGGGATCGTGTCCGTCACGATCAACTCGTCCAGTGCCGACTTCGAAATCTTGTCCACGGCAGTTCCCGACAACACTGCGTGGGTGATGTAGGCCACCACCCTCGTGGCGCCATCATCTTTCAACGCCTGCGCGGCCTGGCACAGCGTGCCGGCCGTATCGATCATGTCATCGACCAGGATGCACGTCTTGCCCTCGACTTCACCGATGATGTTCATCACCTTCGACTCGTTCGGCCGTGGGCGCCGCTTGTCGATGATGGCCAACTCCGAGTCGTCGAGCCGCTTCGCGAAAGCACGCGCACGCACCACGCCGCCGACATCAGGCGACACGACAATCTTGTTCGTGTACGACTGCTTCCACGCATCACCCAGCAAAACAGGCGACGCATATACGTTATCCACAGGGATATCGAAAAAACCCTGTATCTGGTCCGCATGCAAATCGATCGTCAGCAACCGATTCACACCGGCACCCGAAATCATGTTCGCAACCATCCGCGCGGTGATCGCCGTGCGCGTTGCACGCGGCCGCCGGTCCTGGCGCGAGTAGCCGAAGTACGGCACCACTGCCGTGATTCGGGCCGCGGATGCGCGCCGGCACGCATCGACCATGACCAGCAGCTCCATCAGAGTGTCGTTGGCCGGCGGGCAGGTTGGCTGCACGATGAAGACGTCGCGTCCGCGAACGTTCTCCATCAACTCAACATTGACCTCACCGTCGCTGAACCTGCCGACGTACGCGCGTCCAAGCGGAGTCTGCAGATTGCGCGCGATATCCAGCGCCAACGCTGCATTTGCGTTCCCCGCGAACAGAGCCAGCGTGTCGCCAGTAGTACTCACAGATCACCGTGTCATGAAATATGTGACTGGGGTGGAAGGATTCATGGGCAGGTCCCCTGCACTCCCATCGATTCCCCGCAACTGGCGCCCAAAGCTGGCACCAAAGTACAGGAACTCCAGCCGGTTAAAAGGGGGCGCATAATACACGATCCCCTGCCCCCAAGGCTCCATCTGGGTGGTCCTGGGACGCGGCATTTGGCCCGCCACAGCCGCAGTGCCTCTTGAAGTGGTGCTCAGCGCATCGAAAACCAGCCCTAAGCCAGACCGTGCCAGCCCTTTGGCCGGGCAGCGGGCCTTACAAATCAGTAGCTTATGGACTTACGCATCCTACCGCCGCCACAGTCTTCTTATGAACCCGTGGTTCCGACGGGAAGTGGACGAGGAAGCTTAGCGCCGAATCACCGGTCAAGGCGCGGGTCGCCGGCGCCAAGGCCTCAACCGCGTCCGCGACGCTCCGACAAGGAGATCGGCGAACATCCGGAAATCCTCCACAGGTTCGGAGGCAACGTCCAGCAGGGGTCAGCTGTTCGCACTGTGCCGCGTCGATCCCGAGGACGCCGAACTTACGATCGATCTTGTGCATGAGCGATCCTAAGTTCGTGGTCAACATCGACGCGAAGCCGAATCCTCGAGCAACAGGCTCCAGGTGCATACCGGATCTTATTTAACAAAAACGTCATGCAACGCCGATAGCATCCGCGTGTTGAATTCACGGGATTGTCATGTTGCGCAATCGAGCACTTCAGACTCACCTCCGTCTGCAAGTCGCCGCGATTGTGTGCTTGACCATCGTGTGCGGTTTGATCGCCGCCCCCGCTTGCGCATCCACGACGCAGCCAACCAACCCATCGCTCGCTGAGCTGGGCCGCAAGATCTTCTTCGATGTCTCCCTTTCTGCTTCAGGGCAGATGGCCTGCTCCAGTTGTCACGATCCTGCTCACGCGTATGGACCTCCGCCGGGCAAGGGCATCGCGAAGGGCGGTGCGCATCTCGACCAGCCGGGAACACGCGCAGTCCCTTCGCTGCGCTATCTGCACGGGGCCCCTAAATTCTCCGCAACAAGGCGCTTTGCGGATGGCGATGTAGGTCCTGGTGGGGGATTTACCTGGGATGGCCGTGCCGGCACGTTAAAGGATCAGGCCCGCATTCCGTTGCTTGCCTCGAACGAGATGGCGAATCGCAGTCCCGCCGAAGTCGTAGCGAAGTTGGGCAAGTCCTCCTACGCCCCGGAGTTTCGCGACACTTTCGGTGCCGACATTTTCGAACATCCCGAGCGCGCTTTCGAGGCGGCGCTGAGCGCACTCGAGGCCTTTCAACAAATACCCAAAGAATTCTATCCCTTCGACAGCAAGTACGATGCCTTCCTGCGCGGCGAGATCGAATTGAGTGAGCAGGAGGAGCGTGGTGTCGCGTTGTTCAAGGATACATCCGCTTCTCCAGGGTGTCGGGTTTCAACGCCCTCAATGTCTCTGGTGTGACCCCCACCACAGCGCCGCTGGCCAGTCCCAACAACGGCCCCATCACGAGCAGCCAGGCCGAGCTCAGCTATTCCTTTGACATCCAGGCGACCAATCGCCTGCTGCTGCACTTCGTGGTCATCAACACGGATCCCGCCGGTGCAGACTCGACCGCCCCGACGGATTGGCTCGATGCCGACCTGAAGGCCGCAAAGGCACGCGGCGCCGACAAGTTCTTCGTCTTCGGGCACAAGCCCGCGTTCACCTATAACTACGCAGCCGCCTCGGGTGGCACGGTCGGGGCAGCCGGGCTCGACGCCAACCCGAACCTTGCCCTCCGTGATGCGTTCTGGTCGGTAATCACGAAATACAACGCGACCTACTTCTGCGGGCACGAGCACATCCCCAACGTGCAGAAGTTCTCCGATCCCACCACGGCTGGCAAGAGCGCCTCTTATCAGGTAGTTGTGGGTTCGGGCGGCTCACCGTTCGACGACAAGATGAACGGCACGTGCCCGACCTGTACGGAGCCTGTACTCACCAGCCCCTATGATCGGTTCTATGCGTGGGCGTTGGTTCAGGTTCACAAAAGCGGCAACGTGAGCCTGAATCTGTATGGGTTCAGTGACGACTTCGGTCCCACGGAGAAGCTGAGCAAATACTCCGTCCAGTCATTGCAGTAACTTCGGTAACTTGCTGCCTGCCACGTTGCTTGCGTGGCAGGCAGTTGCCCGGTGTGCAACCTCGGAGGTTCCGCGCCGGGCCCTCGAGCACGAGACGCACAGAGTGCTCAACGATGCAACAAGTCATCGCAATCGGTGCCGCCCCTCTGTACGCAGCGGTCATACGCATCACGCCGCTCCTGCTCCCGCACGGAATCTCCGCGGGGTGTGTTTGAGTTAACCGGAGCGTTCAGGATGGCATCGCAGTCCGTGCGTCCCTGTTCGCGGCAGTGCTCAAAATCGGACCGGCGGGTGTCATCTCGAGAGGCCGCGACATTCATCCGGTGTTCAGGAGTGGCGCATCCTCCTGCAAAGATCAGCAGCGTAGCCAAGGTCAGCGCGGCGGTGGATATGAAGTCCTTCATATTACTACCTCCTCCGGCTAAGCCGGAGCTGTCGAATCTGTAACTATGATGTCTGCGAGCAACTGTCGTGCCCGTTGTGCTGTTACCGACAGCAACCTGTCGCACGCATAGATACGGATTCGGCGCCGACCCGAACAGTTCCATCAGCCACCCACAGCGCGGATCGGACCTCCTGCCCTCGTTTGCGAATGAATCCGTACAGTGCCCCCGGCACTATGCAACTCCTCATTCCGGCCTGAACTCACACCAGAAATGCCCCTGCTTGGTGCGTTTCAATTGAAACAATACCAGCATCGTTCGATAGCGCTTTTGACTTGGACCTAGGCGCGGCGCGCAACTAGCATGTTAATCGAGCGATAGAGAGCAAAGCGTTTCAGGGGGCATCGTGCGACGCGCATTACTTGTTTGTTTCGTCGGGTCCAGTCCGCTGTTCTTTCTTCCAACCGTCCACGCGCAGAACACCGAAACGCCGGCTCCAGCAGCCGAGCAGGTGGAGGAAGTCACGATCACCGGCACGCGCATCTCGCGTCCGGAATTCGCGGCGCCCACCCCGGTCACTGCGCTCACTCAGGACCAACTCCTGAACGCCAATCCTGGCGGCCCGGTAGATGCTCTCAGACAATTGCCGATTCTCGCGTTTTCGACCGGTCCGCGGGGCGCTACGGGCTCCGCCGGCAACGGCGGCAGCTTCCTCAACCTGCGTAATCTCGGCGCCAACCGCACGCTCGTCCTGCTGGACGGCAACCGCTTCGTGCCGACCTCCGGCAGCGGTACGGTCGACACCAGCATGCTTCCCATGGCGCTCGTGCAGCGCACGGAAATCGTCACCGGGGGCGCCTCCGCGGCCTACGGATCAGACGCCGTCTCGGGCGTGGTGAACTTCATCCTCGACCGCAAGTTCACGGGTTTCAAGGCGACAGTCCAGGAAGGCGAGACGACGTTCAACGATGACCAGGAAACCGAATACTCCCTGGCGTATGGCGCAAAGTTTGGTAGCAGCGACCAAGGCCATTTCCTGTTCAGTGGTGAACACTACAAAAGCGCAGGTGTGTACAGCCTGCTCGACCGGCCACAGGGACAGCGCAGCTGCGCACCCATTACTGCTGCCCCGGGAGGAGCGACCGCACGCACCTTCGCGTGTGACGTGCGATCCTCTCAGGGTAACTTCACCGGCGTCATCAGCTCCCCCTCCTCCCTCAAGAACACGACGTTCGACGATGCGGGCAACCCGATCCCGTTCCACACCGGAAGCCTGGTCAGCAGCACGACCATGGTGGGCGGGGATGGCATCAAACCGCAGTTTGTGCCAATGCAGGTACCGCTCAACCGCAATGTACTGTACGCGCGAACGAGTTGGGACTTTACCGACAACCTCAAGGCCTATGTCGAAGGCAACTATGGCGATGCCAACTACGAGTACCAGATCGGCTCGTACGATCAGAACCTCGGCTCGACAGCCCTCACCATTATGCCGGATAACGCCTTCCTGCCGGCTTCCCTGCAGGCAAAAATGAATGGCAAGCCATTCACTCTGAACAAGTATTTCGCCGATCTGCCGCGCACCTGGGTTCAGAACCTGAACCAGACGATCCGTGCCGTCGCCGGACTCGAGGGACGCATCGGCACGTGGAATTGGGATTTCCACTACGAGCACGGTGAGAACCGCAACCGGACCATCTCGAACTACGATGAAAACCTGAACAACATGACCCTGGCGGCGGACGCGGTGATCAATCCGGCCAATGGCCAAATCGTGTGCCGATCCACCCGTGACATTGACCCTAACAATGGCTGCCTTCCGTTCAACGTGATGGGCAATGCAGGGATCGCGGCTCCCGGGGACGGCACGGGCGTGAACACGGTCACGAATGCCCAGCTCGCGTATCTCACCGGTACCGACTGGCTGCACTCGCGAGTCCAACAGGACAACGCGGCGGTGAATTTCAACGGCGAGCCGTTCTCGATCTGGGCAGGACCCGTCTCGCTGGCAACCGGCGTAGAGTGGCGCAAGGAATCCCTGTATCAGACGGTTGCGCCAGACGGCCTCGCCCTCAACAACGCTTCCGGCGTGCCCGGCCCGTTCCGCGTGGGCAACTACACTGCCTCGGGCGGCGCGATCCGCGTCGGTGAAGGGTATCTGGAAACGGTCGTGCCGCTCGCACGTAACCTCCCCCTCATCAAGAACCTCGACTTGAACGGCGCGTTCCGGGCCACTCACTACAGCACCAGCGGCATGGCCTACACGTGGAAAGCAGGGCTCTCCTGGAGCATTACGGATGAGTTCCGGCTGCGGGCCACCCGTTCGCGCGACGAGCGCGCGCCGAACCTCACGGAACTGTACTCAGGATCCGTCGCGGGTCACAACAGCCTGATTGACTATGTAAAGGGCCCCACGGTCGTCAACTCGCAGGCCCTCGCGTACGTCGCCGGAAATCCCAACCTGACCCCCGAAAAAGGCGACACCACCACGGTGGGGTTCGTCTTCGAGCCGACGTGGGCCTCGGACTGGCAGACCTCCGTGGACTACTACCACATCAGAATCACGGATGCGATCGTCTCGATCGGCGCACAGACAATCATCAAACAGTGCAGCCAGGGGAACGTGGCGGATTGCGGGCTCATCATCCGCGACCCCGCCGGTAATCTGTTCGGCGTCAACAACAACCCGCAGAACGTGCAGTCGGTGCTGATGAGCGGCGTTGACTTCGAGACCCGCTATCGCTTCGGGCTCGGGAACCTGGCGAGCTGGCTCGGAGGCAACGTCACCCTGCGCGGCATCCTCAACTACGTGTCGAGATTCGAGACCGCCACCCTGGGCGTCACAACAGTCAACCTAGCGGGCGATCAGAGCCATCCGACGACGCGCTGGACCGCCCAGATAAACTACGACAACAAGCCCTGGTCGCTCTTCCTGCAGGCTCGCTACAGCGGATGGGGCTACTACGACAAGACCACCGCCGCGAACGACCTACCACAGCGGGTGATTGGCGGGCAGACGCCGATCGATGTCAACGTCGCGTACACTCTGCCCTTCGAGAAGGCGGACGCCTCCATCTACCTGAACGTGCAGAATGTCTTCAATGTACTGCCGCCGGACTTCGCCACCAACAACAACAATTACGATCCCCTCGGCCGCTTCTACCGGCTCGGGATCCGTGTAGCCTTGTGAGACAACACCGGAAAACACCACCATGGATCGTCGTACGTTCTTTTCCCTCTCGGGCGCCGGCGCAGTAGCGCTGACTGCGAAAGGATCTCTCGCTGCGGCCGGGCCTCAGGACAAGCCGGCAGCGGCCTCCTCCCAGCCTCTGAAGGCGCGGCTCGGGCATCAGATGCACGAGGCTAACGACTCCAACCTCTCCTTTCTCGCGCGCTACGGCGTCGAGGGCATCTGTGCGAGCGCGACCATCACCGACCCGTCGCGGATCTACGCGACAGCTGAGGAGATGAAGCGCTTGCGGGAAGCGGTCGAAAAACATGGCATGACGTTGGATATGACCGACAGCGTGCTGTTGCCATCGTCGCTCATCGACAAGGAGCCGCATCCCTCGATTATGCTGGCCCAGAGCCCTCAGCGAGACCGGGATATCGAGGCGTTCCAGAATCACATCCGCGCGGCGGCCGCAGCGGGTGTGCCATGTGTAAAATACAACATGAGCATTCTGGGCGTGGTGCGCAGTGGCACTACGCCCGGCCGCGGTGATGCGCTCTACGCGACATGGCGTCTGAAGGACGCCCCGCGAGACCAACCCCTGACACGCGCCGGACACGTTGATGCCAATGCGGCATGGGAGAGGATCACTTATTTCCTCGAGCGCGTAGTACCCGTCGCCAACGAATACAAAGTGCGCATAGCCTGCCACCCACAGGATCCCGGCATGCCCCCGGAGGGTTACCGCGGTGTCGATCGGGTGTTAGGCACGGTGGACGGTTTGGAGAAGTTCCTGTCCATTCAGGAGAGCCCGAACCACGGACTCAACTTCTGTCAGGGTACCGTGTCCGAAGACCTCGAAGACCCCGGCACCCGGATATTCGATGTGATCCGCCGCTTCGGCGGCCGTAGTAAGATCTTCAACGTACACTTCCGCAACATCCGGGGGCATCGGAACGATTTCCTTGAGGTGTTCCCCGACGAAGGCTCGGTGGACTTCGTGAGAGCGATCAAGGTGTACCGGGAGATCGGCTATAGCGGCCTGCTCATGCCGGACCACGTGCCCAAGGCGACCACCGGTGTTCAAGGGGCGGAGCTACAGAACTTCGCGTTCGCGTTTGGCTACATCCGCGGGCTGATACAGTCGGAGCGGCACGTAGCCTGAGCGGTCCGTCAGGAGCCGTTGGGCTGGAGCAGTTCGAGCAGATTCTCAAGAGCGGTCCAGACTGACGCGTCCGACCTGTCCGCATGCGCCACCGAAGCCGCAGCCGCAGCCTGTTCGAGTGCGTTCGCCGCAATCCCGACCTCAGGAGTCTCAAATATCGCCGCACCTCCGCGTAATCGGTGAGCAAATAGCTGTATGTCCTCGAAAGTGCACGCCGGATCTCCCTCAGTGTGCGCGAGCGCCGCAGCGAAAGTCGTCAAGCGCACCCGATCGCTTCGCAGGCGCGCAAAAAAGGCGTCACGAAGTTCCTCGAATGGGTCCTCCGATGTGATCGGTGCTTGTGAACCATCCTGCCAACTCTTCGGTGTTTTCATTCTCGAATCCTACCAACGCATGGACATCACGCGCTGGCGCAAGACGCTGACGCTGCTGTGACTCGGTCTCTACCAAGGTTCTTGCTCACATACAAGCAACGGTCCGCCGCGCGAAGCAGCTCGACCACGGAAACGCTCGCTAGTTCGTCCGCAGTTTCCACTGCAGTTACACCAATGCTCACCGTGACGAAAAGCGGACCGGCACTCGTACCTATCGGCTCGGCAGCAAGAACTTGACGCACTTTCTTCGCTACACAGTTCGCTCCTTCCAAGGTCGTTTCAGGTAGCACGAGCACGAACTCCTCGCCGCCTGAGCGCACGATCCAGTCGGTCGCTTCCCGAAGACAGCTTGCCGAGCGTATGACGAACGCCTGTAACGTCTCATCACCCGCTTCGTGCCCGAACCTGTCGTTGACACGCTTGAAGCGATCGATGTCACAGCTCAAGATGGCGAGCGGGTGATCATAGCGCCGCGCGCGTTCGAGCTCGCGCGGCAGGTTTCTCATAAGGTAGCGTCGGTTGTGTGCCCCTGTCAGTGGGTCCGTGACCGACAATCGTCCATTCTCTTGGTTGCTAGCGCGCAGCGAACTCTCAAGCTGGGTGATGCGCCGGCCAACCTCCATACGTGCGAGAATCTCCTCGGAGGGAACTCCCTTGACGATGTAGTCATCAGCCCCGGCGGCTAGACCGACTAGAATATCGCGCTTCGTATTGCGCACCGTCAGCATCAAGACGTAGACGTAACCTTCGTCGTCTTTGAGTCTCACATTGCGGCAAAGTGTGAGCCCATCCATATCGGCCATCTGCCAATCAGTGAGCACGATCTGGCAGGACATCGCACCCAGAATGCGTAACGCCTCCTCACCCGAGCCAGCAGCCTGAACATCATAGCCTGCCAGCCGGAGGAGGTGCTCGAGCTGTCGCCGCACGAGTTCGTCATCGTCTACGACCAAGACGCGGCATTGCCACAACGGTCCCGACTTCTGTATGACGGTGTCGTTGAGGCAAGCCGCCACGTGTCCCGGTGTTGCAATGACAGGCTCAGGATGCATACCGGCTCCCTGAAATGGCACAAGCCGCTCGCGGACTGATGGAGGGACGCGCACCCCATCTACTCATCAGGAACGTCCTGGTGTCCGTTGCGCAAGCGGGAAGAGCGAGCAGATAGCCTTGAACTTGCTGGCAGCCCAAGCGTTGGAGCATCTCGAACTGATTTTCGGTCTCGACCCCTTCGGCAATCACCGCGACGCCCAACTCCTCCCCGAGTGAAATCACCGCTCGCACGATGGCGGCATCCTTCGGCTCGCTGGTCATGCTTTGGATCAGCGATTTGTCCAATTTAAGCCGATCCACTGGCAACAGGGACAGATAGCTCAGGCTGGAGTAGCCGGTCCCGAAGTCATCCACGGCAATGCGCACACCAAGGCGTTTCCACTGTGCCAGACACTCAAGCACGAGATCCGCATTGGTGATCAACACGCTCTCGGTAATTTCCAGCTCGAGGCGCTCTGCCGGAAAACCGGTGAGCTCGATTACACGGGCAATTGTGGAGGAGAACTCGTTACATATCTGGTGAGCGGATACATTGACGCTCAGAGTTGGCGGTTCCTCGACGGGGCCTTGCCACGTTGCAACGGTTTCGCACGCCTCTTGGAGCACCCACTCACCGAGCGCGGCGATCAGCCCCGTGTGCTCAGCGAGCGGAATGAAGACCGAGGGCGCTACCGCTTCACCGTCGGACCGAAGCCAGCGCGCGAGCGCCTCGACGCCACAGACGCGGCCACTGTGAATCTCGAATTGCGGCTGATAGTGCAGAATCAGTTCGTGTTGCGTAATCGCGTTGCGCAGGCCCGTCTCCAGCCGCAACTGCTGTTTCGCGTGTCGCTCCACGTCACCCGAGTGAAATTGTGATGCACCGTGCGACTTCGCTTTTACCCCGTGCATCGCCGCGTTAGCGTTGCGGAGCAGGGTTTCGAAATCAACGCCGTCATTCGGGTAAATCGCGATACCCGCACTCGCCGTGATCTGCACATCTTGCCCGCCGAGGACCCGCGGTGTGGCGATCGAATCGAGTAGTCGCCGCACCAGCAGGTCGGCCTCCACAGAATCGACAAGGTCGGACAGGATCACGAGGAACTCATCCGGTCCGACACGTGCGACCGCATCACGTGCGGGAACCGCGGCTTTCAGAGCAGCGCTGATGCTTTTGAGCATCTCGTCACCCAGTTCGCGGCCCAGAGCCTCGTCGACCAGTCTGAAGCAATCGAGATTCACGGTCACGAGCGCGAACACGCAACCTTCGCGGCGTGAACGCCTGATCAGGCGACGCACGAGATCATTCATGTGCGCATGATTCGGCAGGCCCGTCAGCGTATCGTAATGAACGAGTTTGTGAATCCGCGCCTTAAAGTTATTTCGATCCCGCAGATCGCGCGCGATCGTCGAGAAGAAGCGAGTCTTGCCGTCCGCGTCCTTGTGCGCAATGACAACCTGAGACGTCGCGATGGCGACGCCGTCACGCGCCGCCATCGCGATCTCACCCTGCCAGGTCCCATTCTGAATTGCGCAACGCCTGACGTCGTACCGCATTCGACTTCGGGATCCTGACACGTACGTGGCATCCCATTCGGTGCCGAGTAAATGTTGCCGCGATTCACCCAGCAGGCGACAGGCCGCATCATTGACGAACGTTATACGGCCCTCGGGATCGCTCATCATAACAACATCGGAACTGGCCTCCAGGACTTCACCTAGACGCTGCCGTGACTGCTCAACCTCCTGCGTGCGCTCCCGCTCACGGGAGTCGTCGACCGCGCGCCGCACCGCCGGGCCTAAACGGCGTAAGTTGGATTTCAGCACATAGTCGGTCGCGCCGCATTTGAGGCAGGCGATCGCAATCTCCTCGTTGATCACTCCGGAAAGAAACAGAAACGGCGTCCCTGGACACTGCAACCGAACCAGATGCAACGCCGCCTCCCCCGAATACCCCGGGAGCGCATATTCGCAAAGTATGATATGCGGCACGAATTCCACGAGCGCACATCGCAGTTCCGATTCCGTCGCGGCACAACGCCACGTGAAGTCGACGCCGTCCAACTCCAACGCACGCCGCGCGAGAATGACATCCGCCTCCTGGTCCTCGACGATTAGAACTCTGGTAATGCCGCCCATCGAACCACTGCCTGTTGTCGTTGTTGCATTTGCGCACAGCCTAAGGCAGTACGAGCGGCAACTCTGTAGGGAGATCATGACAGTTTATGTCGTCATGCACAGCCCAGGACCATGCTTCTTATGATTTGTGCCGCGCGACAACAGTCACGCGGGTGCCATGGCGTGTTCGATTGCGAAATGAATCAGCCCCGTTCGATCCGCCACCCCAAGCTTCTCCATCACCCGGCTGCGATACGTGTCGACGGTCTTGCGTGAAAGGGAAAGCTGCCGGGCTATCTCGGCGCTCGAGGATCCGCCAACCGTCAGATGCAACACCTCGCGCTCACGCCCACTGAGACGCTCCAGCGGGCTGTGCGACGCGGCTTTGTTTAGTAAACGGCCGATGACGACCTCGGTGATTCGTGGGCTCAGATAGGGTTGGCCACCGAACACCGTATTGACGGCGCCCACGAGCTCGACGCCCGCCGCGTCCTTTAAAACGTAGCCGCGTGCGCCAGCGCGCAGCGCGCGAAAAACGTGCTCGGAACTGTGGCACACGGACAGAACCACGACCTGAGTCTGCGGCAGGAGATTGAGAATTCGCTCCGTCGCGTCGACTCCACTCAGCTCCGGCAGCACGAGATCCATGATGATCACGTCGGGCTTGAGCCGCGTTGCGGCAACAACCGCCTCCTTGCCTGTCGCCGCAGTTCCGACCACTTGCATGTGCTCCTGTTTCTCGAGGAAGACTGCAAGGCCGTCGCGCACGATGCCATGATCGTCGACTATCAGGATCCTGATAGGTGGCAGCACATTGGGGTCCAAGCGATTGCGCCTCGCCCGGGTAACGGGCCCTGCGAATCAGCGCACCTTACGCCTTTTTGCGGCGCGAATCGATCTGTAGCGGCGTGTTCGTAGCCTGGTGTTTGTTTTTGCATCGCAGTGCGCCGCTCCGTACGGTAACGTACACCTCGTCCGTGCGCCAGCGGGCATTGTCAAGTGCATTGCGCATTGCAATCTTGCACGCAATGATTGCTGGGCAAACACGCGCGGCGTAGAGTTTGGTGAGTCGGAAAACGACAAGAATAAACTCTCAAGGTTAGCGAATGGATCTGTTTGTCGCGTTGCGATTGGATTTTTCCGGAGCATGTGCGTGTGTGGCCGGTATTGCACGGAACGCGTGGTGTACGGCGCGATCTCAGCGGCGCACTACGGGATGAGCGATGAACGCCGAAGCTCCCGCGGCAAGCTCGCCTGTGCACGAGGTCGAGCGCGTGCTTTCCCAAGTGGTCGAGTTCGCGCCGAACGGTGTTGCTCTCACGACGGCAGATGGACGCATCATGCTGATCAATGCCGAGCTGGAGCGGATGTTCGGCTACCCGCGGGGCGAGCTCCTCGGCCGGCCGATCGAACACCTTGTACCTGAGCGATTTCGCCCCGGTCACGCCTTGCTGCGCGCCGGCGACTGGCAGGACGCTCAACCGCGCACGATGGGCAGCGGGCGCGAACTCTTCGGCCTGCGCGCGAACGGAACCGAGTTTCCGATTGAGATCGGTCTCAGCGCGCTGCGGACGCCCGAGCGGATGTTGGTCGTCGAAACGATTGTCGACATCTCGGTACGCAAGCGTCTCGAGCGGATGTTCCAGAGGATGGTCGAGGCTGCGCCATGCGGTATGGTCATGATCGATGCGCGCGGCAGGATCGTGCTCGTCAATCCGCATGCTGAACTGATGTTCGGCTATGCCCGAACGGAACTAATCGGCAATGCTCTGGAGATGCTGCTGCCGGAGCGCTTTCAAGCCACTCACGGCAGTCACCGCGGCGCCTTCGCGGCGGCGCCCTCGATTCGCCAGATGGGCATGGGGCGCGATCTGACTGCCCGTCGCAAAGATGGGACGGAATTTCCCGTGGAGATTGGCCTCAACCCCGTACCCGGGGAGGAAGGTGGTCTCGTGCTCGCTGCGGTGACTGACATCACGCGACGCAAGGCCATGGAACTGGAGCTGCAGCAGGCCAACGCGAACCTCGAGGAATTCTCCTATGCCGCATCGCACGATCTGAAATCGCCGTTGCGAGGAATCGCCGACCTCATCGAGTGGATCGCGGAGGATCTGGGCGACCGGGTGACGCCGGAGGTCGCGCGTAATTTCCAGCGGGTTGGGGATCGGATCCGGCGCCTCGAGCAGATCATCGACGACCTGCTGATCTATGCTCGGGCAGGCGCAGCATCCACCGATGTGTCGCCGGTCGAGCCTCGCGTCCTGATCGAGGGAGTGCTCGAGATTCAGCCGGCGCCACCGGGTTTCCAGATCTCAGTGCGTGTCAATGCAGAGCCGTTCGTCACCACCAAGACGCCGCTCGAGGCCGTGCTGCGCAACCTCATCGGCAATGCGGTAAAACATCATGACCGTCAGGCCGGCAACGTGGAGATTCGGGTCGAGGATGTCGGCCGGTACTGCGTGTTTACGGTTTCTGACGACGGCCCGGGGATTCCCGTTGCGGCCCAGGAGCGAGTCTTCCGGATGTTCCAGACTCTCTCTCCTACCGCCCGCGCGGGGTCGGGGATGGGACTCGCTTTGAGCAAGCGGCTCGTGGAATCCCACGGCGGCCGGATCGCGCTGGAATCGGCGGACGGCGTGCGAGGCACATCGTTGCGCGTCTGGTGGCCGCGCTTCCAGTGGAGGAAGAGTCATGACTAGCGGCCCGCCATTGAATCTCCTGCTCGTCGAAGATGACGACGTAGCAGCCGAGGCGGTCATACGCGGCTTGCACAAACATTCTATGGACTGTCCCGTGATTGCGGCCGAAGACGGCAACGCCGCATTGCAGATCCTGCGGGGCAATCACACAACCCACCGGATCACGAAACCGTATCTCGTTCTGCTCGATCTCAACATGCCGCGCATGAACGGATTCGAGTTTCTTGGGGCGTTGCGTGCGGACACCGAGCTTCGCGATACCGTAGTATTCGTCTTGACGACGTCCAGTGCTGAAACCGACCGGGCGCGGGCGTACCAGGAAAACATCGCCGGTTACATTGTGAAGTCCGCGATAGGGCCGCAGTTCAGCGGGCTCGCGCGATTCCTGACCGAGTACCGCCGTGCGGTTCAGCTTCCCCCATAAATTTCAGTGGCCAAGATACTAGTTGTCGACGACAACGCCACCAACCGAAAGCTGGTGGTGGCGCTCCTCAGCTATGACGGTCACGTGACGCTCGAAGCTCACGATGGCGTGGATGGCCTCAAGGTGGCTCGCGCGGAGCGTCCTCAGCTCGTCATCGCAGACATCCTGATGCCATCGATGGACGGGTTTAGCTTCGTGCGCCAGCTGCGTTCTGACCAAGAGCTACGCGGCACACCGGTCATTTTTCTCACCGCACACTATCACGAACTTGAGGCGCGCAAGCTCGCAGAGACCTGCCACGTTAGCCGCGTGCTCGTGAAGCCATGCCCGGCAGCAGACGTGCTGCAAGCCGTTGAGCAAGTGCTCGCAGGGGTATTGGAGTCGGACACGCATATACACTCTGACAGTTTCGATCACGAGCATCTACGCCTGATCACCAACAAGCTCTCGGCAAAGGCAGACGCGCTCGCGGCTTCCAACGCGCGGTTTGCGGCATTCACCGAATTCAATGTACAGCTTACCTCCGAACGTGATCCGCGTGCGCTGCTGGAAAGAGCCTGTGCCGGCGCGCGCGGCCTGCTTGGCTCTCGGTATGCCGTGATCGCGGTAAGGGGGAAGGACCGCAGCCCGCTCTTTGCGATCAGCGGCATCGACTTCAACGGCAAGCCACCTGCACCTCCACAGTTCGATGCCGGACCGCTTGGCGAAGTAGTGACCGAAGGTCGTCCCTGGCGCATCTCCTCCCCGGACAATCACGACATTAACGCCGGTCTCCCGGAAAGCTATCCGCCGGCTAATGCTTTCCTCGCGGCCCCGGTGACCTCACAGACTGGCGCCTACGGTTGGCTGTGTCTCGCTGACAAGATCGGCGCCGACGCCTTCGACGCGCAAGACGAGCGGCTCCTGGTCGTTCTGGGGGCGCAGGTCGGCCAAATGTACGAGAATGACTGTCGATACCTCGAAATCCATCAACGCGAACAGCGCTTCCGCGAGCTGGCCGAAGCCAGAATGCGGCTGTTGACTCGCGTCCGCTCCGAGTTGAGTGGCATCAATTCGCTGCCGAAGAGTGTGTCACTTGTTCTCGATCACATCGAAAAAGAAAGCGCCGCTGACATGCCCAAGGCTCAGGCCACGAGCTAGGCGCGCAAAGTCGCCTAGCTCTGCCGCGATGCACCTGTTGAGATTTCCGCGCTGGCGACGGCTCTTGCTCAGGCCCGCGTCACTGCCGCAAAAAGCGTGATCGCGAAGTTCCGACCTGCCTCGACCGCCGCAGGGGCGTGAAAACCCGCCATTAAGCTGCGCGCGCTGTCAGTAATTGTTCAGCCACCTTGCGGGAAACTATGTACGACGATCGCGGTGGTTGCGACTTGGCGCGGAGGCTGCGGCAGAGGAGAGTCGTATCCCACCAGAGATTCACCTGGCCGCCATCAGGAATAGCGAGGATGTCATGAGCACACGTAAACCGAAGGTTCCTCTCATGTACGCCAACGAAGCGCCGCAACTGTGGCTGCAGGCTGTTACAGCGACAGTTGACCGGAATGCTGCGGCCGCGTGCCAGAGGCAATGGCAGAGCGCGCCCGCAGTTGTATTCCTCCGACAAGCTCAAAGCCGCCTGCACTGATCCTACAGCAGTGGCGGTCAGCGCGAGCTGAAGTCCTTTCTATAGGAGACAGCAACTCACACATGGGTGAGTTGCTGTCCTGACCAGCGCTTACTTGCCCTGAATCAGAAGGCCCAGCGGCATGAGCGGGCTCACCGGCATCAGCTCCAACGCAGCCATGTTGTTGGCCACCAGCGGCAGCTTGGACAGCTCGCGCGCCCCGGATCGGCAGCGGCGAAATCCATTGCCCGCCGGATCGCAGGGTGGCGCGCGCTTGGGAGGGACAAGGACAATTCACTCTCGAGCCATTCGGAGCACATCAGACCCAATGTGGCCAGCAGTATGAATCGTCGAAGTCCTGTTATCGGCGCGACGGCCGACGCCGGTAAGGCGCTACGTCATCTATGGGCGTACTGCGTAAATACGTAGTCCTGGCCTTTCACTATCGTGTGGCACCCGAACCCGCACTTGGCGTCGTTTGCCTGCGGCGGTTTGTCCGCCGTGGTGGCGGGCGTGAACGTATCGGTCGCGGCGTTGTATTCGAACGCCCCATAGCCCCATCCGCCGCTGTCCGCAAACCTCTTGCTGTCCTTGGCCATGAAATCGACGTCACTCTGGGCCCCGGCTTGGAACGGTTGACCGGGCGCCGTCTCGTTCTTTTTCGCGTCCCAATGGACCTTCGCCATTTTGGCGCCGTCGGGGAAAGGCTTGCCGTTGCCGGGTATGCCGGCCTTGTAGGCGTCGATCATCGCGGGATTCCCGAGGATCACAGCCAGGTGCGGTCCGTTGTGACTGACAGAAATGGTTTGCCAACCTTCGTAGCCCCTGAACTCAGAGAACGCGAGCCCATTCGTCACTTTGACGGTGTACTTGTCCTGGGCGGAAATCGCAGCCCCAGTGGCCACGACGGCCAGCAACACCGTGACACTCACGGTCAGTAACGTGCTTTTGACCTTCATCAGCGCAGCTCCTTCATTCAGTTAATGGACACACACGATTTCGCCACAACTATTGAATCTCATCCATTGCACAATGGTATTGATCGATTGCGAGAGTCGTTGTACGGGTCGATCATCGGCATCAACGCGCCGCTTGCGCGGATTTTGACGTGTCGACCATCTTTGCAGCGCGCGATATGGGGACAGCGAAATTCGAGCCGGAGAAACCCGACAGGATGGCGAAGTTCACTCCGATCACCTTTCCGCCGGCACTGAATACCGGGCCACCGGACCCGCCGGAAGTTGTTTGTGCGTCGTAGACCAGTCGATCGGGCCCAACAACGCCCAGGTGGCCCTGAGTCACCAGCGGCCGGATCAGCTTTCTTCGTCCAAGCTCCTGCACGAGACCCTCCGTGTCGTTCCCGACTACCTGTGCGATCCGTTTGAGCGCAGGCTCGTCCAGACGCGCAAGAATCCCTTCGACTCCCGTGGGGTATCCAATCAAGACGACCGGGCTGCCCGAAATCGCGGCTTGCTGATCGATTGTGACAGGCCTCGGGTGGTTCTCAGGCAGATCGACCGTTGCCATCCCGAGGTCAAAATCCTCGCTCAAGCCCCCGACGCGCACCGGCAGTGGGGTTTCCTTTCCCGGAAAATAAGCCCACATCGACACGATGGCCGGCTCGAAGGTATCCATGGGCACGGGGATCGCCTCAGCGTTGTGCCACCACGGTTGCAGCACATGGTGGTTGGTGAGGATGTGACCGGCGGTATCGATCAGAAAGCCACTTCCGAACACGTGCAGGTAAACGGGCCGGGTACCGCCCTCAGTGGTAACGATGACTTTTCCCTTCTCATCGGCGAGCGGATTGCCATTCGCGTCAATACCGGCAAAGTTCAGCCGAGCACCACTTTTCCTGTCGTGAAACCCCACAATCGCGTAGATCAGACAGACGCTGTCTGAATAATCCCGGACAATCTCCTGGGCGATGCGCGACTCGTTCTCGAGTTTTCCGATCCGGGAGTCGGTTTGCTTCAAACGGCTGTCCAGATCAGACAGAGATGCCCCGCTCGAGGTGGAGATCTGCTTGCGCAGGTCCGCACTCTCGGTCCGCAATTCTTCCAGCTGCTTGCTCACCGAGGCAGTCAATTCCTGATTGCCAGCCTCGCGGCTCTTTTGTGCGCGCTCCAGAAGCTGGCCTTGAGTGAGTATCTCCGAGCGCAGATTTTCCAGCTGCAAAGCGAGGCTCGCGTTTGACTTGCGGCTGACCTGTGCGTTTCGGACAGCAACACCCACGCCGATCAGCGCTAGTGCTGTAAACACACCAAGTGCAATCCAGCGTCTCTTCCCAGTCTCTTTTTGCGCAACGATCGCGGCCAACGCCGCTTCAGCTTCAGACTCTTTCCGCTTGGCGTCGAGCACCTCCACGCGCAAACGATCATCCGGCGCCTTCTCGCGCAGCTGCGCACGAATTCGGGCGAACAGTTCCAGCGGCTCAAAAGGAATACTCAGGACGTCGTCCGCACCCAGATCCAGAGCACGGCTGCGCTCCAAAGGCCCACCCTCGGCAAGCAGGATTATCTTCGCTGGCGCCGTGGCCTCATTGCCTTTGAGCTGAGTGAGAAGACCACAGCAGTCGAGCGTTCGTACATCCGTCTGCAACAGAATCAAATCAGGCTGATGCTGAAGAACCGTACGCACATCCGCGCTTTCCGGCGCCGCGACGTCGTATCCAGCGCGAGAAAGTTCCGACACGAGCCGCGCGCTCAGCTCGTGAGCTGCGCGAAACAGGAGAATCTTTGGCATGTTCTATTTCGCTCCCAGCAACCTTCCGCTCAACTGGCTGGCGGATGGCCTCATCAAGACTCGTAAGTCTACGCTGTGGAAACCAGAATGGATGCCTTCCGTCAGCGCGGCTGCCATCGCGTCAGCCCCTGGGCCGAACGTTACCTGCCGGCGCCGTGCTGCAGAAGTGGTGCGCGCAAAATCAGTCGATTTATCGCGCTGACGTATTGTCGCCCTGGCTAAGGAGCCAGAAGTCTTGCAGTCTTGCCGCGGAAGTTGTACCCGCGTGACAAAAAGTTGCGCGCATTGGCCGATCTGACTAATGCGCAGCCCTCCGCGTCCGCGGGTCGGCCGCGCCCTCAGAGCTTGAAGTCGACCCCCGCCTGTACGGTTACCCCGTAGAATTCGCGTTGAATCACGCGGTCCTCACCGGGACCCTCGGTAAATTTGAGCGCGGTGTTCGTCAGGTTCTTGACATTCAGGTAGACGTTGATCGAGTCCGTAAACCGGTATTGGCTGCCAAAGTCCACGGTGAACCGCTGTTGTGTCCAGATATCGAGCGCGGCGGTATTGCCCACCCCGCCCGCACGGGGCCGATCCAGGACGCGCCGCATGCTTCGCTCGCGAATTGCCGCCACTCGCGCAGGTGGCCGCGGCTGGCTACTTGCTGGCCAGGCGAGGCTTAATCGCCAACTGCTCCTGGTAGTAAGCCGTGGTGGACGCTGCCGCCGCGAAGCACAACAGCATGATTGACTTGAGTGCCATAAGTCCCCCTCTCGTAGCCAACGTCCGTGCCGCGGATCCCTTGTCACGGCAGCGTGATCTGCAGAATGGAGTTTTCTGCGTCCGTTTCGAGCAGCGTGACTCCAGAGCCCGGGAGCACCACCAGTCCATTGGGCGAATTGATTGAACCCGGCAGTGCGCCGAGACGAACCCCTTGAACACCAGGCGTGCCCACGACCGTAGTAACCACGCCGGTCGAAGTGATCTTGCGAATCGTGTGGTTGCCGGTGTCCGCCACATACAGATTGCCCGCCGAGTCCATCGTGATGCCAGCCGGAGAGCCGAACCGCGCGGAGCTGCCGGTGCCGTCGATTGAGCCTCTTTGCCGAGCCGTGCCCGCCAGGGTACTGACCACTCCAGCCGCAGTGATTTTACGAATGGTGAAGTTGTCGGTATCCGACACATACACGTTGCCCGCCGAATCAATGACGAGGGCGTAGGGCTCTCTGAACCGCGCTGCGCTCCCGGCGCCATCAGTCGAACCCACCTGTTGCGCCATGCCGGCCAGGGTACTGACCACTCCGGCCGGAGTGATCTTGCGGATCATTTCATTGTAAGTATCCGCCACGTACACGTTGCCCGCCGAATCGGTGGCGAGGCCATAGGGATAGTTAAATCGCGCAGCAGCGCCGGTCCCATCGGTCGAGCCACGCTGGCCCGCCGTGCCCGCCAGGCTACTGACCACCCCGGCCGGAGAGATCCTGCGAATCGTGTGATTGCTCGAGTCTGCAACATATACGTTGCGCGCCGAGTCGGTAGCCATGCCAAAAGGATAGTTGAATCGCGCAGCAGCGCCGGTTCCATCAGTCGAGCCAAGCTGTCCCGCCGTGCCCGCCAGGGTACTGACCACTCCAGCCGGAGTGATCTTGCGAATCGTGAAGTTGCCATTGTCTCCCACATACACGTTGCCCACCGAGTCGGCAGCAACGCCGTAGGGAACATTGAACCGCGCCGCGCCGCCACTGCCGTCGGTCGAGCCCATTTGGAACGCGGCACCCGCCAAGGTACTCACTACGCCGCCCGGAGTGATCTTTCGAATCGTGTAGTTGGAGGCATCCGTCACATACAGGTTGCCAGCGGCGTCGGTCGCAACGTCCGAGGGATTGATGAACCGCGCAGCACTCCCGCTGCCGTCCGTCGACCCGGATTGCTCAGGCATGCCGGCCAGTGTACTCACCGCTCCGGCCGGGGTGATCTTGCGGATCGTGTTGTTGCCAGTGTCCGCCACATACACATTGCCCGCTGAGTCAGTCCCGACACCGTAGGGACCGTTGAACCGCGCAGCGCTGCCGCTGCCGTCGCTCGAACCGGATTGCCCTCCCGTGCCCGCCAACGTACTAACCGCGCCGGCCGGCGTGATCTTACGAATCGTGTTGTTGCTCGTGTCGGCTACGTACACGTTGCCCGCCGAATCGGTGGCGACCCCGTGGGGCGTGTTGAACCGCGCAGCGCTGCCGTTACCGTCATTCGGGCCCGTTTGCCCCGCCGTGCCCGCCAGCGTGCTCACCACTCCGGCCGGGGTGATCTTGCGGATCAAGTCGTTGCCGGTATCCGCCACATACACGTTGCCCGCTGGGTCTGTAGCGATGCCATAGGGCGCATTGAACTGCGCAGCACTACCAGTGCCGTCAGTGGAGCCCGACGTCATGCCGCCCGCAAGTGTGCTCACCACTCCGGTCGGAGAAATCTTGCGAATCGAGTAGTTGGCGATGTCGGCCACATACATGTTTCCTGCCGAATCGGTCGCGATGCCGCCGGGATAGTTGAATCGCGCAGCACTGCCGCTGCCGTCGGTTGAGCCGGTCTGGCCCGCGACACCTGCCCATGTAGTCACGACTCCGGCCGGGGTCACCTTACGAATCGCGGTGTTGTAGGTATCCGCAACGTACACGTTGCCCGCCGAGTCGGTAGTGAGGCCATAGGGAGTGTTGAACCGCGCGGCGCTGCCCTCACCGTCCAGGGAACCCGGCCCGCCCAGCGCACCAGCCAACAACGCAATCGGGCCACAGCTCACGTTGACATTCGAAATGCCTGAAGCCCCCACAGTCCCAGAGCCGCTCGCTACGACACAGGCCTGAGTCGGTCCCGTCGGTTGTATCTTGACGGTGACGTTGTAGACCGCGCCGCTCGCAACACTCGTCGCAAATACGAAGCTTCCGTTGCTTGACACAGCCAGATCGTCACCGCTGTTGTCCTGTAGGACCAGTCCCGTGCCAGACAGGCCAGTAACAGCTCCCCCCACGGCGAACGTGTTGATCGCGCACGCCAAGGCGACGTTCGTGACATTACCGCTACCGATCGTTCCGCTCGCATTGGCGAGCGCGCAGGTCTGCGATGGATTGGAGGGCTGCGTCGTGACTGTGACGCTGTAGGTGGCTCCGCTCGCAACGCTCGTTGCAAAAGCGAAACCTCCATTGCTGGACAGCGCCAGATCGTCTTTGCCATTGTCCTGCAATACCAGCCCCGCGCCAGTCAGGCCGCTGACGGTTCCGCCAACAGTGTAAGACTGAGCTCCGCCACCGCCGCCACCGCCGCCGCCGCCGCCGCCACCACCACCACCACCACCGCCGTCACCACCACCGCCGTCACCGCTGCCCCCGCAGGCCGTAAGCAGGACGGCGCTCAACAGCGCCGCAACCGAGGACATGCGTCCACCCATGTTCATCCACAAACTGCCGCGCCGAACGCTGCGAAGTCGCCGGGTTTTCCGAGTTGTCTGTTTTCCGGGCACGCCTGGTTGGTCGTTCGTCATCGTCACTAGTCCTTTGCAGTTTTTCGCCGCCAATGTCGGCAGCTCATCGGCGCATGCAAAGGTAGTGGACCGTCCGTACCGAACCGTTACCTATTGGGGTTCTGGGCCCTCGGCCTGCAAGACAAGTTGCATTACGTGATGCGTGTCACCGTGCGCCGGCGAGCAATGCGTTCAGCAGGTTTTGCGTCTGCTCCGATGGATCTACGCCCAATTCGTTCCGCAGATGATCGCGGCAACGCGCGTAAGTGTTGAGTCCCTCGGCACGCCGCCCAAGCGCCGCGTAGCACGCGAGGACGCGCTGATAGAATGCTTCACTAAGATTGTCGTGCTCCAACCCACGCTCATAGCAGACCAACGCCCGCTCGAACTCCTGACGCTGCTCCAGGCGGACACCCAAATCGAGCACGGAGCGAACATATCGGCCTTGCAGCCGCTCGCGGTAGGCGAGCGCCCAGGATTCCGTGTTCTCGTCATTGACGAACGGCCCGCGATATAGAGCCAGCGCTCGTTCAGCCGACTCGACGCTATACGGAGTGTTCGCTTTCAGCGCGTGCTCGAACGCCCATGCATCTACCCAACAGCACGAGGGGTTGAGCGCTAGGCGACCGTCTTCGGTCAGAACACTGTCTTCAGCCTCGAGCAGGCCACGCAGGCGATACAAAGCAACTCTCAGCGCCTCGCGACTCTTAGTTCCGCGCAACGTTCCCCACAGCGCCTCCACTGCGCGCTCGGCAGTGAGGCCGGCCTCGCCACTCGCAACCAAGAGCGCAAGGAGCTCCAGCAGCTTACGAGGCGACTTGCGTGCGCTCGTTGGAAGTACGCCGGCGATCTTCAGTCTCAGAGGACCCAACGCATTGATTTGAACCCGCCAGGGCCACGACGCGGAAACCCGCCCGTCGGCGGGCGGCACGAGATTGCGCCTGCGGATCAGCATGCGCACGTATTCGGGTTGGATTTCATACTCCACCGCTAGAGCGCAGAGCCTCGCCATCATCGTCGGACTCCAATGAGGCGAGTTGACGTAGCCCTGCGTTGCTGCCAGAGCGAACGCCTCGTGCAGCAAAGTGCGCGACTGCTTCTCGGCCCCCTGTTCCAGCGCGAACCAGGCACCGTACAAGGATCCCAGATATTGAACGTGATTCATGCCGCGGCCGGCGTGCCTGCCACGCGCAAGCGCCACTGCCGCCTCATCGCGGTGTCCGGCGCTGAACAGGAACAAGGCGAGCTCGGTGTGACAGAAACCATCCAGCAAGGCGGCACCGGTTTGCGCCGCGATTCGAGCCGCTGATTCACCGTGTTCCAACGCAACTGCAAAGTCACCGCGACACCAGGCTGCCGCTGCCATCTGATACTGAAGAAGTGCGCGATCGGTACGCCGTGTGGTCCCAACGCCAGCCATCCGCTCGAGATACCGAGCCGCCTCGGCCGGCTCATTCAGCGACAGTCCACCGTAGACCGCCTGGGCATATAGATAGAGATCATGCAGACGCACGCCACTTTCGGCGGCCAACTCGCTTCCCGCAGCCACGGCCGCGATACATGCGCGGCAGTCGGCGATGAACCATGCATGCATCGCCTCCATGACGTACCACGTCAGACGTACGAGAGGATCGGTTCGTGAGACGCGCAGAACCGGCCGCAACGCTTCGATGACGGCTGTGGCCGAGGCGAATTTCCCCATCCAGAGGTAGTACAGGACGAGGTGATTCCCCGCGACGACGCGGAATCTCACATCGACGCTTTCGAGCGTCAGGCGCTTTACGCGCTCCGCCCATAGGGGCAGATCCGGATCGCCCGGTCTGCGCCACATGAGCGCATTGAAGACGCTCGCACTGACGTGAGCCTCAATCGCGGCAGAAGGAAATTCCGGATGTGAGTGATGCAATCGCCTGAAGATCTCGAGCCACTGGTCCAGGGGATGGAAGTCGCTCCATTCGTAGACAAAGGAATCAATGATGCTCGCCCAACTCTCATACGTGCCGCTCACGTCGCCTTGGCGCTCGAACAATAGAAATGCTGCTTCGAGATAGGACCGCGCGCGCGCCGGATCGAACGCGAGCCGGCACATCCCCGCCCAGTACTGCAGCCAGGGCGCCACCCGCAATTGCTCCGCCGGTAATGCGGCCAACCATTCTTCGACCACGTGCGAACGGCCCTCGGCAACCAGCCGGCCTGCGTGCTTCAGGACATGGGGAGTTAACGCCTCCCAATCGGCGGCCGCACTCCACAAATTTGCCGCGTCTTCGACCAGTCCGGCGGCATCGAGCAGCCGCGCGGCATCGGATTGCAGGCGCCGCAGTTGCACGGACGTGTGCGTCTGACGCAGCCGGGCCAGCAGGAACTCTCGAAACAGAGGATGGTATTCGTACACTCGCTCCCGCGGCGAGAGCCGGTACGTGAAGTAGTTGCGCCGCGCGAGGTCAGCGAGAAAGCGCTCGCAGTGCTCATTTCCGGTCAACGCCTGGACATCGCTCACCCGCATTTTCGGAAGGATCGCGCTCCTGGTGAGAACATCGCGCGCTGTTTCGTCCAGCCGCTGCAGCACCTCGCTCGCAAAATAGCCGAACAGCGTTTCGGGATGAGCAGCATCGAGCGCGGATCCCGCGCCAAACTCACCTTCGAGCATGAGCACCAGGCCCGCCGTCCAACCCCGCGTGCGCTCATGAATCGCTGTCACCTTCGCCACGTCATCGGTTCCCCGAAGCAAAGCAATGCCCCGCGCCTCCTCCAGGGTCAGGTTTACGGCGTCGCGCCCGAAGACTGCGAGAGAGCCATTTGCCCGAAGCCGCGCCAGTGGGGCTGGAGGCGCCGCACGGCTCAGACACAGCACTCGCACATGTGACGGCACGCATTCGAAGGCGACGCGGAGCACGTCATGGAGCGCGCTCTGCGCACCTGCCTCCTGCACATTGTCGAACACGAGCACCGTGCCGACCGGTACGCGCCGGAAAATCACTTCGAAGAGATGCCGGGTGAAGGTTTCGATGCCGCCCAGATATTCGGGCGTCAGGTGCGGCAGGGGTTGTTTGTGGCGTGGCGCTGCCTGCCTGGCAGCAACTCCCATGTAGTGAAAGAATGTTGCAAGATCGGCATCTCCCCCGTCGACCTGGTACCACATGCACGGCCGGGCACGCGCCTCGAGCCAGCTCACGGCGAGCGTCGTCTTGCCGGACCCGGGCGCAGCCTCGACCCAAACTCCCGATGCTTCGATAGCCTTGTCGAGAAGCTCGAAGAGCCGCGCACGTGGGTACACGTTGGCAAGCTGCGGCCTCGTGAGTTTTGCAGGCAGTGCGAGCACCGATGCGCCGGACAGCGCATGCAAACGCGCGATCCGAGCGCTCGTGCCCCCTTTTTTCCTCAGCGCGTTCCGCGAAATGGCCGATAGTCCTCTGGTCATCCCATACCGGAAGGCGATTCCCGCGGAATGCCTCACCGCCCGTCCAGCGCTATATTTGTCGTTGAAGCCGGTTCCGTATTACCAGGGACAAAAAATATCCGCGAGAACGGTATCGGGGTTAGTGCGGATCGCCTACCACGACGAACCCCGCCCAATAGAAGGGATGGGCATATTGTCGGCTGCGCAATAGTTGCAGCTCCGCGCGTTGCAGGGCCCGGGCGGTCGAGAATGCTGAACCGCTGTCGTGCGCCTCGGACTTCAGGGCGCGGTGGAATGCGAGCATCAGCGTCACCGTGCTGACTGAATCCACTTCCCACTGACTCACCACGCTCGTCGGCGTGCCGGCAACAAACAGTGCCCAGGTCAGGCCGATCACCCCCTCTCCCGCGCTGATATGGCCCCTCGCCGTCTCGCAGGCGGACAGCACGACCAGGTCTGCTTTCAAATCCATTTGCATGATCTCCCGGGCCTCCAGCACGCCGTCCTCCTTGCCGTCATCTTTCGCAGAGAGCAGCACGCTCGAGTACATCGGACTCGTGTTGTCGAGAATTCCATGCGTGGCCAGATGCAGGATGCGGAACTTGCCTGCTTCCGACTTGAACCGGCTTTCGCGCGCCTCAGCGCCGCTGTACACCTCGCTTTGCCGGCTGCCGTACAGCCTTTGCAGCGCGGCCATTTCACGTCGTGCCTCCGGCAATCGCTGCAGCTTTTCGCCGCGATACGCAGGTCTCATTTCCGTTTGGCCTTCTCCATCCCCCTGGACCGCGGCTGCGGTGCGCAGTTCCGGATCAGCCATGGCAAGCAACATGAAGGGATCGGAAGTACTTCTCTCCTCGTGCTTGCGGGCGTGCAAACGAGTCATTTCACGCAGTACGGTGAGAGAGGGCGCATAGGCAATCGCATGACTCTGCGCGAGATAGCGATCGCCCTCCTCCAATAGAGCCTGAAACGGCAGATCCCACAAAGATCCGTCCGGCACGATGAGCAGCGCCGCCTTGCCCGCGAGCGCTCGCCGGGCGGGACCGAGCAAGCGTTCGAACAACTCCGCAGCCGCAGGTCGAAAACCCAAATCGCGCTCAGCGAGCTGTTGCCGAAACGTCTGCGCCCGCCTGGCCAGGTCTGCGGCCGCAAGCGCAATCGTGTGAGTCTCGAGATCGACCGCGTCACTACCGGGCCGCCGTGTCAGGACGAACAGATAGGTCTTGTCCTCGGCCACCACGTACTCCAGCAGTGCGGAGTGTGCATCCGGCAGAAGGTGTCCGACTTCCTCCAGCGTGACCGGCTGGACCTGCCCGCGCTGGATCTTCAGCTCAGGATGGTTGACATAGAGATCGGCCTGAAAGTCATCGTACGCCAGCCGCGTCTGTTCGAGTCGAGCACGCAATTGCGCCAAGCGCGATTCCCCGGCCGCCGATTTCGCGGTTTCCAACTGGTTGCGTCGATTGAGGGAGGCGAGCTCGCTCTGAAACTGCCGCTCGCGCTCCTGTTCAGGCGCCGTCATGGCCTTGGTGATGTTGGCGCGCCCGCCGACCAGCACATCCAGAAGCGCTCGCCCCTTCGCACGCTCCGCATAGGCAAGTGCGTCTGCGAATTGCTTCTGCGCGACCAGCAACCCGACTATCTCTTGATAGGGAGCCACTGCGCTCTGGAAGAAGCTGGATCGCGATTCTTGCCCACCTACAGTGTTGTCACGGAGCGTTTCGACGGTAGCGATGGCCTCCTCAAAAGCCGCGCGAGCTTCAGTCGGCCTGCCGACTGCGCGATATCCCCGGCCTTCCATCGTCAGAGACGTCCACAAGGTGCCACGCAGCTCGGCTCTCCGTGCCATCTCCGAGGCCTGCTTCGCAAGCGCGAGCCCCTCGCCAAAGCGCCCCTGCTCGTACCGCACTTTCGCAAGATCCACGTAGGCTTTCGCCGTAATGCTGGGCGTTCCGATGGTCTCGCCAATATCCACCGCCCTTTGAAGCGTGACCGCCGCCTCCGCGTATCTTCTCAGCCTCAGTTGCACGTCGCCCATCATGGTCAACGTGTAGGCGATTTCGCGCCGAACACCGACTTCCTCCAAGAGCGAGAGGCTCTTCCTGTAAGCCGCCAGACTCTGCTCATAGTGCCCGCGCTTCGCTTCGGTATGGGCTATCGTCGCGTAGGCATTGGCAGATTCTGCCTTGTCACCGATTCTCTGGGCCAATGCCAGTACCTTGCCGGCGTAGTCCGCAGCTCGTGCATCCTCGCCCAGCGATTCGTAGATCCAGGCCATGTTCTGCATCATGACGGCCCTCGTTACGGGCTCCTGGTCCGCTCCCAGCAACAGAATGCTGCTCCGATATTGTTGTAGAGCGCGGGCGTAGTCCCCACGGTCCGAGTAAAGCGACCCTATGTTGGCCGCCAGCCTGGCAATCGCTACGGTAGGCCGCGGGTTCTCAGCTTCCATGATTGCCCGCGCTCGTTCGTAATAGTCGAGTGCGGCATTGGTATCTCCATCGTGGTCCAGTGCCAACGTGCCGAGGCTGGAGAGCACTCGCGCGACCTGGGGCTGGTCTGGGATAGCTTCGGCAATCTGCAGGCTTTTGCTGAAGTTCTCGAAGGCTTTGCCATATTCGGCCTGCTCCGCATAGGTGCCCCCTATGTTCAACAGCGTGCGCGCGATCAACTTCTGATCGCCCAGCCGTTGCGCAATATCCAGGCCCTTCTGCAGGTAATCCCGCGCTTCGTCATATCTTTGCTGCTGGCGAGCGACGACTCCGAGATTACGCAGCGCCTCCGCCACGCCGGCAGGATCGCCGTTTCTTGCAGCGATCTGCTGTATCAACGCAAAGCCCACCGTCGCTGCCGCGAATTCGCCTCGCGAACGGTGCGCCTCGCTCAGCTCGCCCAGGGCGGACTCCAATGACGCCGACAGCAGATTTCTGTTGGTTTGAAGAAGGACTGCCCGCTCCATTTCGGTAGCAGCGTTGATCAGCTGGGCCGCCAGATTCCCATAGACGTCGGACTCCGGTTCAGGCGCGGCAGCGCAGGCCACGGCGATCCAGAAGAGCCCGCCAAACAAGCAGATCGCCCAAAGCCAATTCCCGCGCACGCGCGACCGGCTCAACATGAATTCTCCGCCAGGCGACAGCTACCGCCGGAACGTTGTTTGCGCGCAAACGCAAGCCTCAGGTCCGCTCCCAAACCCGAATCGCCCATCTGGGTTAAAGTGTCGACCGGGACAGCGATTTATTACTCCGAAGGATGCGGAAATATTTGATGCGGATTATTTGCAGTCGTCAAGCAGATACCGTCCTGGTAATGACGACAGTACTGTATCGGTGATGCACGGGGTCGATGCGCAGGTCGGGGAATCGGCCGAGGCGCTCCTTGCCGCCTACACCGACGCCGTGAAGTGCGGGAGATCTGGCGCCGCCGGAGATCTCCTGGGGAAGCTTCTGCGCGATCACGCAGAGCCCGTCATCGGCAAGGTTACGCGGCTGAAGCTCTTCTCGAGATCCTTCCGTGGACAGACTTACCATGCTCACGATGAGGAAGATGTCCGCAGCACCGTGACTCTACAGTTGATTTCGCGCCTCAAGAACCCCGCGTCATCGGGCGCATCGATCGAGGGTTTCGCGGCGTATGTCGCGGGAATCGCCCGGAACTGTTGCAACGACTTGCTGCGCCGGAAATATCCGCAGTACACACGCCTGAAGAATAGGACTCGCTATCTGTTGAGGCATGATCCTCAATTGGCGCTGTGGGAGAGCGAAGGCGACCAGTGGCTGTGTGGACTGACCGCCTGGAAGAACGAGACTTCCAGGAGTGTCGACCGTACGGCCTTTGAACCCGTGGACCTGGATGACTTCAGGCGCTCCAGGCTGCGTGGCAGGAATGTCGTACAGATGAAGCCGGGGGAGCTCGTCGAAGTGCTTCTGAAGTGGCGAGGCGGGCCACTCGTGCTCGACGAACTCGTCAAGGCACTCGCCTCCTTGTACGACATCCGTGACATCGATGCGAGCACGAATCGCCACAACCAGAACGACGCGACCGTGGGAGATCTATTGGCGGCTTCTCCCGCGGACGCCATCTCGCTGCTCGACACGCGATCCGCGCTTGAAAGACTGTGGACGGAGATCTGCGGCCTGCCCCGGCCCCAACGAGTCGCGCTGTTGCTCAACCTGCGGGACGTGCAACGACGCGACGCGCTCACCCTGCTGCCGCTGACCGGAATCGCAACCCTGAGGGACATCGCCAGCGTGCTCGAGATCGCGCCACAAAAATTTACCGAGATGTGGAACGCTCTGCCACTAGATGACCTGTCGATAGGGGCATTGTTGCGCGTCTCGCGCCAGCAGGTGATCAACCTTCGCAAATCTGCGCGCGAGCGGCTCTCGAGGCGAATGGCGTCCTGGCGAGGCGCGGGAGAGAATGAGTAGGTGTCCGACCACTTCGTAGATGAAGAAATCGTCCGATACCGGAACAAGCTCACCCCGGCGCAAGAGCTTCTGCGGATGGACGATCACGCTCGCGAGTGCGCCTCCTGTCGGACGCGTCTGGCGGATAGCTACGGCATCGAGCCTGCATTGCTGCCGGGTCGAATTGATCCGACGTCCGATACCGGGCACCTCGCGTATGAGCAGATGGAAGCGTACACGGACAACACACTGCCGCCCGTCCAGATGGACGAGGTACGTCGCCATGTGAGCGTCTGCCAAACATGTGCGCAGGAACTTCTCGACCTGGAGAATTTCAGTCAACAGATGCAGCACCCGGCGGCAGCGCCAGCTGGCCGACCGCGGTTGTGGCAGCGTCGAGCACCCCTGTTGCGGCAGGCGGCGGCAGTCACGGTGCTTGGCCTTACTGGCCTACTCATCTATATGTGGCAGACGTCGGGCCGACCTTCGCGCATGAAGGCGGGAACCACCGAGGATGTTAGTCCAGTCTCAATTGCCGAATTGCAGCTCGCAGCCGACATCGCAGCGTTGCCTGCGCCAGCGCGACTCGCCGTCGCCAAAGCGATTGAGAGCCGCAAGATCAACTTGCCCGCTGAGGTCGCAGAGCTGCGCGGGCAAGCACAAATCCTCCGTGGATCATCGGACAGCGGCGCCCGATTTGCCGTACTGGCGCCTGTCGGAGAAGTCGTTTCCGAGGCTCGCCCGAACTTTCGCTGGCAACCATTGCAGGGTACGGTCAGCTACTCCGTCGCGATCTTTGACGAGGGGCTGAATGCGGTACAGAGCAGTTCCCTCTTGTACACCACACAGTGGCAGCCAGCGCAGCCACTTCAACGCGGGCATATCTACCAGTGGCAGGTCACCGCAACGATGAAGGACGGCACGACCGTCATCTCTCCAAGGCCGCCCTCCGTTGAAGCCAGGCTGCTGATCCTGTCGCAGCCGAAGGCGGATGAGCTGGAGCGGTTTCGCCAAGCGCACGCAGATTCCCACCTGGTGCTCGGTCTCTTGTATGCGCAGTCGGGAATGGTGACGGACGCGCAGACGGAGCTTGCGAAGGTTTCGTCCGACGATCCTCGTCACGACACGGCACAAGCACTGCTGGATAGCATCCGGCACGCCCCACCCTATCGGTAACGTATCCGTACGGACGTCCCGCTACCTTCGCGCACCTGCATGGCGCAGGTTCAGGAGAGATGATGTACAAGCGAACGGTGCTGCTGATCGCGGCGATATCAGGTTTATCGCTGGGTCCCGTAACGGCCTTGGCGGCAAACACGATTGATTGCGGAACGAACGGCTCGGTCGCCGTCGTGCAGAATGCGGTAAACGCGATTGGCTCGATGCCCAGCTCGTTAACCATTACCGGCACCTGCGAGGGCGATCTGAGCATCACGCGCGCGGACCGTCTAACGCTGACTGGCCTGTCTCTGGCTGGCAACCTCTACATCGATTCGGCTGTCCTCACGTCGTTTCCGAACCTGCACCTCACCGGCTCGATGACCGTGCGGAACAGCCGCAGGATCACATTCGCCAGCACCGTGATGTATGGCACGATCCAGGTGACGACCGGCTCCGCCGTTAGCTTTTCCGGTTTGACCCAGGCACCGTGGACGGACAGCTCAGGCAATCTTTACTACGGCTTCAACTGTGTCAGCCAGAGCGAATGTACGCTGGACAACATCACGCTATCGGGCACCGGCAGCGCTCCCAGTCCGAGCGTGGCTGTTCTGGCGGGCTCCGGCAGCCGCTTGAACGTGTATACCGGCACGATTAGCGGATTCGACATCGGTGTTCAGATCTGGAACAACTCCACCGGATTTGTCACACCCCTCTGCGGCAACCTCAACATCCAGTCGAACCGCCTGGCCGGCGTGTACGTCACGGACTCCGGCATGGTCAAGATCGAATCACCGACTCTCGCCACCACGGGTTGCACCGGACTCGTCTCTCTCACCAACAACGGCAGTTACGGTGTGTTGGCCGACGGCGGCGGCAATGCGTATCTGTATGGGATCGCGATCAGCGGTCATTCGCTCGACGGGGTCCGCGTGACGAATGGCTCGACGGCGCGAATTCGCAGCTCGAGCGTCGGCGCCGCTTCCTCGGGCCGCTCGGCCACGGTGAAAAGCCAGGCGCACCTGTATTTCGACGAGCAGGACAACGGGCCCACCGCGAGCTCTTCGCTCGCCGGTACCGTCTGCGTCACCGGGAATTCGACGGTGGACACCGACAACAGCGCAACGGTGCTCAACGTCGTCACGACCTGCGGTACGTCTTAGGTCGCGCGCACCCGTCTACTGCGAACTGATGCTCGCGGACACGTCGGGCGTCGAATCCTGGGCGTCCCGTTTGTAGACATCGAAGTCGACCTTATCCACGCGATAGCTGTAAGAGGGCCACAGGCAAGCCAGTGCAACGCCCTGGCAGAACAAGCTCGCGATGACCGGCTCGAGAAGATACGGATCCAGGAGCCTGATGGTCAGCCATACCGTGAGCAGCACGGGGTACCCGATGCAGAACGCCAGCGCCTGCTTCACCACCAACCTGATCAAATTGGGCTCAGGAGGAAATCACCTGTGCAATCACAACTTTGTCTTCTTTTCGGCCGTGGGGATCAGCCCTTTCACGAAGTCGGCATGGCTGGACATGCCGCCAGCTTCAGCTGCAATCAACCTGCGAATGGCTGCCAATATTTCCCGCCGCTGGCCCTCGGGAACGACATCGGCCAGGAAATCTCTTCCGTTGGGGATCACCCCCTGGCCCATCAGGACCGCAAGCCAGCTGGCCTCGTGGAAGATATCGTCTTCACCGATGAACAGCCGCCCTGTCTCCTGGAAGATCGCGATGGCCTCCTGCAGGCTGTCCGGCCGGTCGATCGCGGCGCAGTGGCGCCAGAACGCGGAATCTCGGCGCTCCGTCGCACTGTAATGCAGGATCAGGAAGTCCCGCACGGCATCGAACTGCGCAGCGATTTTTCGGTTGTATCGCTCGGTAACACGCGGGTTGAAGGCCTTGTCGGGGAAATGGGCAATCAGTTGCATGATGGCGGCCTGAACCAGGTGCAGGCTCGTCGATTCGAGCGGCTCGAGAAATCCCGAAGCCAGCCCGATCGCAACAACATTCCCGACCCACATGTGGCGTCGTCGTCCCGTGACGAAGGACAAGTGGCGTGGCTCGGACAGCCGTTCGCCATCGAGGTTGTCCAGCAACACGCGTTCCGCCTCGGCCGCCTCGGAAAACCCACTGCAATAAACCAACCCGTTCCCGATGCGATGCTGCAGAGGAATGCGCCACTGCCAGCCGAAATCCCGGGCTGTCGCCCGCGTATAGGGTAGGAGCGGCTCCGTCCGCGCACAGGGCACGGCCACCGCGCGATCGCACGGCAGCCAGCGACGGAAATCCAGATACTCGCTGCCGAGGGTTTCTCCGATCAGCAAGCCACGGAAACCCGTGCAATCGATGAAGAGGTCGCCCACGATGCGCTCGCCAGTGTTGAGCAGCAGGGCAGAAATACGCCCTGATGCGGGATCACGCTGCACCTCAACGATTTTGCCCTCCTTACGAACGACACCACGCCCCTCGGAGATCTCACGCAGATAGCGGGCGTAAAGCTCAGCATCGAAATGATAGGCGTAACCGAATGTCCAATAGTTGGAAGGTCCATTCCCGGTCGGAATGCCGAAGCGCGCCAAGCTGGCTGCTGCATGCGTCAGCGAGTAGGCGGACAGCGGCTCGGTGGCACCGCGTGCTCGCGCCGCCAACCACTGCTGGTGAAACGGCACTAACCCGAAGTCGTCGCCGTAGCGGCCGAAGGGATGGAAGTACCGCTCGCCCTTGCGGAACCAGTCCACGAACTCGATGCCAACCTTGAACGTGCCGTTGGTTGCCCGGACGAACTCGGGCTCGGGTATTCCCAGCATGCGGTTGAATGCCAGGATGGGCGGAATCGTCGCCTCGCCCACACCAACACGGCCAATCTCATCGGATTCCACCAGGGTCACGGCAATGCCGGATCCCCGCAGCTGATGTATGAGGGCGGCAGCGGACATCCAACCCGCGCTGCCGCCACCGGCGACGACAATCTGGCGAAGCGGTTCTGTCATGTCCGGGTCAGAACTTGTAGTTGGCCCCCAGATAGAAGAGGCGGCCGCCATAGGTGCTCGAGTAGTAGCGCGCCGTCGTGTCGTTGCCAAGGTGCTGACGGTCTACCGATCGCGTCAGATTGATCACCGATCCGTTGAGACTGAGCTCCTTGAGCACATACCACGAGGCATTCAGATCGACCTGCTGATAGGGATCGGAATAGGAGTTCAGCCCCGAAACGATGCCATTGACCAGCTCGCCGCGCCGGTTGTAGGAAGCTCGCAGCAGCATGAACCTGTTTTCGTAGAACACCGATCCATTGACCTGAGTTCGGGCGCTGCCCACCAGGGGCGAGCTGCCCACCTTCTGGCCATCCAGCGTGACATCGGTCATCGAGGTGCTGTTGTAGGTGAAATTCGTCTGGAACCCGAGCCCGAAGGACAAGGTGTGCTGCGCGTACAGCTCGATGCCCTGCGAAACAGCATCGGTGCCATTCGCGCTAGTCTGATACGGCGAAACCAACGCGACGGCCGGAAACGCCGGCGGGATCGGCCCCGGCGGAGTCGGCACCGCCGCCGCAGCCGGCGTACCCTGCACACCAGAGGAGTTGATGGCGCGTGACGCATCAATGATCAACGGAACGATGAAGCTGGATACGTTCTTGCGGAACAGCCCCGTCCCCAGCACCGAGCCCGGCTGGAAGTACCATTCAATCCCGAGATCGAACTGCCAGGCCTGGTAGGGTTTCAGCTCCTTGTTGCCCCCCGAGCCACTCCACCCTTCGCGGTCACCAAATGGGCTGCGTTGCGCCGCCCAGGCAGGGCTGTTGTAGTCGAGGCGCTGCTGGGAACCCAGGTCGGCGTAGCCCGGCCGCGAGATGACCTTCGAGATCGCGCCACGCAGCAGCAGGTCGCTGGTGAGATCGTAGGCCACGTTCAGGCTCGGCAGGACATCGGTGTACGTTTTGTTCTCACTATTGAGCTGATTGACATCCGTTTCCTGCTGACTGGTATCCAGCGGGGGACATAGGCCGTCCTTGGGGTCCGGCGTGCAATGCAGCCGCCCATCGGCATCGGTGCCATTGCCCCACGCGGTATAGAGCCAGTGGTAAGTGAGGCGATCATTCGACTGGCCGGACTGCTCGGTGCGGGCGACCCTCACGCCCACGTTGCCGCGCAACCGGTCCACCTTGAAGTTGGCCTGGACATAGCCCGCATAGATATCCTCACCAACATCGTAGACGAAGTCGGTCTCCGGATGCGTCACGGCCGGCCCGTAGGTCGCGTTGAGGTAAGCCACGTAGGCCGGGAAATTGATCGCCGGGAAGATGTTGGCGTGAATGGCGCCCGGGATATTGCCGAGCGGCTCGCTCAGGAAGAAGCCCGGCTGCGCGATAGAGGCGTTCGGATCACCGGCCTGATATTGCGTCTGGGTCGCCGGGTCCGAATACCAGTACGTATTGCCAGTCTGGCGGTGCTCCTTACCTGAACGATACTTGGCGCCGAAATTGAGGGTCGGGACGAAGCCGTTGAGATGCTTGGTAAAGTCCAGTTGGAAGTAGGTCTGTTGGAGTTTCGAATTGGTATAGGAGGAATCGGTGGAGCCGAGATCGAGCTGCGCAAGTCCGTTGAGGATGTTCTGCTGGATATCCGGCGAGAACTGCAAGGACAGATCGCCGCCCGCAGCGTTCCACGTGCTCAGGTGATTGCCGTTGAGGGCTTGAGTAGCTGAGGTGAACCGCGGCTTTGCCGACATGCGGAATTGCAGCGACGGACCACCGCTGGCAGTGGTCTTGCCGCCCTTCACGTCGGCGTCAAAGCCCTCGCCGTGGTATTCGAGCTCGAGGTCGAAGGTTTGGGATACCGACCTTTCACGGGTGTATTGGCCCGAAAGCTGCGGCGTTTCCATCGTGCAAGCCGGTGTATCCAGCGAGCAGCCGCCGGTCGGCACCTGGAAGCTGGCCGAGGTCATCACCGTGTTGCTGGGATCGAGCGTGGCGCCCGCGAACAGACCGTTGTAATAGCCCCACTCCGGGATCTTCAGCGTATTCTGGATTTGATCGTTGCTGAGATTGAAGCGGAAGTAGTTTGCCGTCAGCGTGATTTCGTTGTTGGGCTTCCACTGGCCGGTTGCCTGGACGCCGGTGCGGACGCGCTCCTGATCGACGATCGTCGCGTTGACAGATTGCGGCGCCCAGTACCCCGAGTACGTTTTGCCTGACTGGTCAACGACCGGGCTGCCCCACCAGTACGAAATCGAGTCGCCGCTCGGGTAGGGGTTGTGGTTCACATCGGTCGCCGGGGTGCTGTTGTTCGGCCACCACCGCCAGCTCTCGGTAGTGCCTTGCATCGAGCGGTTCTTGCGCTTCTGATACGTCGCGCCGACCAGCAGTCCGTAGGTTTCGGACTGGTCCTTCCACGACAGCAGGCCCGAAACCTGCGGATCAACGTGGTGGGTCGTATCCGAGTCGGTACCTTCCGCTGCAAGGAATCCGGACAGCGCATCCATTTCCAGCGGGCGGCGGGTGTGCAGGATCACTGTGCCGCCGACGCCGCCTTCATCGATGCGGGCCTCGGAGGTTTTGAAAACCTCCACACGCGAGATCATGTTGGAGGGAAGCAGTGTGTAGTTGAAGGAGCGCGAGGGCTCGTAGTTGTCGGAACCGTCAATGGATGCGACGTAATTGCCATTCAGCTGCGTGAGGGTGAGATCCGAGCTGAGGCCGCGAATGCTCACTTTGTCGCCTTCGCCACCGTCGCGCGAAATGATGACCCCGGGGACACGCTGCAGGGCGTCCGCAACGTTCTTGTCGGGAAACTTGCCGATATCCTGCGCGGTGATTACATCGACAATCGCGTCGGCTCCACGCTTGGCATCGAGGCTGGCCTCGATGGATTTCCGGTAGCCGCTGACGACGACTTCCTGAAGAGGCTGAGGAACATTCTGATCGCCCGGTTTGTCAGGGCCCTGTGCAAGCGCAGCCGGGGCAGCTGCCATACAAAGCGCGGCTGTGCTGAGCAGCCACGTGCTCCGCCCATAGGTCTTTCTGATTGCCTTCCTGACTGCCTCTGTGACAGTCACGGACGGGCTGATGGCGAAGGTGAGATCCTTGGCATCCGAGCGCCACACACTGCTAGTCATCGAGCACTCCCCCTAACAGAATTCCTTGCCGTTAGATCGATCTAAATTCCGCGCCCTAGGTCTTAGGTCTTGTTGGGTCTGACGCGGGATCCGGATCGATGTAAACGATAACCTTCTCGATGTAAACGATAACCTTTCGGGCGCCGGACCGTCAACGCGTAGCCCACCAACCGCCTCCGCGTTGAGCGACGTCAACATGTTCATGTTTAATCCCATCTCTGGCACTTCTATCCGGCGGATTCCGACTTAAGTACGTCGCATGGAGGTGCCGAGCCGTGGGCCTGTCTCAAAGGAAAGGGACCACTTTGCCTCGTCAACCACTCAAGGTCAGGTGGCAGGGAGATTTGAACGAGGTCGCGAGGGACTGGGAGTAAAGGTGACCGAAGGGAGACACAAGGCGCGCATCACGGAATGGGTGCGGCGCTGGAACTTCGATCTGACCCGCTTCATGGAGCGTCGGGTCCGCATTCGGGCTGACGCTCAGGATGTGGCGCAGGAAGTGTATCTGCGCCTGCTGCGGACGAGCCAGACCGATCTCATCGCCGAGCCGCAAGCCTATCTCTACCGCATGGCCAGCAACCTTGCGACCGAGTGGCGCATGCGGGCGTGCGAGAGCCAGCCGCATAGCTCCGCAGAACTCGAGGTGCTTCTCGACACCCGAACACCGGAGGTCCGGCTCGACGAGGAACAGGATCAGGCCCGCCTGCACGCCGCCCTCGCTGTCCTCGACGTCGTGCCGCGAGCGGTGATCTTTCTGAAGTTGAGAGAAGGTATGACGAACGAGGAGATTGCGACTCATCTCGGAATCACCAGACGCATGGTGAAGCGTCATCTTGTGAATGGATATGCCGAGCTTCGGGCTCGCCTGATACCGGAGTGAGTCCGCGTGACCAGAGGCTTTGACAAAGACGTCCGCAAAGGCAGCGGTAGCCAGTATTCGATCGTGATGCGGGATGCGGCGCAGTGGCTCGTGCTGCTGTCAGAAGCGGAATGCACCCGGGAGGAGCGACAGGATTTCATCGCGTGGCTGCGCCTCTCTAACGTGCACGTGGAGGAATTTCTGCGCATCAGCGAGCTCACCGGGCGTCTTGTCAGGTGCAGAGTCTGGCCAGATGACTCAGTCACCGATCTGATCGCCAAGGCGCGCGCCGGGAATTCCGGTGCCGTCGTGCCTATCGGGGCCATGAGCGGGCGCGTCGCTCACTCTGAGAGGGTTGCTCCGCGCAACCGATGGCTCCGATACGTGGCGGCTGCCGCGTCGTTCGTAATCGTATCGTTGGCTATTGGAGTGACAGCGGAAATGTTCGACTGGGGCTCGAAGACGTACGCCACAAATGCAGGCGAGATCCGTTCGATTACTTTGGAGGATGGCTCCGTCGCCGAGTTGAACACGCGCTCGAGACTGCGTGCGCGCTTTACGGCGAACGAGCGACGAGTGCAGCTCATTGCGGGCGAGGCGATCTTCAACGTCGCCAAGAACCCCCACCGTCCGTTCCGGGTATCGGCAGGTTCCACCGAAATCGTCGCCGTGGGCACCCAGTTCAACGTGGACGCTCACGACTCGAGAACTGTCGTCACAGTGTTGGAAGGGCGTGTACGGGTCACCAGCAAGCCGGATATTCCTCCCCGCGACGCAGGCCTCTTCGATCCACCTGTCGATCATCAGATCGAGCTCGCCCGCGGTGAGCAAGCGATTATCGCCAAGCACCGGCCCCCGGTGCGCGTTGCAGTGGTCGACACCGTCAGGGCCACCGCGTGGACCGAGCGGAGACTGTTCTTCGAAGGAGCGACTCTTGCCGATGTCGCAACCGAATTTGCCCGCTACAACGACAGGATCATTCGAATAAACGGCGACGTGCTGGCGGCCAAACGCATCTCCGGAGTCTTCAACGCCACCGACCAGCCGACGTTCATAGATTTTCTGCGTACTCACACCGACGTTCATGTGCGCGAGGACGCACGCGGCTGGGTACTCGAACCAGGCGCCAGTCCGAGTGACGTGGGCGGACCGCAACGATGATCGACACACTCCCAACCCGGAGCGCGCTGCTGGTCTCAGCCGTGGCCAATATCCTGTGCTCGCAGCAGGCATGGGCGGACAGCCATACCGAGCCTCACGAGGAACGCTTCGAAATCAGCGCGCAGTCGTTCGCGGGTGCCCTGCGGGCATACGCACAACTGACCGGTGAGCAGATCGTCTATTTTTCCGATGCCGGCGAGGGACGGACGGTCCATCGCATCTCCGGCACGTACACGCGCGAACAGGTTCTCGAGCAGATCCTGGCCAATACGGGCCTGACCTGGCAGCGTCTGAATGCCAACACGATAGTCGTCGGCCCCAGCGAACATCAGGGCTCCAAAGAGCCTCAGACACGGCAGTCTTCACCCTCCGACAAGGATGCATCGATGAGTCACCGCAATTCCCTGTTGTGCTGCTCGGCTACTGCGTTGGCAATGCTGAGCATCGGTCCGCGGGCCGGGGCTCAGGACACCCAGGGCGCGACAACCCGGCTGGAGGAAGTCGTCGTCAGCGGAATACGCACCAGTCTGCGTGAGGCACTCGATACCAAGCGTAGGACAGACGCCGTCGTGGACGCTATCAGCGCGGAAGATATCGGCAAATTCCCGGACAAGAACGTTGCGGACGCCCTGCAGCGCATTCCCGGCATCTCCGTCGACCGTATCTGGGGAGAAGGTCGCGACATCTTCGTGCGCGGCACCGACAACACCATGAACCGTACGCTGATGAATGGCCAGAACATGGCTTCGGCGTACTGGTGGGCGAACGATAATCCTAGCCGTGGCTTCAACTACGACATCCTGGCATCCGAGTTGGTCTCCTCGCTCGAGGTGTACAAGAGCCCCGAGGCTGACATGGATGAAGGCAGCATCGGTGGCCTCGTGAATGTGCGTACGCGCCGTCCTATGGATCTGCGGCCGTTTACGATCCAGGCGTCGGCCGAAGCGCTTTACAGCGAGTTGCCGCGAGCCGTCGATCCGCAGGCTTCGGGTCTTTTCAGCTGGCATGACAGCGATCGTGTGTTCGGCGCGCTCGCTTCCGTCAGCTATCAGAAGCGGCGGATGCGGCGCGACGGCCTCGAGGGATTTACGGATAACACGCTTTGGAACATCACCGACCAGAACGGCAAGCTGACTCCGGATGTCTACGCGCTGTGGGGCGGAGGCTCGGCCATCTTCCAGCAGCAACGTGAGCGCACCACCGAAAATGTGACCCTGCAGTGGCAGCCGACCCGGGCCTGGGACATCGCGCTCAACTTCGTCAACTCCAACATGAACATGGACAATCACAACGAGAATTACCTGTTCCTGCCAGGAGGGTACCTGCTCCCCTCGACCACGACGGTGCTCAATCCCGTATTCATTCCAACCAGCGATGGTCATCAGGCGGTGGTGGGCGGTACGTTCGGCAACGGCAACGCTCCGGGAGCCGCCATCGAGGCGATCTACCGGCAGGCGTTCGTCAGGTCGCGCCTGACCGACCTCGATGTATCCTTCGAGCGCGAGGGCTGGCGGATGCACGGGCAGGCGGGCACTACGCACGCCGAAGGCGGCAGCAACCATGACCAGAACTACTGGTTCGAGGGCAATACGCGCGAGACCCTGAGTCTCGGTCCTCGTCAAATCGACCTCAGCTACCTGGATCTCAGTGCGACCGACGCGTCCGCGCTGCACTTCGTGCCCGCCAACGAGCGTGATTGGGTGCGCAAGATGAAGGAGGACGAGAACTATGCACAGGGGGACATCGAGTTCGACCTCGGCAAAGGCTTCCTGAAGTCGTTCAAGACCGGCATCAAGTACCGCGACGACACGGTCGAGAACGACCGCCTGATCGGTTCGGTGAGCACGAGCAATCCGAACTATGCCGCGCTGAATGCAATCCCCATGAATCAGGTTTCCACGGGCACCACGCCCAACCTCAGCCAGCAGGCGGCGACCGCGGGCTCCCTCACCCGTTATGCCTGGATCGACGGCGGGCTGGCTTCGAAGGTCATCAATCCGTTGCTCGATCTGCAGTATGCCGCGGACCAGCTTGCCTACTACAAGATCCAGGAACGCATCAGCGCCTGGTACGGAAAACTCAACTTCGAAGCCGGATCTTTGCGCGGCAACCTGGGCGTGCGCGCCGTGCATACGCTGCAGGACTCGACGGCCTACATTGGGAGCACGTTGGGAACGGTCTCGCGTTCTTACAACAACGTGCTGCCGAGCGTGAACCTCGTGTACAAGCTGAGCGACGACCTGCTGCTGCGCGCATCCGCCTCGAGGGCGATGGCGCGCGATACCTTCCAGAACCTGAGCTCGAATATCACCATCAACGCGACGACCGGCAGCGCCTCCGCGGGCAACCCGTACCTGAATCCGGTCAAGGCAGATCAGTTCGAGATCGGCTCGGAATGGTACTTCGCCGATGCCTCGCTCCTGTCCGGCACGTACTTCTGGAAAAGCCTGGACACATTCGTCTACAACAGCGCCGATAAGGAAAACATCGGGGGCCAGCAACTCGATGTCACCCGGCCGTTCAACAGCAACGGCGGCGCGAAAATTCAGGGCATGGAGCTGCAATGGCAGCAGGCGTTGTTCGCGGGCTTGGGCGTTGTGACGAACTACACCTTCACCGACGCATCCGTCGATCCGATCCCGGGTCAGGCCAGACTGCAGCTCCAGGGCAATTCCCGTCATCAGCTCAACACATCGGTGTACTTCGAGAACCCGCGCTTCAGCGTCCGATTGTCATATAACTACCGCTCGGAAGCCTTCGGCGGGCTCACCATGGGCTCGCAGATCGTCACCGATGCGTATCACCAGATCGATGCCACCGCAAGCTGGAACGTGACCAGGAATGCGTCGCTCTATGCGACCGCCGTAAATATCACCAACGAGGTCATTTACCAGCACACCGCCGATGGAATACCGGTCGGGTTCTACGAGAACGGACCTCGCTACAGCGTCGGAGCGCGCCTCAAGTTCTGATCTCGTTGCTCACTCGAGCGCGCCTAACACCGCCGTTATAATCGGGGCAATGAGATCGGCTGGCGCCTTCGGCGCCGGGCGGTAGTTTCGCAGCGTAGCCACGTCGTCCAACACTGACTTCAATTCCACCCAGCCTGCTATCACGGGAACCTCAGCGTATTAATGTACCCCGATCGCCACGCCGCCCCATCAGTCGACTTCCAAACCATATCCTGCGACCACCACCGAGCCTTGCTCGTGCCCACGATGTACGCGGTGCCATTCAGCACTGCTACCGGACCGACGGGGGCATCGTCCGATCGCTTCTGCCACACGATGCCGTCGCTCGAGCACCAGGCTTCGTAATTCGTGGTTGGCACGACGTTACCGTATGTGCAGATGTTGCCGGCAACGGATGCTATCGGACCGTAACCATGAGGCGGCACGCCGTAGTTGGGTGAAACCTGGGTCCAGGTTGCCCCGTCCGGAGACGACCATACGTCATTCGCGCCGGTGGTCCCACCGCCGAGCAGCCACACGAGGTTGTTGTGTACAACAACCTGATAATTGAAGCGGGGTGCGAATTGCGGATTGGCCGCCAGAAGCGTCCAATTGGCTCCATCGGTTGATGACCAGACACGGGGTTGTGAGTTGTCGGTGCTATCGGGTGCGAAGGCCAGCAGCTTGCCATTCGAGT
>Ga0307511_10000141_pt1 | contig 67157 bp, 85 predicted proteins | sample 13_EM_MG_FD_200266 | JGI IMG/M metagenome (GOLD analysis project Ga0307511, IMG submission 200266) | Populus trichocarpa ectomycorrhiza microbial communities from riparian zone in the Pacific Northwest, United States - 13_EM | ecosystem: Host-associated > Plants > Roots > Unclassified | place... | reverse complement strand
GGCGCGATCATGTTCAAAACACAGCGGATCTTCTCTACAACGGTCGCCGCCGCGTGGTTTTCTTGATTTATAGTCGCCGCAACCACTGACACATATGGTCCATCCATTTTGGCTTTGTTTTTCACCACGGTACATTCCGTTCTGATGGTTTCACGGATTTCCCCTTATCGGTCCTTCTTTCCCTACGAGTTCACTAGTTACCATTGTATCACAGATTTTGGCATCTCAAACATCTATCCCGTCTATTCCGCGCGCTATCCGCCCTGTGTGTAAATTGTTATCGCCGTGACCTCCCGCGTGCGTATTTTGGCAGGGACAAACAAGTGTAAACAACGCCACGGGAAGTCGCGCCGGCTGCCCATCCCCACCGGGCCGGGCCCAGGTTTGGTACGAACCTAAAGGTTTTCGGGAACCGCTGTAACTGTGATCCTCACCCCTCCATCAGGCTACCGTCGCCCTCCGACCCAGTTGCGTACTGCGCAGGGAACCTCTCCAACAGTTGGATCATCCTGTCCATCTGGGCCCGGATTGCCGACACATCCATTCGCAGTGCAGCGAGATCCATTCGCAGTACAGCGAGATCCGCAGTGTTCCGGTCGACATTGACATAGAGTGAAGTAGGAAGGGCAGGTTCCCGAGCCCGCTTCCTCTTGGACCGCCCGGTAGTTGGCTGCACATTGACATTGGTTTGTTGGCTGGGGTCGACTTGTTGGGTAGGCATCACTGGCCCCGTGGGGATGGTCGGCACGGTGGGCGACATTGGCTTGGAGGGGGAGATTGGCCGGATGGGGGGGTCGGTGGGGTGAGGGAGGTTGGCTGGGGGGAGTTCAACTCGGTGAGGGAGGTCTTCTGGATGGTGATGGTCGCAGATTGGGGGAGCACATTTAGCTCTGGCAATTTCTCCTGCTCGATCGTCCGGGAGGGTCGTTCTGCTGATCGCCCCGCGTTCACCGGGGGCTCTGCCGCTTTCCTGGTGCTTCGGAAAAATCCTTCTTTTGCCTGTCCCACCCGTCATCTGTGGACGGGCGATCCCCAGCTTTGGGGCCAGGACGCCCAGCCTTACCTGTAGAATATTCTGCCTCTCCCGCGCTTCCTGCCTCTCATTCTCCCCACCTCTTTGAGTTGCTTGCACCAACTCCTTCTCCTTAGCTCTTTGAATCGCTTGCGTCAACTCCTCCTCCTTGTACAGTTCCCTCTGGTTCTCCTCCTGCGTAAGCCCTAGTCTCTTTCCTGGTGGACGATGGTGGCGCGACCCCGAGACAGGTGTCCCTGCTTTGGGCTTCTTCTTGGTGGAGGACGGTTCCTTCGAAGACATGGATGCAGGTGGGTGATAGTCACACGTGGATCCACGATCGGGAGATCGCGCTTTTCCCGTCGTCGACACCCGGTGGCTCTGGAGTCTCTTCCCCCGACCCCTGAGGTTCAGGAAGGATGGAAAAGGAATAATATACACGTGCCTATATCTTGGGGCACAAAATTTCAACCTGCAGAAGCACAGATGAGGAAGCCGCGCTGACCTTCGGTCAGAGGCACTCCGCTCGTCCCGCTGGCCTCGCGATGATCGCGTTCGCCAACCTACAGACAGGGCACCGCCAGTCGTCTCCTGCCGAGAGTGCTCCGGCACGTACCCGCTGTTCTCGTGCTTCCCGGCGCCGGGTCCTCCTGGTGGTTGCGCTGCGCGTCCCTTCATAGTGTCTGGCGGATTGGGCTAAGACGTCTGACCCTCATCCATAGTAAGCAAGCATCATGATATGATCACGTATTAGATCGCCCAAGCGCGTAGGATCGCGCGTAGGTAACGGTAACAGAAATTAATCAACTCGATATTCTCGTTCTGACCACCATCGTCGTCGAAATGATAGAGGCAAGGGTGCTACTATTATCGGACATCAGGCGGACTCGTCGTACGGTGTCTTGCCTGACGCGACTCCTAATCGCGTCCCGGAGGGATTCGTCGAAGAGGACACCAGGGTCACATTTGGTCCCATACAGCACCAGGTCGAGGGGAGTGGCTCCATGGCGGTGATGACATTTCTTCCAGCCCTGCAAAGTGTTTCCCCAGAAATTTCAAAGTTCTGGGGGTCCGAGACGCGACTTCGAACTAGTGGTGGCAACGAGGAGGAAATTATATGACCCTTTTTTCAATCCCACGAAGTGCCGATAAAACAACGAACGAGGCGCCTCCCGAGTGAGGCTCGGGGAGAATATGCGTCCAAGAATTTCCGGCGGCACACACGTGGATATGTTCAACGAGTTTCGGTCGCGTTTGAGTTTGATTATGTCCCCCTTGCCCTCTTTGATCTGCTTCTCCAATGCTTGTATCAAGTGGATGTTGGTCTCGCGACCCATACTAGAATTCTCGTCCTGTCAGCACCGCGGAGTGCTTCGGAATACGCACCCGTACATAAGGGGGAACGGGTTCAAGCCGATGCGCAGCGACTCTCACTCCAGCATCCTGAGACGGGTAGCCTCCAGTTATGTATATAGAATTGCTTGGAGCGGTAAGATAAAATAGTACAGCACCTGCGCAAGGCACATGTGTATATAGATACAAATCTGTCCATTCAAATGCTCTCTATGTCGAGCGTGGCCCTCTTACCAACTCGAACGTCCCCACAAACAGGCAACCCCTCTAATTGTACCTCATCTTCGCCAAGCCCGACAACTTGCATCCGAACAGCGGTAATGCCGCTTATCCCGGCAAGGACACCGCTTCCGGGGCCGAAAATGACCTGCTATGTGTCATCGCAATGGAGAGGGCTCGATTGAAACATGTCGCACCTTCCCAACAAAGTTTCTAAATTCCCGTTGTCTGCCGGGGAGCACCTCCAACGGGATATCAACTAGTTTTGCTGAAACCGAAAAGACCGAACCTTCACCATCTTCGTGGCCCAATGGAACGCTGATTGAATCGAGCCACTGTCCCGGGCGGATGTGAGCGAAGGCATTGATGGGCAGAGGATCGGGTAGTGGCATCCTGTCAGGTAAATCGTCGTCGTCGCCCTCTCCCTCCAGTAGATCTTTCGTTCCCGTAGTTTCGTCGTTAGGTACAGGACCATCGTAAACCAGCAGTTGTGGGAACACCGCATCAACCTGTAGTGTCATATCCATGCCTTTCGGTAATACAATTTTGGCAAAAACCGTTCCACTTGCAAGCATCGTACCCGATGCAAGTGGTCTGACCTTCATGTCCTTAATCGTGATATTTCGAATAACTTGAGGCCGTGGAACAGGAGCCGGAAAGACGGTGTCGACTGTCACATCCGGGAGGAGAGGTGTAGACAATGACATCCTCGGTGATTCTTCGTTGAGGTACGAAGTGACAAAGCTGGAAAGTGATGGAAACGAGTCGCTGGTGAGTGCAACCACGTGTCCGTGAAGGTGAATGGTCGTGTTTGGATGAGTCAGGGTGACAGGATCTGTTTCCACGCGCACGACCGGGACGGTTGCGAAAGTGTCGTTTCGGTGGTGTGGGATCGATATTAGGAACGGTAGTGAAGGTGCAGTTGACCGCATCGAGGCTGGGAGTGGGGTTGAAAACGTCGCGGAGGCATTGACGTGAAGCTGGTTGAAATCGGAAGAGATGTGGAACGCCTTTAAGGTGATCAACTGCGAAAATGGAGGGAAGGCGGTGTTGTTTCCGGGATCCGGAAGGCCGGGGAGCTGTGGTACTGGAAGTGGTTGAGTGACGGAACGGAAAACGTTATACAAAGTGGCTTACTTTCCGTGCGTATGGCAATCGAAACGTTCGAACGTTCCGTACCGAAGCTACCCCTCCAACCAGTTTCGCCCATCCTCCCACCTGTTACATGTACAGAATTGATGGCGCTGAAAACTTGGATAACGCCAGACATCCAGCACTCCTTCGCAAAATGAATAAGATCTTTGGTGCGGTTCGTTGGGCGGATGTGGATCGGTATGGACACCGGTGTTAACCACTCGAGACTGGAAGGAGGACCCGATGAGAGTGGGAGCTCAATCGCGGGGGCAGTCACTACGGCGAGGGAGACCGATGGCTCGTTGCTAGGCACCACGGTGATCGGAGAGAGTTCAACCGAGATCCTCCCAACTTTGCGAACACCCCACCGACCAACACCTTTCCAAAGTTCGGTCCAGATGAGGTCTTTATCATCCGGATGGATGCGGAGGACTCTACCCATATCCAACCCCACCTGACCATCCACTCTTATCCACACGCCTTCCTTTGTGGCGTTCAACACGTCAACGCGGTCCGGTCCTTTGACGAATAGCCCACGATCGAGTATGTCCTGGGCGGTAAGGTTCGACACCCGAGAGGAATAACTGAAGGCGAACAACAGAATCAAGACCAAGACGACAACGCACGTTAGGAGGGTGGCAAAGAAGACGATGAGGAGTTTCCTGACGAGGTTCTGGCGAGGGGGTTGTCCTGGAGGGGAAAGATGGGGGTGAGATTGGTGAATCGTATGAGAAGAGGTGGACGGTAAGAGAGGGGTCCGCTCCGAGGGTTCGAGAGTGGGTGCCCGTTGCTTCCCCTTGTCCGGGGCTGCATGAGGGGTGGCGCGCGGATCGTCGGAGTCCATGAATTGGGTGGTGTAAATCCCCAGTAGGTTGGTGTGTTCAGGGTCTGCCTGTATGCACTCCACGGGGATGTTGGGTGTTAGCAGCGAGATAACGGACGCGAGACTCTCACCACAGTCACGAGGAATAGATTCCGTCGTTGTCACTAGTTAGGTCACGTGCACAAATGGCTGCTCAAAATCATCTTCCACCCTCTCAAGCGTTGCAACTCCTCCAGGAGTACCAACACCAGGATGGCCTCTCAGTCCAGGATCTCATGAACTCAAAAATTCATGGTGGCCTCACCTACAACGATTTCCTGCTCCTGCCCGGGAGGATTGAGTTCGCGGCCAGCGATGTCACCTTCGATACCAGGATTACCCGCAACATCACCCTCAACACCCCCTTCGTTAGTTCTCCTATGGACACCGTAACTGAAGGAGACATGGCTATCTCTATGGCCGTGAGTGACTTTTTGTCGGCGGTGGAAATCGCGCTAACCACGCCCTTGCTCAGCTCCTGGGGGGAATCGGAGTGATCCATCACAACCAATCAGCTACGTCCCAGGCGGCAATGGTCAGGGCCGTCAAGCGTCACGAGAACGGCTTTATCACCTCTCCCGTTGTGCTGGGGCCAAACCACACAGTCAAAGAAGTCCTTAACATCAAAGCCACCCAGGGTTTCGCGGGCATCCCGATTACTGGTGCGCTTCCGTGATTACGGATGATATCGCACACACGCTAATCACTTCTCCAGAGGATGGGAAACTTGGCTCGAAGCTCGTTGGAATCGTCACTTCCCGGGACATCCAGTTCGAGGAACCCGATGCTCTCCTTTCATCCGTCATGACCACGTCGCTCGTAACTGCGCAAGAGGGCATCACCCTCAAAGAAGCCAACGCCATTCTGCGAACATCTAAGAAGGGCAAACTACCGATCATCGACGGCGAAGGCAAACTCAAATCTCTCCTGTCCCGCTCGGATCTCTTGAAAACTCAGTCGTACCCTCTCGCATCCAAGCATCCTGATACCAAACAACTTTATGCCGCTGCCGCCATCGGGACCCGTCCGGCTGACCGCGATCGCCTAACTCACTTGGTTGAGGCCGGCCTGGATATCGTGGTCCTTGATTCTTCCCAAGGCAACTCCGTTTTCCAGGAGGAGATGATCCATTGGATCAAAGCGACTTTCCCTCGACTCGAAGTTATCGCCGGAAACGTCGTTACCCGCGAGCAGGCTGCCAACCTCATCGCCGCAGGTGCAGATGGTCTCCGCGTCGGCATGGGGTCGGGTTCAATCTGTATTACCCAGGAAGTCATGGCAGTGGGCAGACCCCAGGCCACTGCTGTCTACTCCGTTTCCGAGTTCGCCAACAGATTTGGGGTCCCGGTAATTGCCGACGGTGGCATTAGCAACGTCGGTCATGTCGTCAAAGCATTGGCCCTTGGTGCTAGCGCTGTAATGATGGGAGGGCTCTTGGCAGGCACTTCTGAAGCACCGGGAGAGTATTTCTACCACGACGGTGTCCGCGTAAAGGCTTACAGGGGCATGGGCAGTCTGGTCCGTGTTGTGGTATTTTGTTGGTTCGTTTTTTAACTCGCCCTTACAGGAAGCTATGGAGCAGAAGGACCATACCACTCCCTCAAAGGACAAACTCGGTCCCAAGACTGCAAAGATGGCCGCCAACCACGAGAACGCCGCCACCACCCGCTACTTCTCTGAGTCATCCACAGTGAAGGTCGCGCAGGGTGTCTCTGGAGATGTCCAGGACAAGGGGTCCGTCAAAGCCTTCCTGCCATACCTCTACGCCGGTGTACAACACTCATTCCAAGATATTGGTGTACGATCTGGTAAGGAACTGAAGGACAAGGTCAAATCGGGAGTGGTACGGTTCGAGCTGAGGACTGCCAGCGCTCAGGTCGAAGGCGGTGTTCACGGTCTAAACTCGTGAGTTGGCCCTGTGACCGAATCCTCAGTTGCTAAAATTACACCCACCTTGCAGATATACAAAGAGACTCTTCGCTTGATTTTTTCGGTTGTCCAGGCGGGGAGCCGTATCTAGGAGCTCCGTGTGACATAGACTTTCCGTTGCAATCGAGCTTGGCGCCAATTTCCTGCTGTTCAAATGCGACCTTGTTACTCGTTTCGTTGAAAGGGATCCGACCTCGGTACGAGGCGCCCAACTTGAAACTCATCCTTCCGTTCGTGGCACCCCCGTCGCCGCCTGAAGTCCAGATCCTCCGTTAGGCCCCATTCCCACGTGAGTCTACACTCAGGAAGTTAATCTGTCTGTGACCGTGTGAGCGACGCTTGTGCTGTCCCTCTTGAAGGATCGTCTCACCTGTGTTCTCTGTCGTTCACCCTCACCATTTCCACATTCGCCGTTCACCGTTTTCTCAGGGGGTTACGACTCCTGGCGCGAGGGACTTCGGCGCCTCGCATTCCTTTAGTAGAGATCGAAAGTAAGCGGTCGCAGATACCTTAACTTGGATTGTGAAAGTAGTCCCGAACTGACCATTACTGGAGTTGAAATACCTGTTGCTTTGACACTCTCCCGCGAACCTCACCGAGTCGTGCGACTCGGACTGCAACCAAAACTGAGCATGCCAACACATTCGCCGACGGTCTCTTATTCGGAAAGCCCTATACGCGTCTCATGGATAAGCCGAGGACTATTAAGGGGGGCTGCGTTGGCGATCTTCGCTGGCGCGCCGAAGCTGCTCCCCATCCAGGGGAGGGGTTCGTGTGAGGATATTAAGCGGCCCCCTCGCCACTGAAGTACTGACGTGCAACTCGGCTGCGAGAAACCTCGACCGCCCAGACTGGGGTCAGCCCGAGCTCGCCACATACGGTCGCAGACAAATGTCACCAATGTCGGATGTATGTATGTAAAGCGTTGGAAGTGTTCATCCGAGCCGACCACTGGGGTTGGGGTTGGGCTGTGAAGCTAACCGGGTTCCGGCTGTCGGAGCAATTGTTCGCGCGGCCAGTTATAGGTGTAGCTTGATGATTGACGTATCCATGGCCAGTCCCGGAGTATAAAAGTGTCGGAACCAAAATAATCGTTGTCTCTTACCCTACCCACCACCCTCGTTCTCTCACGTCCGCCCGTCCCTAGATGGAGAGCTACCCCGAACCAAGTCGGTATGTAAACACATGCGCCCACGCCCGCCACCGACCCTCACTCGGAGATCACTCCCTTCAAAGCGAATGGACCCCCCGCAGTCACTGCTACGGGATCGTCGTGTCTTACAGGTCACTTCTCGAGCGCGCCGAGGAGAAGAACCTGGATCTGGGAGCCCTACCAAAGAAGACTGAGAAGGACAACCCGCCACTCAGTTTCTACGTTGAACAGAGGAAGATCCGCGCTGCGAAACAGGACGTCATAAATCTCGCAAGTGTCCATGGGGGACCCAACAGGAACCTCAGTTCCGTGTTCGTGGGCGAAGGGAAACCCAACCGGTACCAAGTTTGCTTTTACTTCCTCGTCAACGACACGCCCCCATCGCGGATGCCATCAGCGGAGGCGGTGAAAAAACTTCAGCAGGTGTTGGGCGTATCCGACGAACCACGGTGGTGCAAGATTGCAACCTGACCGTTTCTTCCGACTGTTTTACTTCATATCTTCATGCCCGGTATATACTCATAGTGTACTGTCCCAATAATCCCTCACTAGTTTCCTCGTCGCTCTTGCCTTCAAAAGCAGATAGCTATGTCGTAGTGGAGAAGTAATCTCCTCGCCTATGTGTACAGTCCTGTCAACCGCCTGGAGTGTGGACATTGGAAATTTGAACCGATGGCCGGGCGAGGCCGCACCCGGGGTCGCGCTCCTTCCGCCTCCATCACCGCTGCCGGCGGACAAATAGTCCCGTTTCCTCTGCTCGTTCCGGAGCCCGCATAGATGGCTAGCGGTGGGCCTAATCCTCAAAACAACCGGTACACTCACAACGATACTGCCTTCGTGGAGTACAACACTCGACTCCAATCAAACAACCTGCCAACATTCACCACTGCGGCCACCAAATTCACCGAGTGGCTAGGCTCGGACAAAGCTTATTACCCAAACGCGAGAGGCCCGGTACGTATACCCCTTCGACCTTCGCCTTGAATAACCCTAACCATCGGACTCGCGCTCAGATCGTCACCATTGTCGAGGTATGCCGATATTATCATCGCCCTCCCTGTTTTGACAATACCGTGATAAAGTCCGCACACGTAAACATCTGCCGCGTTCAAGGGAATCCATCTGTTCCTTTTAAGCTGGACAAGGCCTTCCCAGGCCTTGATCCTTGGTATCAACCATACCTGTCCCTCCTCAAGCAAGTCGGGAGCCACCTGAATCATTTCGAGCCAGAACTCAGAGGTAATCCGCTTTTGAACCGCGTGGGACCCGCTAACTTCTGCCGCCACTTAGCACGCTTACTACTGTTGGTCGAGAACGCAGGGATAAAGATCGTTCAAGTCCCCACCCTGACGGAGAACACTATTTCGCAACGAAGGTCCCCCCAACCAACAAAACGTGGGTTCCCTACTTGCTCGTAATTTCATCGCTCAACGGTCCGCTCTCTTCAGGTAAAAATGACCACGCGACGCCCACAGGTGCCAAGGACAACACCATTCCCGCAGGTGCTTCGGCACAGGCCACTAGCCCAAGTACCCAGATGCAACAGTCCGGGACTATCCTGCCGGTGACAAATCCCCAACCCCTGAAAAGGGGGAGGCGGAAGTTGAATAGGGCTATTTTCGATGTTGATACCGCGGCTGCTTTAAGAACCAAAGCGCAAGCAGAACCCCCAACGGTCGGAACTAACAGTCCTCCACTCCCTGAGGGTACCGCCCAACAGGAGGCCACGGGAGTGGCCATCTCACCGGACCCCCTGCTCAAAGTGCCCGCGGACGGTGTTCCTGTGGTGCGTCCATTGGTTGCAGGGGATGTAGCAGAGGAACAACTACGTTACCAAAGTAAAGAAGTGAGCTGTCAGACCTTCGGAACACGCGTCCCAGCTGATCAGGAGCGGCGCTCGCTAGGACGAACCCTCACCAGAAGTCGTAGTTGCAGGTCCGAGCCGCACTCCAGGGGAAGATCCCCGGCCACCCGAGGTGCGTGCTGTGATTTTTGCGGTCTACGGCAGATCCGACGCATCTTATAGGAAGTGACAGTCGAACAACTACATGAGGCATTCCCGGTGAACCCGCTTCGGGAGGCAGAATTGGGTGATGACAAAATATTCCGCAATCGCAAGGATCAACCTGAACATCTAGGGTCTCCTACGACCGGTTCACTGCCTGAGGACGTGGAGGCCAACAATACTGGTAAAGAGCCAGACCTACGCCCAGCTACCCCGGAACCTATAACTATGGAACCGCGGACAAATTCTCCGGTTTCTACATCCAATCCAGAAGAGGCGGGACGAGGGGAGAAACTGGAGCCTCCGCAGCAGTTTCAAGCAGCCTCAGAGACAGTAGAGGTACGCCAGTGCCACATTAAATGAATGGTCTGATAATTTACCCTTTGGTAAATCGCAGTGGGACATGGGTGGCGAGGTTCCCTCGCACCCCTCAGACAACGTTGGCATCCACGGAGTCATTCGGAGAAGAGAGGGTGACAGTTCTGTAGGCGGGGAGCAAAGGGGAACACCCCTGGAGCCCCCTGCCAAGCGTATTCGAACTGAATCGGAAGATACCACTACAATGACTCTATCGATGCCGACCCCTCGGGTTCCTACCCCTAGAGTCCTAACTCGTGGTCCTTCTAGTTCTGTATCACCAACGCTTCGGAGTTTATCAGCGACACACGGCGTGCAACGGCCTAGCAGCGATGTGATTCTCGATTCTGACAATGAGACTACTCCAGCTCCTTGGTCGGCCAAGGGAACGACGGATGAGGACACGGTTCACGGTAATTACGTGCCGTCCTCTGAACAACCGCCACTTGCTAAGCCTTGCTCAGAGCCACAGACGGAGAATCCCGTTGTACAAGCGGAGTCTCACGAGGAACGAGTGACCGAGGAGACACCAATGTCCCCCGCCCAGGACCTACCTCCCGTTTCACCTGAAACGAAATCAAACCCCTTCACGGCAAGTAGGATATTCCTCTGTTCTCCGGTCGCGCTGCCCCCGCCCGCGCGAGCCACCGTAGTTCCAGACGTCGGACGCATCCCGCTCCATCCACCCACCACTCACGATACTCTTGGCGTATGTCCTACGGTAACCTCGCAAGCCTCACAACAGGAGTCACAGACACGAAAAACCTACATCTTCTCCCCTGCCGAAATCCGTACCTTGGTCGCGTCCCGGGGGTCAGATGAAGGCTCTGGTCCGAACAAGCTGGTGTTCCCCCTCGATTGGAACTTTATCAACGGGATTACCAAGTGGAGGAATTATAAGGCTGGCCAAGGGTAAGGATATACTTTTCCACCATGGCCTCCAAAATTGTCGATGGGGGCTGACGTTTTCTTAGCCCATTGGAGGGTTCGTTCTGCCTTTCCCTCGCGTGCTACCCCGTAGACTCTGTCGCTCCGCTGATGAGCACGGCTAAGGATAAACCGCCGTTCGACGCGTTGATACGGCAAGCTCGTATTAAATCCTCTTGGCCATCCGGTCCTGGTTTCTGCTCTGCATTGAAGGATGGTTCAGGGAAGTCGTATCCTATCCCACCGTTCTTGGTGAGTATTTAATCTCGTTCGTCGTACCGATGTGTCGACCGATGTGTCGGCCGATGGTTACCCCATTACTCTCTTTCTCAAGGCCTTACAGACAACCGAAGATAACTTTGTCGACATCTCCGAAAGCGCCGTCCCGGGTACAAACACATACACAATCGAAGATGACGGCCAAAGCCTGTCAAACTGGTTGTTTGCGGTGTACGTCCACACCCCAACCGTTGCGTACTTCGACGCCGCCCAAGCAAAGGTTGATAAAGCCAAAAAATGGGTCGAGACATTAAAATCGTTCACCACATATAGCTTACCCCCGGTGGATTGGGATGCCTTGCAGGGTTACGCAGTCTGATCACGCTGGTCTTTGTGCCTCGGTTTACGTTCGTCCTGGCGTCACTAATCTACACTGTTTTGGAGCTCGGCGCCTTTCCCTGCGCCTTTCTCACCCCTTTAGTCTGCCACGTCGCTGCTCGTCCCACCGTTTCCAAATACTCAATATACTGCTGCGTGCTGCGGGCCATTTCGACCAGGATCCCGATAGTGTGGATGGAGTTTTGTTTATTATCCCTCCCAGAAAAACACGCAGATTATCGCGATGGTATGTTATATCTAACGTCACATCTCTCGAGCCCGCACCCTACTGTGACTTTGAAGCAAACCGACGACGGTACCTGACAGTGCAAGGTCCTTGCGGGCACACGAACAGGCTCTGTTGGCGCATAATCTGAGAGGCAATGCCACGTTGGAGGGACGGAAAACTTACGCTGTAGTCGCTGGCGGGAATTTTTTCGAGCTGGAACTCGAGGTTTCGGATGAGGGTCACCAGAATGCATCCAACCTGGAGGTAAGCGAACTGAAGGATTCCTAAGTCTCCTGTAAAAAAATCCCACATCCAGGCAGGTGACTCACGTGCTCGCCAATGCAACGATGCCTTCCAGCGCCGAAGGGTTGATACACGCTCTCAGTTCCTTTACTGACGAATCCATAACCATAGTCCACCTTCTCTCCAGTCAGGTATTCCCGGAGGGCCTGAGCGGCCTCACCACTAGGATCGATCCAACGGTATGGGTCCCATTCAGCGTGATTCTTCCAGATTTTTCTGTCGATCTGAGTGAATGCTGGGGAAGCTACGACAGTGTGGCCCTTTGGGATAATATATTGACCGTCTTCTGAAGGTGCGGAGAGGGCACGAGGGACAACGATGTCAGAGACTACCATGCGCTATGTTTGGATGAGACACGGGGAGATAAATTGTCATGGGAGAAGGGGCGCACCATAATTGTATGAATGGGTGAATGGAGGCGCAGAGTTTCACGAATGATACCGTCGAGAACAGGGAGTTCCTTCATTTCTTCGTATGTCATGGAGCGAAGAGTGCCATCAGGGTTAGAGAAATGTTTCAGCTGTTCCTCGTACAGAGCCTCACTGAAAATATGGTAAACCAAGGGCGATGTAAACCAGACGGAAATCATACGCAACGGCAGGACTGTTAGCCATGTGCATCACGGTCCAGGCGACGCTTGAGGAGCTCGTATGTTGACCGGCCATAAGAAGGGCAGTAAGCATGTGAGCAACCTCCCGGTCAGTGACAGCACGCCCGTCCTTGTACTTCTGACCACAAAGAGCAGCCATCATGTCGTATTCGTCCTAGGTGCAATTCAGGAGAAGGGGGCTACCGATGAGACAACGAACTCACCATCCTGTTTTCGGCCCTGCGTTTCTGGATGATATTGACATAGAAGTCACTCATAGCCTTCTGGGCGGCATCGCGACGACGGTAACTGGGCAGGGGGAGGTTTGGCATTAACCAGTTGATGGGAGTGAATCCGTTATCCAAATCGTGGTAAAGATCAGCGAAACTCTTGTCCAAAGCGGCTCGAATTTCGGAGCCTTGGAGCGTGCGGGACGCAGTGAGGATGGTCATCTCCGAGCAGGTCTTGAAAGCCTGGAAGGTCCCCCATTCGGTTGATTTCTTGTCCTGGAAAATGGAGAATGCGGGATCGTTGTTGATAAACATGGTGATCTCATCTTCAATCATTCCCACATAAGCCCTGAAGTTGTCAGTCGAGAGACCGAACTTGACAAACTTTTTCTGCTCCATGAGGACGTGGTTGGGGCAATCGTATACTACACCGGGGCCAAAGACGGGGGTGGTGAGCGACTGTTTGTATGGTATAAGAGTCAGACGCGTGGAGAGGGGGTTGACACAGTGCACGAACGGTGTAGGCTTCTTCCGCAGACACTTCAGATAGTTTGCCGCCTAGGATAAGGTTACTACCCTTGGGCCCAAGGGCGACAGTCATACGGCGGCCAAATAGAACGAAGGTGAACACATTTCCATACTGAAAAACAGGAGTCAAAATCATGGTATAGCGTCAGGGGTCTATCACAACCAACCTTCTCGCGGCAACGGTCGAAGAACCCCATAGGGTCGATGCCATACTCGACAGCGGAGCCCACGACGGGTATCCAATGAAAAACGACGGGAGGGAGGCTCTTGTCGCGAGGTAGAAACTGGAAAGCGGTACGTCAGATAGATTCCACCAGGGTGGAAGGCGCATACAAGTTGACTGAGCACGTTGAGAAAGATGGCCACTACCGGAACCGCGGCGAGAGCAGCGACGAGTTTGACGTAGCTGACATCTGCGAGACCAGGGAAAGAGAGGTCCTCGGGGAGGATCGCTGTCAAGTTTCCTGCCATTGCGAGGAGGTTGAGGACAAGCCGACGCGTCCCAAACACGCGGGGTATAAAACGGAAAAATCAATCGTACCACTGTTACCTCTCGGCGTACGCCGAACACAACCACTCCGGATGCATTGATCCGATCACAACCGGAACATCATTGAGCTTCTGGACTCAGGAGTCCGTCGGACGCGGTCACTCAGGCCGCCCTATCCACAACCCTCTTTGAAACCCCAAATACCTCAATCTCATCGGTCGGAACAAAATGTGAAGGAAGGCTATCCCACCATGGCTGGCGGCCGCTTTCCTTCGGCTTAACGTTTAACGCTCAATGTCTAACCTTAATCCGTGAAACTTCGTTTCACCTCACCAACAAAATGGTAAAAATCGTACGAAAAACGAGTTGTACAACAGACAGAAAAACGTAGACTACAATAGGCAGTTACACCCTGCGCTTGGTGAGGTTATGAGGCGGTCCATAGAGCACCACCTCTCCCGCGGCCACGGGATCCTCCTCCGCCTCTCGATGGTGGGATGATACCCCTCCCTCCGGTGAATCCACCCCTTCCACCTAATGTATTAAAATTTCCACCACGAACAGCACCCCCTCTCGTACCCGACCCACGGATCCCTCCCCGACCGCGATAGTTCGAGATGTTGTCACCAGGTGTCTGAGGATCGTCGGCACTGTTTTCCCAATGGTCAGAGGAAGGACCAGCGTCCCGTCTCGGTGGTGGCGTTCCACTTGCACGGCCGTTTGTGAAGCCACCACGGCCACGGTGAGGATTTGCCATTATGTGGACAGGGCTGTGGAACACGATTAAGACGAACGCCCAGCTTTTACTATGAAAACTCTGACCCTTGGTTTACGGGCGGTTTCCAAGACCGCTGGGTGGCCCCACGGTGGGGACCACCGTTCGGATGCGATTGTTGCAGTTTTGACGGATTTGTTGAGGTGACTACCTGAGGGTTGCTGAGATTCAGACAGGTGTGGAACTCAACGGTGGCTCCTCGATACTGTGAACACCTGGGAGATGGGTTAGCCGACAATTACCCCAGTCGAACAATTTGGACAGACTACACACCTATTCCCTAAGGTCGACCCTGACATGAATGAGACATCCCAAACCACATCGAGGGTTTTCGCGTTGATCCCGATGATCACGCCTTTAATCGACAAAGGGACAGACCCAGAATCCTTGACCATCACGACCCTATCCCCGATATCGAACCGCTGATTTTGTAAACGATACACCGCATGTGCGGGTTTGAGAACCGCTTGGCGAGGAATACCGTTCACTATCACTTTCTTCATCTGCGCACGCCTCTCCGATAACTCATCGATCAGTTCCTCGATTCTCTTGACGGTTTCCTGCCCCAAACGTCAAACACTGAACCGGAACGAGGCCCAGTCATCTCACCTTCCCAACCTTGTCGCAAGTCAGAGGTACAGCTTCGAAATCCCGAACGCCTTTCACCACGAGCCATGCCTTTAGTTCCTTGATTCTCGTATCGGAGGCCGTGCCAGGGAACACCTCGGATAGCTTGAGGAAATCTACGGCCAAGAAGTTTAAAATGTCCGCGGAGTGCATCGAACCGACGGTAATTCACCATTTCCATTTTTCTCAAGGTGTCTCATGACCTCAGGGAATTTTCCCTACATGACAAGGGATGAGGAATTTAGCCCGCAAGGTATTGGCACTAGTTACCTTATATTCCTTGATAAGGTCCACAGTTGTCTGGCTAAACTCCCAATACCGGTCCGTCTTGCGTGAATAATCAATAACCTTCTGGGCCTTTCCCTCAAACTTGACGCTCAGCCCGAGGTTGACCTTCCCAGAACGGTCCTTATCCACTGCCATAACCCTGGATGTAAGTTTCGAAACCGCTTTCGACGAGAGTCCGACGATCTTTGCGACCTCAAAGGAGGGGTAGTATCTCTCTCCAGTTTGGTTCCTGACGAGCCCTTTGAACTTTTCGTTTTCGTCCTTGTCTTGCGCGAAGTACTGGGTACAATAGTTCACGACTGGTTTGTGACCCGTAACACTGGAATCCACTCACCGCGAGGATGACTGATATCGCCGTGTCTGTCGCCCCCGAAATCTGCGCAGCAGTGCCGTAGGCGTGTTCCCCTAAGAAAAATACTTTCGTGCCGATGGGGAACTCCTCGCTGAGGGGGGGTGGTACCCTTTCGATATAACGAGGGTCTTCGGACGTGACATTTGTGACCGTCATCTGCACCGCCTGTTCTGTCTCTTTGTCCTGAGCTTCGTACTCCTTCACAAAAGCGCCGTTGTCCAGAGGTCTCATCCCTGACAAGTGTTCAATATCCCAACATCCAGAGGGGGCTGTCGTCTGACAAACCTTTGAGTGGCACGACGTGTACCAGAACGTCAATGTCGCCTGTGATCACTCCGCATCGCTTCGAGTAATATGTTTCGATCCTTTCCGATTTCGACTTCCATAGACCAACTCCCTGGGGAGGGTGGGGGGTCTGTATAACCTTCTCTGGCGCTCCTCGGATGATCTCCATTTTCTCGTACTTGAACAGGGAATCTGAGATCGCGTTGACTTTTCCCTCTTGCAAGAATGGCCATCCGATGAAGACTCGTTGTCCGATCATCTCCTCTGCAACATCTTGAGTTTTCTTATCTTCGTGGGGGTTCTTGACATGAATGACCATCGATTTGTTCCGACTTTCAGATCCGTGGATGTTGACCCCGTGGTATCCGAGTGTTGCGCCGTGGTGAATTGTTTTGAGGGAGGGGAATCCAGCCAAAGATTCAGCGCCAAGGAGGACACCGTCGCATAGACCTTGCACCAGGTGCAATCCATCCAAAGTTGGGAGGTCGTAGGGTTCCATAACGCACTGGCACTTGTGTAACGCGGGAAAGAACCCTGGGAGGGAGGAGGGATACAAGGTTGGGGGCCCGGGGTGAAAGCGGAAAGATAGACTTGTTCCGAAGCTGTTCCTCCTGCGTTCGTCCTCAGTGAGTCTATGCTCCTTGGCTTTGCATTGGATCAGCGGCGAATGAGAGTCGTGACAACAGAGGGCTACATACGCTCCATGGCTTGTAATAGTCGCTTTTCATCAATGAAAGGAATCTTGACGATAGCTTCCCATTCCTGTTTCTTCCCATTCATATCTTGCTCAAAGTCTCTCGGGTAGAAGTCAAGGATCGGAGAGTCGGGATCGAACATCAGGGACTGCAAAGGAGAATATAACACCACCCCACAAGAGAATTATATCATGCTCACACGGTAGGGCGGCGGAATCAGCTCCTTGCTGGCCTCTGGTAAAACACCCATCAACTGTTCAAACGGGTGGAATGGTTTTCCCAACTCAAACTGGAACGCCATCTTGTCCACTCCAATAAAGTCTGTTTTTCTACGGGTGAGATTACTAGCGGAAAGTGTGGTCCGGGAAATGACACACCTGATATCCGTGGAGCGTAATGATAGTCATAGAACCAGCCCCACGAGCACACTCCGCCGTAGTAATAATGCATAACCCACTGCATGCCCTCAATATAACGGAAAATCAATGGGGTCATCTGATCGGGATCGTCATACGATATCTTTAGTTTGTCCTGAACGGATTGTTAGATCGGACGTCCGGAGAATGATAAAGGTCACAAACCCAATAATACGCTCGTTTCCACTCGTCCATCTTCTGTTTTAACCTAGCTTCCTCCCGCAAGTCGAAGTTATCATCCGCGTCTTCCATGAGCATCTTCCCCTTGTCGTATTTCCGCAACACGCGATCAACCGCAGCCGTGGCCTCCGTCTCGTCTTGGGAGTCGCTCTCGCTGTCTTCATCATCCAGGGGTGACTCTAACACCCCCGGGAAACGCAGTACCACAAGATTTTGGTCTTCGTCGTCGTACTCATCCCAGGAGGGCGTAAGATGAAGGTCCTGAGCGAGATTGGTGAGGAATGCCCTCTCCGCAGCTGAGAACACGTTCGGCATGGATAAATTGACATTCCTGAGCTCTGACGAAGGTATTGAACGGTTTCCGAGCACGAACGTCTTGACCTGGTTGTAAATCATCCTCTGTGACGGCGTCATTACTGAGCGGACGGAGGTGAGCAGAGACAGGAGAAGGATAGAGGGGTAACCAACCGACTGCGGAATTAGTACTTTGAACGGGCTGCGAGTGCTCGCGTTGTTTTCCTTTGATCCAGTTCATATCAGAATACTCGCGCTGGAAGATTTCTTGTTCCCACTCCTGCATTCGGTCGAGGAGTACCTGCAGGCGCACAGTGTTGATGGTACCGTTTTCGTTGAGGTACCCGTCTGGACAACAGTCACGAAGGATCCTATGGAATCGGCAGGTCAAATGTTGACGCACCCAACGATGGAAGGACCTGCTTGTAAATCTCGAAAAGGCGCTCCAGCCCGTTCTCGTGAATGTGAACATCTGGAAGGTGGGGAAGGAAGTCGTTGCCGATGAAGACCGCGAGTAAAATGAAGTCATCGATGATTCGTTCCAAGTTGTAGTCGAACGGTAGAATGGTTTCGATTTCTTGAAATTCAAGGTCGAGGTATTCCCTCATCAGAGTAAGGTGCAGAAGATAGAAGTTAATCGACTCTAAACTGGAGGATTCGTAAGCCACCGGAATCAGGACAACAAACGGAAGTTACCCAGTGGCGTGTTTCTTCCTAGCGGGGCCGAACTTGACTTCCTCACGCAGCAAACAAAAGTGAGGATCATGGCTCAGAAGTCCCAACATGATGAGATCAGCGTCCAGACCGTATAAGCAATGCCTAACGTTGGGGTTGTAATCCGGTTGCGCTCGGGACTTGCGGATGTACTCCATGACCTTGTGCTCCCCCTCTCCAGGGACGTCGTGGCCAGAGAGGATCACTTGACATTCCCGCCAGTTCGAATCTTCACTGATCTTCTTGTTCACAAAGTACTTGAGCTGTTCGGAGAGCTTAGCCATGAACACGGTGCCTGCTGGCGTTAGAACCTACGGCAGGCGAGGCAGGGTGTGGACATACCAGGGGTAATGCAATTGCTGTCGAACGCCTTTTCTTCCGGAAGTTTCTCCCCCTTTCTCTCGGCCTTCTCCCTGATTTCTCTGGCCTCCTTGGCCGTTCTGAACCGCCGACTCCGTTGCTGGTTCATCTTCGCTCGCGGAGCAACCCCATCGACAGCCATGAAAAACAACTTCTTCGGTTTGATCTTCCCAAACAAGTGATCCACGTAAGAGAATATAGAGGTGAAAATCTGTTCCTCCGATAGTCTGAAGTGCGCATCTTCGTCATTAGGATGTGAGCCTGAGCGGAGTTGGTTTCAGTTCAAGAGGGACTTGGGATGGAAGCGCACAGTTATGGATGATTCCATTGAAGTCGATGTAGAGGTTATCTGGTGCACTCGTCAGATGTTGCAAGGCTGTGGATGCTTGGCATACAAACCGAACTCCGGAATCTTGTTCTCTTCGATCAGCTGTGAGGTTAAAGGATATCGCTCCCTATACCCGTGTTGAGAGCTGATGATTAGGGTGAATGAGCGGGACTCACGAGATGTATCTGAAGAACTAGCCAATCCAACTCAGCTCAATGCCTTCGAAAGGGTTTTGTTCTTCGCATGCATACCTTAGGAATCCCTAATTGAGGAAGTGTGATATCAGCAGAGGACGTCCAAAATGCCAGAGGTGCGTACCCATGATTATGGAGGTTGGAAGGGAGTGGAAGGGCTGTAACAGGAGGAAGGTGCGCGCACCACGCGGACTGTCACCGTCAGACCCGTCAACGAATTGGAGTGATATGCGTCCACGTGACTCAGCCACTCACTCAGAATAACCCCCACCAAATCGCCCCTCCCGCCTCGATGGCCGCTGGACAGGACATCGACAATGGACTCGACGCCCTGCGCGGGTGGCTCCAATCCGCCCAACGTCACGAGGCTCGCCTTCTCTCCCTCCTTCACGATGCCCAAGCGGAGGTCAACATGATCAAGTCGCGTTTCGCCGCACTTGAGGCCCAGAAATATCCCATCAACCAAATCCCAAACGAACTCCTCGTCTACATCTTCACCCTCTTCGTGCAGGACTTAGATCAAGATTATGGGGAAGGAGAGCACAGGTTGTGCCATTGGCGTCCGATAGTCTTGAGTCACGTCTCTCACCAATGGCGTACCCTCGCACTATCAACCTCCCGCCTCTGGTCGAGGATCGTCTTATCAAAGGGGACCCCCATATCAGCGGTTGACCATTTCGTGACCCATGCCGGCATCTCCACCCTTGACATTGTTGGCAATGACGTCGACGATGGCCGTCTAACTCGACATGACGCTCTCATAAACCCAGAATATCTCCCCCGATGGAGGGCCATCACAATTTCCACGTCAGGACCCTCCTCAATGGCTACTATCCTCCGGTCTCTCTACGAACCCACCATCTTTTCCCACCTGTCAACCCTGAAACTCTCTACCGACCCCTCGCGCCGTGGCCGGGGCACATTCACGCACGGGTCAACATCCCCCCTGGGCGATCGGTTTCCCGCTTTAACGCACGTACAGCTGGTGGAAGTTCCCATCCACAGTGTCCCTATGGGCATTTTCCGCAACATACGCATTCTTGAACTGTCGAATCCTAAACAAAACCTCAATCCTCTAACCCGACTTCAGCCTACCCTGTTAAATGTACTCTCCGTCACGCTGCGCTTAGAACATCTAATATTCTCCGACTTCACGCCACTCATCGAGTCTGGAATCGATCCAGTTGGTGGGGGCAACGACTCACCGACCCTCATTCTCCCCCTCCTTCGCGAGTTTGTCTGGTTTTACCCAGAAGTGCGGGTGCTGCGACATTTCTTCTCCCACGTTTCCATGCCGCGCCTACACAGTGCCGATTTCTCCGTGAAACGCAACAGGGTCACACCCCATAGTGCTGCCCCTTTCGCGTTTCGCTTCCCCTTCGTTGAGGACTTCACCATCGAGTGCGACGGGCAGGAAACGCTTCACAGTGCCACACGAGAGATGGAATTCCCAAGGGTGGAACATCTGACCATACAAACCTCGATAGACAACTGGAACCCGGCTTCCGCCCTCCCAGTTTTCCGCTGGTCAGCCATATTCCGCGATCTTCGGGTCCCCTACCTCACACACCTCACAATCTATCGACTCTCTGTCACGCTGGATCACATCAGTGGAGTATTCCAGTATATGCCTTCGCTAATGTCCTTGACATGTGACATGTGTGATGGCATTGCGACCATGGTCTGCGCTCTCAGCGCAGGTGACTGCGGGTGCGCGGTCGGCAAATCCCTTCAAGAGGACCACGGTTTGTTCGAGCTGGAATCGCTCGTACTCAGGGACTGTGATGGTCTGAGGATTGGGTGTCTCCAGAAGTGGATCTCGGCGAGGAATGCGGACGGAGAATCCTGGCATGCAACCATGAACCGTGGTCGGGGCCGGTCTGGGGTACGGAGAAAGATAAAACCGCTGAGCGGGAAGTATAAGAGAAGGCTCCAACGACCAGGTCCTGCCCCCTCGACACCGCCCATCGAGGAAGAGATAAATAAGTTATCCCTGGCCCATTCTTCCACCGCGCCCTGGTATATCCCTAATTATCTCCGCCAACCCTCCAAGATCACGTTCATCTCATTTGACAACTGTAACGGGATTACGGAGGCCAACGCACGTGAACTGCAACGATTTGGGGTGGATACAGTGGAATGGAAGTAGCTTTGCATACATTATCATCGCGTTCGTCCGACCCCCTCCCATCCTACGCTCTTGAATGTACCAGCTAGATGCGTTTACTTATGTAATAATGTCGATCTCTTCTCGCTTCCCCTTCCGAGGCCGCATATATGGCTCGAGTTTGAGCTTAAGGTCTCGGGGGGTAGTGTATATATCGACACCAGGCATTTCAAGTAACTGCTATGCAGAAGACTGACCCCACGTGACCTTGACGCAATCACTCACCACCAGGCGTGATCGACTGGATTGCACATCCCCACCTTCTCGCTTCATGACCCCAACGGCCTTGTCGAGGCTGGCCGTCCGACATTCGCCATTTGGTTTTCGGTCGTGCATTCCGGGCCTTAGGGTGATAAACCGATCACCATACTCTTTGCCGCATCACCAGTCTCGTCACCTCTCGTTAAAACCGACTCCAACATCCGTCGAACCCCAACCACCCGCTTCGGACGACCCAAAATGGAACCTAAAAGGCGGCAACGGACCCGCGGTGGACGCTGCGGTTCAGGAGCAACGGAAGAAGGACTGGAGCATCGTGCGCAAGATGATGGAACACATGTGGCCTCAGGATTGGGGCGTCCGAACCCGGGTCGTCCTTGGCATTGGTTTCCTCGTTGGTGGAAAGGTGAATCGTGCGCTCACCTCGATTGTCTTTCCGTTAACTGCCACGCGGACTCCTAGTTACTGAACGTCCAAGTCCCTGCCCTGTTTAAAGCCGTAGTGGACACCCTTAATCTCGAAATAACTTCGAGTGGAACTGTTTGGGTCGTCGCTGGCTCGCTCATCCTTGGGTGTAAGTGCCGCATGTGAACACATTTCACCTTGGTCAATCTAACTTCTCGTGTACTCCAGACGGGGCGGCGAGAATCGGGGCAACCCTCTTCTCCGAACTCCTAAACGCAGTTTTTGCGAGCATCGGTCAACGCGCCGTTCGTAAAGTCGCGAGAGAGACTTTCGAGCACCTCCTGAATCTTGATCTCAAATTTCACCTGTCCAGACAGACAGGTGGACTGACAAGGGCCATCGATCGTGGAACCAAGTGCATCAAACCTCCCACTTCTCAGATCGTATTGCTGACCTCTCCTCAGGGGCATCACGTTTGTCCTGCAGTCTGTATTATTCAGGATCGTCCCGACCGCGCTCGAGGTTTCGTTGGTTTGTGGGATACTGGTACGTTGAGCCCAAATAACCATCGGGTCTCCCCTCTCACCTGTTTCCTGGCACGAACAGACGTACAAGTTTGGATGGGACTTCGCTGCAATCACGGTCTTGACGATGTCCGCGTATGCTTGGTTCACAGTTCACACCACTGCAAGGAGGTAAACACTGCTGCTGCACTACCCTACACATGTCTCCTCACTCCCAGCGCAAACCCCAGGATACAGTACAGACGCGCGGTTAACCAGGCCGACAACAAGGCAGCAACCGTTTCGATCGACTCGCTCATCAACTACGAGGCTGTTAAAGTGTGTCACTCACCTCCACCGGTGCGACAGTATATCTCAATCCACCAAAACCCACTTAGCACTTCAATAACGAAAAGTACGAGATTGAGCAGTATGATAAGCATCTTGCCTCATACGAGAAATCTGCGATCAAGGTTGCCACATCGCTCGCTTTCCTGAATTCCGGACAGAACGTTATTTTTTCATCTGCGTTGACACTAATGATGTTCCTCGCCGCTCAAGGCGTCTTAAATGGTAAAAGTTACGCCCACCCTCCGGATTGACACGATGCATTGAACATGTTACTTGCAGGAACCATGACCGTGGGCGACCTCGTGATGGTCAATCAGCTTGTGTTCCAGCTTTCTTTGCCACTCAACTTCTTGGGGACAATGTACCGGGAGCTGAGGCAAAGTCTGCTGGATATGGAGGTCCTTTTTAACATCCAGACCCAGAACCAACCTCCGAAGGTACGAATATATGCGTTCTCGCAACCCGAACTGCCGTTGAAACCTACCACAGGACAAAGTAGGAGCCGATAACCTAGTCCTGAGGGGTGGTTCTATTACCTTCGACAAGGTTAACTTCGGATATCATCCGAACCGTCTCATCTTCAAAGACATCTCCTTCACCATCCCCGCCGGAAAGAAAGTGGCCATTGTCGGTCCCTCGGGATGTGGAAAGTCCACCGTCTTTCGGCTCCTCTATCGATTCTACACTCCCACCTCTGGTCGAATACTCATTGATGGGCAGCCAATTGATGATATCACACTCGAAAGCGTGAGAAGAGCGATTGGGGTCGTCCCACAGGACACCCCATTGTTCCACGCGGATGTGATGCACAACGTGAGGTACGGAAGATTAGATGCGACTGACGAGGAGGTCATCGGTGCTGCAAAACAAGCAAGGGTGCATGACGCGATTATGAGGTTACCTGACGGATATGCTACCACTGTCGGTGAGAGGGGTTTGATGATCTCGGGTGGGGAGAAGCAGAGGTTAGCGGTCGCTAGGGTGCTACTGAAGGATCCTCCAATCCTCTTTTTCGATGAAGCGGTACGCATTTCCTCCATTGCGCTTCAGCTCCGCCTCATAGCCCCTCAGACATCTGCCCTGGACGCTCACACAGAGTTCGAATTGATGAATAATATTAATAGTCAACTCAAAGGACAGGCAAGGACGAGCGTTTTCATTGCCCACAGGCTTAAGACTGTAGTGGAAGCTGGTGCGCCTGACGTGTCCGCACAAACAGGGTCAGGACGGTTTCTAACCGCGTACTGCCTTAGATTTAATCCTCGTCTTCAAAGACGGCGTTGTCGTAGAGCAAGGAACTCACGAAGAACTACTTCAGCGTGGGGGGTTGTACTCCAGCATGTGGGCCCAACAGTCGTCCGATTCATCACTCATAGACCCACTCCCGGGCACAACTGAGGAAAACCCTTCCCGCTCGGTGTGACGGCTATCCTTTATCTGGCTCATGTTTTCTGGGGTGGGGCATTGGTGTTCCCATCAGATTGTACATAATGTATGGTCCATTGGATCGACGTCCTTAAGCGGTTATTATATCTCTCCCCGCTCTAATCCATCATATGCGTTTCGGCGTGGCATACCGTTGGATGCAACAAACTAATTAACCTGGATCATGGCTCTAGTTGAGAGTCGGATATTCGCATCCGAGTGGGAACGGGCATTAAAGCGTAATCCGTTAAGTGTGACCTCTGGGTTAACCATCACTCAAGCCGCCCGCGAAGCCAAGACAGCAGTCCCTTCGTTCCCTCGCGTTCCCAAACTCTCCTCGGTGGGATCCGGAACCTGTCACGCACCAGAAAGGTTAGTGGAGGTTCCGGCTTCCTGGCGTATAAAGGGAAGAATCAACATACGTGTTCCCTTCAACGAGAAAGACATCTAAGGGCAAAAGACCCAACTCTGCAGGTAGCTTCCCAATTTCGTTGTCACGAAGGTCCAAAGTCTCCATCCCCCATCTCTGGACCTCTCTGTTGCCTTTGAACATCCCCGCGAGCCCGACGAACCCTTCGAGATCCGCGAGTCTGTTGCTTGATAGTTCGAGTTGCCTTAACGGTGTTCCCTTGTGCAACAGTAATTCCGACAAATGGGCGGTAGTCGAACCGTAGGAGGTGAGACTGTTGTGCGTGAGGTTGAGCGTCAGGATCGAAGGGAAAAGTCTGGCCAGGAGGGGGAGGAGTGGTTCAGTTTTCCGGTTTGAAGAATCATCTCCCTCGAAATAAGAAACGGTGTCACCGAGACCACAACTCTCGAAGCTGAGTTCCTCTAATCTGGGTAAGAAGCCATCCTCGGGGGCACTGCTAAGCGGAGGGAGGCTGAACGAACGATCCAGCCGTCTTTTGTCGAGCTTCAGGACGCGGAGTGTGGCAGCTACGGAAGAGTGTTCCATGATGTACGACAAAGGTAGCGTGGGAGTGGGGACTACGAGGTCGGACAGGGATCCTGGCGTCATTGAGTGGGCAACAGAGAAGGAGCGCGTGTGCGTCAAGGACTTTGTAGGGGCTGATGAAGGGGGGAGGGTGAGGACATGTCCGTCCGCGACGTAGTATTTCGATGTGGCAAGCGAATAAGGTGGCTGGGCCGTGTCTGGGTTCTCGGGTGATCCTTCTAGTCCATCGACAGAAGCTTCAGTGGGCTGAGGGGTAACTTTAGCTCTCCGGAGCCTCTGCGCACCCGCCGTCAAACCATCCTCTGCCTCAACTTCCCAGGCCGTTTTCACTACAACAGGCTTGCGAGGCGGCTCGTCCACAACAGGTAAGGGGAGGTCGGTCCCACGGGATCCTTCTTCCGTGTGCGCAGCAGCGCGGGCTTGAGCAAACCTTCTCTGACCCTCCGTGAGAGGGAGTTCGTGCTCTGGGGGCTCCCTCGAGGCCGTCTTCGAACCCGACGTTTGGTCCTCCTTTCCCTCTACAAAGCCAGAGTCGAAGGGAGCCATCCGGCCACGTCGTCTCCCAACACTTCTCTCCACTTCCACCTCCCATGCCTCCTTCACAATCTTCTTCCCAACAACAACATTGATCGTTCCCTCAGGTGGCTCCTGAGCCGAGCTGGTTATCTCGAAGTCCAACACCTTCGACGTAGAGGCGAACGCGGATTTGATCGCCGTTTCGGTTACTTTAGTTTCACCGAGATCAAACAACTGAAGCCGTGGGTACTGCGGCGACGCGTTGGAAAATAGGTCGTCAGGGAAAGCGTCATCGTCAACGTCGGTTTTCTGTAGGATAAGTTCCTTTAGATTTGATAACCGACCGCAGTGTGAGATAAGGGACCGGGTATCGGAACCAAGGGGGTTTGACGAGAGGTCAAATCTGACAAGAGACGCTGGTATCGGTTGATCGATTGCTGCCGCGGTCAAGTTGTTGAAAGGGACTTCCAGGATGCGGAGTGAAGGGAGGGGTTCATCCGCCCTACGAATCTCAGGACTGAAGAAGTCGTTTCCTTTGCGCTGGCGTAAACGTTGAGCATTTGCGGGCTCGAACGGATGACCGAATGGCAGCGAAGTGAGTTTGTTATGGGAGAGCTTGAGGGTTGTAAGGTCAGGGAGGGCGAAGAAGTTCTCTGGTAATGATGCCAGAGAATTGTGGGATAGGTCAATGTACGTCAAGGCAGAGAGATCGCATATGGACTCCGGTAAGGAGGTGAGGAGGTTGTTATTGAGCTTTATCGTGGAAGTGAATCAGCGATCCGGTGCAGAATAAAACAGCATACAGTCTTACATCCAACGTTTTCAGAGAACCGAAGAGCGCCAGCTCTGGTTGCAGCTCAACGATCTTGTTGCTCCAGGCTTTGATCACCTCTAGATCCTTTGCGTCGTACCAATTGACATCTTTGGCAGCCCTTTTCCGTGCAACTGCAGAATCGTGCTCGGGGAGGGGTGGTTCATTTGGTACGAGTTTCAGCCGTTCTGGCGTTAAGCCCAGGTGGATTTCGAAGAGGGCGGAAGGTATACATGGGAGATCTCTGGAGGAAATGTTAATGGCACCTAGGACACGCTTTTAAGGTTATTAACTGCGAGTCCGACGAGAATCTCAGTTGACGAACCTGTGCCCCTCGCTCGTTCAACGGTCTCCCTTAATGACCAACGGCCAAGGTCGTCTATGTCTTCTTCCTGGGGTTTATTAGGCACCACTAAGTCGGTGTCATCTACAAGCACAGGGGACTCGCCCAGGGCCGGCGAAGTAGATTTGAGCTTCCGCGCCTCTGCTCTCTTTTGAGCAATGACCTCTTTCAAGCTTAGAGTAGGTTTCGGAGGTTCCGTTTCCTCTTTCCGTTCCTTCTGAGGAGAAGTAGCACGCGACTTGTTGAGAGATAGAGCTAGGCGTGGGTTTGAAGATTTTGGGGTAAGTGTTGGCCGCACCGCTGGTTTCGGCTTTGGTTTCGACGGGGTAGGGGGGTTGGAGGTTGGCTTGGGGATGGAGGAGGTCACAGGGGTCTTAGCCCTTGGACGAGGAATAGAAAGCGAGGATATCACACGAGGGCGGGGCTTGCTGGGATCCATGAGTGTGGATGACGGGCAAGTGGGAAGGTGTTGGCGGAAGACGGCGGCCCGAGACAGCTGTAGATCACACGATCGGCGACTGAAGCAAACCGAACATTCAGCACTTCACTCACACAAATGCCATCTATTAGCGGCATGAGGATGTCGATGAACGTTGAACGTCGATATTGAACAACTTGCCTGACTGGGAGCGTCGTGACGAGTCGTGAAATCTGGCTGCGGCAAGTTGGGCATTAATATTACGGGCCCAAGGGATCCCGTGTACCGATTTCCCCACCCCTAACCACCGCTTTCCTCGTACTCACCTCCTCTCACCTCCTCCCACCGAACTCTGCGCCGTGTCGTTACGACGTAAGTCATCCCTGTCTGCCCGCTCTCTGCCAATGAAACTGTCCAACGCTCCCAATCTCTCTCCAACTGTATGAGGGGGATCTCCGAGCGGCTTGCAGGTACGGAAATATGGCCGGCGGGGCGCATTCGTTCCCACCCGACCCATGTCCTCCCCCATGGGCGGTGCCTTGATAAATAAACAACAACCTCGCACGAAAGGACTGGGTCGTTAGCTTTACTCAAGATCCGGGTCAGTCAATCACGATTTCTGGCTGGAAAAGTGGATTATAATCCATCCCCTACTTGTGCCCCCCCCCCCCCCCACACACACACACACACAAGCGTGATTGCCCAAAAATTTCGACCTCACGCGTTGCCACACAGGCAAGGGGCACTTTTATCAAAACTACGTAGCAGTGGGACCAATCCCCTGCTTGGTGGTCGAGATCCAATTCCATGTCACCCAACGTTACGGGAAAAACGGAAACACTTGCGGTCAACACCATCCGGTAACATGTCACTCGTCCCACCACGAGTCATTTTCAGGAGCTCGCGCCCGCAAGGGACCCTTGCCGCGCGGGTGTCACCTTGGACGAGGCGAGGTTGACCAATCTTCCTGGAATATCGCTTACCCAGAGGGTCAACGGTGAAGGCCCCGAGATAATTTGAGTCGATCCCGGTAATGGAACAGGCCGGGTGAATCCCAGGATTTCCCCACAGCGAGTCCGTCATGGCGGAGGGTTACGGCAGTGCATCTCTGGGAGGCCCCACTTGAGTCCCGATGTTCAGGTTTTTCCTCAGAAGTGCGACGATCCCGCATCCACGGAGAACCTCGACAAGCCAGGTATTGGCGGTGACTGAGGCCCACAATAGGAAAGGCGGAAGGCCCCGGTGGTGTTCCGTTCATCGCTCCAGCAGGTGCTCGCTTGAACGAGACTCGTATCCAATCCCCATTCGGCTTCCTCCCTGCGCCCCCTAACTCGTTCGCTGGCCGGTTGTACAACTGTTGGAACTCAAGTACTCAAGTACTCACTCTCCACCTTCCCATCCACTCATCGCCACCATTCATGCGAACCCGATAGGGGTTCCCTTGCAAGGCATCGGGAAACATCAGGTACCCAAGCTTCCTCGAGCTTCACCGGTGGGGCTAGCACCAAGGACATAGTAGTACACTCCCTGGCTGGTGGTCGGGCAGGAGACGTGAAGTCTTGCTGGGGGTTTCTGAACTCGGGTACTCCGAAATGTGGCGCTATACCGCGAGGTCATCCTGACTAGGTCCCCCTACGTTGGTACATTGTTGAGCTATCTTCTTCAACCTGTGTTCTCCTTAGGTCATGGGGACACCAGGGGACGCCGATCACTGGTTATTCGTATCCTGTCCACAAACTTCTAGGCATATTAGCGGATACTCCGTGGTCGAAGATCTTATCTTCTATATATGGTTATTGGTTCGGACACGAGGATCTTGGGCAGTGCTTACGGCTCCAAACCGGGTTTCCCACTCTCTTCTTGAAGTTCGGATGAATAGCATCGGGTAGGGAGCTGTAGCGTTGCGGTGGGAGCGCCTACTCTCATTTGTTCCGCGGTTCTTCCGTGCTGCGGCGGGGACAACAAAAATATCATATCAACGGTCAGATACCTCAACCTGAAAATTTAGGGGAAACGTGAACCAACCGCGAAATCGGAACTTTCTGGTTTGATACGAAATGGCTTCAAACCAGGGATTATTCCGTAGGTACACCCTTTGGCCAAGTCGTAGGGTGGAACGCTCGAAGAAGTCGCGCACGCACCCTTGTTCGCATTGCTTCCTTTGCAGCCGCAGTCAGTCTAAATCCCTTTGGCGAAACTGTGCTCCCAGGTTCGAATGGCCTCGCATATATCACCACCTGGAGTAACCCTGAGATCCGAGATCTGAGATACTATATAACGGTTGTTGTTCCTGTGAGCGGTTCTCCAGAAAACTAGCCCCAATTGCAATCTCTCCAGGATTGGACATCTCAACGTCGCGACTTCGGCTTCTCGACTTCCTGATGACGCAGATGAACCAAACTCAGCTAGTAGATATAAACCAACGACGGACACAGTAGATAGTTCAGCTTTTCGCTTTTCCGAATCCACAGTGTTGTACCTTCTTTTTTGCTGTTCGACCTCCAATCTCGAGTGTCACTACCCTCTGGGTAGCTTCCACCAATTTGTTGTTTAAATTTAAGGCCTTTTGGTGTTTGGGCTTGGCACCCCAGCCGTAATATTGTGGTACCGGGCGGTCCGTTCGTTGACCCCAGATGGGTCAGCAACCCTGGTGCTAATCTGCCCGATTTGTGGTCTGTAGGACGACGGTCAAATGGGCCGAGCGGTGGTTGGAAATATGCGTGATGGTGGAAACGAGAGGCCCTATTTCGGCCTGGTCTATCAAAACGATGGCCGTTGTACATATTCTGATCCCCAAGCGACTCGAGTAGATACCTAACGGTTAGCAAGGGCGCGTTCGTCCCCATATCGCTCCCTTGCATCAAGTGGTGGGGGGACCACAGTAATTATATGGCATGTAGAGGCTCATGATCAAGCTTCTGCAAGCTTCTCTTCGAGACCATGAGGTCATCCGCAGGAGGGCGTGTCAAAAGATCGGTAACAAAACTTTTCAGCTTCGAACAACAACCGCAGGGGAATTACATATGAACTTGGGACGGACATAGTAGCTGGTTATCTTTTCGCTTTCCCAAAATCCCCAACCGTTGTCCTTTTTTCCACCAGTCTTAAATCTCGAGTGTCGCAACCCTACGGACAGCTTGTGCACCGTCTCCGTTGATTCACCTCTCCGAACCGATAGTTCAAATGGTCCCCCCCAGGATTTGGGTCGCTTTAAGCCCCTTGCTGACCACCGCTCTTGGTCTCGATGGGATTGGCCCTGGTTTGCGGAAGCGCGGAGTTGTGGGAACTGGCTATGCCAGTTATCGGGGTATTGCAACATATGGGGACGTGACCTCATACCTTGGGATTCCATATGCCGAACCCCCTCTCGGAGACCTTCGTTTTCGCGCTCCAAAGGCTTTGGATGTCGTTCGTGTCTCAAGGGAGGCTGGAGGCAATGTCGTGGACGCCACCCGGTACCCGGACTTTTGTGTTCAAGGACCTCTGTCCCGTGAGTATCTGATGTCCCTGCCCCGTCTGATCCGACGTTTACTGGAGCTGGCGCAGGTGGTGACAGGGGTGGTGCCGGAAGTGAGGACTGCCTTAAGGTTAATATTTACACTCCCTCAAAGGCCAGGGCCGGCAACGACTGTGAGTCCGAGTACTTGTTCTACCATGTAGGCAGAGTACTCATAGGGCCCCGGTCACTAGTACCCGTGTTGTTCTACATTCACGGAGGGGGGTTTATCTATGGAAACCCTGCAAATTTTCCCCTCGATCACTGGGTTCACCAGAGCCAAGATGTTGTCATCGTCTCCGTCTACTATCGTTTGACGACTTTCGGATTCCTCTCCCACCCTAACTTCGCTGGTGGGACTATTGCGGATAACAACGTCGGTTTCTTGGATCAGGTTCAGGCCCTAAAATGGGTCGAGAGCTACATCAGTTATTTCGGCGGAGACCCCAGCAAGATCACGATTAACGGAGAGAGCGCTGGCGGTGCTTCCGTCCTCCTTCACTTGGTTTCCACCGGCGGGAAAGTCTTCAAGCAAGCCATATCCCAAAGCCTGTACCGCGGCCCTTTCCCCACCCTAGACCAACAAAAGGACCTCTTCGACTACTTCGCGGTCGAGGCTGGATGTGGGACCGGTAACATCACCACGACAGTTGCGTGTCTTAGGCAAGCCAGTGTCAGTACCCTGGCGATCGCCCAGGATGCGGCCCAGGGAAGCTAGTAAGTGTCGCTGTTCGCGATTCGATTGCTTGTGGGTTAATACATCCCCCAGCCCTGGTGCTTACTACAAATTTAAGCCTGTCATCGATGGAAAGGTCATCACGGATTACCCCGACCGACTGCTATTGCAAGGTAAATATACTAGGGTCCCTCTCATCACCGGGTATGGGGATATTCGTCCCGTTCCCGTGCCACGGCGACTGAAATACGGTTGTCTAGACATATTGCGAACGAGACCTTGGCAACCAGCGAGCCTGCAGGTGATATTCACGCTGCGTTGCACGGGTACATCCCATTGGCTACGGACGACGATGTTCAGGGTTGGATCAACACCTACGCTTCCGAGGTTTGGTCCTCGCAGGAGGAGATGGTCAGGACTATCACCGGTGACGCTTCCGTCAGGTGTCCAGTGAGTGCCATCGCCAATTCTGGTTCCGATCCGAAACTGAACGCAAGCTCCCCAGAGCATCCTTGCCGATGCCGGGAAACTTGCTGGGGCTTGGACCTATAGATGGATCACACCTGTCCCTGGCAGTCCCTTCGCTGAGCATGCAACCGAGAACTGGTATATGTTCCGCGGTGTGACAACTGGGTACGGTAATTTTAGTAAACTGCGGGAGGTGCTTCACTAATGACGTTCAATCAGCCAAAACGGCACCGGCTCTTTCCATACTCAAACCCCTGCTGAACAAGCGTTCGCTCAGGAGGCGATTGCTTACTGGCTGTCTTTCGTCCGCAGCGGAGACCCCAACACGTATAGACTTTTTAGGTCCCCCAGCTGGCCCAAGTACACCACTTCTTCGCCTTCTCGTATCCTCCTTGCTGAGAGCAGCGACACGACTAAGAGCAATAGCTCTGTCGAGCTCATTCCTGCCGGTGAGATCAGGAGGTGTACGCTTCTCGGAAGGAACTCCGATATCACCCAGGCATAACGTCCAGACCATCGGCCCGACGACATTGTGTCCGTTCTTTCACTGAATACTCCTGTAGTCGTCCGTTTCTTGTTGACATCATCTGTTACTGTAATAACACCCGGCTTGTCATTTCAAACTAGCGCATAGCGCACTACCTCCCAATTCCAATTGAGATCTACGGAGTGTTGTCTCCAAAGTCCGGAGTTGTGAATCGGGGTGGAAACGATCCGCGTAAATCCTCTCCACCGCCGTACCATGACTCGATCGACGACACAAGTCGAATTGCTGATCCTCGGTGCAGGATGGACGTCGGGGTTTCTAATTCCACTCCTCGAATCCAGCGAGGTATCTTTCGCCGCGACCTCGAGGGATGGTCGAGAGGGAACGATCCCTTTCAACTTCGATCCGTCCTCAAGGAGCGTTGAACAATACAGATCCTTGCCCGACGCTACGACTGTCCTAATCACCTTCCCGGTCACGGAGAACGTGAAGGGTTTGGTGGATGGCTATAATACGACGAGGTCTGGCATCGGAAGGGGTGTTAGTGTAAACTGGATCCAGCTCGGCAGCACGGGGTCGTTCGCACAAGTACGACCATTTTGTTTGGCTCCTTTGCCGACCGCGTTTTCACAAGGAGGATGTACCTTGACAGACCGCAGGTTGGGTGGATCGGCACACAGACATCGAACCTGTTCCCAGAAGCGTCCAAGAAACAGAACTGCTCAGATGCGCATCTGCCACAGTTTTGCATCTCACTGGGCTTTGGGGAGGAAAGAGGAATCCGGTTCATTGGGTTCAGAGGATCGCACCAAGCAAGAACGCTCTGGCTGCGAAGGCTGGTTTTGCGTTCTGCTGTCATAATTTGCTTATTTCTCATCCCCGAATTTCACTGCAGGGCTCCCTTCATCTTGTCCACGGAGAAGATGTGGCCCGGTCGATTCTTGCGGCACACCGGAACTTTGACAAGTTGGCAGGGCAACGGTGGTGTCTCACAGACTTGCGGGTGTACGATTGGTGGGAGCTTGTTTCCTCATGGACTCCGTCGGCAGAGAACGGCGAGTGTGACGTTACGGATAACCCTCGGCTTTGGGTTAAACAGCTGATGAGCGAGCGGGGCATTCGGGCTTTGCCTCGACCTGTCGAACAGCTGGACCGCGCTTTGGATTCGAGGGAATTTTGGGAGGTGGTCGGGGTTACGCCTGGGATTACTCTCCACTCTGCCGTAGCTTATCTTGCCTAACAAGATGAATTGACTCGACGATGATTGTGAAACCATCCATCAGCGCTTCAGCGTTCCATCATGGGCGCTTGCCAGGCCGAATCGCATAAAAATCACGCCCGACCAATACCCTCTTCCTCCTCATCCTCGTCCGAAGCCCATGTCACAAGATTTTGCAAGAGTCTCTCGGAAATAATCCCTTTGGTCAACTCGGGTCGCAGGACTTCATTCTCCCTCTAGGTTTTTCCCCAACCTCGCCCCCGTACGGTCAGTAGACGCTCCCTATTGTTCTCTTTTTTGGGTTTGCCTCTTCGAACGCAAACTTTCCTCCAAAATCCGGACGATTCGTTGACGGTGAACGACAATGCGACGCAATCCCCAGTCGAAACTGAGGGCACCACCCTCGTAACCGGCGAACTCGATGCGGTCCCGTGCCCGGATCGCCTGGACGAGACCTCGAATTGGCCGCACCAGGGTGTCCGCTTGCCCAGTTTCCCATTGTCTCACCTTGGTCGATAACGTGATGTATATGTTACTTCCCACGCGATCTCCAATATTTTCACCATGTTCCTCCGCCACTTCCCTGTCCCCTTTGTCACTCCCTGCCTCCGCTGAGCTGAGCCCTTGACTAACATCACAATTTCAATCTGGATAGTCAATCTCCGCGAGTTCTCCTCCCCTCTCAGACGTGAGTTGCTTCTTGATATATGCTTTTCCGGCCATTCCGACTAATCGGTATCACCCAGTCCTTCGGGAGGTTCGGCTGAATCTAACGCGTTTTCTACGCGTAAGATCGGCCTAATTTCTAGGTTACACTACAAGCTTTCGGGCAATCCGCCGTCGTTGCCCAGGAGTACGTCAACGAAAGGTACGATCGCAAGTTCCTGGGGCCCACTGGTGGACCAATCGTCTGACCCCTGCCTTGCGCCTTCTGCCCTCCACGTTCCCTTCTCAGAGCAACCAAATATGTCATTGAAGCGTGTTCCTAGCGAATCATCGATTGATCTTCGACCCTCAAAAAGGAATCGGTCAGATGCGAGTTCATATTCTCCATCGGAGGCCAGCGTCGGCTCTATTCCGGACTTTGTTCTTTCTGCGTCAGCCAAGCCACTTCCTGTATGTACCACTCACTGCCAATCCTACCGGCTCGCCCATTCTCATTTCCACCGATAGAGGGCCGGTTCATTTTCTTCCGTTTTCTCTACCCCACCCGCATCCCCTCGCCGGCCACATGGTGCAAGGCTACGCTCAATAACACCTCTTCCCACACCTATGGACGAAGCTTTTGCGGATCTCGAAACGTCCATGAGGTCCCGGACATGCACACCAGCGCCCGACAACTTCCGCTTTGCCAACGAGTCAGCCCGGTATAACATGGAATCTCAACCCCGTTCCGTCATCGATTTTTCACTTCCAACCTTCGCCGCCTCCGTTGACAGTGATGAATGTGGTATCGAACTGTTCTGCCCGCTAAGCTGGTCTTCACAGAATATTCTGGCTTTCCCCCGCGGGAATCGCGTCTACCTGAAGAACGTTGCCTCCACCGTGGAGGATGTCGGCTACACATTCAAGCCATCGAAGAAACACGGCATACTCCGGATGCTTGATTTTTGCCGTGATGCTCCGAATTTGCTTGCTCTGGGAACTTCGAATGATAACATCGAACTCTGGGACATCGAGGCCAAGAAGATGACCCGGAGCTGGACCGCTACTGGTGTCACGTGTCTTGAGTGGAACGAGGGGCGAGTTCTTGCCGTCGGCGATAAGAAAGGCTCAATTCAGTACTACGACACCCGCATCGACGATAGGAAAGAGATGAAGATGAAGAAGGGAAAAGTTACGAGGCATGAAGCCCCCATCACTACGATCTCCTGGAATCGGAAGGACCCCAAGTATCTCGCAAGTGGCGACAAGGATGGGCTGATCTATTATTGGGACAGTCGTCAAGACGCTCCGCTGAAGATGGGGGAAATGGTCCAAAGACGGAGAAAGATGCAGCATGACCATGCAGTTTCTGTCAGTGATTCAACCCCCTGTTTGACCCTGTTGCTGATCCCCCCCTAGGTTATTGGTTGGTGCAACTCGCGCGTTCTGGCCACAGCATCAAACGCGCCGGACAACACCAGCGTTCTTCGTGTCTGGACGATGGACGACTATAGCGAGAATATCGAACGCCACGAGTACGACGCGACAATCGTCGGCATCCACGCGTCTTGGTGCAAAGAAATCGTTCTCACTCACGGCCTGGGGAAGGTCACCTCTCATCCAAGTAATCTCGCGGCACCGGTTCCGAGCATCATTGAAAACTCCGTCGTGGCGTACGCGTTGCCATACTTCAAACAAGCAAAACAGGTGAAATATGTCGATTCGGGTTCGAGGAATCTCGGAAGCGTCCTTGACAGAACTGGGACGAGGATGGTGGTCGCCGTTGGCGGGGTCGACGGTGGAGCTGTGACGAGCCAGCTGCAAGTTTGTGATGTGTGGGGGAAGAAGACTGCGCCGGCTCCAGAGCCGCCATCAATACATGGTGGGTTGGTGCGGAGGCAAAACAGTTTGTCAAGTCTGTCCCGTCGGGGAAGCCTCATCATTCGTTGAGGAACTACGTCTTGTTTTATTACGCGACTGATTTTTAGTAGGCATGCTATCTGGATGTGATACACATGTGTAACCTTCATCATTGTATGATACCTGTATGTAGAACACTGCATCTTTCCGTCATAGTATACATTTCGACTATTTTCTCGAGATACAATCACGGTGGAGCCATCTCACGGCCGCACGTGACAACGCCAGTAACCTCTACGGCTGATGTAGTGAGGAACCAAATAGCGGCCTCGATTGGGAAGAACTTGGGAAGACCGGAGGACTCCGGCTGTTCTGCTCTCCAATTTTCGCCTTGGACTACGGTGATAGATGCAGGGAGAGAGGTCGTACGTTGTTACAGCCGCTGTAGAGTCTGATTTGAACAAGAGGGATTCCCACGTTTACAGCTCCGTGATGGCAAGGCTAAACCACGTTTTCCGGCGCACGTGACCAAAGCCAGTTGCCATCTCATCGCCCCAGCACACCTGTCTAATCCACAAGAGCCCTTGTCTTTCGGCGCCGGGCACACATGCCGGGTAATGTAAGTGGAAACGGAGCTCCCTCACAAAATGATTGTCTACTGATTCATTCTCATGGTTAATAGACCACTCACCAACGACTTAACGAGACGGGATGCAGAGACCAGTGTTAACTCCGTCTCAGGAACCCCTGATCAAGAGATTGAAAAACTCCAAGTCGTATTATCTGAGTTCCTGGTGCGCAGGGATACACTTCCGTTAAAATCCGTAACCGTTCAGGGATGTCTCGACTCGATTCCATGGCGAGCGCACCGTGCCCCCGTCCGCGGGTGCTTCCGGCGAAAAGCGACAGTTTACGGGATACGCCTCTCAGATACCTGAAGTCTCATGCTGATTTCGCTGCAAGTAGACATTCTGATCTCCTCCTCTGTTCCTCTGGTCTCCTGAAATAAAACTCGTACTCCACTTCCCCGGTCGCTATTCTGAATGTGCCCACCCATTAAAACGTCTAAGATACGCCCTAGCAAAGTACGAGACTGCTCTTCAGATACGGAGCCCGCTATCTTTGATTCCTGTATCCCTATTTCGCGGCCTGTTTGGATATCTGGCTGAGAAAATTATCATACAATGTATGTTCCCAGAACCTGTCACAATTTTCAGCATCTACGATAAGCGATATGGACTGAAGGAAGAAAACCCACCCATACATCGTGTTTGGTGATTGACCCGGGTACAGACCCGCGGGAGTCGGTGACGACGTGGGGGTCGAGCTAAATAGGACCGAATTCTGGAACTCGTGACCCAGAAACCTTGCCGTTCCTTCAATATCCGTAATCAAGTCGTTGTAAATCATGAGTTCCATCGGTAACACAGACGAGGAGTCTCCCATGATGCATCCCCCGTTTGCCCCCCCGCCAATCCCATCGATTTCGTTCCTCCCGTTTGTCTCGCCTAACCCACTAGACCCCAAGGGGGAGGACATCACAGACCCATCGGAAAAGTTGGGGGAGTTCAAGGAGTCTGCCGGCGATAAACCCCCTGGTTGGATTTCCATGTACCCAGCCAGCCCACCGGCCCCAAGCATCTGCCGGAGGGTTTTAGAACCATCACTCTCCGTTGACCCTCTCATTGGGTGCGTTTCCCGATAAGTTTCTGAGGTGGGAGATGACCCGTCTTGATAGTACCTGTCGTCGGTTCGGAGCTTCGGATACCCTCTACGGTCGGTTTCCACGGATGAAGAGAGGCCGTCCTTGTCAACGTAACGAACTCTCCCAAATTTGATCCGATACCAATCCTCGGGGGTTGGTTTCCAACCCTTGTACGGACCATCGATCATCGCCCGTAGAACCCTCAGAATGTCCCTAGCGCACGCACGTCGGAGAGAAGTCCTTCAGGATTCAAGCAGTACCATGGACGTACCGTAAGCATTGGGAGGTCCTCCACCTACGAAATGGGTTACATCGTGAGCAAATAACGAGCTATTTCACGTGGGATCTAATGGGATCACCTCTTCGACGCCAACTGCACCAATTCCGTGGCAGCTTCGATGGCACGGTGCTCCGGTGAATCGTAGTCAATACTCCCCTTCCTCCAGAAGACCAGGAGAAGGAATACAGTGGAGGTGAACATGGGTTTCTGGATTCCATGGTGAACGTGGTTAGGTATCGGGGTTTTTGGGATGACCCGGAGCTTACAGTTAAAATGTGTGTACAGAGCGGGGTCACCAACACGTCTTTGGCGGATTCGATGATCCCTATGCATTGCTTGGCAGCGCTTTTGCAGATGATCATAGAAGGTGTCGTCAACTGCGGGTCAGGAGGATCCCTCAGCGCGAACATCCGATGGATGTGTAGCTGTATTTCATAGAATTGGCACCAGATGAAAGCAGATTGGATCACATAGGATCGGTTCTTTTGTAAGGCCTCCGAACCCCTGCGTACTAAGAGAGGGAAAGGTTGGTCAGAGTCGCCGAGTGGGAGAGGGGACGCACGATGTTCAGGGACGGAATCCATCCACTTGTTTAGGGCTGAATCGAGGGTGGCAAGAATGTTTTGTTCCCACTGTTTTCCAATATAACCAAGGACGGTCCTCGACTTCTTTGTCGAGTACTGCGACCACCATCAGTGGCCAGTGAGGATGATCCCTTCGTGCGACTTACCAAAGTCCTGAGGGCGAACGCGAGGATTTGATTGAGTTTAATGGCCGCGATAAAACCGCACATCTGTGTTGGGGACTTGGTGGGGGACTTCAAGCCCGGCTCCCCAAGGTCTTTATCGTCGCATTGGAGGGGGAGGTCTGCGTCAAAGCTAATCTGCATGAGATATCACGCGGTAAGGGCAGGGTAGATGAGGCGTACTCTTCGTCCTGTAAGGCACACGACCTTCCGAGGAGGGTGCTAAAAGATCGGTCCAACACGATTAGAACCCTGCACAGCGTCCTTTAGTTTTCGAATCCACCTCACAGAGTATTACTTACCAAAACGCTCGTTTCCACAGTTCATTTTCCAGGGATTGCTGTTCCGAGAAGAACTTTCGATGGACACCGTTATCTTGCATAACCCTCAGCCCAACCCCGATGACTACCCACGGTGTCTCAGGAGGCGAGTACCCTTCCAGAAAGATTGCGGCCAGCTTTTGTAGACTCGGTTAACCAAGACCGGCTGGAGAGAATCAAGAGAACGTACTGGGTAAATTTGGGCCTCATATAGCGAGTGGGGAAGGTAACACAGTTTTTCCAACTGATGGATCTGGTTAAAGAGCTTCCAGGCAGTACACGACGTAGAGGTTGTTATGTTGTGAACCACCCTGGGATCTTCGGTGTATCTGCATCCGATTGCACAGACCAACATTACGGTAGCACCAAAGTTGTAGTCGACTTGGTGCAACCCCTCTTCCACCGAGCGCATGAAGGAAGGGCGGTGTAGAAGCGGTAGGATGACATTAAGGTTATCGAAAAAACAGTCCACGAGGTGTTGCATCAGGTCCGCGTCGGGGTACTCGAACCGTACGGGAGGGGGCTTGAGCATAGTGGACATCCACTGCAAGGCATTTCAGTGACGAAATGTTCACGAATAACGAGCGGACTCACATCGGGGGTGGTCCAAAACTCTCTCTTCCGATCAGGCGTCTCGCGCGCGCCAGTCTCCTTGTGCCTCTCCTTGAAGGCTTGATTTGTAAGTACAATAACGCTACTCTTGCCATAAAATCGAGCGTTTCCGTGGATATTTTCCACTGGCGCCTTTGCAGCACCTGCCACAGTCAAAAAATCGTCGTCGCTGTACGTTGCTTGTTCTCCCGAGGGAGATAAAGGGTCGATGTCTGAAGGTCGTGAGTAGGCACTTCTTGGGAGAGGGCCCAAATTCGGCTGTGCTTCGGCCTCATCTTCTGAAGCACTGTCGCTACCAGTGGTATTGTCGTGGGTTATTAAGATCGGTGGTGATCCTAGCACATCTCGCGACGAATGCTGTCGAGACGAGACAACTGGTAAGTGGACGGCGGGGACCGGGGAGCGCCTGAATATAATGCACACCTGTCGGACAAGCCGTTCCAGCTTGGCCAAACGAGTCTCCAGGACCTGAACGTATCTTTGAAAACCTGCTGAGTCCATGTTTACACCACCGCTGAGCGATCCCTACCCTTTTGGTGCTGCTCTCTGCTAGGGTGGAGTGAGGCGCGACCACGGGCGAGTCTCGCGGACAATCACGCACCTTAGGGGGATCGTTATACGTACATTCTACTGAATAGGTGATGCAGGTCGCGCAACGGCCACCAGGCATATCGGAACCATTGCCTAACGTGGGGCCGGTGGGTCTCAGTGGTTACCGCCAACGGACTCGGCTTGGGCAACAACTCACAACGAGCTGGCTGAACGATTTAGTTTCTGAGGAAGGAGGAACGTATTCGATGAGGAGTGGGCTCGCCTTTCTTCTTTCGGCAAGAATCGCAGGCTCTGTTTCTTTTTTGCTTCGAAGACATGGAAGTGCTGACCAAGAGTGTCACTGACCAGGAGCCCAGCGCTCAGGACAGGTCCAATGACCTCAGTTACGTACGTCATTCACACCCAGCCCCTTCCCCTCCAGTGCTTACAAAATAATTTTTGTGAGGGTACCCCTCCTGGCAACTTTGAGCGCCCTGTTGGCTCGCTCCGCTGGTCCGCGCTGCGCTCGTTCAGTTAGCCGACTCGCGCGGAAATCAGATAAGCAAATCCCATTGCCAAAAAAGGAAATACATTTGCTGACAAATCATCTAAGCCTCGCAAACTCGACCAATGATCCACCTCCGGAGTAGCGAAGGGGGCGTTATGGTGGCCAGACGCTCATATGCGATTTACTTAATGCCTCAGGCCTCAAGAGTCGCCGAGTAGATAAGCTCGTAACGCATCCACGATACAGCAGCGAAGCCCGGAATACCCCACACCAAACGGAACATGATTTTACATCGCCCTTGGTACCAGGGATACCGCGAAAGGCCCACGTTGGGGAATTCGAAAAAACATGGGCTCGGTTGGAACATTGGAATTGACCACTGGAAGAGAGGTGAGCAACATGCGAAGTTCATAAAATGGGTGGAAGTACCCGGGGACGCCCAAATTTTCCTGTCTGGTCGCCCACTCCTTCTACGAGGAGTGAGAAAGGTTCCACGCCCCCCTGTTTGGGGGAGCACTCGCGGGATACGATCTCAGGTTATGTCGGTCCCCCAACAGATGCGAATTTGTGACAGCGTAACTTATGGATGGTGGCTCCCCGGTACCACCCAACCGGGGTGCGCTATGGGGTAAGAGGAACATACAAAGTAGATTCCAGGTTTGTGACGCCTTTTTTTTCCATTCAGACTTTCCACATAGCTACGAGGGTTGAGTGTCCGCAGGGTAAGGAGGTTCCACGTACCCTCAGGGCCTTGGGAGTTGATCCAGGTGAGATGGGGACGGGGGGGGGGGGGAGGTGCCTTCGACGCACTTCACGAAACAGGCAGCGCAAGCCCACGCCAGGCTGATCCGAGCCATTTCCTTACTTCCTGTGAGAACGGATAAACGGCGACGGGGCTCGGGGTTAAAGCTCGGATGGACGGTGAAGAGGGATGTGACTCGCCTCTCTTCCTTCGACAAGAATGCGCATGGCGAGGTTCAGCAGGCCACGGACGTCTCAGCGCGGTGACCGTGATTCTGCCCAAGCTCTGCTTATTTTTCAGCATCTGCTGGCTGGAAGTCTAGGTTGGCCACCGATGGTAGTAGGACCTAGACGTCGCTCGCATTTAGGCTATATACTAGGTTAGAAATTCACTTATCGCTTTGCGGACATGTGTGTCCATGCCCCCGGGAGAGATTGCAGAGGCAGAAGACATGATCAAGCACACGTGGAGGCGGACGTGTCGGGAAGTCGGATATTTCCACGGTGCCAACACTTTTAAAATGCTTCTCGATGTCAACGTATGCATTCGAAATCTTTGCCTCTCTTTCCTCCCGCTGACGATCCGGAGGCCAACAGCGGAAACTGCTCTCCAGGTCGGACCGCGTCAAAGGAGTAGATTTCCATCCGACGGAGCCATGGATCTTGACCGGTCTCTACAACGGCACAGTCAACATCTACAACCACGAGACAGGTGCAGTCGTCAAGACTTTCGAGGTCTCAGAGGTTCCCGTCCGATGCGTCAAGTTTATCCCTCGTAAGAACTGGTTCGTCGCTGGCTCAGACGATTTCCAGCTTCGCGTCTTCAACTACAACACCCACGAGAAAGTGTCTGCCTTCGAGGCTCATCCTGACTACATCCGATGTCTCACCGTTCACCCCACCGCAAGTATTGTTTTGACCGGAAGCGATGACATGACAATCAAGGCTTGGGATTGGGAGAAGAGCTGGAAGTGTGTTCAGGTCCGTCACATCATACTCATCCCTCAGCCATCTCACCATCGGTCGTCGTAGATATACGAGGGCCATACCCACTACATTATGAATATTTCCGTCAACCCCAAAGACCCCAACACCTTCGCCTCGTCCTGTCTCGATAGAACCATCAAAATGTGGTCTCTAGGATCCCCTAGTCCAAATTTCACCATGGACGCCCACGAAAAAGGCGTCAACTACGTAGACTTCTACCCCGGCGCAGATCGGCCATACCTTGTGACCGCCAGCGACGACAAGACCATCAAGATCTGGGATTACCTCAGCAAAAGTTGCGTTCAAACCCTCGAAAGCCATACCAATAACGTCCTCTTCGTCGTTTTTCATCCAAACCTACCGATCATAATCAGCGGTGGTGAGGACGGTACGATCAAGATCTGGAACAGTGGCACCTACCGGTTGGAAAACACCCTCAGCTACTCTCTGGAACGCGCTTGGTGTGTGGCTCTCCGACGCGACGCTAACGAGGTCGCTGTTGGTTTCGATGAGGGTGTAGTCGTCGTCAAGCTTGGTCGTGACGAACCCGTATTCAGCATGGACCCCTCTGGCAAGCTGATATACACTCGCAACACCGATGTTCTCTCTGCAAATCTCCAAGTTGGACAAGAGGTTATCGAAGGGCACGCAGACGGCGCCCGTCTTACCTTATCCATCAAAGAGTTGGGAACTACTGAGGTCTTCGCTGCATCGATATCCCACTCTCCGAACGGCAGATTCGTGACCGTCGTCGGCGACGGAGAATATATCGTTTATACTTCCTTGGCTTGGAGGAACAAAGCGTTCGGTAACGGTACCTCGTTTGCATGGGCTGGCGATTCCAACACGTACGCCGTCTTGGAAGGCAGAATGAAAATCCGACTCTACAAGAACTTCCGAGAACGGACAGGGGCAGGCATGAAAGGCTCCGGGTCGTGGGGTATTGAGGGTTTGCACGGGGGTACCCTGTTGGCCGCTCGTGGAAACGGGTTTGTTGTCTTCTGGGATTGGGAGAGTTGCGAGATCGTGCGACGGATTGATGTGGATGCCAAGAATGTGACGCCCCTCACTCCAATCACCCCAGCTGAATGTCTTTAACGATATACCTCAGATTTTCTGGTCAGGTTCAGGGACGTTGGTCGTTATCACCTCGGAAGATTCCTACTATGTCCTCAAATTCGACCGTGACGCCTACAACGAGAAGATCGAGGCTGGGGCTGATTTAGGAGACGAAGGTGTTGAAGAAGCCTTCGACCTCGTTGCAGAAATTTCTGAGAAGTATGCGCCCGCCTCCCCACACCGGCCTGCCGTAACTGACCCGCTACCAGCGTTCAGACAGGTCGATGGGTTGGAGATTGCTTCCTCTATACCACATCAACCAACAAGCTGAACTACTTTGTGGGAAGTGAATCCTTCACCGTTAGTCAACTCGATAGGTGAGCCGAACACTTTCCCTAACCAGTATCATGAATTCATGTTTTACCGCAGCCCGATGTACTTGTTGGGTTACATCCCCACCCACAACCGGGCATACCTTGTTGACAAGGATGTCAAAGTCCACGGATATTCCCTGTCACTGAACCTGATTGAGTATCAGACTGCCGTTTTACGGGGTGACATGGAGGCCGCAGAAGATATTCTTCCAATGATTCCGAAAGAACAGCAAAACAAGGTGGCGAGGTTCCTTGAAGCGAGAGGTCGCTCTTCATAGAACATGCGATGACAACGTGATTTGACCGTGCTTCCGTTTCCAGGTCTGAAAGAACTCGCTCTCAAAGTAACAAACGACCCGGACCACAAGTTCGATCTCTCACTACAGCTCGACGACCTCGACACAGCGCTAGAGATCACCAGGGCCGTTCCGGAACTGGAAGCGGAGCCCAAGTGGAAGGCTGTCGGGGATAAGGCCCTTGCTGTTTGGAGGTTTGATCTCGCCCGGGAGTGTTTCGAGAAGTCGGGTGATTTGAGTGGTTTAATGCTCCTGCTGCTCTCAATCGGGGATCGGGATGGGCTGAAGAAACTGGCTAACGACGCAGGTAAGTGAAAACCGTTGCTCGTCGGTTGGTTGACCGAGCGGCTCAAACAATATTACCCCTAGTGGAGAAGGGACAAAATAACTTGGCCTTTGCTACGTTGTTCCAGCTGGGTGATACGAAGTCTTGCGTGGATCTTCTCGTCAAGACTCGTCGCATCCCAGAGGCCGCAATATTCGCTCGGACGTATGCCCCAAGGTACGCACCCTTTACGCCTGATTATTATCCCATCACTCCCACCCGGCGCTGCCCCATCTCTTACCCCACCTTCGCTTTCAGTCAGGTACCAAAGGTTGTCGAAACCTGGCGTGATGATCTCACTTCCAAGAATCGTCCAAAACTCGCCGCTAGGATCGCTAGTCCGAACGAACAACCAGATGTTTTCGAGGAAGGATGGAAAGACATTTTAGAGGTCGAGCGTTCATTGCGATCGGATGGTGCCCTGGTGGACCTGTGAACTACTTGGGTGCTGAATCACGTTCCATCATTCAGTGTACTAGATGCTGGTTGGGTAACATTTGTTGGCCCTGGTGCTCGTTGCTTCGATCCACTTCCATCCCACTCAAGGTGATGAACGTCGAAATTATGTGGCTCAGACTACAACCTGTACACCAGTAGCAGGTCGAGAAGGCTACAGGGGTCCCAGGATTTGAAACACCGTTTTCAGTACATTGCACGTGTACCAACTCCCGCGCCGTCGTGGTGAATGTGACCCCTAGTCAGTCAATCCTTCTCGGAAGTGATCAGAAGTGGCAAGTGGGGAGGTTGGGTCCCTTCTCCAAAACAATCTGTGCCACGAACCTCACGGAACTGTTTCTGCTTTCCAAAACTTAACTGGGCAAAGGCAGCTGGAAACCACCACTTAGCTGACTCTCCGCATACAAACCGCTAGGTTCTGAGAGCGTTTACAACCCTCTGGCCCACGAGTCAGGTGCACCACAGGCTCGGCCTGGGCTGATTCTATTCGAGGTAAACTTGGTTATGAGCCTCCATGGATCCCACGCCGCAATGCCCTTACATGCGTGAAGTAAAGAGTTTGGATGAACTTTGTCCCCCGTCCTTGTATCCTGCGATCATTTGACGACTCCGGGTCTTCCGTTCCTTGCATCAGTCCCTTATGCATGTGGGCTGACCTAACCGCGCAGAGCGAGCGAACGCTTCAATTCCGGTCGGCCAACATCACTGTGGATGTGACCGCGCCGAACTAGTGCACGGCCGGTATTCTGGGCGGCCATTCAATACCGTCATATGACCAGCCACACTTTGGTGTGGCGGCTAGCTTCTCAAACCTGCCCAACGAACTAACAGAATGGAGTAAACGTGCGTACATAACGGCGTCCTCCGGAAACCCGCCGTTCAGACTCAAAACGATTTTTGGTTCGCGTGCACGATCGAAGATTCCATGAAGGTCGTTAACAGGTGTTTCGTCCTGTCGACCGGTCCGTCCGGGCAGGGTGGAGCACCTGTTAATTTTTCCTCTTACTCAGAGTGCGATATGCACACGGCCACCTGTTTGACGTCTCTCCGTTGGAGGCTGGAGTGTTTAACGAACCTCCTAATCCACATCCAGGCACCTGAGTGCAAGAGAGGACGAAGGTGCCGTCATAGTTAAAGTATTGATACACTACAATGCGTGCAAAACGACAAAGGGGGGACCCAAGATGCCCAATAATGATAACGCAAAGCAGAATGCAAATGTCTAAGGCGTTGGAATGCGGGGGAGATTCATGGATCGAAAAAGGAACGTGTCAGGCCCGACATAATAGCTTCCTCGTGACTTTCCCTAGTTTATTTTTCCCACCACGGGGCCACCTCCACAACGTACTGGCACCCCCCCCCCCCCCTCCTTCCCCCCGTAGCCTCCCACCCCTAACGGAGAGATCCAACAAACTTTCGCTGTTTAGGTATTGTGTTGTTTGGCCGAGCTCATGGGCCTCGTAGGCGTCGTAATCTTCCCGCCGGATTACCCTCCCGTGACGCCGGGAAGGATGCCACTTTCTCTTCCCCAACTGCTCTTTCGCATTGGGTCGAGAGCGCGGTACGACCTTGCGGGTGTGGTATACCCTCGATGGAAATTTCCCCCCCTTCAGGCTGAAGGTGAAGGGCCACTTGGAATTCGGAACACGAAGTGTGTTGTCATTACGACTGTCGTAATCGTATCTTTCGTGACCCTGAGGCGAACTGCCTTGACTTTGATTGCGACCGCTCGTACTGGCGTGCTGGACATCCGGACGAGCCAATCGAGTGTCGGCAAGGGATGGTCGTTGGGACGAGATAAACTGACCGGCTAATAATTAGGAGGTCGTAGCTCAAGTGTAATGGACGAAGATCCGCACATACCGACTCCAGTACCGATCTCATCTCTTCTGGCAACTCTTCTGGGGGAACGGGGGCGATTACCAGGTGTTCCGATCCGATCATTTCTCTCCTATTCCGGCGACTTGGGATGCTTCCGCCAGAGTCGCGTTCGGGACGGTGGGAGGAGGGGTAAGGTTTGCTCAAAGATTCCATGATTGTGTATGGTGAAGACAAGTGGTCGCTCGGCCAAGCGGATAGGAGATCGATACAAACGTGGGAGTTATCTAGAGTAGATAATCAGTGTGAGTGTGTGTGATGGATCCCTGGTTTTAGAGTATCGGTCGTGACACCGTCGAGGAGGAGGATCGTAGACGGTACGATCGGCCAAGGCGCAGGTACAGTGTGTGGTACGCAAGAGGGGGCGGGGCTTAGGGTTGCCCACGTTCGTTTCATGGTCTTTAAACATCTCTTGTCGCGTGTCCACGGCCATGGGACCGTGGGGATCAGCCAACAAGGATCTGAGCCGACCCTTTGCGTACAATGGTGATGAGAGGCGTGAGGACTTTGTCCCTTTCGGGGGTTTGATTCGATCACCGTGTGGCTGCCTCGCGGCCGGGGTCGGGACCATGGCTAGCCCTTAGGCGCTGAGGAGGGTTGTGCGAGAGGCCATGGGCACGGAGACAAGAATATTCGACAAAGTTGAGGGGAGGTGCATAGGGCGAGGGTGTCAGCTTATGATCTGCAAATGGTGATGGGTTCATAGGTTATGGAATGGTGTGCAACACATGAGAATGGAGGGGCGGGGTACAATTGAAATCATGACGACGGCGAAAGCGGGGACCATAAATAGTGGGGAGGGAACAAGACCTGTAATGCGAGACGAGAGTTTAGGTTATTGGCGGCGGGTAAGGTAAGCGGCCGGGACGGGGCGGCGGGCGGAATCTCGTCTATTACGGATAACTAGGAGGTGAACGTGAGCAGCGTTTCGTGCTGTATGAAGGGGGGGGGTAGATTTACCGTTGATTATGTTCCACCTCCGCAGGCTCCAGGGGGGCTGGGTCGGGCGGACGAGGACGTCCACTTGGGTGTCTATCTTTCGGGAAGTAGCGAGCGAGGATGAGAGTGCCGACGACTAGACATCCCACGGCCATGACGACCAGACACAATGCTCCTACAGCACCTGCGAGGGAAGCGCTGCCGACTCCGAGAACACCAGGAAGCTTCTGGTTATCGATTACGACGTAGATCCTTCCCTTCCACATCTTCGCGCCAACATACCCCTGAGCAGCGCCGATCGCGATAATTGCGAGGAAGAAAACTACCACGTAGGGGCATTCGAGAGACCGGCTCAGGTCGGAAGGAATGGCGCGCATCGCCAGGACGGGTAGCGCAGTGAAGATGCCTCCAACGAACCCGATCTTGCCGGAAGTGTAAGGAGGGAGGGTGGTGAAACCGGGGACACCCAGGGTGTGGAGGAGGGTATGGCCAGAGTTGAGGAAACATAGGCCAGACGCGATGCTGAAGGAGAAAGAGAGGAAGACTAGGCGTGGATTTATGCTAGCGGTGGACATGGGAGTAAGGAGATAAGGGTGGTTTTCGCAGTTCCGGAACAAATCCACCCAAGCCGTGTTGACTACGATCAAGGAAGGTCGGGACACGGCCAAGACGGGCTTGGGCACCACCAGACCAGCAAAATGTAGTACAGGAACACGAGGATGCAACGAGGCTTTGGTCATGATGTCTATTCTACAATCGGCGAAACTGACAGGTTACGTACAGATCTGCATGCAGGGAAGAAGCATTGAAACGTCGACTTCACGAAACCTCCTCCATATCTTCATCATCCTCATCTTCGTCGTCATCGTCCTCGCCGGCGTCTTCCATCTTGACGTCGGCGCCACCCATCCCTGGCAACCCACTGGGTCCAGCTTCTGCTTTCGCCTGAGGGCATCCGGTCAGCTGATATGGTTCTGTACTGGTGAACGTATCACAGACACGTACCCCCTCCTTGAAGTTCTCCTTCAGTTCCCAGGTGCCATTGTGTTCTCCGCTTCGGTGTAAAAACCCGATCTCGCTCAGCGTCTCTTTCAAGAACGCTTCCGGCTGCTGCGTCCTCTCTCGTAGGAGTTTGATCGGCCACGTCTCCCTCTCCCCAAACAGTTTGAAGAGCAAATCGAGAAGTTGATTCTTTGGCATGCGAGCCATCCGTTCGAATTGGCCCTTGGCAGGCTTCTGTTTTGTTTTCTGTGCAATACACCTAATCAGGGGGAAAACGCCAGAGAAGCGGGAAAGTGTACGCACGACAAGATCCGAAAAGGCGTTGGCGTTTGCAACACCACTGCTGAGCATGTTGACGCTCCCCCTTCCAGAGGTAACCTCCTCGATCATCTTGATCTGTCTCGACCTCGTGTTGACCTCTCTGTGCCTATCACGAACTCGCTTCCTGTATTTCTCCGTGAACACGGGGCGTAAGTTGCACTCGTGCTTCACTTTGCCGGCAAGAATCGTCGTCCTGGCCCGGCTGCCCGGTTCTTTCTCCTTCTCCGCCACCACGAGTTGGTTCTCAACCGACTCTTGTACCATGTCGAGTTCGTACTCGCTGGGTTCCTCCGGATTGGCGGGGTTTTCAGGAAGGTAGAGCTTGATTCTACTGCTAGCCTTGAAAACTCGGATGGTGGCGAGGTGGACGTCCTCGCGATTGACGTTCGCCCAGCGTTGCATCAAAAACCTTGGGACCTACGGTAGGTGAGCGAGAAAGTGCATCAGAAGGCACGAATCGAGTAGAAAGTGTGCCCGCTCACCTTTACGATCCAGACCCGACCGGTGGCGGAGTCCGTAATCATGGTCTCGTCGGGCTCAGGTTGAGTCTCTTCACCATCTTGAGCGAGTTCGGCATCGAACGGCTTGCTCTCGCTCTCTTCGACCTCCATCGAACGCGAAGTGAGAGGACAAGGACCGCGAACCGATCGAATGGTAATTGCATCACGTGTGATGACGCTCTCACGTGATACGGGATAAATCGGGAGGTCAGGATTGGCTGGCCGGGGGCCGCCGGAAATCCGTGAGTATCGCGGGACGGGTATTTCAAGAGTTTTCACACCCGACCTCCACCTTTAACTTGCCCCACCACCCTCGCTCTCTCCCTCTCTTTAGACCCCTATATACCTTCCTATAATGCCCTACTCTGCCGGTAAGCCACACTGTTCTCCACGCTGGCCAGCGGGTTACTTACTGACCAACTTGCCGGTTTACAGGTGATGCTGCCAAGGGCGCTGGTCTTTTCAAGACGCGCTGCGCCCAATGTCACACCGTTGAGGCTGGTGGACCCCACAAGGTTGGACCCAATCTACATGGGTGGGTCTAGGTTCTATTCCGTTGAGGTTTCACATCATTAATGTGCCGGCGTTCAAGGCTCATCGGTCGTAAAACTGGTCAAGCCGAAAGCTACTCGTACACCGCCGCCAACGTAGGCAAGGGTATCACCTGGAGCGAAGACACCCTACATGAGTACCTTGAAAACCCCAAAAAGGTGCGTGGAGCTATTCCGAGAGGGGTTTCGATAGCTGACCCTATGACGAATTTTCGGTTCGTTAGTACATCCCCGGAACGAAGATGGCCTTTGCTGGTCTGAAGAAGGACAAGGATCGTAATGACCTCGTCGCCTACCTGAAGCAGGCTGTGCGTGTCCCATATCCTTTCACGTCATATCCTGAAGTGCTGACCGTTCCGACCCCTTTCAGTGTGCTTGAGGATTCAGTTCCACCGTTATATTCACATTATAATCCTGGATTTCTACAAGAGAAACTAGACAGTAGACGGTGTATTTATCCATCTGTTCTTCATTGCCACACATTACCACCACCACTACCACCACTCTCCCCTACATTACGAGATGATCCTCATATGCATGTCAACACCTTCTGTGTGATGAAACCTGTTCCGATGCGTCATCCATTAGTGCATCATGCCTCACCTTCACCTCGAAGTGTGAACCGAGATGAAACTCGGAAGTGTGCAGCCAGCGCGTGCAGCCGCGTGGCTGGCGCGAGGACAGGGCGGACAATGACGAATAAATACTGTCACTGTCAGACCGGTTCCTTCTCTCCCCACAACTCTCATCATGCATCCCCCGACCGAGAAAAGCCCATTGCTGACAAGGATTGGGATCCCGGCCGTGAACGTTATCCCCTTCCCACAAATTATCACCCCTGCGTCCGCCCACTACCCTTCCTATCCCCGTCCTTTAGAGAGCCCGCGATCACCACTCTCGCCACCAGCCTCGATTCTCATCGAATCCCGCCACTATCTCCCCAGGCCAGCGACCTCTTCTTTTTCAAGACGGGGCTCGTCATGGATGCGACCATCACTACCACCAAGCCTCACGCTCGCGGCATTCACTCAAGCTTCACTCTCGGGGGCAGCGTCGTTGATGGGGTGGGACATGATGACTGGGTGCATCCTCTATGCGCCCAACGACTCCCTTCACCTCTTCCGCAACATCCTCCCCAACCCGACGTCTTCGCATAACGCGTTGGGGATGACGTGCAACACGAGCAGCGTTTACGGCATCCTGCTCTCTGTCATCCTCACCATCCTCTCCTCCCTCGTGTATTTCCGGTCGCAGCGCCGATCAAAGTCCACCGGTGGCCCTTCTTTCAAAGCCAATTTCGCGACCTTCATGATGGCACCCATGACCTGTCTTCTGGCTTCCATGTTTACCGCACTCATCCTCTTGACTGATGTGAGAGCGAACATCGGAACGGTTTGTCATTTAGGTTCGGCCTTGTGTACTTCCGTCGGGGTCATCGTCGCCTTGTTGATGTGAGGACGTGTGGATCTTCTTTCCCTGTTAATTATTTTTGGTTTTCACTGGTGTGGGTTCTGTCGTTTACTGTTTCCTATCTGTACCAAGGACTCCTCTTTACGACTCCCTTAATGACCCCCTCAACTTGTTTCACAGAAGGACATTTATATACTAATAACATGGATGCTAACGGTTTACACATGCTACGCGAATTTCCGGCTTCGACCCCGACGAGTACTAAGTACACCGTCTGCACGTGAAATCCCCCGTAGAAAACACAAGAAAACAAATACAAGACCACCAATCACCGGAAGTGTCAACTCGGGAACCTTTGGTTTGCCTGTTGGCTCATCATGAAGTTTTCGTACAATGCTCGTTCCCACACGCTGCGAATCAGAGGTTTGTAAGGCTCCCGGACCAGGATGGAAAAATCCATGAGACGCTCACTTATAATCCACAATACCGTTGGCAGGCCACTGCCCTTCATTGCCCGCGTATGCCTGCCGCGCAGGGGCGTGGTCCACTCCATGATACGGCCGGTCTTGTTGAGCATACCAAAACGACGGAACCACCTGCGGTGGCTCGTTCGTTACACGGTGAGAGGGATCTTCCCATCGATACCCATTAGCATGTGAGCCAAAACCATCAACACCCCTCCCGTCGTGTGCCGGCATTGGCGGATGAGCGAAAGGCGAGGGCCCCGGTCCCTGCATTTCCACGCCGAGGTATTGCGCCGTGCCAATATCCACCATCAGGTCATTGTATACCATCAATTCGACAGGCAACACCAACGAACTTGACAAGGGTGGCAGCGATCCGTACCCTTGCCCCGTCCCAAGACCGGGCTCGTTTGGAGGTTGGGTCATGACAGGCTGTGGAACGGAGAACGACGGTGCCGCCATTTCTGGTGGGTTCAGCCTAGAAACCGGTAGGCTGCCGCCGAGGGTTTGGTGGTGACGGGGTGGGGAAAAGGCGTTCCGCCGAGATGGAGGTTCAGGTGACCTGTAGCCATCCCCAGTGCCGGTCATGATGGTCCGTAGATTCAGGGGATCGCTAAAGAACCTTCCATCCGGCGGCGGGGGGCCATCTCCTGGTTTTCCTGGAACGGGTCCTGGTCGAATGACTGCCGGCCCGGCGGATTCCAGGGGCTCCACAGCTCCATTTTGCCGGGGTACAGATTCGGGGTTTGTGGGCGCAGCTCGGGTTATCCCACCATCCGCAGTGGTATCTAAACGCGTCCGGGTTGGGGTAACCTCCTCGATGCCATCGGAACTCTCAGCTGAGGGATAGACCGAACTTGACCCGGACGTCGAACGTTCCACCGATAGGACCGACTGCAGAGAAGGTGTGTTCTCGAATGAGGTCGAGTGGTAGGAATCTGACCCCCCTTCATCGGAATTCTGGGCTTCCTCCGACGATCGCTCCCCGTACTTGTCAACGAAAAAGAGCAGTCCCCTTTGGATATCAAACAAGTCGTCTCTACCTGGCTGCCACCCCTTGTACTGACTGTCGGAGAGTATGAGGATCGTGCCCAGCACACTGGTTAGCCGCTTCGCTGTTGTCCACCTGCACCGCCGTCAGCCCCAAGACGCGAAACACAGGAACAAGATCCTTACTTCAACCCAATTTCCAGTAGCATCTCCTGGATTGTCTTGACCGCCTTATACTCTTCTGACTCTCGATCGATGTTCTTCTTCCGGTAGAACTGAAGGGACAAGAACATGGTTGCTGCAAATAACGGTTTCACGTACGCGTGACATCGAATATTTCCGTTCACTTTATCCTTGACGCTCCCCAGAGCGGCTATACAATTTTTGGCCGCCTCATTGCTCACCGCTAACGCCCGTCCAGAGATTCCAGGGTCGGGTCGAGCGATGAACTGACGGTGGATGAGGAGTTGAAGTTCGTAGTACCCGCAAGCAAGTGAGAGGGCTTGACGGAGCCAGATCATGTTGGTTTGATCCTTTTGAGCGTCCCAGCGCACTGTTTGGCAACGAGCGTCAGTGGGACTCACACTACAACCACGATGAAATTATCATACGATGGGGTGGAACAGAGCCGGCCCACTTCTTCAACGCTGTTTCCAAAGCAGAAACGATGTGATTCTCCCATCGTTTGCCCACGTAGCCCAGGATCAGCCGTGACTTCCTTGTTGAATACTGGATATCCGTTCGACTCGACTTCAGCACTAGCACCGTAGAATACGTATCGGGGTCACGTACGAGGGTTCTTTGGGCAAATCCGAGTATCTGGTTCAGCCGAATCATCGAGATGAAGTAGTCCATCTTGGACGGTATACCAGGTGGTTGTTTAAACGCTTTCTCCGGGTCCGGGTGTTCGAGGTACTCGTCATCGCAGCTCGATGGTAGGTCCGTATCAAAACTCGTTAGTCGCAGTTGAGTCAGTTGATACATAAGGAAAACAGACAGAAACACACTCTTCGTCTTGTATCGCACATGACCGCCCAAGGAGGTTGCTGAACGAACGGTCCATCATGACAAGTACCCAAAAACATCGTTTCCAGAGCTCATTCTCTACTGTTTTCTTTCCGGTGCGTGCGCGCCTGTGGATTCCAACATCCTGCATCACCCGTAGGCCGATGCCGACAATCGCCCACGGTCCCTGTGGAGGAGCAAGCCCATCCAGGAAGCAGGCTGCCAACTTTTGGTCCACCCATGAGTAAATATCCTTGAATAGTATCGACGAACGTACGGCGTACACCTGGGCATCGTACAACTGATGCCCGATCAGGCGCGTTCTCCTTAGCCTATCGACTTGGTTGAAGAGATTCCAACCAGTGTTCGACGTCGAGGTGATAATTGGATGGGTAACGCGAGTGTCGTCAGAGTAGCGACAGGCAACGGCACACATCAAGAGAACCACCTCCCCGAAGGATTCGTTCCGTTCGTGTAATTTATCAGCCAATGACCGCTCGAACGTTGGTCGGTGTAGAATCGGCAAGATAATGTTGTGAATGTTAAAGTAAGTGTCCAGGAGGTGCCGCATCAAACTTGGCTCCGGGAATACAAGCAAAGCCCGAGGTCCTCTCAGGATGGGGAGCAACCACTGGAAAGAAGCTGGGTAAGGGCCGAGGAACAAGCCACAGACCAATCAAGAGGAACATACGCTGGGGGTAGTCCAAAACTCTGGTCTGCGCCTGGAGGGGCGGGCGCTTCGTGAACCATCTTTCCTCAGGTTTCGAGGGAATGCGAAGGCACTGCTCTCGCCGAAGAACCTCGGAGAGTCCTCTTCCCTGTACGCATCCGCTAACCCCTTACTGGTGTCGTACAGCGTTACAAAATCGTCATTTTCGTATTCGTCTGCCTCAGGAAGCGGACCCAGTGCGTCGACGCGGGGGACGCGGGCAAACGATGAGGACGGAAGGCCTTGTTCAGCAGCGGGGTCGGTGACAGCACCCCGCCTCTCCTTTGCTTTCTGAGACTCTTGCAGGGATCGCGAGAGTTGACTTTCGGGGTTAGACAACTATGTTGAATTCAGTCGGCATGCCAACGTAAGGCAGATGATGTCACAATCTACTATCAAATGACGCCAGATGTAAACGTGCCACCACATGTAAAACGCACTTAAATTCGTCCACCGGTTGACACACGATTCGGAAAAATCTGAGGCTGGCACGGCGGCGAGTTATCGCATGTGTCTATACTCTGTGCAGTTTTTTTCGGGCCAAAATTGGGTGTGTTGAACACAATGGCCGTTCAAAGGCGTGTTTTTGAGATGTCATGTGATGTGACGCCATCGCGGGAGGCTAATAGCGCCAATTTTTCGCTCTCAACGCAGCCCGGATTGCGTTTCAGTGGGTACTTCGTGTATATATCTTTCACTCGCCCCGAAACATCACAACCTGAAAATGAATATGGCAGGGAGTACGACGGAAAAAACGCTCTCTCGAGCAGAAAACCGTGACTTTCCAAATGCGTCCCTACCTGCCCATTTTAAACTCCGCTGGGTGGGAGTGGCGAGGGCACATCCACAGTGCCTGATGATTGAATTGATAACCCTCCTGCCTCCGCTCAATTCATTCCCGCCCAGAATCGCCGCTGATCCCACCGTACACGAGGCAATTGAATGGCACGGAAGCGCCTGAAGCCGAATAAGAAGGACGTTCGTAACAGAAGGCGTGAATACACCGTTCACGATCCAATCCAAGAACAACAGGCGGTCGTGGCGTGCAAGTGGCTAGATCAGCAGAAGAAAGCCGGTAAACCCACGAATATTAGAGAAGCTGCACGGAAGTTCGACGTAAAGTACCACATCCTGCGATCGCGCTACCTGCGGACCCACAAACCGGTCAAGGAGGCCAGAGCTGATCAGCAGACGCTTTCTCCGGAGCAGGAGAATGTCATCAAGGACTGGATCTGTTACCTCGGTGCGATGGGCCTTCCCCTGGGCATCCCAGAGCTTCGCCGGGTTGTCGAGGTTGTGTCCGGGAAACTCCCCTCAAAGCGATGGATCTATCGCTTTCGTGACCGGCACTCCGAGCTTCTCTTCCGTCGCGCAGCCTCGCTCGATCCGAAACGTGGGTCCGCCTTCAACAAAGCGATCATCAAGGACTGCTTCGATAAGATATCTGATCTTTTCGACGACCCGAATAAATATGCGAAATTCTTCGAGGTTCCGGACCCAGGGGCTGGCCAACAAGACTCGAATAACTCCGCTCCTCCCCCCATGAAAATCCCTTGTGACCCTCTCGCTGAGTCCATCGAATGGATGATAAAGTACAACCCCGCATCCCGTGACCTCGTGGCAGAGATTTTACCGAAGAATATCGCAAGCTACGACGAAAAGGCCTGCGCAATTGGTGGTGGCAGAGGGGTCAGTGGAGGAAAGTTTATTTACGGCCGAATCGACCGGGCGAAGTGTAAGGTGAAGGATGCGAACCTGGAACTCGTCACGGTTGCCGAATGCGTTCGTGCCGACGGAACCGCGCTCGCACCGGGTTTCATATTCTCTGGTGGTGGTATTCAACCATCGTGGGCGAGGGAGTCCCCTGGTGGCAATATCACGTAAGGGTTCATACAAACTTCACATCCAACCAATGTACTGAATAACACCATCGCAGGGTCGCATCCTCTCCAAACGGATGGACTGACGACGACCTCTGTCTCGAACACTTCCGAGTGTCCATCATACCCCAGATGCAGGAGCACGCCGATCCCAATTACCCGATCGTAATCTTCTTTGACGGTCATGGTTCGCACGTAACCGTTCGTATGATTGAACTCGCTCGCAAGTGCGGGGTGCACCTTTTTTGCCTTCCACCTCACACGACCCACAAACTCCAGCCGCTGGATGTAGGCGTTTTCGGACCCCTTCAGCGCGCATGGAGGAAGAATTGCGAGGAATTCTCAGCAGTCCATGGTCGTGGGATAACGAAGCCGGAGTTCATAAAAGAGTACATGAAGGTTAGGGACGATACATTCACTCCAGAACTCATCGCCACCGCATGGCGGAAGACAGGGCTGTATCCCTTCAATCCCAATGTCTTCACCGAACTCGATTACTCCCCAAGCCAGATGACCTCCACTGAGGTCCACTACCCCCCCTCCTTTCCCATCTCGCTGACTCCAAGTCCCTCGGACCAGGCACATTCTCCCCATTCCACCCCGCCAGACCTGGACCCCTACCTAGACTGCGACTGTGAGGAGGAATGTCTCTGCGAGGAGATAGCGACGATCCAAACCACTGATAACAACGACCGCAGAAGTAGGACCGCAGAAAGTGACATGACAAACCTGTTGCAGAGTTCCCCACCAGGAACTCCACCTCCGTTAACCACCACAAACTCCCGTCTCAACACCCCATCGCCATCGACGACACCTTCCGCACCGGCGGATCCAGAGCGTGTGCCAGTTTATCACCTCATCATACCAAAGCCCGCCCAACCAGAGCCCCTCGTTGATACCACCGCCCCAGTCCATGAACAGCTAGCAGCAGCCATGGCGCAGGCGGAATACTGGGAGGAGAGGGCTTCAACCCTACAGAACCACCTGGAGATGAACAACGTTCATTTCGCATTCTCTGTACGGGAGAATGATCATCTCCGGAAGAAACTTCATGCGAAGTCCGAACCCAAGGAACCTCGCAGTCAGGCACTCAAATGTCACGCACGGTTACTAACTACGGATGAAGTGATGGATCTCGAGATGGAGCGAGCTGCTGAGAAGGCGGAGAAGGAGCGTAAACGTCTCGAGAAGCAGGACCAGAAACTCCACGAGGAGGCCGAGCGTGCTCGAAAGCGGGATGCGCTTGGCCGTGACATCCGGTTTCGGAAGTCGTTGAAGAAGATGCACCGTTCAGAGCTCAACGACGTGCTTGCCGTCATGTCGTTACCTCGTGACCAGAAGAATATTCAAGAATGTATTCACGCCATTGAGGCTCACGTCGAGAAATACCCGGACCTCAAAGTTGACCCACGGTTTGGTCGAATCTTCAACAGTCGTTATACCACACCTCCGCCTCCAGGACCCGAGAATGTCCCGCCTCCGCTACCCGAGATGTTGTATCGGTTCGAAACTCCTAAACCAGACATCAAGGCAGACGAAACTCCGGTGAGGCAACCGCAATCCCCTGGCCCTTCGACATCTCCCCCACCATCCCCTCCCGCTCTATACTATAACCCTCACACAACGTCGTTTACCTTCCATCCTTCAGCTTACAGTCATCCCCCTTCGGTTTATAGTCACTTCCCTCTGTCTTACAATTATCCGATTCCGCTTCGTACTCCACCTTCTAGCGGCGTTCAGGAGAGCACCTCCACTCTGTAGTCCCATATCTGTCGACTGTACTATTGACCAATGGCATCTATCGACGCACGCATATTCTTGCTGAGGCCAGCCGGGTGGAAAGATCCGGGCGGACATTGAACAACGCCGGACTGCCGTTCGTGACTGATGTGACCAGAAAGTTAACATGTGCTGGCACAACGTACTCTCGGTCTTCACCGGCTTCTTTGAGAGTGTAGAACGCCCCCTTAAATCGCATAGAAATTTGAGTACAAGCCTGAGATACTATGCTGCATGTCTGTGCGAAATTTCCCCAGGAAAACGACGACGGGGATGGATTATCGACGGAGGGGTGAACATTTTACATGTGCCGTCATTTGATAGTACCTCCCGGACAAGCCTCTCCACCTGAGCCAGCCGATTTTCAAGCTCCCGGACATATCTAGACTCCGCTTGAGGGGCCGCGAGGTCAAGGACGGGTTAAGGGGTCGCTTACCCATGAGACGTGGTTTTCTGCAGCGTGATTGATGAGATACCTGGATGACGCAAAAACGAAGAACGCCCATACCTTTGACGACTCGAGGTAGGAACACTCTACTCCGTACGTGATACACGTAGTGCACCGGTTATCGAGCATTTCATATCCATCGCCTATTGAGCGGGGAAGCGCACCGCCGTCAGTCCACAATTCGGAACCGGAACCGACGGGGTTTGAGGATTAGGGTGGACTCACACCGTGCTGGATTCACACATATTTAGCCGGGGTTTAAACTATTTGAGAAGGACAATCGCTCGCCTTTCCTCTTCCGACATGTATCACAGGCCCTATTCCTCTTTGCTCTGTATAGTCGTGCCTCAAAATCGTAGTTCTTGCTGCCGGAAGGCATCTTGGGTGATGATTGTGGACACACCGGGCTTTTGCCCGCTCATGTGACTCCGATCACTCTTCGCGTCCGCCCGGTCGCTCGAGACCCAAAACAAAGGACGAAGGTGCTTAACACCGGTGGTTCACCCCCAGTAGCCAGGTTTTTGCCAGTAAGTTGGCTCAGAGTCATATTAAAATGTGGAAAAATGGACACGTCCGGGATTGAACCGGACCCCTCTCGCAAACCCTCCGAAGATGTGCTAAGCGAGCGTGATAACCAACTACACCACGTGCCCTTAGAACGGGTTTGGCGCTCAGTGGAATTCTGAGGAGAGAAAATATGAAACGGTCCTGTACCAAGAATTCGTCCCTAGGTGCATTTGGATCCAGAAGTCGAGGGAATCGGAACAAAAGAGGACGCGGGTCCTGCGTGATACTGCGTGTTCCAGGTGCTGGAACGGTATTGCTGATATGACCATGCCAAGGACTTCGAATCGTGGAGCAAGAGAGAAGGGCAATGAAACCAGAGATTGCTGCAGTCTTCGCACAGAAGGCAACACGCATGGTGCACGACCAATGGAGCATTTTTATATGATCGTGAATGTGGAGGTAGAACGGCCAATGCAGCTCCTTCGTTGTTTAGAAGAAACACTCGTCTTGGCATGGGTCACATTCAATTGCATCTCCTTTCTCTGCGGTTAATCCGATGTGCGAGGGTCAGGGAAGCAGAACCCAAAGGGCAAACGCTGCGGTCATGATCATCACACATACGAACGAACCAATTGCAGCCCCTGGAGATTGGACCGCCGACGACAGAAAATCCTGAGAGCAACCGCTGAACCTTGAAGAGGAATGCTTGGCATCTCCGAACAATCCCAATGAGGGGTTGACGACCACCAGTGTACGTGAACCTCGTATCCATTCTCGAGTTCGATTGTTCTATAACCGGACTTAGTAAATGTGACACAAAGGGCGGCGCCACGACTACGTGGGATGAAACCACATACGCAGGCACGACGCCGTGGTCTACTTTGCGTGCGGACAAGACAACTTCTCCCATCAGAAGCTGCCCAAAGGCGGGTGAAGTGCCGCCAAATGGACCACCCTCTGTACTGACTATGGGGGATCCGAGCAACGCGGGGCGTTTCCAATGGTCCTTCGGCCCAACCATTAGGAGGAAAGCTCCAAACTGGTTCGTCTTCGTCAACGTGGAGGCCCGATACATGGAACTACGGGAGTATGAAATGCCGATCTTATGGAGGTCGAAAGGGGCGCGCAGGAACGTAGACAGAGCGAGTTAGAAGTTCGACGGTGAATCCACGGAAGGTCTCGCTCATCTCTCCAGGGGGACCCCATTCGGTTTAGCGTGAGTCGCATCTGAACCTTGAAGTGGGTTGAATTGGCCTACGATCGTGGCGGATGAGCGATGGTTGGACGATGAAGAGCACCCGGAGGTCCAAGCCACGTCGCGAACGTGGTGCACGTTGGGCGAAGGGCGGCCAAAAAAAACGTGCACTGGTAAGGACCCCCTCACCGACCCGACGTTTCTGATGACACCTAGAGAAGAGCCAAAGGGTACTAGTCGCACGGCGTGGGTTCCCCAACATCTTTTCGCCTAATACAGGCCATCATAACGCATACTCCATACCGCCAGCGGTCGCATACCACCCGCGAGAATCATTCCGAAGTCGTTCCGCACTCCGAACCCGTATAAGGAAAACACCGACGACGGGCGGAGATGTGCGAACCTTAAGAATGAGGAACGATCCCGAGGAACTAAGTGCCGAGGACATGTCACATGTCAACACCAGTATAGGCACGCCTGCTGACGGTCATCCGCCTCGATAGGCCCGGTCACGATCGGATATTGTGATAGAGTCTATGCCATTGTTAGGTCTCGAGAAGACGAACCTAGAGTTGGAAACCCCGCGCGATGGCATTGTCAATACAATTGTGATCCCCCTAGTTTCAACATGCGGAGGTGCGGGTTGGAGGGCCGGGAAAGGGTAAACATGTCGGTTCTCGAGTAGGGGACGTATGGAAGGGGAAAGCCCTCATGGTACCCCAGTGCCACGTGTTGACGTCGAAGTTAGAGACGGTCGAGTGGAGGGACCCTAAAAAACTGTGGCGTGTGGTTCTCTCCAACGCTGAGCCTGAATCTTCCTGGTGGTCCGACCAGCGACTCGGAAAACAAACGCTGAGTGAGCGGCGAAGCCGGTGGGTCGGGTATACCACAACAACGCCCCCCCACCTCCACATTGGTGAAGGAGGATCAATTGCGGGCGGGATTATCGCACCCTCCCCAACCACAGGCCTGGCTCGTTCAAAGCGTAAATCGGAGTTCACAATTTGACCGCAAAAAGAGACCAAAGACGAGCACACCTCTGTGATGGGACTCCAACTCTGAGCCTATCCCTCAATTGAATCTTCCGAACTTGGGGAAATTTGTTCACTCACGAATTGCTCCTTTCGATACCCGGGGGATCGTCGATTCCTACGCCTTCCTGCCTCAACCCATCACTGCTCAGGTACCCAAAATGTGTTAGTGCGAGAGCACGAGTGTTTTCAACAGACCTCGGGGATTAAATCTGCGTAGGCGGGAATGAAACGGTGGAGCAGTGGGCCTAATTTCTTGAAGGAAACATGAGCTACATCGCATAAGGCCGGGTGGTTATTGAAATTGACAAGGGAGATATCTCCCGGTTCCAGGAGAAGCGTTCTTCGTGGGGTGCTTGAGGAGGTGGTGGTCTGGCACTCGATCCCATCGAATCTTGAGATCCGAATGGAAATTTTTGCGCCAGGAGACGTTCGGGAACCCCAAGGTGAGAAAACAGGATCCTTCCGGGTCGTTGAATCGGTTACGGTCGGTTACGGTCAGCCGCGGTCGGACAGTGGGCTGTGTTGCCTGATGTTAGCACATGTCTGAACGCCACTTCGCTTACACACAAATTCAGACCTCGTCCTATACTTCCCGATGTGTTTGTTAGTGGACCTCACGGGGTGAAGAACGGAAGCTGTGTGGGAAACTGGTTTCGTGCGCAAAGCCAACAGCGTTAGCAGGCGGCTACAAGCCCGGATGCCACGAGTATTACCTACCGACCATGAGAATCCAATTGAAGTCCGAGACGTTTGAAGCGGTTTCAAGTTGAGTTGACGGCGGGGTCCCTAACGGTGGGTTCGAGTTTGTTGCCGTGGGTGGCATGCGATCGAGGTTCGTCCCGGTGCCCCGAGGCGTCCGCGAGGATCTCGGGAAGGAATTGAAAACCTGACCACGGTCAGGTTTCCCCACCGAGAGGAGGGTACGGGGGGATCAAATACAACCCGAGCCACCCCAAAAAAAATGCCTGGGAACGTAAATAAGTCCACGGAACGGGGTAAAAATAGCAATGGTGCACGGTGGGAAAATGGTGGAGCGACTGCACGATAGCCCACGTTCCCGTGTCGCAGGGTTGACACAACCAGACGCAAAGATGCGAAGGTAAGTACAATAGCGCGTTGGCTGTCAATGAGTGGTGATACATAAGAGGTGGCCTCAGCGCAGCACGAGGTCGCGGCGCATATTACCACGTTATGCGCTAGGCCGCGGTTGGGTGGGAAAGAACGTGAGCCCGACCGATCGCTAGCTCGAGAGTGCGCGTCGGATCCACCATAAGGAACGCGCTCAGAATCACGACATGAAGTGAGGGGGTTAGAAGGTCGAACCCTCACGAAGATGGGACTCTCTCGTAAGTCGGGGGCCGGGAATAAATCACGAACACCACATCACACCACCACCGTGCCAGGGGTGGTGATATGTTCGAGCTTTGTGCGGGTCGGTGATCAGCTGGTGGCGCTTGGTGATAATGAATAAGGAGGGAACTGGCACGAACCATTTCACAACCCCTCTCAGCTGACCGGTAGGAAGTGGGTGACAGGGTCAGGGAAGGGTGGATCTTGGATCGAACAGTCACTCGGCAGGATCGGTGCGGGTGTACATTCTATTCACAGGGGTGTACGTTAGCACTCGTGAGGTTGAATTTCAATGGTGTGCACACTCTTACGAGAGCATACTCAGTGCTTCAATGTTGAACAGTCGTCGCTAAGGCGTAATATATGGCTCAAGATATGCTGATAACTCCCGAGGGTGTTTGTTTATCTGTCGTCTGGGGAAATAGGGTTCCTCAGAGGCGTTGATAGTCGGCGACCAGCTGATGATTTATAGTAAGGAAACCAACCTTGGTAGTCAAACTTGGGAGGATGGACTCGTAGGAGTGGTTTCGCCATGTCGGTGTACATCAAGTGACCGCAGGCTCTCACTCCTTTGTGTGAAACAACAAGAGAGGGATCTCCCCCGTCCTCCCGTTGAGATGAAGAGTCCGCTTAGCCCGATGTTTCGGATTATGAATTCATGATGGAGACGCACCCCAAATCCCGATCCTCCTCTGTTGTACGCGCCAAGCACGACTCGCGGGTTCGCGAATTGATTCCGAATGGCGTTCCGCGTTTCCCAACTTCTCCCTTCCTGCTTCGTATCAAATTACCGCTGATCTTCAAGCCTCGGGGGCGACCAAGGAGGGCAAATGCATCCGCGTGGGCGCAACCCACTCCTTAGTCTACGTACACATTTACACAATCGCGTCGGTAGAGATAGGTGACCGGAAGGCACCTTGTAGTCACCACATGGGTGGAATATCACGTACCGCACACGACCTGCTATACGTACATCGGGATGTGGAACTAACAGCCACAGGTGAAACGGTGCCCTGCGTCTCATCTGACCCTGACGTTTCCCTCATCCTGTGGACACGCCACGAGGCCGAAGCACCGGGCGAGTAGGTAACGCCATGTCGGGCTCAGGGATCCAGCACCCTCGGAGGCAACCGCGCAGACAATTTTCATATCCTGATTCTCAGCGCCAGGGTCCACGCAACGTATAGAGAACAACTGAATGGGTCATGCGCACCGGCGATTTTCACCAGCCATTGCATTGAATTGTACCTTTCCTGTGGGGTTCAATGTCCAGTTGTGTTGTAGAATAGTCTCCGCTTGGCGTCGGGTTCAGTCTGTCTGTCAGATGCCACTGCAAGCACGTTAATATCCGAGTTTCTGCGAACCCAGACCCGCCGCCTCCAAATGCGGTCCGCATCGTGCGCGCTTTACCTCGTTACTCAGTCCCCTCGGCACACCGGACATTCGATGTATACCATGACCATCGTATAAGCAACAAGGTTCAACGTTCAACGATCGAGGGGTTGATCTAGTCCAATACCCCAGGATTGTCGATGACCGGTACTCACCATGTCACCTGCGCTCGACGCCGGAGAAATGAGAACGGATGAAATACACGATTCTAGTTTCAAGGCTGTAACGAGGAAGGAGACGGTGCGAATACACGGAAAGATGCGGTGAGAATGTGTCATGAAAGTTTGTGGTAGGAGTAGGGGGAACAGGGATACAGTGGTGTCGGGTGAGATGTGTCCGTGTAGTCCGTATGGCGAGATGGCACTGCGGCATGGCCGGGGCCTCGATGTAGGAGGGACCTGAACTAGCGGGATGAACTTGGCAGAGAAAAAGGTAAGAGAGGAACAGGGACGCGAATAAAAATGGCCGAAATCGATACGAAGGGATCCGGTGAGAAGCGCCGATGGAGACCGTGACCGCGCGCTCAGGCTAGTCCATTTGGCACAGATACATAAGCAGCAAACTTAGAATCGAACACGGTTTTGATCCCCAATTACGGTTCCAATCCGGGGAGGTTCGGCGCAACGGTCCTTGATCAATCAAGTTTGAGGCCTTTTTGCTGCGCGACGATGTGCTGGCGCTTCTCGAGATCATGAGCCCACATCGCGGCCCCCTGCACGTTCGCCGGCGATGTGGAGGTGGAGATGGGGATGGGGATGGGAAAAAGGGTCATCAGCCAACAGAACCGCAACAAGAAACAAGCCAGGCCAAACAAGTCAATCAAAGTCCGCAACCGAAAGAGGTAAAGTCATGCCGTCAACCGGGGGGGTTGCCGGGCTTGGACACCCATCGACACCGGGGACGGGAGTGCTGTAAAGCAACGAGGAGCATTCCACTTACGATACGGTTTGACACGGAGAAGAAGACGCCAACAACAGGGAGACCTTCTAGAAGGGCGGCACAGAATCCGAAAGCTGAGACGACACGATGACAGTTGGTTCAGCCAAGAACGAAGGACCACGCGTGGGCGGGACAAACACGTACCCCTGTAGTGCCACTTTCGTTCTTCGACGAACGTCGCAATCTCAGGCTTCGTCATCCCTTTGGCCTCGAAGTACTGCAAGTGTTCGCGTGAGTAAGCATCCACCAATAGGGTATAGTACGAAAACAAAGGGGGTGATGGCAGTGGTGACGACGAACAGGTTTGTGAAGATAAGTGCCAGTTCCGAGCGCCTTGAGATACGCAGATACGAAGATTCCGATGAAAGGATAGATCTGAACCGGGTACAAGAGGACTGCGTTGTATAAGCGGATCAGGCCACTCTGTCGAGCAAGATCGGCCCACGGAAGAGGATTGGCCAAGTTTTAACTTACTCCTTCGGATAACGAACCGGGCAGCAGAGCCACTAAGCCAGGAATCCCAACCGGGTTTGGCGATAACCGGGGGACGGTCCCATTCTTCGACGTATGACTTCCAGAAGGTTGGACCTTTACCTCTCGAGGCGACCGTCTGCTCCCATACTCTTTGCTTGGCGATGGCGAGGTTTCTTCGGAGAAAGAAGTTGAGGATGATATTCACTTGTTCTCCTATGGCAAGCAGAGCGGCCACTGAGGGGTGAATGGATTCTGGGGTGAGAAATGAGGTGGTATATGGAAGAAAGGGGGCGCATACATGTCGTGAGCTGAAAGGGGACGGTAAAGCCAAAGAAGGAGTGGTTGGATAGGCCGGTTACCCGTGCGGACCTGGGATGGGGATGAGAATGAATACTGTGATGGGTCACAAGGACTTGTCGCACTTTGACAGGAAGAGTTGGATGAGGCCCTTCTGTATTCCGAACGTGAAGAACGCCTGGGAGAACACGGTGAGGGGATGTAGTTGGCTGTGCGGCCGTTGTCGCGCTCACCCATGCGAAGCCAACGAGGATACCCCTGATGAAACCATGCTTGCACTTTTTCCAGACGGGTACGCGGATGGAGGAATCGGTCGAAAGCCTGTATACACCCACGAGGATGTAAGACGGGGAGAATTCAAGACGAAATGGTGCCAAGGACGGAGTCGGTTGAGGATCTGCGGACATTTTGGGATAAAGATTAATTCGAATTTCTTTTATTTTCATTTTCGCCGTTTTGGAATATTTTTCTTTAGGGGATCGGAACGGAATAAGCCGACTGGGATGAGCTTTGAGTTTCTCATCTATAGCTTCCCTCTTCCTCCCCGCCATGTTCTCCCATTTATAACCCCCACCCATCTCCCTCCTCTTCCCTCCCCCGACAGCCAGTCGCCCGCCTCTCATCCCTCCTCGCACTTGCCTTCTTCAGCCATGCTCTCGACCTCCAACTCCTCCTCTCCCCTGACCCCTCGCCCCATCCTCAAGCAAACCACCTCCTCCATGGACAGGGAGCGCAAACGGGCCGTCGTACATTTCCCCCCATCCC
>Ga0307511_10000140_pt1 | contig 67183 bp, 54 predicted proteins | sample 13_EM_MG_FD_200266 | JGI IMG/M metagenome (GOLD analysis project Ga0307511, IMG submission 200266) | Populus trichocarpa ectomycorrhiza microbial communities from riparian zone in the Pacific Northwest, United States - 13_EM | ecosystem: Host-associated > Plants > Roots > Unclassified | place... | reverse complement strand
AAAACGGCCGCCCTGGAATATGCGCAAACCGGCATCCGCATCAACGCGGTCTGCCCCGGTGCCGTCCGCACTCCGTTGATGAACCGCATGATCAGCGACAACCCCGGCGTGATTTCGGAGGACTTGTTGGTCTCGCTTGAGCCCATCGGACGCGTGGCCAATCCTGAAGAGGTTGCCGATGCCGTTCTTTGGCTTTCCTCGGCCAAGGCCTCTTACGTTACCGGAATTGCCCTGCCGCTGGATGGCGGTTTGAGCGCCCGCTAACGCAATACCGTTGATTTGATGGCTGTCGCATTTCGTGCGACGGCTATCGTGTGGGCCCAGCAGGATTCGAACCTGCAACCAAGGCATTATGAGTGCCCTGCTCTAACCATTGAGCTATGAGCCCTTTCCCTAGAGGCTGTCCGAAAAGTAGGCATGGGTCACGCCGAAAGAATTTTTGGTAATGGGGCAGTTTGGGGTTAAGAAAAAAACATAGCCCCTGTCATCCTGAGCGGAGCGAAGCGCAGTCGAAGGATCAGTTCCGCTTCTCCTCCCTAAAAGGCAGACTGAACTGATCCCTCGACAATTCTTCGACTCCGCTTCGCCCGCTCAGAATGACGTTTTGCCAGCGGCGGTTTCACCGCCGAAAAAGGCTCGGGATGACAAATTGATTAAGCGTAAGCTTGGTCTGGGATCAAATTGACCCACTACCGAATTTTTGATCTTGTCATATTCCCTTTTGCAGCCACACCTAAAGACCGTTCCACTTTATGCCTCCGCCACCCCTTCCTCCTCCCCTGACCGAAAGTAGCGACAAGGTTCTCGTCATTCTTTGTCACCTGTCGCTGCTCTTGGGCGTCGGGTTCATTTTACCCCTGATTATTTATCTGGTGAAAAGGCAGGATCCTTCCCCGGTGGCGGATCACGCGAAAGAAGTCCTGAATTTCCACATCTCGCTGGTGATTTATGCCCTGCTGTCCCTTCCGCTGATACTCATCCTGATCGGTATTCCGATTCTGATTCTACTTGGGCTGGCCTCTTTCATCTGCGCGATCATTGCCGCGATCAAGGCTTCCGAAGGCGGCTTTTATCGCTATCCGCTCACGTTGCGATTCATCTAACGCAAGTCACACCAGCAACGAAGCCTTGCTGACTTTCCGGTGTGTGACGAAGAAATCGATCAGCGCATCGCGAATTTGCATCGGATACAGCATGCGCCGGTTGGAAGGACGAGAGGCCAGTTTTGCCACGGTCAGGAATCTCTGTCCGCCCGACTGCGCATCGTAAGCATTGAGCGCAATGCGGTAGGTCGACTTGACCGGCAAAGGTGAGCCATTCGCTGCGCGCAGATCGACGATCTTGCCGCGACCGCCTTCCTGCGAGCCGATGACGCGCAGGCCCATGATGTTGCGGAAATCGCGAGTGGAACCGAAATCATTGGCCAGGGCGAAAAGATCGTCACGGGTCAATTCGATGGTCACGATCTGGTTTTCATAAGGAAGCACATTCCAGGCATCGGCCATGGTTTTGGTTCCTGCCGCCAGCGGATGTTTGTCGTCGAAAAGCCCATGGACTACGGCATCGATTTCCACGCCTTCTTTGCGCAGTGCCGCCAGAATGGAACTGCCGATGAGACGTTCAACATCGCTGGGACGGCCCCAGGCGGTGGTCACTCCGAACGGTTCGATCAATTCGCCGATAGGTTGCATCAGCCTCTGGTCGGCGGCGGCGAGATCGGCATGGGCGAGCGAGAGCACGAGCGGATCGAGCGGGATGCTGTTGTCCATTCTCACGGTGACGGCTTCGCGTTTAAGCAACCGGCGCGTGGCGCGATCAAAGGTGAGATCGACCTTGCCCGCATAAATACCGTAATGATCGGCCTGCGTGTAGAGGACATTATTCACCAATTCACCGGGATGATTCTTGTGCGTATGGCCGCCGAGAAAGACGGCGAGTTGCGGGAACTCGCGCGTGAGCGCGCCGACCCGGTTGGCGTAATCGTCTTCGCGAGTCAGACCCATGTGCCCCGCGAGCAAAATGGCATCCGGGCGAAGGGCCTGAACTTCGAGGAGCAGCGCGCGCAGGGATTCGATCGGATCGAGCACTTCAAAGCCTTTTAAATTTTCGGGCGGAATCCAGGTCGAAAGGGCCGGAGTGGTCAGCCCGATGAAGGCGAGCCGGAACCCGGCGATTTCCTTAAGTAGATAAGGTTTGAGCTGGGAAAAGGAACCGTCGCGGATGGCTCCAGCGGAGCGACCTTCGATCAGCGCATTGCCCGAAAGCACGGGCATGGCGGAGAGTTTCACCGCCTCCGCAAAGGGTTTCATGCCCCAGTCGAATTCATGATTGCCGACCGCCCACGTATCGTAAGCCAGCGCGTTGAGACAACGAATCATGACGGCGCCGCGCGTATCCAAACCAACTTCTGTGCCCTGATAAACATCGCCGATATCGATCAGGACGGAATTTGGATTCTCCCGACGCCACTGCCGGATCTGGGTGGCACAACGCGCCAGTCCGCCCACATCGGGATGGTCCTCGTAGTCGATGGTGGGCAGAATGTGGCCGTGCAGATCGGTCGTGTGCAGGACGGAAAGGGTGACGGTCTCTCCTTGTTCGGCCAGCAGTTGCGCGGGAAGCGCCGAAAGCAGAGCGCCCTGTCCCAAGGCGCGCAAGAATCGGCGTCGACTCCAGGCAGGCACGTGGATGTTCACGCGGCTGAGCGTAGACGTCCCTGATTCGTCCCTCAAGCCAGCGCTTGGACTTTGGGAGGAAGTATCCTAAAAAGAAACCATGTCCAACGGTCCCGGTCCAGGTACGGCAGGAAATGTCCTTGCGGCAATTTGCAGTTTGTTCATTCCCGGCCTCGGTCAACTCGTGCAGGGGCGTCTTTTTATGGCGCTGATCCAGTTTGTGCTGGCGAGCATTTTGTGGGTTTTCCTTCTCGGCTGGATCATTCATCTTTGGTCGATTCTCGACGCGGCGCTTTATCGTGGGCGCTGATTTGTCGGCAACCGCAGACACTATCGGCATGCGTGATCTGGAAATTTGCTACCTGCCGTCACAGTGGCGCGCGCTGAATCCGGAGCAGCTTCGCGTTTCAACTTGCGTCGTGATCGACGTTATTCGCGCGACTTCAACCATTGTAACCGCCCTGGCCAGCGGTGCGCGGGGCGTGCAACCGGTGGCCAGTCTTGAGGAAGCGCGGGCCTTAAAGGAGCATGACCCTGCGGCCTTGCTGGCTGGCGAGCGCGGAGGTCAGGCGCTCCCGGGCTTCGATCTGGGTAATTCTCCCCGGGAAATGACCGCGGAACGGGTGAAGGGACGGCGCATCATTCTCACCACAACTAATGGCACGCAGGCTCTGGCGGCTTGCCAGGGCGCGCGCGCGATCATCACGGCAAGCTTTCTTAACCTCGAGGTTGTGACGGCGAAGTTGCGTGAGCTCGGGCCGCCCTGGATCATTCTCTGCGCCGGGCATGAAGGCGGGTTCGGCGTGGATGATGCCGTCGTGGCTGGCGCGCTGGCAGAGGCGCTGCAACAGGATCACCCTCTGGTTTCACTTTATCATTCGGTACGAAACGATTTGACGGAAACCCTGCGCGGAAGTTTGGCCGGACAGGAATTAGTTCGGATCGGCCTGGAACAGGACATCCCTTTTTGCGCGCAGATGAATCTCCACTCTATCGTGCCGACGCTGAATACGGAGGGTTTGCTGGTCGGGTAGCCGCTGTGAGCCAGCAGATCGCCACGCTCTTACGAGCACGACTACATTCCGTTAGTGAGTCTGCGCGAGACTGGAGGATGAAGCACTGGCGGCGGGTGTCACCGGCTGTCCATCAACGACCTTGGCTCCGCTGAGCTTGGCCGTTTCGGAATACCATTTTTTATAATCAGCTTCGCTCTCCACCACGAGCGTTCCCTTCATGGCGGAGTGGCCGTTGCCGCAGAGCTGGGCACATACGACTTCGTAAGTACCCGTTTTCACCGGGATGAACCAAAGCGGAATCGGCACGCCGGGGATGGCATCCTGCGCGACCCGCATATTGGGGATGCAAAAGTCGTGGATCACGTCCTTGGACATCGTATCGACAATGATCGGGTGGTTGATCGGCACGTGCATTTCGTTCCGGCTGGCGAGATCGTCGAAGGCGTCGGGATCGTTGCGGTCCAAGCCAAGCGAATTGGCCGTGCTGACGAGTTTCACGTCGCGGCGGCCATACTTGCCGTCCGGACCGGTGTACTGGAAATTCCAGAGGAACTGCTCGCCGACGGCACGCAGGCGAATAACGTCCGGCCCGGTGGGAAATTGATCGACGCGGTTGGCCCAGATGGGCGCGGCAAAGGCCATGAGCAGGACGACTTCCAGGACGAGCACGCCGCCTTCCAGCTTGGTCGGCAGATGGCTGGTCGCGCCCGTGTAGCTCGCCCTGGGACTCTTTTTCTCATGGAACCGCCAGAGGGTGTAGGCGTAAAAGGAGCCCCAGCCGACAAAGAGCACAAGCATGAACCAGTGGAGCATTTCCAGCATGCTGTCGATGGGATAGCCATTCTGGGAGGCATTGGGGGTAATGCCGAGGGCTTCGATGAGGAGGGCGAACGTCATGAGATTTTCGGATTGGGCTGGCCGTCATTTTGGCTCAGCAATTCGTGATAATCGGGCAGGGGATGTTTGGACCGCCAGGCCAGGTAGTAGCCAAAACCGGCAACGGCCCCGAGCATGACAAACATGATAATGACCATGGCGAAAATACCCCAGCTGGCCGCGATACCCATTTTGCTGCCGGTGGTGTCGCCGTAGGAGGCCGCGCAGGCCCGGGCGCTATTATCGAAGGCCAGGGCCAAAAGAATGGTCAACAGGGCAAACGTCGGACTGCGATGGGAAAGAAACGTTTTCATGGTTCGTCTTAGTGAATGATCAGTCGACGGGTTTTCTTGAGGAAATGAAATTCATAACCGACAAAGGCGATTGCCACCAAAATGGCAACGATGCCCGCGATGAAATAGCCGGTGCTGCCCGCGGCATCCGGGCTGGTGAAGCACCACCCGGCGAAAATCAGCGAGATGATGAACCCGGCAAAGATGATGACTTGATGGAGGGTTTTAAGGGACATGGATCAATGCGGTTCGGCGAGATAGATGGGGTTGCCGATATGGGGGAGGTTCGAATCCCACCAGGAAAGAAAAACCATCCCGGCAAAAAAGATGATGATGAAAAGGAAGGTGGTGAAGACCAGCGAGAACTGGCGGAAGAGCCATCTGAGGAAGAAGGCGATCAGAAGAGCCCGCGACGCAGCCAGCAAAAGAATGACGCAGGTATTGGCCGTGAAAAATTCGTAAACGCCGACATTGAGAAGAACCAGACTGAAGAAGCCGATGAACCAGAGGATATTTTCGCGGGCGTGCTGCTTGAGGTGGGCGATTTCCTCGGCTGGATCGTGCGCGTGGGGCATCTCGTCAGCGTGTTCGATGGGATGGTCGGCGCTCATAGGTTGAATTTATCAGAGAATGGGTGAATTTCAAAAATCAGGTGAGGTAAAGAATGGGGAACACCGTGATCCAGACGAGATCGACGAAGTGCCAGAAAATGCCCGTGACCTCGATCCGGTTGGAGAGCTGTTCCGGATTGCGGCGGTAGAGTGACGAACCGATGGTGAGAAAATAGATCATGACGACAACGCCGCCCACAATGTGCAGCGCGTGAAGCCCGGTTACAGTGAAGTAGATGGCGAAGTAAGTTCCGTAGGCGGGCAGGAAGTTCCCGGCACGTTCGACATCGCCCTTGGCGAGGGTGAAGGTCTGTTCCTCGCCGCCACCACCGGCTTCTTCGCCTGTGGGAGCTTTGTAACCCACAGGATGAAAATTCTTGATCGGAGTGAAGACGTAGGTATCGGGAGTTTCCTTGGCCCATTCGCGGTCGCCGGTGACCTCAAAGACTTGCTGGGAAGGGATCGCCACAACCTGGGCATCCATCTTTTTCAGGTCGGCGAGATATTTGTCCATCGCCTCGGCCTTGACCATGAAGCCCCAGTGCTCCCATTTCTGGTAATACTCGACGCTCTTGATGCTCAAGAAAGTGATACCGCAAAGGATGGTGACGCCAAGATAGAGGCGATAGAGGTTAAGTTTGCGTTCCTTGAGCGCGACCCAGGCATAAACCATGGTGATGCTGGAAATAATCAGGATGGCGGTATTCGTCAGGCCCAGCGGAATGCTTAGCACGTGGCTCGGCCAGGTGCCGTCCTCGGCGCCGAGGCGCATAAAGAGATAAGCGGTGAAGAGCGCGCCGAAAAGCATGACTTCGGAGGCGAGGAAAAGCCAGACGCCGAGCTTGCCATTATAGAGGCCGGTGTCGGGACGCGCGGTGATGGTGTAAGGAATTTCCATGAAACGGGATTAGGATAAGGGTGCGATGCCAATAATACGTTCTTCCGCCGGAAGCTTCCCGGAAATGGGAGTAGGCGGGCCCGCTTGAGGCAGTTCCGCCTGCGGGGTGAAATCCTTCTCGCGACCGGGGACGCTGTATTCGTAGGGGCCGCGATAGACGTAGGGCGTCGTGAGGAAGTTGCCGTGGGGCGGAGGCGAAGGCGCGGTCCATTCGAGCGTGGTGGCTTCCCATGGATTATCGGAGACCTTGCGGCCATATTTCCAACTGAAACAGAAATTGATGATGAACGGAATTTGCGCCAGCCCCATGAGCCAGGCCGCTTCCGAAATGAAGACGTTCCAGTGCAGGACGTTCTGGTTGAGCATCTCGTAGGTCGCGCCGCCGTCGTACATGCGGCGATGCATGCCCGCCATACCCTGAAGGAACATGGGAAAGAAAACGCAGTTCATCAGGATCATCGTGGGCCAGAAATGGACCTTGTTCCAAAACTCACTCATCATGCGACCCGTCGCCTTCGGATACCAGTAATGGACGCCAGCGAAAAGGGCGAAGATGGTCCCAGGTGCGATCACGTAATGGAAGTGGGCGATGATGTAATAGGAGTCGTGGAGGAAAGTATCGGGCGCGTTGAAGGCCAGGGGAATGCCAGTCAGCCCGCCGATGCCGAAGAGCGGTAGGAACGCGGTGGCCCAAAGCATCGGGGAGGTGAAGCGGATCGAGCCGCCCCAAAGCGAAATGATGAGTGAGCTGAGAATCAGGATCGTCGGCACCGAGATGATAATCGTGGTTAGTTGGAAGAAAGCGCTGACGGCGGTGCCCATGCCGGTGAGATACATGTGGTGCGCCCAAACAATCATGGAAAGGAAGCCGAGGGCGAACAGGCCATAGACCATCTGGTTATAACCCCAGAGAGGCTTGCGGGCATTGTTGGCGATGATCTCGGAGATGATGCCGAGACCGGGCAGGACCAGCACGTAAACTTCGGGATGGCCCAGGAACCAGAAGAGATGTTGCCAGAGCAGGGGCGATCCACCGCCGCTGCCATGCCAGGGTGCTCCGCCAACGACCAGACCACCAGGACTGAACAGGCTGGAACCGCTCAAGCGATCCATCAACTGCATGAGCGCCGCCGCTTCCAGCGGGGGGAAGGCGAGGAGAAGCAGGAAAGCGGTGATGAACTGGGTCCAAACGAAAAAGGGCATGCGCATCCAACCCATTCCCTTGACGCGAAGCTGGACGATGGTGGTGATGAAATTCACGCTACTCAAAAGCGACGAGGTGATATTGAACGCCATTGCGATGATCCAGATCGACTGGCCGGTAAGCCACATCGGCCACATGAAATGGTAATTGTGACCGAAAAAGACGGTGTTTTGCGGTTGGTCGGAAATCGAGGCCAGTGGCGTGTAGGAGGTCCAACCCGACTTGGCCGCGCCGCCTGGGACGAAAAAGCTGCTCATCATGAAAACTGCGCTCATGAAGAAGAGGATGACGCTGCCCATGTTCAGGCGCGGGAAAGCCATATCGATCGCTCCAATCTGGAGCGGCATGACATAGTTGCCAAACGCGGCAAAGGCCACCGGCACAATCCCGAAGAACACCATGATCGTGCCGTGCATGGCGCCAAGGGTGTTGTAGAAATCGCCGGTCATAACGCCGCCGGGCATCTGGTCTTTGCCAAAGATGATTTGCAGGAGAGGGGGGTGCTCGGGGTCGGCGGGAATGACCGCAGGCGTCATGGGCATTTGCCCCAGGCCGAGATGATAGGCCACTTCATGCAACTGATACATGATATGCGCCCAGGCATTCGGCCAGGTCAGCGGTTGGCCCGGGAAAGCAATCTGCCAACGCATGAGCAGCATCAAACAGAATCCGAAATAGAGAAAGAAGAGACCGCCCCAGAGGTACTGGATGCCGATGACCTTGTGGTCGGTGGAGAAAACGTAACTGCGCCAGAAGCCGAGTTCGTGATGTTCGTGGCCGTGATCGTCATGATGGTCGTGACCATGAGACGATGCGGCGTGGGCCGAGCTGGGCGCGGCGGCTTCTGTGCTGGGAGGCAAATCGTCCATAAATCAGGGTCGGTTACAGGCTGCGTTTATCCTTACACGTTTTGGCGCGGCTGCGCAAAGAATTCTCCTCGAATTTGAAAGTATTAGAAGGATTTCGCGCCGTCAAAGATGAAGTTAATCGTGACCATGCCTTTGACATCAATAGATCGAGGGCGAGAGTTTCAAGAGCCGGCCCGCCGCCCATCCAGGACATTCCGACTGAAACCATTTCTCGGGCCATCTGTCGCCGGTGCCCTGGGTTTACAATTTTTTCGTACACTGCCGCTTCCAGTGGTGGCTACCGTCCTCCCAGTCGAGACAACCCTCGGGGAATTCGACCCGGAGGAGATTAAGCGGCGTTTCGGGTTCGCAGCGCGTTGCCCAGGAGGCGCAAGGCGACCGGCTGGGCTATCTCTGCCTTCGTCGAGGTGAGGGACCGACGCATGCCCGGCAGGGCCGACAATACAATCGGACCTTTACCATGCTGGATCACACACGCTCCGATTCCAACAGCCGCCTCGTGGTCTCGTCCATAGCCGAGCATAACATCCATGGGATGCCCTGGTGCTTCGTCAAGCAACAGCCCACCCGCTCCGTTTCGGTACTGTGAGATCTGATATTGCCAACTGAGAACTCCGTCTGTCGGCAAGCCATCGAAAAGCCAGTGGGGCCGCACAAAATACCACGAACCCATCCACGATTCGCGTCCGGCGTCGAGGAAGGCATGGTAGTAGTAATAGTGGTGGTCGTCCTTGGGATCGTACTCTTTGTTGGTATGATCGAGGACCTGGACGATATTCGCCTGCCCCAGCCGCTGAAGAATGAGCGTGAGCTCGGCCACCTGGTTCGGCAGAATGATGAACCGCAGGCCGTCGGAGGCGACGCGGTCGAGGATCTTCTGCCACTGCTGGTCCGTGACCGCCCCACCCAAGGTTGTGGCCAGCGCCTGCCAGACGAGGCCGTCCTTGGCTTTGCGGGACTGGGACTGGAAGGCCACGGCAAGCACCTTGTTGTTCGCGTCGGTGATTTTCATGCCCGCGAGTTGTGCATGGTCTTTTTCCACCTTGGGGATCGAAACGGTAATAACTCCATCCGGGGCATTGACCGAAAACGTTTTGACCAGCGGGATGCTCTTTCCGCCGCTTTCCTGGAAAATGTCGAAGTTGCTGAGCACGGTTGAATCGTTGATGGCGAGATCGAAAAGACGGCCACCGGGCGCATCGTGAAAAACATCGGCAAAATGGAACTCGACGGAGATCGTTCCGGGAGCAAATCCCGACCATGATCCGATCGTTCCGGGGCCGCCATACATCTGGTCGCGGTAAAGCTCGGGAAATTCGCTTTTGTCGATGGCCGGACCACTGCCGCCGGACGTCTTGTAATCCCAAGCGGAACCGGTGGCTAGCACGACGGCGTCGAGAGGGTCGCCCAAATGATCCTGGTCGAGCGCCTGGATCTGAAAGACATTGGCCAGAGTCTGCTTGATTTCGTTTCCGCCTTCGCAGACCGCGATGCGAGGAAGAATCGGTGCGCCTGCCGCGGGATCAACGATCAGAATCTCCACCTCGCCGGCCAGCTTTGGACCTGCACCGCCGGCGGGCTCGAGGGCGCCGGTGATTTTAATCGTCCCGGCAGATTTGGGGGTGAACTTGAACCCGGTGGAAAGCACCTGTCCATAAACATCGCCACCGGTGACCGTCACGTCCCGCTTTTCCTGAAAGAGCGGACTGCCATCGGGGTTGACCGCATTGACCGCAAGGGACTGGGCGCCCGTTCTTCCTGTTTCGTTGATGAGGTGCACATCGACATCAACCGTTTCCCCCGGACGGAGAACGAAGCGTTTGGGCCGGACGACGAGCACCTCGGGTTCCATGGCCTTCTTCAGAAGGGCGGGGTCTGCGCGGAAATTGCGGTGTTGGTCGACCAGGCCGGAATGGTTCTCGATATGCGTCGATTCCCAGCCGCTGATGACGAGCATGTCGTTCGAGTCGCACATGCGCGCGCCCTCCATAATCTTTTGCCAGAAGAAATAGCCCCTGCTCCCGATATTCTGGAAAAGCGCGGAAGCCGTCGGAAAGGCGTCCCGGAATTTCCATTTATCCAAAAAGGCGTTGTACGCGGCCAGTACCGATTGGTGGAGTTGCAGGTCATAGCCTTGCCGCTGTCCTTCCGGGGCATTCTGGTAGTCATTGACGATTTTTTCATGGTCGTCAGGCATGCCGCAGCCGAGGATTTCCCCCCAGACAACGATTTCCTTGTTATTGTCGCTGCGGTGGGAGAAGTGGTCTTGGTCGAGGTAAAGCTCGTCACGATAGTTGCCCGGGCCGCCCACCGTGTGTTCATCACGCCAACCAGAGTGGCCGGTACCGTCCTCCGTAAGAAATGTCCCCACCGGCGTATAGGGCAACATGGCCACTTGGTTGAAGGGACCATTTCCGCCGGAGTGAAGATAGACCGTCCGGCTCGGGTCGATTTCGCGAATTCGCTCGAAGAGCCAGAAGATGTGGGGATTGTTTAGCGCCGGGGTAATTTCGTTTTGGATGCAATAGAGGACAAGCGACGGGTGGCTACGGTCGCGTCGGACCATCCGCAGGATTTTCTCGACTTCATAGCGATGGGCAAAGCCCTGGGGTTCGCCACCGGCCCCGGTGATGTCTTCGGGCCTGGGCGGTGTGATCGGGTTGTTGGAATCATCGGACATGCTGAGCGCGCATTTGCCATTGCCTGCCTCCTCATAACGCAGAAGTCCCAATTGGTCGTGCTGATCGAGTACGATGGGATGGCCGATATTTCGATGAAACTGAATGCAGTTCAACCCAAGCGCCTTCGCCGCCAGCACCTCCTTTTTGGCCAAATCCTCGCTGGGAAAGAGCCCGTTCGGCGCCCACCAACCCCACGAAATTGCGGAGCGAAGGACGATTCTCTTTCCATTCATTCGCAGCATGGGGTTGCTGCCGATTCCCTCGGGCGCAAACCAGCGAAAGCCGAAGTTGACGCTGCGCGAACCTGCCGTCCCCCCGGGGATGGCGGCCTCGGCCGTGTAGAGCACGGGCGTGTTCAAATCCCACAGTTCCGCCGACGGAACCGACGCCGTCTGCTTGAAATCGGTGGTTTCTCCGGCACCAACGGAAACATCCTGAGCTCCGCTCCACATCACACCCTTGGCTCCGCGCAACGTGAGGGCGACCTTGCCCTTGTAGGGCGTGCTGCCTGTATTTTTGATGGTGCTGACAATGATGACTTCGTGCGGGTTTGGCTGGTTGAGAACGGCCAACTCCTCCACGGAAACGGCGTCCCGGACTTCCATGATGATGCCGGCATCGAGGCCCCCGATGGCTTTGCCCGTCGGAACCTGATGCTTGCCCCAACCCATTTCGTTGAAATCGATCCAGGTCAGGTCCCCGCCCATGTTGGTGATTCGGACGGCAAGCTGATTGGGTGAACCCGTCTGGATGAGATTCGTGACATCGGCCTGAAAGGGGGTTTCGCCAATCAGATTGTAACCGCAAAGCTTCTGATTGCAGAAGACTTCCGCCCGCAGACGAGCACCTCTGAAGCGGATGATCAGCCGCTGCCCGGGCGTAAGCAAGGGGGCGGTGAACGCCCTCCACCACCAGGAAACGCCCTCGTAGTAGCCCTTGTAGATGTCGCCGCGAAGTGCCGCCCAATAATGTTCCTCCACGGAGCTCGGCAACGCCACGGCAATGCCCTGCGAATCGCTCAGCGTATCCCAGCCAGCTGTGGGAGGATAGACCGGTATCGTACCCAGGTTTGCGTCCTCCGGCGGAAGAAAGAGATCTTCATCCCTCCATTTGGCTTTCTGATCGGGCCAAAGCCGCCAGCCTTCCGCAGACAGGTCGATGGCGCCTGCCGCCAAAGGAGCGGATGCTCCCACGGCTCGATTGATCAAAAAGGATGGAAGCGCTAGCCCGGCTGTGGAGGCAGCCAGCAACTGAAGGAAGGATCTTCTTTTCATGAGATGGACGTGGGTATCGCCGAGGTTCAGGTGGACAGGCAGTTTAGAAGTTGTCCAAAAAGTTGGCGCACGTCACGCCTCATATGTTTTTTGTAGGCAAGGACGAAGGAGGAAGTTTTGGAGGCTGATTTTTCGACAAGCTCAGGATGACGGATGGGCAAATTGTGGATGTTTAGGGACTGACAGCTCTATCTTAGAAAGATTTTGCGCCATCAAAGATGAAGTTAACTCCTGCGGAGGGCAGTATGGCCGTGCCGTTTTTGACGTGAATCGTCTGCTCCAGGGGTTGGGCAAAACGGGGATGCCAGGCATCGATCTTGTAGTCGCCGTCGAGTAGCACATCACCCGCAATCAGCTTAAAAACTCCGTCGGTTCCCGTAAGGGCATAGCCGGGCAACGTCGCCGGAGGCAAAACCACGACCCAGCATTGCATCCAATTGTGGACCGCGCATTGGAGCGTGTAGATGCCGGGATCGTCGAATTGACGTTCGTCCTTTTGTCCCTGATACGATTGGCCAAAATTAAAGACCGTTTCTCCAAGTGGTTTGCCGGGACCATCGTAAATCCGGGCGCGGATATTGTGCAGGGTCGGATCTCCATTAATAATAGTCAGGGGCGATTTGGCCCGGACGACGACGACATGGGGATCGTAACGGCAGCCGATTTGTTTAACGGTTGGTATCGGGGTTTTGTAATCGAGCGTATCGGGAAATTTGGGATCAACGATCCAAACCACCACATCGGCCAGCTCGCCCTTGGGGCCGATTTTCCAATTCTCGGTATGACGAATGGGGCTTTCCCCACAACCCGACGCGCTGGCGACAAAGGTTTCATCCTTGCTATTGGGTTCCCCTTTGAGAGTGACCGTGCCCGTGACCTCAGCTCGGACGGGAATAAAGGCGAGTCCGCATAGCAGGACAATGACGGCGCGAGGAATCGTGAAGTTGCAAGAGCGCATGCGGCATTTCATCATAGTGCCGGCCAATGATCGACGCCATCTCCTTAATCTATTTTCCCTCGGTTGGTAACTGCGACCTCCGGGCGACGGTGCAGTCTGTAGCGGTGGTCTATGACCGCCGAGGGAAAAGGAAGTATGTTGCCCGTGCCCGGCGGTCATAGACCGCCGCTACAGGGCTGCCTCTTCACTCCGGCACGAGGACGCGGAGTTTGCGGCGGCGGACGGAGAACTCGACGGGGCAATGGCCGATGACTTCACCGTCGGCTTCGAGGGGGACGGCATGGTCGGCGTTGACGAGGAGACGACTGGCCTTGAAATAATGGACATCGGAGAATTTCGAGAGCGAGCCGAAGAGCGCGCCGCGAAAGTAACGCATGAGGGCGAGATAGTTCATGTGCTTGAAGACGCAGATGTCGAGCAGACCGTCCTGCGGGTCGGCTTCGTTAAAAAGCGAAAAAGGTCCACCGTAAAAGCGGCCATTGCCGACCAGGACGAAGGAGCCCTCGACCGTGGGACGTCCGGCGCAACTGACGCGGAGCTTGGGCGGCTTTTCCGCGGCGACTTGTGTGGCGGTGAGGAGGTAGCTGAGCGGACCGAGGACGTGCTTGATGTGGTGACTATTGCGCTGGACGATTTGCGCATCGAGTCCGACGCCCGCCATCTGGACAAAGAGATGGCCATTGGCGCTGGGCAGGTCGATGGCCCGTATCTTGTGGTTGCGAATGACTTTCCAGGCGGCTTCCAGATTAAAGGGAATGCCCAGTTCCATGGCGAAGACGTTGACGGTGCCCATGGGAAGAATACCAAAGGCGACGTGGGCCGTGTCGATGCCATTGACGACTTCGTTAATGGTGCCGTCGCCACCGGCGGCAACGATGGTTTCGTAACCCTGCTCCACGGCGCGTTCGGCTTGTGCTTCGGCGTCGCCCGGCCCCCGGGTTTCCTTGATGACCGCGCCGCGGGCCAGTCCCGCGAGACGCCGCAGCCGCGCCTTGGCGCCACGTGCGGCGGGATTGATGATGATGCAGACACGATTCAAGGTTGGCTCCCGATCAGGCAGTGTTATAAGTTGGGATCATGCGCGCGCTTCCGTGGGTTCTTGTTTCGGTGATCATCGCCATTGTCCTGCTTATTGTAGCTATAGTCATCGGAGGGGCGTGGCTCAACTCTTACATTCATTCGGATGCATTCAAGCACGAGGTCGAAACCCGCGCCGGGCAGACTCTTGGTGGCACGGTGCAAATCGAAAAGATCGATTTCAGCCTGACGGAAGGCGTGGAACTCCAGGGTGTCGTGACGCAGATCGATCCTCAGCATGCAAACGGTCAGGGCGCCTTGTTGGTGAGAGCGGGGAGCGTGAATTGCTCTTATGACTGGATGGAGTTGTTCGGCCATACCCTGAAATTGAACGGAATAGCGTTCAAGCAGCCGCAGATTATTTTGACCCGTCAGGCGACCGCACCGGCGTCAGCACTGCCCGCCAACGCAAGCAGCCCGAAAACCGGCAGCCCTGGACAGCCCGGCGCGTCCACTCCATTCCAATTTATTTTGGATTGGGTGAAGATCAACGACGGAACGTTCTCGTTGCGCAACGAGGATGGAAATTCCACCATCGATTTGCAGGGCCTTAACGTCTACGCCAATACCGCATCTTTTTCCTCGGGAGGAGATGTGACCGGCAATATCCGCATTGCCAAGGTTGGTTTTGTGTCGGGACTGAGGGGAACCGATTTCTTCACGCCCTTCACCTACCATCAAGGCACGCTCCTGGCCAAGCCGCTGCAGGCCACCTCTTTCGGAGGGAGCCTGGCGGGTGATTATCAGTTGGGGGTCGGACCTTCGATCCTCAATCTGAATGCCAAGGGCGTCGATGTGGCGCAGTTCACCAATGCCCTGGCTTCCCAATCGACGGCCAAGCTGAGCGGATCGCTCGATTGGCAAAGCAAATGGCGCAACGCGGAAACCGGCGCACTTGACGGCGAAGGAGACGCGCAGTTGAGCGGCGGCAAGCTCAGTGACGTGAAAATGCTCCAGGATTTATCGAACATTCTCAAGGTGAAGGAACTTTATGCGCCCGATATTTCCAAGGCCCAGACCCATTTCATGGTGCAAAATCGCCAGACCCAATTCACCGGCCTTCAACTTCAGTCGACGATTTTCAACATGACGGGAGACGGAACGATTGGCTTCGATGGCGGACTCAACGCGAACCTGGTTTTGATTTTGACGCGCGACGCGATGAGCAAACTGCCGAAGGAAGTCGCCTCATCCTTCGTGCAGGCACAGAACGGCACGGGCTCGATCCAATTTCACGTCACCGGCACGATCTCGAATCCCCAGACCGATTTGATGCAGCGGTTATTGCTCCAGAATACGCAAACGCAAATCCAGAATGTGCTCAACAAGCAGCTCAACAAATTCTTTAATAAGAAGAGCAATAGCCCGCCAGATTCCGATCCGAATCAAAACCAGAGCCAGCCGAATAATTCGCTGCTGAATTTTCTTCCCGGCCAGGGGCATTAGATCGGTTGCCGTTTAAAGTAGTCGCATCCCAAATCCGTCATCCCGAGCTTGTCGAGGGATCAGCCTCCAGTTGATTTGCGGATATTTCCCGGTGGCTGATCCTTCGACTTCGCTTCGCTCCGCTCAGGATGACAGGAGTGAAAGCGCCGAGTTAATTGGAACCGCGCCGCTTTTTCGTCAGCCAAACGTAACGTGCGGTGGATTGACACTCGCGGAGCGCTCTGCTACGAAATCACGGCAACGTGAGACCGCACGTTCCAATTGCCGGGGGCCACAGGCCCTTCAAGGCTGAAAGGGCTCCATGGAAGCGATCCTGAGCCAAAACGTCCTCGTCCTCAATCGCCTCTGGCAAGCCGTCAACATCTGCAGCGTCAAACGCGCCTTCATGCTTCTCTACCAGGGCCACGCGCAAGTCGTCGAGGCCGACAGCGGTTCGTTCCAGACCATGACTTTCGACCAGTGGTTCAATTTTTCGCGTGGGTATGAGGGTGACGACGTGGTCAGCACGGTCTCTTTTACCATTCGCGTACCGAAGGTGATCCTGCTTCTCTTTTTCGACCGCATGCCGAAGAAGGAAGTGAAATTCACGCGGCACAATATCTTCGAGCGGGACCATAACACCTGCCAGTACTGCGGTCATAAATTCGATCGCAAGGATCTCAACCTCGACCACGTCATTCCGCGCGAGCGTGGCGGCGAGACGTCGTGGGAAAATATCGTCTGCTCGTGCGTGCCCTGCAACAGTCGCAAGGGCAACCGGACGCCGGCCGAAGCAGGATTGAAGTTGCTCCACAAGCCCAAGCGCCCGAAGTGGCGTCCGATGTTGCATCTCCAGTTCAGCAAGGCGCGGGACGATTCGTGGAAGCATTTCGTCGATCTCGCGTACTGGAACGTCGAGCTGACGGATTAGGGCTCTTCGCCATCGGTCATCCTTCGACAAGCTCAGGATGACAGAATCCTAAAAGAGAGATTTTCGAAGAGGCTTTAATTAGGTCTGTTCATTATCGTCTCATTATATATCTGGACATCGCCAACTTTACTGCGAGGGTGTAGGTCTTCGATCCAATCGCTTCCGTTGAAGCCAAGTAGTAGTGTTCCAGGTTTCCTGTCCCGCTCCCAAAGGTAATTCATGAGTGCATATGCACTCACTTCAAGAGTCGGCGGTCAGGTCGCAACCTTAGAAAAACAACATGAAATTATACGTAGGAAATCTTTCCTTCCAAACCACCGAACAAGACCTCAACAAGCTTTTTGCTGAATACGGTACGGTCACCGAAACCAACCTGATCATGGATCGCGAAACCAACCGCCCCCGCGGCTTTGGCTTTGTCACCATGAGCAGCGCCGAAGAAGGCCAGAAGGCCATCAGCGCCCTGCATGGCCAGAACCACGACGGACGTGACCTCACGGTCAACGAAGCCAAGCCGATGGAAGCCCGCGGCGGTGGCGGCGGTCGTTCGGGTGGCGGTGGTGGTGGCGGACGCAATCGCTATTAATCTGCGATAGTTTTCCAGAAATTTGCCGCTGTCGAATCGGGTTCGCCCGGTTCACAGCGGTATTTTTTTGCCCTCATTATTCCGTCATCCTGAGTTTGCCGAAGGATCAGTTCAGTTTTTTGTCTGAAAATTTGCTCCAATCAATCCCTCGATAAGCTCGGGATGGCAGCAAGAAAAACCATTGACGCATCCTGATATGTGGATGTAACAGCTGGGGATGTATCGCGCGCTCTGGCAGACCCTGCACGATCCCACCCGCCTGCGCATTCTCGCCTTGCTGGAGGAGGAGGAGCTTTCCGTGGCCGAGTTGCAGGAGATTTTGCATCTGGGGCAGTCGCGCATTTCGACTCATCTGGCCCATTTGCGTCGCGTGGGTCTGGTCCATCCACGTCGTGAAGGCAAGCGCACCTACTACTCCTTGATCAAGAAGCTGACAAAGGAGACGCGGCAAATCCTTGAGTCGGCCCTGCTGACTTTGTCCGAGGTGCCGGGAGCCAAGGCCGATGCTTCCGGACTGAAGCTCGTCCTGGAGAAACGGCGCATTGCTGCGCGCGAGTACTTCAACCGGGTCGCGGGCCGTCTCGGTAAAAGTTTTTGTCCGGGCCGTACCTGGAGCGAGATCGGACCGCTGTTGGCGCATCTTATTCCGCGGGTCGTGGTGGCTGATCTCGGAGCGGGTGAGGGTTGGCTGTCGCAATTACTGGCGCGTCGCGCGGAAAAAGTGATCGCGGTGGACAATTCACCCAAGATGATCGCCTTTGGCCGGGCCGAGTCGAAAAAGAAGAACATCCCGAATCTCGAATATCGCCTGGGCGACCTAGCCGATCCGCCGATCCCGGCCCGGAGCGTGGATATCGTGATTCTCAGCCAGGCGCTGCATCACGTGGCCAATCCCCAGCAGGCCGTGACTGCTGCCGCGAAACTTTTGCGCAAGAACGGGCGCCTCATCGTACTCGATCTCAACCAGCATCATTTCGATCAGGCGCGGGAACTTTATGGCGATTACTGGCTCGGCTTCAACGAGTCCGATTTGCGCGAATGGTTGACTGTCGCGGGCTTGCAGCAGATCGAAGTGCAGTTGCTCGCGCCCGAAGCTGAGCCGCCCCATTTTCAACCGACGTTGGCCAGCGGTGTGGTGGGATAGGCTATTTCCCCCATTTGCTGTTTCGCACGGAGGCCACAAAGTTCACGGAGACGAAAAATAAAAACTCCGTGATCCTCCGTGGACTCTGTGCGAAACAGGAGCTTTTGCTAAACCCCGCGTTGACATTCTTACGGGTTTTCGGCAGGTTGGCGGGCTATGGCTAATACTCGTTCCGCCGCCAAGCAGGCCCGTGCCGCGATCCGTCGCCGCACTCGTAACCGCGTTCAATTGAGCACGGTTCGCACTTCCGAAAAGAAAATCCGCTCTCTCGTTAAAGCCGGCAACTCGGCCGAAGCCGCCAAGCTTCTTCCCAAGTTTCAATCGCAGATCGACCGTGCGGCCAAGAAGGGCGTGGTGCACAAGAATACCGCGTCCCGTCACAAGGAACGCGTGGCTGCCTTGCTGAAACCGGCCAAAAAGGCTTAAGCGCCTTTTTGGTTAGACTCCCTTCGGGCCACTTTTCTATTGGCACGGCTTAGGGGTACTGCTACCACTTTGGAGCTTGAAGATCGTGCAGCTTGCTCCATTTTTTACTGTTTTTTGTGTAATCTGCGTGACGGCAGTTTTGCCCGCGCATGGACAAAAGGCTCCAGAGGTTTCAACACTTCCTCCCAAGAGCAGTGTCGGTGAGGAACCCGTGGTGATTACGGCGGACGGTCGCAATACCTATTTCGGCGAAATTGCCACGGCGGACGACAATGTGGTGTTGCGTTATAAGGGAGACGTTCTTTACTCGGACCACCTCATCTACGATCGTTCGACAAAAATCGTCACGGCCAATGGGAACGTCCGCCTTTTCAGTGGCCAGCGCGTTTATCGTGGCGAAACCCTGACCTACAATCTTGATACCAAGGCGATCACGTCTTCCAGCTTTTTGGGTGAGGAATATCCCAAGTTTGTTGCGGCCAAACAGGTGACCACGCCCGAGTTCAACCATTATCGGTTGAGCAACGCTTCTTTCACCACGAGTAACCGGAGCAACCCGAGCTACCATCTCGAAGCAACCACGGTGGAGTATCGTCCGAACGATGAAGTCGTGCTCAAGAACGTCCTGCTTTTCGTTGGCGACGTACCGGTGGCCTATTTTCCTATTTTCGTTCAGTCGTTGACCGATTCGCGGCCTGCTTATCAATTCCAGATCGGAAGCGGCGGTCGGTTCGGGGCCTTCATCGACAACAAGTACAACTGGGTAGCGGACGATCGATTGCGCGGTACGGTGGAATTCGACGCTCGCGAAAAGCGGGGTTATGCGGGCGGTCTTGACCTGCAGTACTACCCTGGCGTCAACAGCGATATCCTGCTCAAGACCTACTATGCCCAGGATAATGCCTACACGAGGGGTTCCAATTTGGCTCCAACCGCGAATCCGAATGACAATGGCAATCTCTACGATGGGGTGCCTCATGACAATCGCTACCGAATGGCCTACGAGCATCATCTCCAGTTTGGTCCGGATTTGTCGTCGATTGCGGATTTCAATTTATGGAGCGATCCCTGGATCACCCGTGATTATTTTTCCGGTGAATATCAGAACGAAAACCAGCCACCGAATTTTATCAGCCTCAGTCAGTACAATCCCAATTTCACGATCTCGTTGCTGGCCAGTCCTCAGGTCAATCCCTTCTTTGAAGCCGTGCAGCGATTGCCCGAGTTCATGGTGGAGTCGAAACAGCAGAAAATTTTCAACAGCCCGATCGAGTGGACCAGCCAGAGCAGCGTTGTGAATTTCCAGCGGCATTTCGCAGACACCAGCACTTTCAACAATCCGTCGCAATACATGTACAATTCCTTTCCCAGCATGACGGCTTACAATTATTACCACCCGAATCAAACCCCAGGAGTTAACCCCAAGGATACGAATAATTATAGCGCCTATCGTTACGATACGTATCAGGAGTTTTCCTACCCGCATCAGTATTTTAATTTTCTCTCGCTTACCCCGCGCATTGGCGGACGTCTGACTTATTATTCCGACGACAATCGGGATACCAACGACACGGTTAACAATAATGGGTTATCGAACGATAAAATCGAAAACCCCAGGGCGCGTCTGGCCGGGGATGTCGGCTTGTCGGGGGATTTCAAAATTTCGCGCACCTGGCTTGATGTCAAGAATCCGAATCTCGGTATCGACGGTATCCGTCATGTGATCGAGCCTTTCTTTGACGCGCAATATGCGCCCGCGCCGACCGTCAGCCCCAATCGTATTCGCGGTTTCGACAATCGGCTTTATTCGACCCAGCTTCAGCCCATCGACTGGACGGAAAATAACTCAATCGACTCGATTGACCGGCAGGCGGTGGTCCGCCTGGGCGTGTGGAACAAAATTCAGACCAAGCGGGATGGCACCAATTATGACCTGATGACCTGGCAAACCTATGCGGATGCCGATTTCGACCACAATTTCAGTTCCTCGACGCCCAGCAGCACGATGAGCAATGTTTTCAACGACATCCGTTTTTACCCGACGCCCCAATTTCAGATTCGATCCTTTAGTTCCGTTGATGTCAGTGGCAATGGTTATAATCAGGCCGATACCGATATTACCTGGTCTCCCGATCCATCCCTCAAGCTGACTCTGGGCGATCACTATATTAATGGCAGCCCTTTCTTTGTCAGTGGCAACAGTATCTCGACCGATCTCTTCTACCGGATGAACGAGCATTGGCAGTTCGAAGCGCAGGAACAATTTGAAGCGACGACGGGGCAACTTCAGCTTCAGCGCTATACCATCTATCGGGATTTGGATGCCTGGCAGCTGGGGCTGACCTTTGCAGATGATGAATATAACGGGGTTCACGATCATTCCATCTACTTTTCCCTCACTCTGAAAGCCTTCCCCAAGGAAGTAATCAATACCCCTCGATTGTAACTGTCGCTTGCCGTTCACTCGCGGCATAGGCACACTCTTTGTCCTCTTATGAATCTTGCCATTGTCGGATCAGGTTACGTGGGGCTGGTCACCGGAGCCTGTTTTGCAGAAGTCGGCCATCGTGTGATCTGCGTGGATAATGACCTGAAAAAGGTCCGCCAACTTCAGGACGGTCAGATCCCGATCTATGAACCGGGTCTGGAAGAATTGGTGAAGAAAAATGTGGCCGCCGGACGGCTTTCTTTTACCGCTTCGATTGGCGAGGCCGTTGCTGCCTCCAAGGTTATTTTTATCGCGGTCCCTACTCCGCCACAACCGGATGGCAGCGTGGATCTAAGCTTTGTGGAAGGCGTTGCCCGCGAAATTGCCATCCATATCAACGAATACCGCATTGTTGTTGATAAAAGCACGGTTCCGGTCAAGACCGGGGAAAAGGTCGCCCAAACGATCAATCGCTATAAGCCCGGCGCGCAGATCGACGTAGTGAGTAATCCCGAATTTCTTCGCGAAGGTTCTGCGGTGGAAGATTTGATGAAGCCGGATCGTATTGTCATTGGGGTTTCCTCGGAGCGCGCCATTGCCCCGATGAAGGAAATTTACGAGCCCTTCAAGGCGCCGATTTTGGTGACCGATTTGAATTCGGCGGAATTGATCAAGCATGCTTCGAACAGCTTTCTCGCGCTCAAGATTTCCTACATTAATGCCGTTGCGGCCGTGTGCGAGGCATCGGGCGCGAATGTGGAACGGGTGGCCGAAGGTATGGGGGCGGACAAGCGCATCGGGCGCGCCTTTCTTAATGCCGGGGTTGGTTACGGGGGCTCGTGCTTTCCGAAGGATCTTTCCGCGTTCATTCGCATTTCGGAGGAGCTTGGTTTCGATTTTCGTCTGCTGAAGGAAGTCGAGGAAATCAACCGCGATCAGAAGGAACGTTTTCTTAAAAAAGTCCGCGAGGCGCTCTGGGTTCTTCGTCACAAGAAAATCGGCGTTCTCGGTCTCGCTTTCAAGGGCAATACCGATGATGTGCGCAGCAGCGTGGCCATTGGCATCGTTCAGCAACTTATTGCCGAAGGCGCCGAAGTCCGTGCCTACGATCCGAAGGCGATGGAGAAGGCCCAAACTCTTATTCCGGAAGCAAAAATGGTCGCCACGGCTGAAGAAGTGGCCGAAGGGGCCGATGCGCTCCTGTTGTTGACGGAATGGAATGAATTCAAGTCGTTGCCTTGGGCGGCGATCAAAAAACGGATGTTGAGCCCGCTTCTTTTTGATGGTCGTAATCTGCTCGATCCGGACGTAATCCGCGCGGTCGGCTTCACCTACACCAGTATTGGGCGCTAAGCCCTGTCTCTTTTTATGGCCATGAATACGATCCTTGTCGGCGCCCAGTGGGGCGATGAAGGAAAAGGAAAAATCATCGATGTCCTGACCGGGGAGGCGGACATCGTCGTCCGTTCCCAGGGCGGCAACAACGCCGGTCACACGGTCGAGGTTGGAAAAGAAAAATTCGTCCTGCACCTGATTCCTTCCGGCATCCTTCGTGCGGGCAAAAAATGTGTCATTGCCAATGGCGTGGTCATCGATCCGCTTGCCCTGGTGGTGGAAATCGAGGGGCTGGAAAAACGGGGGATCAAGCTGACCAACCGCCTGCTCATCAGCGAAACGGCCCATCTTGTTCTACCCTATCATCGCCGGCTCGACGAACAGCGGGAGCTGCGCAAGGGCCGCAACAAGATCGGTACGACCAAGCGCGGCATTGGTCCGGCTTACGGCGACAAAGCCGCGCGCACCGGCCTGCGCCTGATCGATCTCGTCCAGCCGAAGACCTTTTCGACGAAGCTCCGCGCGCGTATCGAGGAAAACAACGCGATTCTCGAATCGCTTGGTGGTGAGCCGCTCTCTTTTTCGGAAGTGGAAAAGGCCTATCTGGAAGCGGGCAAAAAACTTCGTCCCTATATTACCAACACCGTTATCTGGCTTCACCGCCAACTGGAGAATCATAAACGCATTCTCTTTGAAGGCGCGCAGGGCACTTTCCTCGATATCGATTTTGGGACCTACCCGTTCGTCACTTCATCGAACACGACGGCGGGCGGTTCCTGCACCGGCTCGGGCATTCCTCCTCACCGGATGGATCGCGTCGTTGGCGTGATGAAGGCCTATACCACCCGCGTCGGCGAAGGGCCGCTGCCCACCGAATGCGCGGAAGTGTCCGACATGCTCCATGCGATGGGGCGCGAATTTGGCGCCACGACCGGACGCGCCCGGCGGTGCGGCTGGTTCGACGCCGTGGCCACACGCTACGCGCGCATGGTCAACGGCATCGATGAACTGGCGATCACCAATCTCGACGGCCTCGATACGTTGAAGAAAATCCAGGTCTGCGTCGCTTACGAATACCGGGGCAAGCGCATTCAATTTCCGCCGAATGATGCGGCGGAGCTTCTCCATTGCCGTCCGATCTATCGTAAATTCGACGGCTGGCAGAAATCGACTTCCGAGGTGCGTCATTTCAAAAAATTGCCGGTTGCCGCCCGGAAATATCTCACCGCTCTGGCCGAATTGACGGGCGCGCGTCTGCGCATTATTTCCGTTGGGGCCCGGCGGGAACAGACCTTTAATGCATGAGCCCTCCGGCCCTTCCCACTTATAAATTTGGGAAAATTCCAAAGCACGTTGCCATCATCATGGATGGCAACGGTCGTTGGGCCAAGGCCAAGAACATGGTCCGCATTCAGGGACATCGCGCGGGGGCGGAGTCAGTGCGCGACGTGGTGAAGGCGGCGGGCGAGTTTGGTGTGAAGTACCTGACGCTTTACGCTTTTTCCGTTGAAAATTGGCAACGACCCAAGAGCGAAGTCAACACACTGATGGGCTTGCTGGAGAGTTTCCTGCGCGATGAGTTACCCGAATTGATTAAGAACAACATCCGGCTGCAGGCCATCGGACGCCTTTCCGATCTCTCGGACCCGGTGCGCGACCAATTACACAAGTGCATCCAAGCGACACGGCAAAACACCGGGCTCATTCTGATCCTGGCCCTCAGTTACAGCGGGCGGGTCGAGATCATTGAGGCGGTTCACTCCATCATCCGCGAAATCAAGCTGGGCCATCTCGACAGCGCGCAGATCGACGAGCAGGTCTTCAATCACCATCTCTACACTCGCTACTATCCCGACCCCGATCTACTCATCCGCACCAGCGGTGAAATGCGGTTGAGTAACTTTCTTCTCTGGCAGCTTTCCTATACCGAGATTTATATTACGCCGACATTGTGGCCTGATTTTCGCCGTCATCATTTCGCCGAGGCCCTTATTGATTACGGCAAACGTCAGCGGCGGTTTGGTGCGGTGTAGTCGCGCTCGTAAGAGTGTGGTTCCCTGCCGCGGTCTTGCGGTGGCTGCAAAACACCAGCTTGGACTCACCCGCTTTTCTGGCATCTTAAAGCGATGCGCACGTTCCCTTTTGCCCCGCGTCAGTTTCTTCCGGAAAAAATCGATCTGACCGATACGGCGCAGCTCGCGCCGGTCTTTGAAAAACTCGAAGCAAAACTCGATCAGGCCAAGTCACCAGGTGATCTCGAGGCGTGGTTGAAAGACCATAGCGAAGTTTGCGCCGCGTTGAACGAATCGTCCTCGCTTATCTATATTTTGATGACCTGCCAGACCGACGACTCGGAGCGGGAAAAGGCCTACATGCACATCGTCGAAGTGGTTGATCCGTGGCTCAAGCCGCGTCAGTTCGCCCTGATGCAAAAGTTGGTCCAGTCGCCCTGGTTCAAGCAGTTGCCGTCCTTTTACCAGGTCTTTTGCCGCAGCGTGGAAACGCAGGTGAGAATCTATCGCGAGGAAAATGTCGCCCGCGAGACCGAGGTCGCGAAACTGACGCAGCAGTATCAGAAAATCAGCGGGAGCATGACCGTGCGATTTGACGGCGAGGAACAAACGCTGGCTCGCATGGCCCGTATCCAGGAAGAGCCGGACCGCGCCCGTCGTGAGTCGGCCTGGAAAACGGTCGCGGAACGGCGGCTGCAGGATGTCGATAAATTGGAGGAGCTTTTCGATCAGCTGCTCATTCTGCGCAACGAGATTGCCCGTGCCGCCGGGTATTCCGATTTCCGTGCCTACACTTTTGCCAACTACGAACGTTTCGATTACACGCCGGAAGATTGCCTGAAGTTTCACACCGCCGTTGAGCATCACATCGTGCCGCTGGTGCGGGAGCTGCAAAAAGAACGGCAAACACGACTCGGTCTCGACAAGCTCCGTCCCTGGGATCTTGCCGTTGATCCTGATAATCGTCCTCCGCTTCATCCGTTTACCAAGTCGGAGGAATTGCTGGAGAAATCGCACCGGATTTTTTCGGAACTCGATCCGCGCCTGGGCAACTACTATGCGATTTTACGCAAACAGGAATTGGTGGACCTCGATAATCGCAAGGGCAAGGCGCCCGGCGGTTATCAAAGCACGCTTTCCGAATCGCGTGTGCCGTTCATTTTCATGAATGCGGTCGGGACGCATCGCGATGTGGAAACCATGCTCCACGAAGCGGGCCATGCCTTCCACGCCCTGGCTGCGCGCGAGCTGCCGCTGCACGCTTATCGCAGCGCCCCGATCGAGTTTTGCGAGGTGGCGTCGATGGGGATGGAGTTATTGGCCGCGCCTCATTTGCGGGCCTTTTATTCCGATGAGGAGACGCGTCGCGCCCGGCGCGATCATCTCGAGGGTATCATTAAATTTTTCCCCTGGATGGCGACGGTCGACGCCTTTCAGCACTGGATATACACGCATCCGGGTCACACCCGCGAGGAACGCGCTGCTTTTTGGATTTCGCTTATGGATCGTTTCGGTGGTGCTGAGGACTGGCAGGGGTTTGAAAAAGCCCGCGCCCATCTCTGGCACCGGCAGCTCCATATTTTTGAAATTCCCTTCTATTACGTCGAATATGGGATCGCCCAATTGGGCGCGCTGCAGCTTTGGCAGGCGGCGCAACGCGATCTTCCCGGTACGCTGGATCATTATCTTAAGGGATTGAGCCTCGGTGGTTCGCGTCCGTTGCCGGAATTGTTTGAAGCCAGCGGCCTGGCTTTCGATTTCACCGATAAGACCATCGCTCCGCTTATGCGCAACGTGAAGGATGCCCTGACCGCTTTGGCCTCATAAATCCCCTTGCCGAAGCCAGCTACTGTGAGAAAATGCTCTCGTATGACAACTCTCGCCTATACCTACTGGCAGGATGGTGATGCCTGGATCGGTCATTTGGATGAATTTCCTGATTACATGACTCAGGGTAATTCATTGGGCAATCTCAAGGAACACTTGATCAATCTTTACCGTGATCTTACTTCCGGTGAAATTCCCTACATTCGTCATCACGCCGAGTTTGAACTTGCGTGAAACCGCGCGATCTGGTTAAGAAGATCGAAAAACTAGGGTGTGTGCTTATTCGACATGGCGGCAACCATGATTGGTATCACAACCCAGAAGCCAAAGCCTCACAGCCAGTTCCCCGGCATCGGGAAATTAACGAACACTTGGCCAGGCATATTCTCAAGGTGCTTTCAAAAAAATAGCATGAGATCCTTAGACAATTTTTTGACTCCGCTTCGCTCGTTTAGGATGGCGCATTGGGGAAGGATTGTCTTCGTGGCCATGGCAGTTTTTGTCGCCGTCCTGCTTCCCTTGCGGGCAGAGCCGAGTGGCGATGAAAAAAAAGCTCTTCGTGACGCGGAGCAGTCGTACAAGGACGGCGCTTTCGATCTTTGCAATGACCGGGTTGCAGCTCTGCTAAAAAAATATCCGAAGACGGAGCTTTTGGCCGAAGCGGAATTGCTCCAGGCCCGCGCGCTTTATCAATCGGGTCACAGCGATGCCGCCGTGGCTGCGTTCGGCCTTCCTCTCGACCAGATGCCGGACAGGCTGCGCGTCGAGACGCTTTTTTGGCAGGCGGAATCATTGCTCGATTTGGGCAAATGGCCGGAAGCCGAACAAAAATACCGCGCGCTTCTCGCGTTGAAAAATGCCGACGATCACACGGATGCGGCGAATCTCGGGTTGGCGTGGGCACTTTTCAAGCAGGGTAAGGAGACCGAGGCGCTTCCTCTGATCCAGGCGTTGACGCAGGAAAAGGCCAAATCTCCGGCGGTGCAGCAGGCGCAATTGTTGCAGGCCAAGATCGCCTTGGCGAAAAAACAATTCAAGGATGCGATCAACGGATTGGAAGTTTTGCTTGCCGATAAGCCGGCGGCGGGACTCACTTTTGAAACGGATTATTGGTTGGGGGAGGCTTATGCGGAAAATGGACAGTCCGACCAGGCGGTGACGGCTTACCAGCGTATCACCGGCAAGACTCCCGGAGAAATTCACGCTTTCCCGAAGACGTTGGTGGCTAAGGCTTATCTTGGATTGGGGCGTGCCCGGCACGCGCTTCATCTGGATGATCAGGCGGCGTTGGCTTACGAACAGGCCTATCGATTGGCCGAAAATGAGGAGACACAGTTAGCTGCTTTTCAAGCTGATCTCGAGAGCGCACGGTCCGCGAAACAATTGCCGGAGGCGGTGGCCAGGTTGCAGGAATTCGCGAAGACTTCCGATGCGTCGGCACCGACGGCGCTTTTCGCGATTGGGTCTGTGCTGGCCGAAGATGGCCAGGACGACAAGGCCATCGGGATTTTGGAATCACTCCTGGTTGCCTACGGCAAAAGTTCCTGGGTGCCCGCGGCGAACGATCAACTCGGGCGACTTTACGTCCGCGCCAGAAAATATGATTTGGCGATCAAGGCGCTGCAAGGTTGCATCGACGCCAATAGTGATCCCGATCTTGTCCGCGCGGCGCGCGAGCAACTGGGTGAAGTGCTTTTGCAGACGAAGGATTACGCAGGGGCAGCGGCCCAGTTCGCCCAGCTTTCCAATGGCACAGATGCTTCGGCGGAGGATGCCTCTTATAACTTTCTTCTGGCCCAGGCGAGTCTTGGTAAAAACGATGTCTTTGGGAAGGCCGAGGCCGATTTCGAAAAGCGTTTCCCGAAAAGCGCTCACCTGAAAGCCCTCGCGCGTGCCGAGGGCAAAATGCTCGTCGATTTAGGCAAGACCGACGACGCCAAAGCGGTTTATCAAAAGGCCATTGCCCAGGAGGGAGGCGGTTCCGATCAGGAGGCGTTACTCCGGGCGCTGGCCGATCTCCAGTACCAGACCGGTGACCTCGAAGGCACGATTCAAACCTGCCAGATGATCGTTAATCAGTTTCCCAATAATTCGCTCGCCGCCGCTCAGCGCGGCATTCTTGTTTCCTATGAACTGAAGAAACTCACCGATGATCAGGTCGAGCAGGCGCTCATCGGGCTGGAGCAAAAATACGACAAACAACCGGGCGCAGAAAAAGTTTATCTGGATTTGGCGGAGTTTTACTCCTACCGCCAGAATTATGTGAAGGCCCAGGACGCTTTCCAGCAATTGACGGTGAACTATCCGAACAGCAATTATACCGACCAGGCCTATTTCTTTGCCGGGCGAGCTGCTTTTGCGCATCAGGATTATACCGCCGCGCGGACTCTGCTGGAAAAGGTTCCGGACAATTCCTCCTTCAAGCCCAATGCGCGTCTGTTGGAAGCGCGGGTTTGTCAGCGGTTATTGAATTTTAACCAGGCCAGCGCACTTTGCGATGCAGTCCTGACGACGGAAAAATCAGGGGAGCACTTCGTGGAGGCCAATCTGCTCAAGGGCGCGTGCAACTTCGAGCTTGGGGGACAAGACGCAACTCGTTACGGCCAGGCGTTCGCCGCCTTCGACACCGTTCTTCAGAGTAAGGAGGGTAATATTGCCCAGCGCAACGAGGCGGCGGTCCGCAGCGCGAAGTGTTGGGAAAAAATGGGCAAGACCGACGATGCGGAGAAACTCTATCTCGATGTGCTTTTCGGGCGTGTCGCGGGGGACGATTCCACCTCGCCCGTTCCGCCGGAATTCTCATGGCAGATCGAGGCGGGATGGCAGCTCGGGAGCATTCGGGAAAAGAAGAAAGATTGGCGCGGAGCCATTGAAGTATATCAGCGGATGGAGCAGATCGGCGGGGCGCACGCGCAGGATTTTCACGACCTGGTCAACAAGCTGCGCACGGCGAATTATATCTACGAATAATATCTATTTTCATTGGTTTTAGAGCTTCCAGTGAAAATTTCCCGGAGGCTGATCCCTCGACAAGCTCGGGATGACAGATGGGTTAAGCCTCATTTTTCCAGAACTTCAGCGTTTCTGTTTCTGGCTGCGGATGCGCTGGGGGTCACGCGCATTCAGCAAAGCTTCATCCACGCTGATGAGCTTTTGGGCGTAAAGTTCGGCGAGACTTTCGTCGAAGGTCATCATGCCGTCCTTGCCGCCGATTTCGATCATGCTGACGAGTTGTTGAAAGCGCCGGTCCCGCAAACAGGAACGGACGCCGTCGTTCATGACCAGGACTTCGGTGCAGACCACGCGTCCTTTTCCATCGGCCCGCGGCAAGAGGCGCTGCGCGACGATGGCCTGCAGGGCATTGGCCAGTTGCGCGATGATCTGCCCTTGTTGATCGGGCGGGAAGGCGTCGACGATCCGGTCGATGGCCTTGGGGGCGTCGATGGTGTGCAGCGTGGCCAGGACAAGGTGGCCTGTCTCCGCCGCAGTGATGGCGGCTGAGATTGTTTCCAGGTCGCGCATCTCGCTGATGAGAATGACATCGGGGTCCTGGCGCAAAACATGGCGCAGGGCGGTGGGGAAGGACTTGGTGTCGGTGCCGATTTCCCGTTGTTTTACCCGGCAGAGATTGTGAGTGAAGATGTATTCGATGGGGTCCTCGATCGAAACGATCACGCCGGAACGGCTGTTGTTGATTTCCTCCACCATGGAGGCAAGGGTCGTCGTTTTCCCGGAGCCGGTGATGCCGGTGACAAGAACGAGTCCCTGCTCCAGGCCGCAGAAGCGTTTGATGACGGAGGGCAAGCCGAGGTTATCGATGGAGGGGACCTTGTCGGGAATGTAGCGGAACGTCGCTTCGACGGCACTCCGACTATAATGGGCATTGGCGCGGAAACGTCCCAGGTTGCTGACCATCAGGGCGAAATCGAGTTCCCAGGTTTCTTCAAAGCGGGACTGTTGGCTCTCGGTGAGAACGCCGTAAATGAGTTCCCTGCAGGTCGGCCCATCGAGAACCGTATCCACGATCGGTACGAGTAGTCCATGCAGCCGCATCATCGGTTGTGACCCTGCGCACAAATGGAGATCGGAAGCGCCTCGCTCGACGGTTTGCGCCAAAAGATGAACGATATCGATTTCCATAGTGATGATAAAACTCAGATGCTGCTGGCGCCGATGCCCCGGAGCAATCTCTGGAGCTCTTGAGGATTGGCCGTCGCTTGCAGTGCGGTCGCTTCCGAAATCCGTTTGGTTTGGACCAGGGGCACCAGTGAGCGGAGGAAGGTGACGTTGGCGGGATTGTCGCCCTTGGCGACGAAGTCGGCCAATTCGCGAAACTTTCCTTCCTGGATCCATTTCCGGGTCACGGCTTGATTTTCAAAATGCTCGACGGCCAGAACGCGTCCGTCGGGTTGGGCCGGGAGTAATTTTTGACAGATAATGCCCACGAGTTGCTGGGAAAGGACGTAAAGGACGCCTTCCCGTTCCTGTGGGTCGAACAAGCGGGACAATCGCTCCATCGAATCGAGGACATTGGAACTATGCAGCGTGGCCAGCACCAGATGGCCCGTTTCCGCGGCTTGCAAGGCGGTGATGGCGGACGCGCCGTCGCGGATTTCTCCCAACAGGATGACGTCCGGGCTTTGGCGCAATGACCTTCTCAGTCCTTCCGCAAATGAGGGGGTGTCGGAGCCGACCTCCCTCTGCGTGAAGAGACAGCTCCGGGGTTGGAAGAGATATTCGATGGGGTCTTCGATTGTGACGATGTGGCGTTGGAAATTTTGGTTAAGCCAGTCGAGGGCGCTGGCGAGCGTGGTCGACTTGCCTGAACCGGTGGCTCCGGTGACCAGGACCAGTCCCGCCGAGCGACCGATCCATGAGGTCAGGAGGTCTTTCGGCAGGCCGAGGGAATCGAGGGAGGGGATGCGCGTTTTGATGGGGCGCAGGACAGCTCCATTATGATCGAGCGACCGAAACAAATTGACGCGATACCGGTGACCGTCGGAGGAGGTGAAGCTTCCATCGAAGTCGAGGGCGTCGGGTGGGGCGCCGCAGTGGGTACGGAACAGATTCAGGTCCTCTTCGGAAAGCGGCGTGGTGTCGGCTTGCACAATCTTGCCGTTCACCCGGATTTGCGGAACGTGCCCGGAATGAAGGAAAAGATCAGAAGCCTGACTGTGTGCCGCCAAACAGCATAGGCTATCGATGTATTCCACGATAAAAAGGGTAGAGGACTTTTAGGGTAAGGAAAGCCGGGATAAGAATGAGATCAATTCCGAAACCTGCATGAAGCGAAAGATTTCATTTCCCGCGTGACTTGGGCGGCGCGGCTGTTTTCAATTTACCATGCATATTTTTGTTACGGGCGGCGCTGGCTACATTGGCAGCATTTGTTCCGAGGAGCTCATCAATGCCGGGAATAAAGTCACCATCTTCGATAACCTGACCGAAGGTCATCGCGCCGCAGTCGATTCGCGGGCCACTTTTATCAAGGGCGATCTCGCCAACCGGGAAGACATTTTCCAGGCCATGGAGAAGACCAAGCCCGACGCGGTCATGCATTTTGCGGCCAATGCGTTGGTCGGGGAATCGATGACCAATCCTTCCAAGTATTTTCGCAATAATGTCGGGGCCGGGATCAATCTTCTCGATGCCATGGTTGAAAATAGAGTGAAGAAGTTCATCTTCTCCTCCACCTGCGCGACTTACGGGACGCCCGAAAAAATTCCCATGGATGAACGGCTGCCCCAAAAACCGATCAATCCTTACGGTCAGTCGAAGCTCATGTTCGAACAGATCCTCAGTTGGTACGACAAGATTCACGGGCTGGTCTACGTCAACCTCCGCTATTTCAATGCGGCCGGAGCCAGCGAGCAGTTCGGGGAAGATCACCGGATCGAAACTCACCTGATTCCCAATGTGCTCAAGGTTGCCCTGGGGCAGAAGGACAAGGTTGAAATTTACGGTGAAGAATACGCTACACCCGATGGTACTTGTATCCGCGATTTTATTCACATTCGTGATCTGGCCACCGCCCACATGCTGGCTTTGGGGCGTACGACCAGCGCCAGTTATAATCTCGGTAGCGGGGAGGGCTTTTCCGTCCGGCAGGTGATCGATATCGCGCGTAAAGTCACCGGCACGGAAATCCCGACGGTGGTCAAGGAGCCGCGTCCGGGCGATCCGCCCCGGCTGGTGGCCAGTTCCCACAAGATTGCGAGCGAATTGGGCTGGAGGCCGAAGCATGCGCGTCTCCTGCCCATTATGGAGAGCGCCTGGGCCTGGCATAAGAAGCACCCGAATGGTTATGGGGATTGAGAAAGGGAAAAGTTAAAAGGCAAAAGGGAGTCGGCGGGCCTTGATACTTTTTCCTTTGTCCTTTTACCCTTTAACTTGATGAAAACCGTGGTTTGTTTCGGGGCCAGCCTGACCGCCGGCACGGTCAGTTTCGATTATCTCGATCTGTTGCGCGAGCGACCGACACTGATGGATTTCCGTTTCATTAATCACGGCGCGAATGGCGACCTGGCGTGGAACGGCCTTCAGCGATTGGACAAAGTCATCGCCGAGCGGCCTGATGTCGTCACAATTCTCATCGGCACCAATGACGTGAATGCGACGTTAAGCGAGCGTAACCGCGTCCGTTACCGGTCCTTCAACCAGTTGCCAGCGGACCCGACTCTTCCTTGGTACGAAGAAAGCCTGCGCGCCATCGTAACCCGACTTAAACGGGAAACTGGTGCGCGTCTTGCGCTCCTTTCCCTTGCCGTGATCGGGGAAGACCTGGAGCATGAGGCCAATCGCCAGGTCGATCTTTACAACGAAGTTGTCCGCCGGGTGGCCCGGGACGAGGAAGTCGCCTATCTGCCGTTGCACGAAAGGATGGTGACTTATCTGCGGGAACATGAGGCCGACCGAGCCCAGCTTCCGCCCCGGATCGAGTATCGGGATGGCCTGATCAACGTTGGCAATGCCGTGGCGCTGCATGCCACGGGCCTTTCCTGGGATGAGGTTTCACACCGGAACGGACTTCTTCTGACCACGGACTGCCTTCACCTTAACAGTGTTGGGGCGGGGATGATCGCCAGCCTCATAGAAGCTTGGCTGCTCCAGGGGCATGACCTCTGAAGGTGATTCTTCCATTTCTTTCTGCTGATGGTTCAGTTTGACCAGGCAGAGCAGGGAGACGATGGAGGAGACGATACAGCCCAGCGTGGTGAGGCATAAAAATAAGAGGGTGAGCCGTTGGTGGGCCAGGGTGGTCCGGTTCAATTCGGTGTAAACGGGTCCGTTCCAATTGGCCAGTGAGGATCGTTTCCATTCATTTTTCGCCGTGCAGACGTAAAGGAAATTGGCGTCCCAGGCGATTTGACCGGGCAGGCCTCCTGATGTGGAGGAATCGGGTGGCTCCGACGGAATGACGATGCCGTGGCCATTGACGACGAGAGGGTAGTTGTTCCCGCCGCCGGTATTGCGAAAGACAAACTCGCCGGGAAACTGGACGTAGCTCTTTCCGGCGAGGTTCAGATCGCTGAAGCCGGTATTGGCATAACCCAAGGCCATTTTTTCCTGGCCATCCTTATCCTGCACCAGAAGGCCCGGTGCGCTGGCTTCATCCAAATCCTGCAACGAGATTGTTCCGCGTAATTGTCCATCGGTCAGAAATTTGGCGGCCAGGTTAGGTCCGGTCAGGGAGCTGAAGGTGGTCGTGCCCCCGATTCCAGCGACATTCACCACTCTTTTGGCGGCGCCTGCCGTCGTGTTGACGATGGCAAAGTCATCGGGGGAACCCGTTTTGTTGGCTATTTCGATAAATGCCAGATTGGCGTAGAAACCACTGCCCGGATTCCCCACCCCAATGGCGCTCCTTTCCAGGTTGGAATTATCACGGAAAGTGATGCCGGAGACGTCATCCGGGGAGGTATTTTGAAAAGCCGCGACATTTCCGCCCCGGCTGCTGGCGGAAATGACCAGTTCCGGTGTTTTCCCGGAGAACTGGGAGGGCGAAGCGGTGAAGCTGGCCTTTGCTTCGGTCAGCGCTGGCTGGTGATCGCCTGAAACGGGGGGCTCAGGCAAAGGGGCGGCGTAGACCCATGAGAAAGAAGAAAAGGAGAGAATAAGCAGGCAGGTTATTTTCTTCATTACGTTCTCCCCCGAAGTTGCATCGGCCAATCATCGAGCTGGTTAAGTGGGAATCGGCGAAAAACAGGCGCAGCAATCATTTCCCGTAACTAACAATAGTCAGTCCCGATCCGGGAGTGTGCGATCATTGCACAAAACAGGGCTTTAACGGCGGCAGGGTCAAGCGTGCGGTTTCCGCACACACATGGCCATTCCCAGCAACCGAAAGAACATTCTTGGGAGACACATCCGTGCTTTGCGACGGAGTGCCCGGCCAGCCATAACCCAGGAAGACCTTGTGGCCCGGCTTGCCACAGGGGGTATTTATCTCGATCGGACTGCCTTGGCCCGGATCGAAAACGAAGATCGTTTTTTACGCGACTATGAAATCATCGCCATTGCCAGGGCTTTGTGGGTCCCCGTCGCCGCCTTATTCCAAAAACCTGCATAATAAAAGTAGCCGCCGTCGGCTCGACGGCGGACCGCCATCCAGCGGATGGCGGCTACCACCAGCGCGCCGCAAGCGGCGAGGTTCTTTATTCGAACAAATTTCACCATTCCGTCAAAAATTGGTTATGGTATAGCCATTGTAATAAGAAAGAGATAGTTCATGTGGTTAAGCGAGGAACTTGACAGAACCGCTCGCCTCCGCAAATCTTCGCATCCTCCCGTCATCCCTATGATTCACCATCTCATGCTCCTGACCACCAAGCCGGAAGTTATCCCCTCCAAACTCGAGGAGATCATGGTGGAAACTCGCATCCGCCTGCTCAAGATACCCGAGGTGAATAACTTGCGGGTGGGCAAACGGGTCGATACCACGAACAATCCCCATACTTTTTTCTTTTCCTTCGATGTGGAGAACATGGACAAGCTCGCCTTTGTGCAGGAGAACGCAGTTTATGTTCAGTTTGATCGGCAAATCCTGGGGCCCTTCGTGGCTTCCTTCAAAGCTTTGGATTACGAGATGGAGCCAGGCAAGGATGTTCGCTATTCATAAAGCGCAAAAAGAGACGTAAGATATTGCTTTTGGGCTAAATAGCTTAATAAGTACAATAAAAAGTTATTTACACGGGGTCATCCTTTCGGCTACGTTGGCCGACGCATCAAAGGAGACTTCGACATGAAACTTAAACTTGTTGCCAGCGCAGCTCTTCTCGCAACCCTTTCCATTCCTGCCCAGGCAGGTGACAGCAAGCAATTGCTGATTACACCCACGCTTCGTTCGGCGGATTCCGGTTATTACGTCGGTGCCTATGGTGGCGCCCAATTTGATACCGATTATGGCAACGAACGCCGCAATATCACGGACAATGGTGGCGGAAGTTTTGGAGCTGGGTTTAATGCCGACATTCCCTTTCAAAAAACCAGTTCGGGTTGGGGTGGCGTTGGCGGCGTCAAAATCGGTTATAATTTCGAGCCTTATGTGGTTAATGAAAGCTTGCGCCTTCAACCTGGAGTGGAAGGAGAAGCGCTCTATATCGGTACGACGAGCACAGCCCAAGCCAATCCCGGTATCGCCAATGGCGCTTTCACAGAAAAGACCTCCTATAATTCCGCTGCCTGGTTCGTGAATGGAATGCTTCGCTTTAAGCTCAATTGTCGCTTTACACCTTATATCGGCCTTGGCGTGGGTGGCCAGTATATTACCACTCATTCGGAAACCACTTCTCCTGGTTCATCTCCTATGACCGGATTGAACGGTAGCGATGTCGATTTCGCGTTCCAGGGGCTGGCTGGCTTTGATTACACGATATTCGGTGACTGGGATCTGTTCACCGAATACAAATTTATCGATGCGCTGGGGACCGACATCAAGTATACCAATGCGGGTAACTCGGGCTTCGATTACCGTTTCAAGCCGGATCAGATTCAGCAGCACCTGATCACGGCCGGCGTGAAGTACAATTTCTAATTTGTCTCTTAAGTTAGCTTAAGCCAAACCCTGGCTGAGGTTTACCTCGGTCGGGGCTTTCTTTTGTCCTGTCAGCTATAAGAATAACTAAAGAAAACAGCTCTAACAATTTCAGAGCGTGCATTAGGAGAGATTTGTGTCAGGCTTGTATGAGCATGCGGCCAGACTTCACTCGAACGTTGACCCGGCAGTATCTCTTTGCGCTTCTGCTCATCGCGCTTCTTGCTTTTGTGGCTTACCTGACAGTGGTGTACATCATCAGCAGTAGCCATAATTTGGGTAATTATGTCAAAGTCTGCGATCAACAGCAGGTTGAGTCACAACGCATTGCTTATCTTAGTCTAAGTCTGGCCCAAGCCCAGACACCTCAGGATCGTTCACGCTTTCGCGCACAGCTTGAAGAGAATATCGATGCTCTGGCCAATTCGGAAGATGCTTTTGCGCAGGCAGGTTCAGCGCTTTTTATGGCAGCCAAGTTTTCTCCAGAACTATTACCGCTTTATTTTAACGAACCCCAACACCTGGATCAGGAAATACGATCGTACCTGGATTTGGCGCGCAAAGTTGATCGGGCTCCGGACGGGAGTCTTACGCCCAATAATCCCGATCTCCAGCTTATCCAGAAAATGAGCAATAACGAGTTGCTCGTTGGGCTGAACCAGGGAGTCGGTCTGGTGCGAAGTGATTGGAAAGTCCAAAGAGAAAGGCTTCTCTGGGCTCAATTAATCGTTCTGGCCGCAATCCTCCTGACGTTGTGCCTGGAGGGATCTTTAATTTTCCGTCCCATGGTGAATATGATTGCGACGGAGACCCGGCAATTAGTTGCTTCCGAGCATCAGTTAAGCGCGGTTTTGAACACGGTAAACGAGGCTATTTTTTCTGCCGACGAGCAGGGGAAAATCCTTTCAGCCAACCGGGAAGCTGCCCGCTTATGGAATTATGAAATCAAGAACCTGCTGGGGCAGAGTCTCGATCACCTTTTCTTAGATCCCGGCTTTTTTGAAGATGTTCTCAGCCAAAGTTTGGAACAGGCCAGCGTGGCTCGTATCGAGGCGGAAGCCATTGCGAAAGATGGTCACCGCTTCCCCGCCGAAGTTACCTTGGATCATACGGTGGTGGATGGGGAGATCATTTACATCCTCGTGGGCCGCGACATTACCGACCGGCAGCAGTACCAAAAACGCTTACTCGAGGCCAAGGAACTGGCCGAGGCTGTCAACCGGGCCAAATCAGAATTCCTGGCCAACATGAGCCACGAAATTCGTACGCCCATGAATGGCATCATGGGCATGACCGATATCTTATTGGAGACAGAACTCTCGCCGGCCCAGCATGACCATATTCTGACGATCCGCGAAAGCAGTGAAGTTCTTCTCTCGCTCCTTAACGATATCCTTGATCTTTCGAAAATTGAGGCGGGTCGATTTGAGATTCGTCCGGATCCTTTCGATTTGCGTGCCTGTGTGGAAGGGGCGCTTGATCAACTAACGCCGAAAGCCTTGGAAAAAGAACTGGATCTCGTTTACCTGATTCATGAAGACGTGCCCACGATCCTCATCGGCGATCAGCGGCGATTGCATCAGGTTTTGATCAACCTGGTGGGTAATGCGATCAAGTTTACCACCCAAGGTGAAATTTATCTCGAAGTGAAGGCGTCCATGCTTCCTCCACAAACGGATACCCCCGACGAAGAGCAGAATTTTTGGGAAATCAACTTTGCGGTTCGAGACACGGGGGTCGGGATTTCTCATGAAAAAATGGCGAGGCTCTTTAAAGTGTTCAGTCCCGGCGACCCCACCTCAACCCGTGCCTATGGAGGGGCTGGTCTTGGATTGATTATCAGCAAACGGCTGATCGAATTCATGGGCGGTACCATTTCGGTATCCAGCGAAGTTGGTCGCGGTTCGTCTTTTCTCTTCTCCATTCAGGCTCCAGCAGTGGAGACCAATCAACAATCGTTAACGAGTACCCTCGGCAGGAAATTGCAGGGACGACGCCTTTTGGTCGTCGATGATAATGAGACGAGTCGTTCGATTATGACTTTGCACACTCGCCGCTGGGGTATGGAAGTGACGGCATGCGTCTCTCCGGCGGAGACGTTGCGTCTGCTAGAGAGTGGTGAAAAATTCGATGTGGCGGTAATCGATATGTTCATGCCCGGCATGGACGGCCTTTCGCTGGCCCTGGCCATGCGCAAAATACCTCATGCAGTGGAGATGCCGCTGATTCTGCTCAGCTCCAGCGGTGTGGATGAAATGGATCACCGGCGTCGGCAAATTTCCTACCTCACAAGCATCCCGAAGCCATGGAAGGCTGCGACTTTGCAAAGGGAATTGGTCCGTGCGCTTAACCGGGAAGGAACATCGTCGGGAGTGCTTGCTTCCAGGCGTTTGATTGAGCCAGAGCCATCATCAAAGGTGTGATCGTGGTTCGGAATGGCGCGTCGTGAGCGTCATTTTTTATTCACCCCATTTTGTGACAAAAAAATAGTAAGTCTGCTGTTCAAGTTTGGCTTGGGGGACGGGAAGAGTTGTTTCGGAAATCAACGTAAGGCCCAACTCGACTACCAGCTTTTCCAGGGCACGGCTTGGGGTGCTTCTCGATTCAACCGCAAAGCCGAGTCTGCCTCCCGGTTTTAAAATGGAAACGATATGGGGCAATGCGATGTAGTAAGGCACGTAATCGCCGATTAAGCCCACGGTGATGGCGAAATCATAGGAAGAGGGTAGTTCGGGGCGTTCCTCCGTCAAAAGCAGGTTGGCGCGATGCAAATGGCGATAGCAGCCTGTTTCCCGGGCCAGATTGAGCATGACAGGTGAGAGATCGATCCCGTCCAAGGGTTGCCGAAGACCGGCTTCCCTTAAGGCGATCCCGAGGACACCCGAGCCACAGCCAAAGTCGATGCCCTGTGCGTCGGGGGCGAGATGGGGCATGAGCGCCTCCGCTGCGCGTGCCGGGACGCCGGTGGCAAGAATCGCGTCGTGATATTCAGGGCCGAAGCGGTCAAACGCCGCCTGTACCGCGGCACAGGAACCGTAGCTTGCGCCCCAGATGGTGTCTTCGATGGGTGACTTCACGATTGTTTCTTGAATGTAGCCGTGTCCTCAGGCGGTGCACTTCAAATGCGGCCCAATGCGGGTGCAGAAAATCCGGGTTGTATGTAGGTTAAATAAGATTAAGCTAATACCCATACAGACATGAAACCGAGTACGCTCCTTCAACTTCTGCTGGCTGTGGGCGTGCTGGGCTTTTTCAATTTCTCCAGCCTCCAGGCTAGCTCCGCTCCTGCTCATGCCGTTTGTCATTGTTGCCCGGTTTGTGCCACCGATACGCCCTGTGGCGAATGCGCGCAGACCAAACCGCTGCCTCTGCACCAGCAAATCATCGCTGTTCGCCCGGCGGAAATGACCCCGCGAGTCGACGTGGCCATGTTTTCCGTTGTTCCGGTCGCCATCGATTATTTTCAGATTTCAAGCAAGCCGGTTGCCCGTGAGCAAGTGATGCCCTGGCCCGGGCGAAGTTGCGAACGGCAAGCTTGGCTGCGTCTCTGGCTCATTTAAGTTCCGCCTCGGATCAATCCCGTGCCTCGCGTGAGGTGCAGTCGTCTTCAACCCAATCCGGAGGTGGATTATGTCTTTTTTACCGCAGTTACAATCTCTATCGCATTATGTTCCGATTAATCGCCGACAGGCGCTGCTTGGTCTTTCCCTGGCGGCCCTGACGGCCTGTTCGCGTTCGCTGGAAAGTTCGGCCAAAACCAGCGGCGTCAGTTACTATACCTGCCCGATGCACCCCTCGGTGCATTCGCAGGACGCTCACGGCAAATGCCCGATTTGCGGCATGGATTTGGTGCCCGTCATGACTTCTGGTGCAACAAATCCGGCTACACCCGTCGCGAGCACTGCTTCTAATCCCGCGCCGGATGCTTCCTTGACCTCGGCTGATAACGGCATGGTCACGGTGCCGGAGGAACGGCTCCAGGCTATCGGTGTGACGAATGAGGTCGTGAGTCGGCGCGTGCTCAGTCGTCCCATTCAGGCACCCGCCCGCGTTGAGGTCGATGAATCGGGCCTGCGTGATATCAATGTCAAAGCCGGAGCCGGTTACGTGGAAAAACTCTACGCTAACTACGAAGGCGCGACGGTGCGCAAAGGGCAACCGCTCATGCGCGTGCTTTGCGAGGGCTGGTTGGCCGCACAGACCGATTACATCCATGCCTACCGCGCTTTGCGGCGTACGCCGACGATGTCGCCCAATAACAGTTTTGCCCTCGATAATCAGCTGGCACTGATGCGTGCCCGAATCCGGGTTTGGGATTTGTCCAAAGAGCAAATTGCGGGACTGGAAAAATTTGCGATCAGCACCGACGAAATCGATCTGCGCACCGGCCACGGGCTTTCCGGCAGCTTCGACCTGCTTGCTCCTTTCGATGGGCACGTCCATCAGAAGAAGGCGATGGAAGGCATGCGCTTCGAGCCGGGGCAATCGTTGCTCGTGCTGGCCGCCCTGGATCGCATGTGGGTTGTGGCCGAGTTTGCGGAAGACCAGGCGCAATACCTCGATCTTGGGCAGAAACTCACGGTGACATTCCCCTCCATGCCGCAGCATCAGTTCACGGCCGCGGTTGATTTCATTTATCCGCATATCCAGGAAGACGACAGGCGGTTGCGTGTCCGACTGATCGTGCCGAATGAAGGCGACATGTTGCATCCGGGCTTGTTTGCGAATGTCACGGGTCAGGTCTCGGTTGGAGAACGGCTTAGCATTTCCGTTGAATCGGTGGTGCCGACAGGAGACCGCTACGTGGTCTTTCTCGATCACGGCGGCGGCAAGCTCGAGCCACGCGAAATCAAGGTTGGTCAGCAGATTGGCAATCACTACGAAGTGCTTTCCGGTCTGCAGGAAGGAGACCGGATTATCTCGAGCGCCAATTTCCTCATCGATGCGGAGAGCCGTCTTCAGGGTGTCCTGAAATCGTGGAGTAATCACCCATGATCGCTTCTTCGACATCCCAGGACAGGGGCTGGATCGAGCGCCTGACCGAGTGGAGTGGGCGCAATCCGTTTCCCATTATTCTCTTCACGATTCTGGGAGCAGTGGGAGGTATCTATGCTTTGGTGCGGGTACCGCTTGATGCGATCCCCGATCTCTCCGACGTGCAGGTCATCGTCTATACCGATTGGGATGGGCGCAGTCCTTCCCTGGTTGAGGACCAGATCACTTACCCGATCGCGACACGCTTTCTTGGTGCGCCCAAGGTCAAAGCGGTGCGGGGACTTTCCATGTTCGGGCGCTCGTTTGTTTACGTGATTTTTGAGGATGGCACCGATATCTATTGGGCCCGTTCGCGTGCGCTTGAATATCTCGATAGCGCCCGCAGCGTTTTGCCCGCTGGCGTTTCTCCGACTCTTGGGCCAGACGCCACTGGTGTCGGCTGGGTTTACGAATATGCGTTGATGGATGACACGGGACACAACAATCTCGCGCAACTTCGCTCTCTCCAGGATTGGACGCTCAAGTACGGATTGAGTTCGGTCAAAGGCGTTTCGGAAGTCGCGACCGTTGGCGGCTTCGTCAAGGAGTACCAGATCAATGTCGATCCCAACCAGCTTGTCGCCTATCGCATTAATCTTTCCGATGTGGTCGATGCCGTGCGCAAGAGCAATGGCGATGTGGGTGGTAAAATTTTCGAGGTTTCCACGACTGAATATTACGTGCGGGGTCGGGGCTACATTCATTCGGTCGATGACTTGCGGCAGATCGTGGTGAAGGTTCCGCCCGGTGGCGTGCCGATCACTCTCGATCAGGTGGCGACGTTGAGCCTTGGTCCCGATCTGCGCAATGGCTTGGCGGAACTCAACGGTCAGGGAGAAACCGTAGGCGGAATTGTGGTTATGCGCTTTGCGGAAAACGCCCTTTCTGTGATCGAGCGAGTGAAGCACCGGATCGTGGAGCTGCAATCGGCGTTGCCTCCCGGTGTGCGCATTATACCGGTCTATGATCGGTCGAAGCTCATTCTTAGGTCTATCAGCACGCTGCGAGAAAAGCTGATTGAAGAGAGCGTCATCGTGGCCTTGGTCTGTGTGGTCTTTCTTTGGCATCTGCGCAGCAGTCTGGTCGCAATTATCATGTTGCCGCTGGCGGTACTGCTCGCATTCATCCCATTTTCCGCACTGCATCTCACTGCCAATATTATGTCGCTGGGTGGTATTGCCATCGCTATTGGAGCGATGGTCGACGCCGCGATCATCATGATCGAAAGCGCGCACAAAGAATTGGAATTGGCCAGTTCAGGTCAGGCGCGCCCGCTGAGCAATGCCCAGCGAGTTGACGCGATTCTTGTCGCAGCTCAACGCATGGGGCGTCCGCTTTTCTTTTCGCTTTTGGTTATCACGATTTCGTTTTTGCCGGTCTTCACGCTCGAGGAACAGGCGGGGCGCCTTTTCCAGCCGCTGGCTTTCACGAAAACTTTCGCGATGTTCTTTGCCGCGTTGTTGTCGGTGACACTGGTGCCGGTTCTCATGGTTGTCCTGATCCGGGGACGGATCACGCCGGAAGCGCGTAACCCGGTGAGCCGCTTTTTGGTGTCGGTCTATCGCCCCGTCGTTGATTTTGTTCTGCGCACGCGTGGGCCGGTTCTAATTCTCGCTCTGATCGTGATGGCTCTGACGTTGATTCCCGTTTTGCGACTGGGTAGTGAATTCATGCCGCCACTCAACGAAGGCGATATCCTGTTCATGCCCACTGCGCCTCACGGCATGGCGATCGATGAAGCTTCGCGCATTCTGCATGCGCAGAACGTTAAGCTGAAGCAGATCCCCGAGTTTGAAACCGTCTTCGGAAAAGCGGGCCAAGCCGAGACAGCGACCGATCCCGCCCCGCTTTCGATGTTTGAAACCATCCTGCAGGTCAAGCCGCCGGAATTTTGGCGACCCGGCATGACTTGGGACAAGCTCATTGGTGAGATCAACCGGACCGTGCAAACGCCCGGCATGCCCAATGTGATTTGGATGCCGATCCAAACGCGCACACAGATGCTCACGACGGGCTTTCGTTCCAACCTGGGATTGCGGGTTTATGGTCATAGCCTTCACGACATCGACGATGCCGCGCAGCAAATCGAGCAGGCGCTGAAGGACTTTCCTGAGACGCGTAGTGTTATCGCCGAGCGTTCCGAAGGCGGTCACTATCTCGACATCACGCCAAACCGGTCGGCCCTCGCCCAGTATGGTTTGCGGGTGGAAGACATCAACGACGTGGTGGAGATGGCCATCGGCGGTAACACCATCGGGATGACGATCGAGGGGAGGGAGCGTTACCCGATCAGCGTCCGGCTTGCTCGCGCTTTTCGGGACAACCTTCCCGCCATTGCCCAGATTCCCATCACGACACCGGCCGGTGCACAGGTTTCACTTGGGGCGCTGGCTTCGATCCAGTTTTCCAGCGGACCTCCCGAGGTGCGCACGGAAAACGGTCAATTGGTCGGTTATGTCGCCGTTGATTCTACAGCAAACGACATCGGTGGTTATGTCGAGCGTGCGGGGAAACATCTTCGGCAGGTCATCCAACCATCCTCCGGTATTTACTGGGAATGGGCGGGAAGCTTCGAGCAACTCCAGCGCACGGCCGCGCGTCTCACCATGGTGATTCCCGTCACGCTTCTGATCATCGTTCTGCTTCTTTATTTCAACACGCGTTCTGCGGTTAAAACCGGCATCGTGCTTTTGGCGATTCCCTTTTCGCTCGTCGGGGCGTTCTGGCTGACCTATCTCTTCGGTTATCAACTCAGCGTTGCGGTGGCCGTCGGCATGATTGCGTTAGCTGGGATCGATGCGGAAACGGGCGTCGTCATGCTGCTTTATCTCGATCAGGCCTATGAGCAATACGTGGCTCGCGGTACCATGCGCCATCGCGAGGATCTGATTGCCGCGGTCAAGGAAGGCGCGGTGCAGCGTATTCGTCCCAAGATGATGACGGTGGCCGCCATTCTCTTCGGTTTGCTTCCGATTTTGTGGAGCAACGGTTCCGGTTCCGAAGTGATGAAGCGCATTGCGACACCGATGATCGGCGGCATTGTTACTTCCGCGATCCTGGAGCTTTTGCTTTATCCGATTTTATTTGTCCTGTGGCGCGAGCGTTCGCTCAAAGGCACTGGAGAAACTTCGCAAGCGGTGTAGGTTTTTAGGCGATAACCTGAGCCCAGCTCTATGAAGAAAATCACCAAGACGGACGAGGAGTGGAAGAAGCAACTGACAGAAGAACAATACCGCATTACGCGCGGGAAGGGGACCGAGCGGGCGTTCTGTGGCGTGTTTTACGATAATCACAAAGAAGGCGTCTATCACTGCGTTTGTTGTGACCTGCCGCTCTTTGCTTCCGGGGCCAAGTTCGACTCGGGTACCGGCTGGCCCAGTTTTTTCCAGCCGGTCGCAAAAGAGAATGTTGAGACCGTGACCGACCGCAGTCACGGCATGGTCCGCGCGGAAATTGTCTGCGCCCGGTGCGACGCGCACTTGGGGCATGTTTTTGAGGATGGCCCGCGCCCCACCGGTCTGCGTTATTGCCTGAATTCCGCTGCGCTTAAATTTGTGGAGGACGTTGAGGAAAAAGCCGGTGTGCAGGCCGGATTGGTCCAGGCTTCTTTTGGAGCCGGTTGTTTCTGGGGTGTCGAAGCCGATTTTCGTTCGGTGCCCGGGGTGAGGGAAACAGCCGTTGGGTATCAGGGCGGCACGTTGAAAAATCCGACTTACGAAGATGTTTGTTCGGGCGGAACGGGACATGCGGAAGTCGTACACGTCGAATTCGATCCGAGCAAAATCACTTACAACAAGTTGCTGGAGTTATTCTGGTCGAACCACGATCCGACTACGCCCAACCGGCAGGGGCCCGATGTGGGAACGCAATATCGTTCCGTGATTTTTTATTATACCCCGGAGCAAAAAGCCGAGGCCGAGGCTGCCAAGGCGAAACTGGAAGCGTCGCGTTGCTTTCCGCGTCCCATCGTGACTCAGATCGTGCCCGCGCCTGATTTTTATCGGGCCGAGGAGTACCATCAGCGCTATCTGGAAAAACGGAACGAACGCAGTTGTTCCATCGGACATTGAGAAGCCGTCGAACTGGGCGAAGCAGGGCTGCCCTCAGCAGGAGCGATTTTTCGGATAGCATCTTGCAAATCGACGCCGAGGACTTATAGAAAGCCAATGGGAAATTCGTCAGAACCATGGGATGTTGCCCGCGCACTCCACACATACAACATCGCCCGTTGGGGCAACGCCTATTTTGGCGTGAACGATGCGGGCAACATGACGGTGCGTCCGATTCAGGACCAGGGGCCTGCGCTTGATCTTATGTCCGTGGTGGCGGAGGCGCGTGATCGTGGGCTGACCTTTCCCCTGCTGCTTCGTTTCCAGGATTTATTGCGCCATCGCGTCCAGGTACTCAACGAGGAATTCCGGGCGGCCATTGCGGAGGCGGCCTATCAGGGTGCCTATCGCGGAGTTTTCCCGATCAAGGTGAATCAGTTGCGCGAGGTGGTGGAGGAAATCATGGACGCAGGCGCACCCTACAAATTCGGGATCGAAGTCGGAAGTAAGCCCGAGCTTTTTGCCGCACTGGCGATTCATCGCGATCCGGAATGTCTTCTCATTTGCAATGGTTACAAGGACCAGCTTTACATCCAGATGGCGCTGTTAGGGCGCAAATTGGGCAAGACGATCATCATGGTCGTGGAAAAAGTCGAGGAACTGCGCTCGATCATTGATGTTTCGCAGCAACTTGGTGTCCGGCCCATTATCGGGGTGCGCATTCGCCTGCTGGCGAAAAGTTCCGGCAAGTGGGCGACCTCCGGCGGCGAAAATGCCAAGTTCGGGCTTTCCACCAGCGAAGTGATGGAAGCGTCCGAGATGCTCAAGGCCAGCCAGATGGAAGACTGTCTCAAGCTCATGCATTTTCATATCGGCTCGCAAATCCCCGACATCCAGACGGTGAAGCGCGCCGTGCGGGAAGCGGCCCGTTATTACGCGAAGCTCCGTCAGCTCGGCTTTCCGCTCGAGTATCTCGATGTTGGCGGCGGTCTTGGCGTCGATTATGACGGCAGTCGCTCCGCTTACGACAGCAGCACCAATTACACGCTCGGGGAATACGCGCGCGATGTGGTTTATAATGTCGCCGATGTCTGCAACGAGGAAAAGGTTCCGCACCCGACGCTCATCAGCGAAAGCGGTCGCGCCATTGTCGCGCATCATTCCGTGCTCGTTGTCGATATCTTCGGGGTCATTGAAAAGACCAAGGCCAAGCCCTTCGCGCCGCCGGAGGGAGTCAAGCCACCCAAATCCGTGGCCGATCTCCTGGAATTGCGCGCCACGCTGAATCGAAAAAACCGGCGCGAGCATTTTCACGATGCCGTCCAGATCAAGGATGATGCCCAGGCCCGCTTCGATCTCGGCCTGCTCGACCTGGCCACGAAGGCGCAGGTTGAGACGCTCTTTTGGGAAATTGCCGAAGGAGTCGTGCGCCATTTTCGCGGTTCGAAAACGATGCCGGACGAAATTGACCAGTTGAAGGATTCACTGGGAGACCAGTTCCTCTGCAACTTTTCCGTTTTTCAGTCGTTGCTTGACCATTGGGCATTGGGCCAGCTTTTCCCCATTGCTCCCATCCATCGGCTTAACGAAGCGCCGGAGCATAATGCCACGCTGGTCGATATCACCTGCGATTCGGACGGAAAAATCAGCAAGTTCATCGATAGCGAGGATGAAATCCGTCATACGCTTCCGCTGCATCCGTTGAACGGCAAGCCCTATTACCTCGGCATTTTTCTTCTCGGAGCCTACCAGGACATCATGGGGGATTTGCACAATCTCTTTGGTCGCGTCAACGAGGCCCACGTCTTCCTCGATTCCGACGAAGAGAGTGGTTTCTACATCGAGGAGACGATTCCCGGCAGTACGATCGCGGAAGTTTTAGGCGACGTGCAGTATGATGCCACGTTGCTGGCTCGAGGGATGAAGGAGCAAATCGATCGGGCCATCAAGGCGGACGTACTCAAGCCCAACGAAGGCATGCGCCTGCTCGAATCCTACGAGCAGGGGCTGAAGACTTCCACTTACCTGCAATTCTAAGCGTCGAGCTGGGCCATGCCTGGCACTGGGCCGATGCTCTGGCCTGGACGATAGATGGGGGCTAATGAGAAATCACCTATCGGTTGCCCTGTCAGGGCAGAGGTGTTCAAGGTTTCAGCGGCCCGTTGACCGGCGGCAAAGAAATCGAAATGGACGGTCGTGAGTGCCGGTTCGATGTAGTTGAGGTAAGGCCAGGCGTGGAAGCTGACGATACTTAAATCCGCAGGGACGTTGAGCCCTTCCCGACGCCGGGCCTGAAAGCTCAGGATGGAGCCTAGACTGTCGTCAAAGGCGACCACCGCAGTCGGACGCGGACGCAACCTGAGGAGCTCTTGTGCAGCATGGAAAATTTGGTCGTCCTTGCCGTGGGCGGAAAACTCGGGTATTTCGGCCGGATCGATGCCAGCTGCAATCAGTGCCTCATGGACGCCTCGCCGTTTGGGCGCATCGAGACAGATATCGAAGCCGCTGAGCAGAGCAATCTTTCGATGTCCGAGCAGGAGCAGTTCTTCCGTCATTTTTCGGGCGGCTTCTCTCTGACCCAAGGTGATGCGCGGTCCGGGCAAATCCGATTCCGAGACGAAAAGGTAAGGCAGGTTGCGGTCTTTGAGCACGGTCAGGTCTTTGGCGGTGACGTCCTGTGGCAAGACGATAACACCACCCAGGCTGCTGGCCTTTTCCGGCCGCCATTCTTCCGGTGAGGTGCTGATGAGCATGATGGCTGAGCGCAACGGCGCCAGAATGGTTTGTACACCACGGATGATTTCTGCAATGGGGCGGTGCGCTGTCGCATGCGGTGATTTAAGGAGAATGCCGATGTTGCGATAGGTCCGGGTGGAGCGTCCATGGGCAAAGGTGCCCTTCCCATGCTTGCGATAGATGAGGCCACGGTTTTCCAGGTCGCTGAGGGCGAGGCGGACGGTAACGCGGCTGATGTTAAATCGTCGGCAGAGCTGGTGCTCGCTGGCAATGGGGAAGGCCGTTTGTTCCGTGCTATTAAGAATTTCCCCGGTAAGGGCGGCGACCAACCGGGATCGGGCTGTGGATGTTCGTTTTGTAGACACTAGTTGTCACTATCTGCGATTTATTGTTGAAATCAAGCTAAAAGATTCAAGATTATGAATTATATCACAGGTGTAATTTAAGATCATGAACGAGTTTCGTGGCGCACGGGGTCGTCAAAGCGAGTATAGGGGGCGTGAAACAGGATATCGAGTCGGTCGGTGGGGCCGTTTCGTTGCTTGGCAATGTTTAGGACGTAGGGGATAACGGGGCCCGCCTGACGCTCATTTCCATCCTGATCTTTCTCAGCATCAGGACGATGCAAAAGAAGGACGACGTCGGCATCCTGTTCGATGGCACCAGATTCGCGCAAGTTATGCAGGGCGGGTTCGGCCTTGGCTTCTTCGGAACGTCGGTTGAGCTGGGCCAGGATGATGATCGGAATACTGAGTTCCTTGGCTAAGGCCTTGATACCACGCGAGATCTCTGCGACTTCATTCTGGCGGTTGTCCTTGGCTTGGGATGATTCCGAGCGCAAAAGTTGCAGGTAATCGATGACCAGAAGATCAATCCCATAACGGTCTTTCATTCGGCGTGCCTTGCCTCGTAATTGGTTGATGGTCAAAAAGGAGGAGTCGTCGAGATAAAGCGGCCATTCCTTCATGTCTCCGGCCACCATGCGCAATTTTTGCAGAGAGTGTTCATCAAGGTCGCCCTGGCGAATGCGCTGGAGGCTTTCACTACCGTAGGCGGCAAGCAAACGGAGCATGAGCTGCTCGTTGGTCATTTCGAGGCTGAACATGCCCACGGCATGGCCCGGCTTTTTCCACGTATCCGTAATCTCATCGTAACGTTGGTCGAGGGCATGCCGTGCGAAGGTCAGTGCAAGCGCTGTTTTGCCCTGACCGGGTCGGGCCGCGAGGACGATCATTTCGCCTGCCTTCCAACCTGCGGTGGCCTCATCAAGTCTGCGGAATCCAGTGTGAAGGCCTTGAAGATGGCCTTTGCGATTTTGGAAATTTTCGATCAGCGTGATCGCCTTGTCGATTTCCTCACGCGCGGAAACGGTCGAGTTGGTCAGACCCTGGTTGGTGACTTGAAAAATCGCGCTCTCGGCCCGATCCAGGACATTCGGCACGGAATCGGGCATGTCGGCGATATCCTGCACAATGGTGGAGCAGGCCGACTGAAGGCAGCGCAGCAGGCTCTTGTCTTTGACGATCTTGATGTAGGAACCGACGTTGAGGTGCGTGGCAAAGCCGACGAGCAATTCGGCTAGGATGCCCGGGCTGCCCACCGCCTCGGCCATCTTGCGATCGGTCAGCCATTGGTGAATGGTCATGACATCGATGGCCTGGCTCGAGTTGTACATCTCGCGCAACGCGACAAAAATTTCCTGATGCGCCGGGACGAAGAAATCCTCTTTTACCAGCGTTACCGTCGCTTCGTTGATCACCTCCGCTGGCTGTGCCATCATACAACCCAACACCGCTTTTTCGGCTTCCGCGCTGTAGAGCACGGTGGGGGACAGCGCCTCTTCAGCCGCAGAGGTGCGGCGTTTTGTTTTGGGGTTGGGGACGGCTGAGGCGGGCATGATCATGGTAAGAAAAGAATGGGTTTTAAAAAATGACGGAAAGTGATTTCCCCTCAATTTGTTCGCTTATACAATGCCATTCTTATCGTTTCTTCTTGGAGGCTTTGGCACGCCATATCCCCTAGTTATTCCCAGGATATTCGCGCTTTTCGGATAAATTTGTGAATAAGTGATTCCAACCTGTCCTAATCCCGACAGGCGTTATCCACCGACAGCCGTATACTGGTGCAAGCCTCGTTTCCAAAATATTCCGCTCAGTACATAAAAGAATCCGATCCACGCCCATTGCCAGAGGAACCCGTGGATGAGCGCCTGTCCCTGGACATGCCCGATTAAAATTGCTGCCGGAAAAAATGTTTCGTAGACGAACGGCAGGTGATAGCAGAGCGTTTGTAGCCAGGCGGGCAAGGCATCAATCGGGAAGATATGGCCGCCGAGCAGGAACTCGATGGAGTAGATGATGAAGGTGATGCTTCCGATATCGAGAATCCAAAAGGCGATCATGGCCAGGGCGAAGCAGAAGAAAAATTGGATCAGCGCCGCGCCTACCGTCGCCAGCAAGGCCAGCGGCAAATTCTCCAGCCACGGAAGCCCATCGTAATAGCGGTGCAGCCAGATCATCGCGATGGCCAGCGGCACCACCGCAAAAGCGGCATGAACGATTCGCGCTGCGGCGTAGAGATGAAAACGGTAGAGCCGGTAATCGATCGGTTTAAGCAGCAGGGTGTTGATGCGTCCTTCGCGAATGTCTTCCGCGATCTGGAAGTCGTCCTCGTTCGGTACGGTGAGTGTATCGAGCAAAATCAGCGTGATGAAATAGGCCACCATGCTGGTGAAGGTGTAACCGGCGAATGTCTTCTGTCCGGCGAAGACTGCGTTCCAGAGAAAAACCGAGCCGAGCAGTGGCACAAAGCTGACCAGTACCCGCATTAAAAAATTCCAACGATAGATGAGGTTGCTCTGTACTCCCAAGTTGAAGATCTGGGCCTGGAGTCGGAGCGACGCGGTGAGCATTTCCTACAAAACACCGTCATCCCGAGCTTGTCGAGGGATGACTCATTTCGGAATTATCTTACCTCGTCGGGCAAATTTGGATGCAAATGCTTGATCTGTTCGGCGGCATCGCGGTGACAAACGAGAATCGCATCATCGGTCTCAATCACGATCAGATCGCTCACGCCGCACAATGCGATCATCCGCTTTTTGGAAATCGCGATATTATCGTGTGAGTCGTGGGTTGTGATCTCACCCTGCAACGTATTACCCTGGGCATCGGCGGGAAGGTGGGCCGGAAGGGCCGTCCAGCTTCCGACGTCGTCCCAGTCGAAGCGCGCCTCGGCCATCGTCACGTGCTCGGCTTTTTCCATGATGGCATAGTCGACCGAAATTTTGGGCAGTTTCGGGAAATTCTCCGTCAGATAACCGTCCCACTTCTCTTTCGGAAAATCTTCGATGAACTTGGCGAAGTCCGGTTGGGAACGCTTTGCTTCCCGCAGGAAGGTACTGGTCTTCCAAAGAAAAATCCCTGCGTTCCAGAAATAATGGCCATTTTTCAAGTAGGCTTGGGCCTTTGCCTCATCGGGTTTCTCCACGAAACGTTTCGCCTGAAAGAAAGGGCATTTCGCAGTGCTTTCCGGCAATGCCTCGCCCGCTTCCAGGTAACCGAAGCGGGTCAAAGCTTCAGTGGGGCGGACGCCAAAGGTGACGATGGTATCGTGCGTCGCGGCATAGGCGGAGGCTTGCTGGAGTTGCTCGGCAAAAGTAGCGGTGTCCTTGATCAGCGCGTCGGCGGGCAGAAAGACAGCCACAGCTTCGGGGTCGAGATTGCGCACCAAGGCCGTGCCCAGCGCGCAGGCCGGAGTCGTGTCCCGTTTGGCTGGTTCGGCAATAAATTGGTCCGCCCGCAAATGAGGCAGGACTGCCCGGCAGGCTTCGATTTGCGCCGCATTGGTCAGGATAAGAATCTGACTGCTCGGCAAGACCTTCTCCACCCGGCTGACGGTTTCCTCCAGCAACGTGCGCTTGGACAAGAGTTGCACCAGGTGTTTGGGCACGGCCACGCGGCTGAGGGGCCAGAACCGTTCGCCGCTGCCGCCAGCCATGATACATGCGTAGGTTGATTTCATTTTGCGGATGACTTGAGCTTTAAGCCCTTACCCTTACTTTGGCAGGGAGTAATCTCGTTGAAAGATAATATCATGGTCCAACTTTTCATGCGTTATATTGGCCGCCCGCTGGTCAGCCTCCGCTATCGCGTCCAAGTGGAGGGGTTGGAGCAATTTCGTGCGCAGCGCGGCCCGCTTCTCGTCCTGCCTAATCATCCCGGGTTTATCGATCCCGTTTTGGTCATGACCCAATTGGCAGCCGAGCGTTCGCTGCGTCCGCTCGTGGTCAGTTTCATGTACCGGCCCGCTCCATTGCTGCCCTTGATGAAATTCATCAACGCACTCGAGGTGCCCGACATGGTGCAGCACAGCCATGATGCGCGGGAGCAAGTCGCGCCGCTGATCGATTCGGTCGTGGCGGGCCTTGATCGTGGCGACAATTTTCTCATCTATCCCTCGGGTCGGATCGAGCGCAACGGGCTCGAGCAAATCGGTTCAACTCGCGCGGTCTCGGACATTCTTGCGCGACGGCCCGATACAACAATCGTGCTGGTTCGCACCGTCGGTGTTTGGGGGAGTATGTCCACCTGTGCGCCGACGGGTAAGGAGCCGAACCTTGGCGAAAATTTTGTGCGAGCCCTGGGCGTTTTGATTTCAAACCTGGTTTTCTTTGTGCCCAGGCGCCAGATCAAGATGACTCTCGAAGTCGTCGATCCAAAATCGTTGCCGGGCCTGAACCGCGAAGCGCTCAATCCTTGGATCGAGTCGTGGTACAACCGGGGACTCACAACCGAGGCAACCTACGTTCCGTATCATTTTTGGTTTGGCCGTCGTACTTTTGAATTTCCGCTGATCAACACCGGACGCGTGGTTCCGTTGGAGAAAATCACGGCGACAACCCGGCAGACGGTTTTCGATATTGTGGAGGAAAAATTGAAGCGGCCGCTGACCGACGATGAAAAAAAGCCCGCCACGCTGCTGGAAAATATGGGGCTCGATAGTCTCGATCGCATGGACATCGCGCAGACCATCGAACTTCGCTTTGGTTTTCGCAGCGACCACGTTGCCACGACGGTGGGCGAGTTATGGGCGTTGGCACAGGGCCTGGCCGAAACGACCCAGGCACCGCCGGTCAAAGTGCCTGCAGTCTGGAATGCGCCGCGCCGTGAGCCCGAAGCTGCTTTTACGGTTCCTGCCTCGACGATCCTCGAGGCCTTTGTCCGCCAGGCCCTCGCTCATCCGGGTGAGGCCGCCGCAGCGGATGATCTCTCCGGCGTGGTGACTTATGAGCGCATGCTTGTCGGCGCTCAACTCATGGCGAAGCGGTTCGCTTTGCTGCCGGGTGACGCGGTGGGGCTTATGCTGCCAGCTTCGGTCGCTGCCGATACGGTGTTCATGGCTCTGCTCTGGGCGCGCAAATTGCCCGTTTTGCTCAACTGGACCACCGGCCCGGTGAATCTGAATCACGCCGCCAAAAAAATGCAGATGCAGCGCGTGATCACTTCGCACAAGTTCATCGATCGTCTGGGGATAAAAGTGGAAGGCGTTGAATACGTCTTTCTCGAAGATGTCAGGAAAGATATCGGCAAGCCCGAGGCCATTGCGATGTTGCTGGCCACAAAATTTTATGCGCGGGGCGTGCGCGCGAGTTTGCCTCCGGTCGATCCCGATCAAGTTGCCGTCGTGCTCTTCACTTCCGGATCGGAAAAAGCACCGAAGGCAGTTCCCCTGACCCATCGCAATATTCTTACTGACGTGCAGGGCGGAGCTTCCTCATTGGGTTTTCAGCGCGGAGATATTTTGCTCGGCTTTCTCCCTCCGTTTCACAGTTTCGGATTGAGCGCCAATCTGGTCTTGCCGTTGGTGGGTGGCGTGCGGGTGGTGCATCACGCCGACCCGACCGATGCCGCCGGGCTGGTGCGGAAAATTGCCGCCTATCGACCGACTCTTCTTCTCACCACGCCGACTTTTTTCAGTTACATTCTCAATGCAGCCAAGCCGGAAGATATTGCATCGCTGCGCATCGTCGTGACCGGCGCGGAGAAATGTCCCGAAGCCCTTTTTACCCGGGCGAAGCAACTGACGCCGCACGCCATTCTCAGCGAAGGCTACGGCATCACCGAATGCTCGCCTGTCGTCTCGGTCAGTCGTCCGGGGAATCTCCGACCCGGCACTATCGGGCAGCCGCTTGACGGCGTGGAAGTTCTCGTGGTCGATCCCGAATCGATGCAGCCGTTGGCCACGGGCCAACGTGGATTGTTGCTTGTGCATGGTGCGACCATTTTTCCCGGCTATCTGCATTACGACGGCCCCAGTCCTTTTCACGAACATGACGGCAAACGTTGGTACATTACCGGTGATCTGGCCAGCGTCGATGTGGATGGTTTCATTCATTTCGCGGGACGGCTCAAGCGCTTTCTCAAGGCGGGTGGTGAAATGATTTCTCTTCCCGCCTTGGAAGAGCCGCTGACGGTTGCTTATCCGCCGGGTGAGAGTGGTCCGCAAGTCGCGGTCGAGGGAATTGAAACATCGGATGGCCGTCGCATCGTCCTCTTCACCACGGCGGAAATCAAACTCGCCGAGGCCAACGCGCTGCTGACGCAGGCGGGGTTTCGCGGCATTATGCGCCTCGACGAGGTGCTCCGCATCGAGGCCATCCCGCTTCTTGGCACGGGCAAGGTCGATTACAAGGTTCTCCGCGCGCAGATTAATTAAAATGGCAGCAATCCATGACCGTTGCATGCACGAGGTGCGCACGGAGAGCACTAAGTTCACGGAGGCTTAATAATGGCTTCAAGCCTGCTTTTCTTCCGTGATCTCTGCGTGCTCGGTGCGAAACAGGCTTTCCTCAGAGGTTCGGTTACTCCGTTAGCAGTTCTTCCAAGTCGTCGCCGGAAAGTTTTTCCACAAAGGCTTCGTCGCCGCCCAGGCTTGCGGCAAAGAGTTCGCGCTTGCGGGCCTGCATCGCCTGGATTTTTTCTTCCACTGTTCCTGCGGCGATTAGTTTGTAGGCCTGCACGCTACGCGCCTGTCCCATGCGATGGGCCCGTGCGGTTGCCTGCTCCTCCACTGCCGGATTCCACCACGGATCGAAATGGATCACCGTATCCGCGCCGGTCAGGTTCAAACCGGTGCCGCCTGCCTTGAGGCTGATAAAAAAGAGCGGAATCTCCGCGTCATTTTGAAAGCGATCCACTTCCGCTTGACGCTGGACGGTCTGGCCATCGAGGTAGCAGAAACGCAATTCGCGCCGGGTGGCTTCGGCCCGCAACAAATGAAGCGCCTGGACGAACTGGCTGAAGAGAAGAACGCGATGTCCGCCATCCATCGCTTCGTCGATCAGTTCGAAGGTCCGGTCAAGTTTTGCCGAGGGTTCTTTCCAGGCACGTTTCTCGTCCCCCTGCGGCAATAAATCGAGATGGCAGCAAACTTGCCGCAGACGCAGTAACGTCGTCAGTACGACGAGCCGGTCGCGGCCCTGGCCTGCTTTTCCGGCATGATCGAACACCTCGCGGCGACCTTGTGCGAGCACGGCCCGGTAAACTTCGCGCTGCTCGTTCGTTAATTCGCAGAGCGCGAGATGCTCCAGCTTGGGGGGTAGTTCAGTTAATACTTCCTCTTTCGTCCGGCGGAGGAAAAAGGGACGGACGCGATGGCGCAATCGTTCCATCACGCGCGGGTCAGGCGCATTCGATTTGGCCAGCGGCGTCTCGTACCGTTCGCGAAAATCGACCGCTGTGCCGAGATAGCCGGGCAAAAGAAAATCGTAAAGCGACCAGAGATCGAGCACGGAATTTTCCAGGGGGGTTCCGGTGAGGATGAGTCGGTGCCGTGTCCGCAATGCCTTCGCGCTTTGTGCATTTTGGCTTCCGCGATTTTTGATGTGCTGGGCCTCATCCAAAATGACGAGGGAAAATTCAACATCGCGGTAATGCTCGATGTCCCGGCGCAGAATCGCATAGGAGGTGACGAGGAGGTCGTACTCATTTTTCGTGGCGAGCTTCTGGGTTCGGTCGGTTCCCGTTAAATCGAGCGTGCGCAAATGGGGGGTGAATCGGGCAGCTTCACGCAGCCAATTGGTGACGAGACTGGTGGGGCAAACAACAAGGCTTGGCCCGAGACCCGTCGGCAGAGTCTTTAACCACGCGCAAAAAGCGAGCGCTTGAATGGTTTTTCCGAGCCCCATGTCATCGGCCAATAACCCAGGCAAATCTTGTTGAGCGAGCCCCGCGAGCCATTCGATGCCCTGCGTTTGATAGGGACGAAGTTGCGTCCATAAGGCGGGATCGAGTTTCCCTTTTACATCGGCAGTGGAAATTTTCTCCGCCGTATTTTCCCCGGAGCGAAAGCCTTGCGCTTTCAGGGCGCCGGCCAGGAAAGGCGCAAAAGTACGCGATACCTGAATTCGGCCCGGCTCCTGTTTCACCTCGCAATCGGTGAGCACTTCGCGCATTTCATTCCATGCCTCGGTCGGTACCAGCAGGACGCGTTTGTCCGCCGTTCGTTGATGGGTCTGGCCGGTCTGAAGCCAGCGTTGGATTTCCGCCGGTTCCAAAGCGATGAGTTGACCGTGTACGGAAAGTTTTAAGTCGAGGCTCAGCCAATCTTCACCCGAGCCGGGGCGCAGGGAAAATTCCGGCTCGGCCAGGTCGATCTCTCGCATCGTCGCTTCAAGTCGGGGGCCAAAGCCGACCGTCCAGGTCTGGCGCCAGCGGGAAAGCGTATTGGCCAGAAATCGCGCCACCTGATTTTCCTGGATCAGGCTGAAGATGCCTGCGCTATTGCGTACCGGTTTGAATCCGGCGGCCTCGACTTGAGTCAATGCTTTTGCTTCGGCGGCAAGGTTGCGGTGTAAGGAGCGGTCGCTCTCCTTTTTACTGCCAAGAAAAACCTCGCGTTCACCGTAACGGGCGATGAGTTCCAGCGTCAGGCCGGAAAGAGCACCTTCCAGTCGCGCTTCAATGGAAGGCGCTTCGGTTTCCAAGGGGGCGGATTCGATGGTTGCTGATGGGGTGGAAGCGGGCTTGGCGGAAACCGTAACCACTTTCGGTGGGTGAAGAAGGGCCCATCCTGCGGCGAGGATATGCGGGCAAACGTGTCGGCGCGATTCAGCGCAGGTGCAGCGCACTTCAATCTGAACCACGCGATCGGCCAGGGTGATTTGCGGATAATAAACTTTTTCCGCTCCCTGGACCCGGGCGGAAATAATCGCACCTTCGCGTTTGGTTTCAGTGACTTTTCCCCGCTCAACCAGGGCACGCGCGGCCTTGAGCACCGGCCAGCCGCCAATTTCCACAAGGAGGTTGGTGTTCAGTTCCTGCATCGGGAGGGTTGTCGATGAACGTGGCGCTTAGACATCCGCCATATGCAAGGCGACAATGCCCAGGGACATGTTTTTCCAACGGGCCGAAGAGAACCCGGCTTTCAGCATCATGGCGACCAGTTCAGGTTGCTTGGGGAAAGTCCGGATCGATTCGCCAAGATATTCGTAAGCGCCCCGTTCCGGCGTGATGAATTGGGCATACTTCGGCATAACGTTGCGCATGTACCCGAAGTAGAAGGGCGCAAACCACGCGGGCGGATGGGAAAATTCGAGCACGTAAAGCCGTCCGCCCGGACGCAACACGCGGCGCATTTCCTTGAGACCTGCCTGACGATCGACGAAATTGCGCAGCCCCCAGGCGATCGTTACCGCATCAAAGGACGCGGAAGGAAAAGGCAGATGCAGGCCGTCGCCCGCCAAAAGATTCAGCGCTTTTTTCGCCCGCGCCTGCTGCAGCATGGGAAGACAGAAATCGGCTCCAATCGCGGTTTCCGTGTAGGCCTTCTGTTTTTGCAAGGCCAGCAAGACGTCTCCGCTGCCGGTGGCGAGGTCGAGCACCCGCGCGGGTTGTTGCGCGTGGACGGCCCGGACCAGTCGCCAGCGCCAATAGAGATCGACCCCGGCGCCCATGACATGATTCATGATGTCGTAACGGGCGGCTACCCGGCCGAACATGGCGGAGATCTCTTCGGGGGCCTGGTGTAAAAGATCGCTTTTGACGGCGGAGTAGTCGGTGGAGCGGGAGAACATCCGGCTACCTTTGCGCAGAAAGTCTTGCCTCGCCAGCGGTAAATAAAACTGCCGTTCGCGCTTGGGGCAGCTTTTTGCTTATTTGAGAATCTTAATTCCGCCGATAACCGGCAACGGCACGCATTTGCCTTGCGCCGCGTTGATAATGCCGATGACTAGCAGTGCCAACGGCCCCAAGTAAATCAACTGCAAGATGCTGACGATAAAAAACAAGCTGGAGGGAAGGATTGTCCAGGCAATGCCGGAAATGACCGCAAGCGTAATCCAGAGCACCACCTCTACCAGGAACAAAACCAAACCCTGGTTGGCATGGTACTTGGCAAAGGGAGAATCCTTAACCGCTAAAATAGGTACCAGGCAGAGAATTCCCAGATAGGCCAGGATGCCGAAGATTTTGTTCTTCTCGGCGTCGTCGTAATCGACTTCGAGGGATTCGCCGGGACCGACCAAGTTCGACAAGTTGACCGGCGTCGTCGAGGAACTGCCTTCCACGGGAGCAACTGCGGCAGCTTCGGTTGTCCCAGGTTGAACCTTGGCGGGGGCGGGGGGCTGGCGGAAAGAAAAAGCGGGCACTTCATTCGCGGGGGTCCAGTTGTCCATCCCCTCTTTCCACACAAGGGTGTCGATGGGCAGCTTATTCGTGGCAAAATTTGCTTTCAGTTCCGATTCATTGATCGGGCCCTTCTGCTCATCGTTCGCTGCGTAGTACCAATCGCTCATGGATTAGGAGTTAGATAAGTTTGGCTTAAAAGCAAGCGCCATTTCCCTTGAGGCACATCTAAGAAATTGTTGCTGAAGTTGTTAGGGTTAACTTGTCTTGGCCAAAAGATCAGGCGCCATGTCGAGATTGGCGTGGACGGCCTGGGCATCATCATGATCGTCCAAGGCTTCCAGCAGAGCTAGAACTTGTTCAGCCACGTGAGGATCGGTGATAGGCGTCAGGTTTCCGGGAATGTAACTCAACTTGGCACTGGCCAGAGGGATCTTCGCGTGTTCCAGTGCCTTGGAAACGGCGTCGAGTTTGTTGTCCGGCGGTGTGACGATTTCAATCATGCCATCGTGGGAGCGGACATCCACCGCACCAGCATCAAGGGCGGTCAGAATGACATCGTCCTCCGATATTCCTGGTTCGGTGATGGTAATGATGCCTTTACGGTGGAACATCCAGGCGACGCTGCCCGAGCCACCCAGGTTTCCGTGGTTCTTGGTGAAGATGGCGCGAATTTCCGCTGCGCTGCGGTTCTTGTTGTCGGTCGCCGCTTCGATCAGGATGGCGACACCACCCGGTCCGTATCCCTCGTAAGTCATCTCCTCGTAGGCAGCGCCTTCGAGTTCACCGGTGCCCTTTTTGATGGCGCGTTCGATATTATCGACGGGTACACTTTCGCCGCGCGCGGTCGCGATCGCCTGACGCAGGCGCGGATTGAAGTTGGGATCACCGCCGCCGAGTCGGGCCGCGACCGAAATTTCCTTGGAAAGTTTGCTGAAAAGCTTGCCCCGGCGTTGATCCAATACACCCTTGGTTCGCTTTACTTTTGCCCAATGAGAATGCCCGGCCATAAAAATCGATCAATACCTGCCAAGACTTAATAATATGCTGTCTCAGATAAACAAACGCAAGTGGATGGTGCGGTCGGCTTGACTGAAACCACGACCAATGATGTTTGTATCGGGTGAAAACTCTGATTACGGTAGGGCTCTCCACCCATGACGAAGGACGAATCCACTGACGATAATGCAACGCGACTCGCGTCAGTTGACTCTGACCTGCACGATAAGGCGCTCATGAGCCAGATCGCCAAGGGGGACGAGGTTGCCCTGCGCGAACTTATCGAGAAGCATCAGGGTGCCGTTTACGGGACGATTGCGAAGATGCTGGGCGATCCCATTGAGGCACAGGACTTGGCGCAGCAGGTCTTTGTTCGCGTGTATCGGGCGGCTGGGAATTACCGTGCCACGGCCCAATTCAGGACTTGGATGTTCACCATCGTGCGCAATCTGGTTTTCAACGAGCATCGACGCCGTTCTCGCGCCACTTTTGTCCCCCTGCAGCCGCCTGATCATGAATCGGAAACTCCCGGCGGATCGGTTGGTCTCGATCTTCCCGATACCGTCAATAAAAGACCGGATGATGCCGCCCTGCAGCAGGAAATGATGAGCGTTGTTAACAAGGCTATTCTGGCCCTTCCGGAACAACAACGTCTGGCCATTGTCCTGCGCCGTTACGATGAATTTTCTTACGAGCAAATCGCGGAAATTCTCCAAATCAGCGGGCCGGCGACCAAATCGCTTCTTTTTCGGGCACGAGAAACGCTACGTGTCACGTTACGGGATTACTTAGGTGATGAAAGAGATCATCACTCCTGTTAAGCAGATAAGGATTTCATGAAAAAAAACCGCAACTCGAACTTCTCCTCGGTGTTTGATCCATGTATGAGCGACGATACGCCCCAGGCTAATCGCGAACTGCAACTGGATGAAAATGATCCGGTTTGGCAGTTGCTGGCCCGTGCTCCGCGTCTGGAACCGGATGCGTGGTTCACCGTTCGTACCCTGGCCCGCTGCCGTCACGTCGGGTTGGGAACGGATTATCGTTCCATCTTTTTCAACCGGACATGGCGGTGGGCTCTCGGTGGCGGTCTGGGCCTTTGCCTGGCGGCAATGGTTTTGACGAACCAGTCTCCCTTTCATTTTGCATTTTCCAGCGATCAGAAAAACGTGCAGGAAGCCTTCCAGATCATGGCTTCTCTGGGAATGGATTCCGATTCGCCTTCCTCCGCGCAAGATTCATCGCTCTAGAACTTGAAGCAAAAGTAGCCATGGCTTGCCTGGCTGGCTTTGGTTTAAGTTTCAAAGATTATTTCAAAAGTGTACTCGAACCCAATCGGTAACTTGCTGACAGTATTAGCATTTTCTTCTATGAATAAGGCTGTGCGAAGTATCGCTAATGGTTGCTTAATCTTGATTGTACTCACGGGCCTTTCGTTTGGTTTCGTGACTTCCCTGCTGGCAGAGACTCCACCCGTGCCACCGCCAACCACCATTCCGCAATCGACGTCCCAACCCTCGCAGGTTCCGAGCCCCGCTCAACCGACCAAGACAGCGGCAGTGGCGCCAACCCTGCCGCCGGATACTTTCGATCGCTTTGGCAGAATCGTGACGCTCAATGATGAGGTGGCCCACCCGCTCAAGTTAAGCCTGCCGTTTCCGGGAGTCGGCGAAGTGAAGGTTCCCAATCAGGATGAGTTGACCATGCGGGAGAAGCTCGAACAACTGGCGATGCTCTCGGATTGCGATATTCATAAGCAACTCGAGCAATGGCCTCCCTACGGCAAGATGACACTCAAGGACCAGGGGTCGATGTTGCAGCGCATCCAGGATTTTCGTGATCGGCGGACCAGGATGGCCAAGGAAAAGAGAGAGCAGTTAGGGCTTTCCACCCTCACTCCGGAGCAACAAACCCGTTTCGAAAAGGAATATTGGGACAAGCGCTTGCAAATGGATCGTGATCTGGCCAAGCAATTCCAGCCCATTGTAAAAGACCACGAACAGAAAATGTTGGAGGATCTTTTCCGCGAATTTTCTTCACAGGTGCACCCTGGAGCACAGGTTGAGGAGGCTCCCAAGCCGTCGAGCGCTTCACCTACACCTGCGTCCGCAGTGGTCAAATCTTCGCTTTCATCTGTCCCGCTTTCCGCAAAAGCGACGCCAAGTCCGTCCGTGCCGATGACCGCGGGGTCTTCCGGACACTAATTCATCGCAACGCAGCCTCTGCCTCTAAGGCGTGGTTGTGCGCATTCCAGCGCCTCCGTTCGCACTCTCTGCGATAACGCCGGTTGCTTTTACCGTCGGCGGGTTGATGCTGTAAATCAAGTAAGGCAGTCTTTCCTGAGCCCAGCGGGCCACGCCTTCGTCCCAGGAGCGAACGATATCGCGAACTGGACGTCCCATGGCCAGTTGTCGACGCACGCTGGTGTTGCCTGTTACCTTGTCGAACATGCTGCGTTGATCGGCGCTGGTGTGGGCGAAAGGGGAAAAATGAGCCACGGCATGCTGGAGAATTTCGATGGCCTGAAAAGAGATGGCCGTGAGATTGCCGGAGTTCCGCGGATCGATCTGCAGGTAGACGCCACTGTAGGCCGCACCCGCCCAGTGTCCTTTTTCTGTCCGATAGCTGTAACTCGAAGCGCGTACGCCCGGAATATCCAGGGCGTTGAAGCGGCGCGCCAAATCTCGCGTGTCCCAATTATTTCCCGATACGACCTGGAATGGCACGGGGCTGCCAATGCCGCTTTCAATTCCAATTTCACCCAGGAAACCGGTGGCCGTATAACCACGGGCGGCCCCGATGGTCGGAATATTCGGTGAGGTTGGAATCCAGCGCAGACCGGTATCTTCCCACACCATGCGACGAGTCCAACCCGTCATCGTAATGACGGTCAACTTGCACGGCTTGGTCAGATATTTGGCATTGATCCACCGGGCCAGTTCACCCGGCGTCAGGCCATAAATGTAGGGAATATCATAGAGACCGACGAACGATTTGACGGCCGGGTCGAGCCGGGGGCCTTCGATGCGGATTCCGCCGAGCGGATTGGGCCGGTCGAGAACGACGACTTCCAAATTATACTTCGCGGCCTCTTCCATCACATAACCCAACGTGCTGATGAAGGTGTACGAGCGATTACCGAGGTCCTGCACATCGTAGACCAGCGTATCGATTCCCTGGAGCATCTGTGGAGTGGGTCGCCGGGTGTCGCCGTAGAGTGAGCAAACCGGCACTCCGGTGTGTGGATCGCGGCTATTGTCCACGTGTTTGCCTGCTTCGGTCTTGCCATCGATGCCGTGTTCGGGCCCGAAAAGTTTTACCAATTTGAAGACCTTGCCCTGTCCCTGATAGAAAACATCAATGGCCGAGCGTCCCTTTGAGTCGGCGCCGGAGGGGTTGGTGATCAGCCCGACCCGCTTGCCCTGAAGCAGGGCGAAATTCGATTTTTCGATTTGATCGATGCCGAGCGATACCGCGCCCGATGCGTTCCACGAGACGCCCAAAAGCAGGCTGCTCACCAGGATCAAATATCGAAACGATTTTTGCAAATTCATCGGCAAGTTGCAGCCCAGCATACAAAGATTCCCGCCAGCTGTCACGCGACTCTCGCCCGCATTCCTTTAAACATGTTTCACATGCAGCCCGGCCTTGCCCTCTTTCAAAGAGACGCCCACTCTACTTTTGTGACGCTGCGTCATCGCATTCGTTTTTATCAGCAACTGGCCGTCCTGGCCCGTGCGGGCGTTCCTTTGCGGACGAGTCTGCAACGATTGAAGGAGCGGATTGCCGGACGTGAAATCGATATTCTCTCCAAGCAAATCGGGGAGGGAGAACAAATCGGTACGGCCTTTGCCAAGGCCGGGTTCTCTCCTTTCGAATGTCATCTCGTTAACGCGGGTGAACGTAGCGCACGGCTTGAGACGGTTTTTCAACATCTTTCCGAATTCTGGTCGCGGCAATTGCAGATGTTCCAGGCTTTTACAAGTCAGCTTTATTATCCGCTGGTCGTGCTCCATATCGCTGTTTTTGTCGGGGCCCTTCTCGATTCGTTGATGTCAGGCTCGGTCATTGTTTTTGCCGTCACCTTGGTGGAGCGCTTTGCTTTTTTTTATACGGCGGGTTTTGTCATTTTTATGCTGGCAAGCGTTTCCTGGCAGAGCGAGGCGGCGCAACGTTTCTGGCTCGGGCTTCCCATTATCGGGCGCACGCTCTCCACTGCTTATGCTTATCGGTGGATAACGGCTTTGCGGCTCGAATATAGCGCGGGCATTCCGATGCCCGATGCCGTTGCCGACGCGTGGCAGGCTTCGGGTTATGCAGGTCGTGACCAATGGGCCAAAGAGGGGCGGCAGGCGCTTCTTGAGGGCGGGGAGCTTTCCCTTCTCGTTCAGGGTTGGAAACAGTTGCCGCGCGATTGGGTCGATTTTATCGAAACGGGTGAGGTTTCCGGCGCGCTTGAAACCGCGTTTGAAAATCTGGAAGCCGAAGCTGCCCGCGCCTGGCAGATCGCGCAGCAACGGATGACCGATTGGGTTCCGAAAATAGTATATTTTATCATTCTTCTCATCGTTGCCGCGCAGATTGGCTTCATGACGTACAAACTCACGGTGCAGCCGATCAACGAAATTGAAAAAGCGCTCCAGTCGGTTAACGGAGGATAGACATCGTGAGCCCAGATTTTTATGAATCGGATGCTGCAGTGGAGCAATATCTCCTGTTTCATTTTGGAACAGCGGAACAAATTTGCCCGCTTTTGCCGGAAGCACGGACGGCTTGCCATTTCCCGGTGCGCTGTGTCAGCGAATCGCTGCAGCATCTCACGTTGCAGAAAAGGAAGCGTGCGCTCGATCTGGGCTGCGCGGTCGGGCGGAGCAGCTTTGAACTCGGTCGACATTTCGACGAGGTTGTCGGTATCGATTTTTCCGCGCGTTTCATCGCGGCTGCCCAACAAATGCGGCAACAGGGCGCGGTGATGATCCAGGCGCATCGCGAGGGTTCTGCCTGCGATGAATTGAAGCTCGAATTACCGCGCGATCTACAGACAGATCACGTTCGTTTCGAGCAAGGCGATGCCTGCGATTTGCGCGCCAATCTCGGCTCGTTCGATTTCGTGCTCATGGCCAATTTAATCGACCGGTTGCCCGATCCGGCGCGGTGCCTGGGGAGTCTTGCCAGGCTGGTTTCTTCCGGCGGCTGGCTCGTCATCACTTCACCCTACACTTGGTTGGAAGAATATACTCCACGCAGCAAGTGGCTGGATGGAGGTGGACGCGGGACGCTTGTCGCGTTGCGGGAAAAACTCGATCCCGCTTTCAAACTGCATCGGACTTTCGATCTGCCCTTCCTGATTCGCGAACACCGGCGCAAATATCAGTGGAGCATTGCCGAGGCCAGTTTGTGGCAGAAATTATAGCGAATTCAAAAAAATCAGTTGGAAGCTGATCCCTCGACAAGCTCGGGATGACGGAAGGAAAAGCCTTACGCTGCTTTCTTGCGCGGGATGCGCTTCAGTTCAGGCAGTGGCTTGCGAACGTTGCGGTAGATTTGCACGATCGAGACGCAGTTGTTGATGACGTAATAGAGCGAGAGGGCCGCGGCAAAATTGTAGAAGATGAAGAGGAAAACCAGCGGCATGAATTGGGCGATCTTCGCCTGCTGCGGGTCGCCGATCTGCGGCGTCAGGCGCATCATGACCATGGTCAGGCCCGTTACCATAATGGGCAGGGGGTTGAGCGCCAGGTGGCTGAGGCCGAAAAGGGCAAAGGGGAGCGTGCAGGAAAACACCGTGTCGGGTTGGGTCAGGTCGTGCACCCAGAGGAAGGGCTGTCCTCGCAGTTCGACCGCGTTTTGTAGCATGAAATAGAGGCTGAAGAAAACGGGCATCTGGATCAGCGCGGGGAGGCAACCGGCAAACGGATTGACGCCATATTCGCGGTAGAGGCTCATCGTTTCCGCTGTGATCTTCTCGGGCTGGTCTTTGAACTTGGCCTGCACTTCCTTCAATTTTGGCGCGAGCGCCTGCATGCGTTTGCCGGAACGATTGGTGAAGCTTTGCAGCGGCCATGTGATGATTTTAATTACCACGGTCAAAAGAATGATGGCCACGCCGTAGTTGCCGAAAATGGAATACCAGACATGGAGAACGAACAGCATCGGCACGATCAATAGCGAGAACATGCCGTAGTACATCAGTTCTTCTTGCTGGCCGCCCAACGCGTCGAGACGATCGTATTCCTTCGGTCCGGCATAAAGACCGTAATTCAAAATGACGGATTGACCGGCGGGTATTTTTACTTCAGGGAAATAGCCCGCTGCTTCGATATCGGGTTCATCGTTCGGTTGGATAAAGCCGTCCACGTACCGTTGGAAGACATAGCCGTTGGCATCCCTTTGGTTGAAGCACTGAAATTCGGCGTGTTGGATGGGATGATCCTCTGTCGGTGTCAATAAAACGGCAAAGAATTGATTCTCAACAGACAGCCACTTCAAGGGGCCTTCTTCCTGTTCCTTGCTGGAGAAGACGACCCGGGGTTCGCGGGTTTTGACGGCGCCAAGAAAGCTGCTCGGATTGAAATCGTTGACCGTGACGAGGTGAAACTTATTCGCGAGCCAACCCGAGGCCGGGTACTGATAAGGGCCTGGCTGATAGTGTCCGGTGACGCGCAGCGGTTCCGCTCGACCGACGCTGAGCGAATAAGAAGGCAGGGTGATATCGGAGGTTCCCGCATTGGTCAAGGTATCGCTTACGTCGAGATTATAGATCGCTGGTTTGGTTTTATCTTCGTGCCCCAAGGCTTTGGACAACCATTGAAAAACGGCCTTGAGGTTGGCGCCCATGCCCGTTTCCAAATCTTGTTCATGGCCCAAGGTATAAGTCCGTTCCCATTTCACTCCACCGGGCAACTCGCCGGTGTAGGTTATGCCGCTGGGTTGATTTTCCTTTGTCTGGAAAGTAACGGCGTCGGCTCCCGGCCAGCCGGAGAGTTGCATGACATTTTCACGCGCCCGCTCGTTGAGCACGACAGTCCCGAATTTGTCCTCGGTGTACTGCTTGAGTTCGATTTCCTTGATCGCGGCGCCAAGGGAAGTGAAGGTGACCTTGATGGCATCGTTTTCCAACGCGGCCAATTGCTCGGCGATCGGAGCGGAGGGAGCCTGGGT